>Ga0134121_10000071_pt1 | contig 110101 bp, 100 predicted proteins | sample KB301_FD_96463 | JGI IMG/M metagenome (GOLD analysis project Ga0134121, IMG submission 96463) | Terrestrial soil microbial communities without Nitrogen fertilizer from Kellogg Biological Station, Michigan, USA - KB3-0-1 | ecosystem: Environmental > Terrestrial > Soil > Unclassified ...
ACACGTCTCCCGCGGCGATGCGGAAGATGAGGGCGTACCCGATCTGACCTCCGGCTCCGGTGACCGCGACCTTGAGGGGTTTCTTCATGGACGTGATTCTAGGGAGGGGAGGCAGGAAATCAAGAAGAAGACGAGGCTATTCTTCCGTCTTCAGGAGCTTGTAGACGCCCTTCTGCAGCTCCTTCTGCGCCTCGTCGCCCGCAAGGTAGGTCTTCCATTCGTCGCGGCCGCCGAACTTGTAGGAGAGCCAGGTCATCAGCACCTGCAGGGATTTTCCGGCCTGATCCTCCGGCATGAATTCCTTGTTCATGCCGGCGATGGAGTAGGCGTACCGCGGCTTCTTGAGGTCGCCGTAGATCTTTCCCGCCGTCTCCGCTCCGTCCTCCCCGGCCAGAATCAGGGTGGAGCCCTTGTACTTGTCGGGAGGCTTCGTTCCCGCCGCGGGAGCCAGCAGCACCACCCCGGCGATCCTGGGATCCGCGCCGGCCGCGAACGCCGCTGCCGCGCCGGGTCCGTGGCCGGCCAGGATCACCTGCGCCGGATTCACGGCGCCCTTCCACGCGGGATCCGCGGCGGCGTTGCGCTTGAGCATCCAGTCCCGGGCCGCCAGGAGACGCGCCGGATCCTCCGGGGATCCGCCCTTTCCCGAGAGCACGCCGGTCACGAACCCGAAGGTCGCCAGCTCCTGGGCCATGAACTCGCAGACCTTGTAAGGGCCGCCGTCGGAGTCCGAGGCGAACAGGACGACCGGATACGGCGCCCTCGCGCGGTCCAGCCCGGCGTTCTCGCCTTTCTGCTTCGCCGGATAGGAAAGCGACAGGGACAGATCGGGCGACACCTGGGCCCTCCCCGATCCGATTTCGAACTCTTTGTCCGCAAGGGTGCCCGAGTTCTCCATCTTCAGGAGGTAGTCGGTCCATTCCCTCTCCAGCACCTCGAGATCCAGCGGCTTGCCGTTCAGCTGGAATGCCGCCGCGAACGCGGCATCCGGGTCGGCCTTTCCGTCCGACATCAGCCGGATATAGTTGGAGAGGACGGTCCAGTACTTGCCGTTCGGAATCTGGCTCTTCGTCTCCTCGTACTTCGGATACGCCAGGAGGAACGTGCAGAAGCTCCACGCCTGGGGATAATTCCCGTCCATCCGCTCCCAGTTGGCGCGATTCAACGTGACGAACGCCTTGAGGGGCATGTGCTTCTTGTCGCGGATCATCTGCTGGATGATCGGCAGGTTCTCCTGCGCGATGATCCCGTTCTTCGCGCACATGAGCAGGCGTCCCTTCTGGACGACGCTGTTGCCGATGCACTCCGCCATCCCTTCCAGGAACCAGGGCAGCGCGCGGTCGATCCCCTTGATGGCCAGGTCCGTGAACTGGTGGGTCCCCTCGTGGGCGAACACGTTGTACATCCGCTTCTCCTCGTGGAACCCGACGAGGTACTTGATGTTGGGGTCGTAGTACGCGCCGCTGCCCTGCGGCGTGCCCAGCTGGCCCGTGTACTCCGCTTCGTCCTTGAACAGGACGATCACGGCCTTCTTCTGCGGAACCTGACGAAGGGCGAACAGCTTGGTATAGGTCTCAAACACGAGGTCCATGTGATTGGCCAGCTTCATCGCCGCTTCGCGGGGAGCGGTGGCCCGGACCTCGTAGTGGGCGGACTGGAACATCACCGGCCAGTTCTTTCGCTTCTCGACGGCGTCTTGGGCGGCGGGCACGAGGAGGAGACTCAGGAAAAGCCCGATCCGGACCATGACATCATGTACCCCATGGCCGGGCCGGGTTCAATATGGATCTGATAAGAAACGGGCGCGCCGGATCTTCACGGACCGAATTCTGAGGCCAGAAGTCGGAGTCAGAAATCAGACGGGGATTCCGATCGGCGCCGGAGCCATTCCTCCCTCGAAATGAACTCTCCGTTCGGCTCGGAAACCGCAATGCTCCCGCTGGCGGAGTCGACCCGGAAGGTCGCCCATCGGACAGTGTGAGAGGGGTGATTTTCCCCTACATAGACATCCCAAACCCCGGGACCAGCCTGCCCTTCCAGGTAGGCGACCATCCTTGCCTTGCCTTTGGAGTTATCCCGGATCTGCTGTGAATACCGAACCACCTCAGGAAGATTGAGGACCTCTGCGAAGACTTCACTTCGGAAGGGCTCGGGTTCGTCGTCGCCTTTCAGACAGAGGCCAATCCCGATCAGAACACAGGGAATCAGAATAAATATGAACCAAAGGGTCCAGATGATCCGCCGCGTCCACACTTCCACCATTGGGGGGGGGACGGTCTAGAGGAAGCAGGCCCGCCGGATCTTCTTCGCGAGCGAAGCGCAGGCGGCGGCCATGCCCAGGAGGACGACGCCCAGGAAGACTTCCCAACTTCTCATCGGTCACCTCACCTTGAGCAGCGCCAGACTGGAGACCGCCAGAACGGCGGCGACGATCCAGAAGCGCAGCGTGATCTTCGACTCGTGCAGGCCCTGGAACTGGAAATGATGGTGGAGCGGCGCGATCAGGAAGATGCGCCGGCCGGTCGTCTTGAAGCTCAGGATCTGGAGGAGCGACGAGCCCGCCTCGATGACGAATACGCCGCCGACCAGGAAGAGAAGCAGCTCCTGCTTCGTCGCGCAGGCCACCACGCCCAGCGCGCCGCCCAGCGGCAGCGAGCCCGAGTCGCCCATGAACACCTGCGCCGGGTGGCTGTTGAACCAGAGGAACCCGAGCGTCGCGCCCAGCATCGCCGAGCAGAACACCGCGACCTCCGCGCTGCCGCTGACGTAGGGCAGGCCGAGGTAGCGGGAGTAGTCGACGCGGCTGATGACGTAGGCGATCAGCGCGTAGGCGAAGGTCGAGATCCCCAGGCAGCCGCCCGCCAGGCCGTCCAGGCCGTCCGTGATGTTCACCGCGTTCGTGGTGGCCACGATCACCGCCATCACGAACCAGGGATAGACCAGGTGGCCGAGGTGGATGTAGCCGCCGAGCGGGATGTAGAGGCGCGACGCCAGCGCGCCGTCCGTCCGGACCAGCGCCATGTGGAGACCCACGCCGACCGCGACGCTGATCGCCATCTGGAGCAGGAACTTGGTCTTCATCCGCATCCCGCCCTTGCGCTTGCCGGAGAGCTTGAGGTAGTCGTCGTACGCGCCGAGCGCGCCGAGCGACAGGAGCGTGAAGAGCAGGACGAGCATCACCGGATTGGTCAGGTCCGCGAAGAGGCCCACGCTGGCCAGGATCGCCGCGACGATGAAGATGCCGCCCATCGTGGGCGTCCCCGCCTTCCCCGACATGAGGGCGTCGAGCTTCTTGGAGTCGTCCTTCTCGATCCGCTCGCCGACCTTCCGGGCGCGGAGCCACGCGATGACGCGCGGTCCCAGGAGGACGCACGCGCCGAACGCAACGATGCCCGCGAGCGCGGCCCGCAGCGTGTGGTGCGAGTCTCCGCTGACGAAGAGCCAATGAAGCATCTCAGGCTGCCCTCTCACCCATCCATTTCACGACCCGTTCCAGGCCGACGCTCCGCGAGCCTTTGAGCAGGACCGCGTCGCCCGCCCGGATCAGGCTCTCGAGGCTGGACTTCATCGCTTCCACGGACTCGAAGCCGTGGCTTTCCTTGCGGCCGTCGAGCTCCGCCAGCAGCGCGCGGACTTCGCGGCCCACGGCGACGACGACGTCGACGGGGCTGTCCGCGAGCTGGCGCCCCAGCTCCCGGTGGTAGGCCTCGGAGGTCGGGCCGAGCTCGCGCATGTCGCCGATGACCGCGACGCGGCGGCCCATCGACGGAAAGCGGGCGAACTCGCGGACGGCCCGCGAGGCCGACTCGGGATTGGAGTTGTAGGCGTCGTTGATGATCGTGACTCCCGCAAGCTCGAGGCGCTCCATGCGCATCTTGGGCGGCCGGAAATCGGCCAGGCGCGCGGCGATCTCGTCGAGCGGCAGGCCGTGCAGCATCGCCACCGCCGTCGCGGCGAGCGCATTCTGGATGTTCCACTCGCCCAGCAGGTTGAGGCGGAACTCCACGCCGCGGACGCCGAAGCGCATGCCCTCGATCCAGGTGGGATGGAGGTCGGCGCTGCGGGTCAGGCCGAACGTGACGAACTTCTCCGGCGACAGGTGGAGCCGGGTCAGGATGCGCGGATCGTCGTGGACGACCGCGTAGCCGCCGCTCCGCAGGTAGCCGAAGATCGCGGTCTCCTCGTCGGCGACGCCGTCGAGCGAGCCCAGCCCCTCGAGGTGCTCGGCGCCCACGCTGACCAGGACGGCGATGTCGGGCCGGGCGATCTCGCCCAGCTTCGCGATCTCGCCGGGGTGGTTGGTGCCGATCTCCAAGATCGCGCTTTCGGTCCGCTCGTCGGCCTGGAAGATCGTGACGGGGACGCCGACGTTGTTGTTGAAGCTGCCCTGCGCCTTCACGAGCCGGCGGTCGCGGCCGAGCACGTGGGCGATCATCTCCTTGGTGGTGGTCTTGCCGTTCGAGCCGACGACGCCGACGACGCGCGCGCCGAGCGTCATCCGGTAGGCCCCCGCGACGCTGCCGAGAGCCTTCAGGGTGTCGTCGACCCGGATCGTGAGGCCGGGGGCCTCCACGTCGCGGTCGACGATGGCCGCCACGGCGCCCTTCTCGAACGCCTGGGCGAGATAGTCGTGAGCGTCGAAGTTCGCGCCGCGGAGGGCGAAGAAGAGATCGCCCGCGCGGATCGAGCGCGTGTCGGTCGAGACTCCGGTGACGGCCTCCGAGGCGAGGGGGCGGCTAGGCCGCCCACTCACGGCCCGGGCGACCTGGCTGAGCTGCATCATTCCCCGTCTCCTTGGCTTTGGCCTGCCGGCAGATCTCGCAGTTGTCGTCGTCGACGTGCGACAGCGAGATGTTGAGATTCTCGGAAGTGATCTCCTTGACGGCTTCGAAGACCCTCAGCGCCAGGTAAGGCGAGAGGTTGAACCCGCCGTAGATATGCGTACCGCCCACCATGTGTTTCTTCCCCTCTCGGGACGGACCCCTCCGTCCCCTGAGAACCATCCCCCTGCACCGCCCGGACGACCATCCTCGCCGGGTACTGCCCCGGAACTACTTCTTCGCCAGTTCCCCGAGGATCTCGCGCGCGATCTGGCGATCGTCGAAGCCGATCGTCCGGTCGCGGAAGATCTGATACGTCTCGTGGCCCTTGCCGGCGATCAGGACCACGTCGTCCTTCTGGGCGCACTGGAGCGCCAGCTTGATCGCGCCGCGCCGGTCGGGCTCGATCGTGTAATCCGTCCCGCTCTTCACGCCGCCCACGATGTCGCTCAGGATCGACGTCGGGCTCTCGCTGCGCGGATTGTCGCTCGTCAGGAACACCTTGTCGGCCAGCTCGGAAGCCGCGCGGCCCATCTTGGGGCGCTTGCCGCGGTCGCGGTCGCCGCCGCAGCCGAAGACCAAGATCAGCCGGCCGCGGACCAGCGGGCGGAGGCAGTTGAGCACGTTGCGCAGCGCGTCGTCGGTGTGGGCGTAGTCGACCAGCACCGCGTAATCCTGGCCGGCCTCCACGGGCTCCAGGCGGCCGGGCACGGCCGTCAGGTTCTCGATGCCGGCCTTGATGTGGTCGAGGTCGTAGCCCATCCCCCACGTGCAGGCGGCGGCGCCGAGGATGTTGTAGACGTTGTGGGTGCCGATGAGCCGGGTGTGGACCATCAGCTCCTCGGTGCCGAGCTTCAGCCGGAGCCGCGTGCCGTTGAACGTGCCGAGCTCGACCTGGGCGGAGATGTCCGACCGGCGCTTCAGGCCGTAGTAGATGACGTGCGCGTCGGTCCGGTTGGCGAAGTAGAACGACACGTCGTCGTCGGCGTTGAGCGCCACGATGCCGCGCGCCGGGATCTGCTCGAACAGCTTGGCCTTCGCGTCGCGGTAGTCCTCCATCGTGGGATGGTAGTCCATGTGGTCGCGCGTCAGGTTCGTGAAGATGCCGGCGGCGAACCGGACGCCCTTCACGCGGCCCTGGTCGAGCGAGTGGGACGAGACCTCCATCGCGGCCGACTTGCAGTGGGACGCGACCATCTCGGCGAAGAATTTCTGGAGCTGGTCGGCGCCGGGCGTGGTGTTGTCGCTCGGCAGCAGCCGGTTGCCGATCGCGTGGGAGATCGTGCCCATGAGGCCCGTCTTCTCCCCCGCCGCCTCGAAGATCGAGCGCAGAAGGTACGTGGTCGTGGTCTTGCCGTTGGTCCCGGTGACGCCGACGACGTTCATGTGGGCGGTCGGGTCGCCGTGGAACCGGATCGCGAGCTCGGAGAGCGCGTCGCGCGAGTTGTCGACCCGGATGACGGGCACCGGGCAGCTGGTGATGACCTTCTCGGACACGATCGCGCTCGCGCCGCGCCGGATGGCGTCGTCGATGAACGCGTTGCCGTCGGCCTTGTTGCCGGAGACGGCGACGAAGACCGTGCCGGTGGTCACGCTCCGGGAGTCGCAGGTGATGCCGCGGATCTCCGCCTCCCGGAAGTTGACCCGATCGCCCGGGAACGACTCGAGAAGATCGCTCAGCTTGACGCCCATCTTTCCCCCCTCTTTCCGACGTGGATACTGAACGCGTCCGGTGTGCAGGTAGATGTGCCGCAGCCAGGCGGGCACCGATCGCCGACCTTCGGTCGACATGTTGTTTCCCCTCTCCTCTCAGTACCGAGTACTCCGTACTCCGTACTGTTTATCCGTCGGCCCCCCTGGCCGCCGGTTACTTCGCGTAGATCAGGCCGCGCTGGAGGATCTTCCCGACCACCGGCGCGGCCACGGCGCCGCCGTAGTACGAGCCTCCCTGGGGCTCGTCCAGGACCACGGCGATGCACAGCTTCGGGTCCTCCGCCGGGGCGAACCCGACGAAGGACGCGATGTATTTCTCGTGCGTGTACTGATGGGTCTTCGGGTCGATCTTCTGCGACGTGCCGGTCTTGCCGGCGACGCGGACGCCCGGGACGGCGGCCTTCTTGCCGGTGCCCTCCTTCACGACGCCTTCCAGGATCTCCGTCATCTCCTTCGCGGCCTTGGGGTTGATGACGCGGCGGACGGCCTCAGGGCCGTTGTCGACGACGACCGCGCCGTCGGTCGACGCCACGCGCCTGACGACGAACGGCTTGTAGAGCGTGCCGCCGTTGGCGATCGCGCTCATGGCCGCGCAGAGCTGAAGGGGCGTCACCGAGATTTCGTGGCCCATCGGGACGGAGGTCTCGGAATAGATCGTCCAGCGGGAGAGCGGGAAGAGCAGGCCGGGATCCTCGGCCGGCATGTCGACGCCGGTCCGCTCGCCGAAGCCCCAGCGCTTCATGCACTCGTACAGGCGTTTCTGGCCGAGGATCAGGGCGCCGACCTTCGCGGCGCCGATGTTGGACGACTTCTTGATGACGTCGGCCAGCGAGAGCTTCGCATAAGTATCGTGATCGTGGAGGATGCGAGGTCCGTGCTTCCATTGCCCGTTCTCGCAGTCGATCATCGTGTCGGGCCGGACCAGGCCCAGGTCGAGCGCGTAGGCGCAGGTGAAGGGCTTGAGGGTCGAGCCCGGCTCGTAGGGGAACGTAACGACGCGGTTGATGCGCGCGTCGGCCTTGGCGTCTCCGGCGTGGTTGGGGTCGTATGTCGGGCGGTTGGCGAGCGCCAGGACTTCGCCGGTGCGGGGATCCATGGCAACGGCGACGGCCCACTTCGGACGATGCTCGGCGCATGCCTCCTCGAGGGCTTCCTCGACGATGCGCTGGAGCAGGAGATCGATCGTCAGGGTGGCCTCGGTGGTGATGAGCGCCATCGAGGGCATCGACGTGATCTGCTGCCGGCCGTCGACGGTGACCGTCATCCGTTTCGCGGGCTGATTGAGGAACTTCGAGAGCGTCCGCTCCATGCCTTCCCGGTGGGCGGGGTCTTCGGCGTCGTGGCCCAGGAAGGGTCCGAGGACCGGTCCCTGGGGATAAACTCGGACGTACTCGGTCTTGAGCCCGATCTTCTCCTGCTCTTCCTTCTTGCCCCGCTTGAACATCGGCTCGGCCATCAGGCGGCGCACGCCCGCGGTCTGTTCGGGAGAAAGCTTGCGCTTGATCAGACGGTACTTGCTGCGGGGAAAGTTGAGATGCTCCATCAGGAGCGCCTCGCTCATCCCGAGGACGCGGGAGAGCGCCTGCGCAGCGGCGGGCTTGTCGTCGATGACGGAAGGGTTGATCCAGACGGACTCGGCGGGCCTGGAGAGCGCCAGCAGCTGCCCGCGACTGTCGTAGATGGGCCCGGGCGGGGTATCGATCTCGACGCTTCCCGAGGAAATGACATCGCGCTTCTGGCGCTGCTCGTCGTGGTCGACGATCTGGACGCAGTAGAGGCGGACGATCAGGGAGAAGAAGATGAGGCAGAAGAAGAACGTACAGACGGCGGCGCGACGGCGCGACGACTGATCCACACGACCCCCGGGAACGGCGTTACCGGCGCGGCGGCGGCGGCGCCGGAGCGACGGGCTTGCGGTCGACCGGCGACGCGCCGGCGACGGCTTCAGGTTCGAGAGAGACGCCCATCGAGGCGGCCTTCGCAGCGACGCGGTCGGGCCGGCGGGACTGGGCGACGGTGCCGAGCAGCGCGCGGTTCTCGAGGGCGAGGCGGCGGAGCTCGGTCTGTTTCTTGGCAACCTCGTATCGGGCCAGCGTGGCGCGGAGCGGGCCGGAGACGGCGAGGAGCGCGAGATTGAGCAGGATGACGACGATGAGCGATGCGCGAACAGCTTTCACAGTGTCTCCCCCCGAACCAACCCGTCCCTCTCCAGGACCAGGCACAGCCCCGACTACACTTTTTCGATGACGCGCAGCTTCGCGCTCCTCGAGCGCGGGTTTTCGAGCACTTCCTCGCGCGTCGCGCGGACCGGCTTCTTCGTCACGATCCGCAGCCCTCCGCCCGCCGACTTCTCCTTGAACGACCGCTTCACCAGGCGGTCTTCCAGCGAGTGGAAGGAGATCACGGCGCCCCTCGCGCCGCTCCCCAGATATTTATCGAACTCTCCCAGGAACTTCTTGAGGTTTTCCAGCTCTCCGTTGACGGCGATCCGTAGGGCCTGGAAGACCCGGGTCGCGGGATGAGTCCGTCCGTGCCTCCCCAGGAGGCGCTCGACGAAATCACCCAGCGCCCGGGTCGATTCCAGGATGTCGCTCCCCGGTTCCCCCCTCGCTCTCACGATCGCTGCCGCGATCTTGCGGGCGCGCGGCTCTTCGCCGTACTCCCGGAAGATCGATTCCAAGTCCCTCTCTCCAGAGCCTTGGAGCAGCTCCCGCGCCGTCCTCGGAACACGCGGCGACATACGCATGTCCAGAGGACCCTCGCGCTGGAAGCTGAACCCCCTCGAAGCGGTGTCGAATTGAAGCGATGAGACGCCCAGGTCGAGCAGGATGCCGTCCACCACGGCGAGCTTCAGACTTTCAAGGATCAGCGGGAGGTTCGCGTAGCTGTCGCGTACGATCGTCACGGACGGACCGAGTCTCTCGGCCGCCCGTGACGCCGCGTCGTCGTCCCATTCGATCCCGACGACCCGGCCTCCCCGGTTGACGATCTGCTCCGCATGGCCGCCCAGGCCGAGCGTGGCGTCGACGTAGACGCCGCCCGGCCGCGGCCGGAGCAGGTCGATGACCTCACGACAAAGAACAGGCTGGTGCTGCAACGAGCGCTCCGGTGAGGTGAGTGTTCCTGTGCGTAGGGCTCCCCCCTCTCTCTCGTACAACCACGCCCCTCCCACCCATTCGCCCTCACCTCGCCGGACGCGCTCGCTCCGGCGCCCTCGAACCTACAGAAAACTGGCCGCGCTCCGGAACGACGCGGAGCGCACGGGCTTCGCCTTCAGCCCGACCATGCCCATCAGCTCCCACATGCGATCGCTCACGTCCACCGTGGGCGCGATCGTGCGCACGCGCATGAGCCTCTGGTAGATGTCCGCTAGGGCGGTGGCGATCTGCGCGACTTCCTCGCGCTGAGGCCGCCGATCGCCCAGGCCCATGATGAACTCCTTCACTACCTCGAACGAGTCCTTCCCCCCGTCTACGGCCATGACCCCCTCCTCTCTCCTCCGGCCGACCGCGTTACGCTTTCGACTCAGGATTCGGCCACATCGCCCGGTTGCGATCGCCGATCTCCTCGTCCAGGCTCTCCGTCGCCGCCCGGTATTCGCCCACGTTCCAGACTTCAATCCACTCGAAGTTTCCGACCATCAGGACGTCCTTCTTGAGCCCCGCGTAATCCAGCAGCTTCTGGGGCACCACGAGGCGGCTCTGCGAGTCCAGGCTTCCGAACTCGCCCCTCGAGGCGAAGAAGCGCATGTAGCGCGCGGGGTCCTTCGCCTTGTTGGCTTCCTGTTCGAGCTTGGACTTGACCTTGAGCCAGCTCGTCATCGTGTAGAGCCGCAGGCAGTGCTCGCCCGAGACCGGGCTCGCGACGATGAAGAAGCCCTTCTTGTCCTCGGGGTCGGTGATGAACGCACGGAACTTCGAAGGAAGAACCAACCGGTTCTTCTCGTCGATTGCGTGCTGGAATTCACCGACAAACACAGGGATTACCTTCTAAGAAGCTCTATCTTGGCCCACTGACTTCCACTTTGCCCCACTTCACCGGACAAAAAAGCGGCTGAACGAGTCAGCCGTCGGAATAAATCTATCACAGGCCCCCGGCAAAGCAAGCAGAATCATGAAGTCTGGTCGCCGGTCCGGGGCCCGCCCACACAGCACATGTCAATTGCTACATGTCCTAGGGCCCCCTCCACCCCCACCCCCCATATATGGTGTTTTCTTAATATGCCGGCCGGGAGACTTCAAACTGGAATTTTGCGTCCCATCTTGACACGCACAGAAGATTCACCACAGAGGCACAGAGGCCCCGGAGTCGGAGTTTTTCTGCTGAAGAACTCTGCAAAAAAATATCTGCTCCGTGTCCTCCGTGCCTCTGTGGTTCATCCGTTTTTTTGCCGATAAAAAAGACGGAGAGAGAGTCCCAGAAACGGAGGCCCGGATGAACGTCCTTATCTACGACGCGCCCATGTCCGTGTGCCATCTCGTGAAATCGCTCCTGCTCACGCAGAAGCATCGCGCCGCGATTTCCACCGAGCCCGAAGACGCCATCCTCAAGCTCGAGACCGGCCTCTTCGACATCCTCGTCTTCGGCCCCTCCGGCGCGCCCGCCGAGATGGCCGAGCACATCGAGCGCGAGTTCCCGAATCTTCCCGTCGTGCTCGCCGGCGTCCCCGTCCAGGTGCCGTGCGCGGGCCAGGTCGCCGCGGTGATCCCCTCGCCGATCTCCGCGCAGCGCCTCGTCAACGCCTTCATCCGCATCGACCGCTGGCGCCTGCAGCGCCTCCGCCAGCTTCCGTGCCAGCTCGCGTCCACCGAGGGCATCGCCGTCCTCTGCCGCCTCGCCGATCTCTCCGCCGACTCGTTCACCGTCGCGGGCGAGGCCGACGAATTCCTGCGCCACTTCGGCAGCTCGATGCCCCGCCGCATCGAGGCGCGCGTCGCCGACACGATCCTCTCGGGCGAAGTCACCCGCGAGGAGACCGATCCGATCCAGCGACTGCGCCGCGTCGCGGTGAAGCTCGAAGGCGACCACGCGCGCGAGATCCTGATAAAGCTTCTGAAGTAGTCCGTCGTCGTCCGCCGTCTGCTGGGGTTTGGGGGGAAGGTTATGCTGCGCGCCCACGTCCTGCACCGCTCCGCCGTGAGCTGTCCGGCCTGCCGCTCCGCCGAGTACGACACCCATCGCCGCCTGCCGGCCGACCAGGGTCAGATCATCAACCGCTGCGCGTGCCGCCGCTGCGGAATCCCCTTCCAGTTCGTCGAAGACCGCACGGGCCGCCCCGTCCGGACCTAGGATTGGCCACCGAGAGCACAGAGCACACAGAGAAGGCGTTCTCTGTGCTCTCGGTGTCCTCGGTGGCCAATCAGCTCCTGGGCCACTGGCGGAACCGGAACTCGCGTCCGTCGTGCTCGACGTAGTCCTGCGTTCCCCCGCACCAGTCGCCCATGATGAACACTTCGCGCGGCCGCCCCTTCACCTCCTCGCGCAGGTGGGTGGGCAGGTGGATGTGGCCCGTGATCAGCACGTCGGCCCCCTGCTCGAAGAACGGCCTCGCCCGGTCGAACAGCTCCTCCCCCTTCCACGAGTAGGACGGCGTCGTCTTCTTCGAGACCTTGCGGAACCCGCGGACGATCGACCGTCCGACGAACGACGGGATCTGCAGCCACAGGTCCTCGATCGGCTTCGACCGCATCATCGTCCGGTACGCCGTGTACTTCGGATTGGTGTTGTAGATGAAATCCCCGTGGGCGAGCAGCACGGTGCGCCCGCCAAGGTCGATGCGCGCCCGGTCGCCGAGGACCTTCATGCCCGTCCGCTTCTCGAACTTCTCCTCCACGAGGTAGTCGCGGTTGCCCTTGATGAAGTAGATCGGCGCCCGCTCCGACCGCCGGCGGATCGAGTCGATCTCCTCGCGGTAGTCCGCCATGTCGAGGTGCTTGGGGCCGATCCAGTAGTCGAAGAGATCGCCGACGATGTAGAGCGCGTCGCACTCTTCCTCGAGGAACTTGAGGAACGGCCGGTTGTTCGCCGGGTCCCTCGCCCGGAGATGGACGTCGCTCACGAACAGCGTGCGGGGCATGCGCTGGAGTATATCAAAAGAAAAAGGCCCCGCGTCTTCGCGGGGCCCTTCCTTTTCTGCTGTGTGCTGGGTGCTGGCTACTGTTGCGGGATCCACATCACCTTCTGGATCGTCCGCTCCTGGCGCTCGCCGACGTCCTCGACCACGCGCATCGTGACGCGGACCGCCGGGACGCGGTACGCGGTGCCGGGCGTGTCGTTCGCTCCCTGGCCGTTCCCGATCGGGTCGTCGTGCGGGAACGGGCTGGGCGACAGCTGCGAGAAGGTGCGGCCGCTCGAGAGGTACTCGAGGTTGAAGCTCACGACGTAGTAGCAGAGCTCCTGGTCCTGGATGGTGACCTTGTTGCCCTGCTTGTCCGTCACCACCGGGATCAGGTCGAACACCGGGACGCCCGTCGTCTGCGTGGGGTTCTGGAGCCGCACGCGGCGCATCAGCGTGTAGAGCGGGCGGTTGGTGCGGACCGTGCGGACGCGCGCGGTGTCGCCGCGCTGCATGAGGCCGCTGAGGTCGGTCGGCGGCTTGTTGATCGTGCTCGACGCGTTGGGGGCCGGGGAATCCAGCGCGTGGTCGCCCGGGATCAGGATGTAGGTCACCTCGCAGGTCTGGACCGTGTCGCCGACGGTCGTGACCGCGCGGAAGCCCATGGCGTCGCCGGCCCGCTCGCTGTGGGCCTTCGCGTCCGCCATGCCGTTGAGCTTCGGCAGCTCGCCGACCGCGGACTCGGAGACCGGCGCGCGCGGCAGCTCGCCGTTGTCCATCCAGAACGACTGGGGGATGTGCTCCGTCGGAATGTAGGTCGCGCCGCCCGACGGGCCGGAGCCCTTCTTGCCTCCGGGCTGCTGGGGCTCGTTCAGGCCGAACGCGCCGAGGAGGTCGTTCTCCATGATGTCGAGCGCGTACCGGGCGTTGGTGTACACCGTCATGCGCGCTTCCTGGACCGCCACGGTCTCGGTGGTGTTCACGAAGATCATCGTGACGGCCACCATCAGGATCATCATCAGCGCGATCGAAATGAGGAGCTCGATCAGCGTGAACCCCGCATCGGCGCGACGGCGCATCTTGGGCTTCATCGATGGCTCCTCCTAGTGAATCGCAATCCGCTTCGTGAACGTCGTGATGTATCGCCGGTACGGGGTGGTCGATCCCGCCTCCTGCGACACGCGCAGGATGTGGATGCGCACCTCGTACAGCTTCATCATCGCTTCGTACTCCTGGGGCTGGATCGGCGTGTTGCGGTACGGGTCGATCGCGCCCGGGTTCCGGCGCTGGTACCACATGTTGTCGACCTTGCGGACGTCGAACGAGAACGCGAACTGGGTGAGCGGATCCGTCGGGTCGTTGACGTTGCGGACGTCGGTCACGGTGTCCATCAGCGCCTTGTCGCCGCCCAGCTGGAAGTAGCGGTCGTCGGTCTCAAAATCCACGTTGCCGCCCGTCATCTTCGATCCCGGGTCGCCGGGCGGCGGAGAGCCGCCCTGGCCCGACGGATTGGACGAGCTGGGATAGTGAAACCAGTCCAGGTTGGTCAGAGGGTTGACCGGCAGCGGCGGGAGGATGAAGACGTAGCGGTTGGTGGTCGTCCCCGACTTCGCGTCGTGGGTCAGGGTCGCCCGCAGCTTGAGCGTCGTCGCGGTCGCGCCGCCCGACTTGTCCTCCTCCACCGTGGTGAAGGCGCCCATGAGGCCATGGGCGACCGACTCGGCGAGGATGGCGGCGTTGGTCGCCTCCATCGACTCCGTGCCCGACTGGAGCGCGGGCGGGAACAGCGCGAGGATGCCGAGCACGCCGAGGACCATGACGATGAGCGCGATCAGGATCTCGATCAGCGTCATGCCGCGGCTGCGCGTCTTCGACCGGACGCGGCGTCGGGCCTGCTCTGAGGCGCGGCTCTGCATGGATCTATCCTCCGTCCGGGTTAGGGTTCGTCGTTGATGAAGAAGTTGCGGCGGATCTTGCCGCTCGCCCGATCGATGTCCAGACACATCGTGTACGGCTTGTTCAGCACGCGCAGGACGATGTCGCCGACCGGCTTCGGGCTCGGGCCGTTCATGACCTTGTCGAAGGACGACGCCTGCATCTCCTTGAAGCCGGGATTGAACCCGCAGTACCCCGAGGGGGAGATCGCGAGCCACGTGGGCGACGTCTCGAACGCGACGTTGCGGGGCAACTCGGTGTAGCTGTCGGGGACCACCGGATCCGGGTCGGGAGTGTTGGGGTCGTAGTCGCCGTTGTAGATGCCGTTGGGGTTGGTCGGGTCGTCCTTATGAATCTCCATCCAGCCGTCCTTGTTGGGCGGCGAAAAGACGATGAAGTGGTAGCGGTGAGTCTTCGCGGCTTCCTGCTTGGCCTGGGCCAGCACCTGGGTCACGATCATGGCCCCCTGGCGGGCCCCCTGGCCGCGGAAGAACACCGACAGCAGCGCCACCGAGAGCGTCGCCAGCAGCACGATGATGATGATGACGATGAGCAACTCGAGGAGCGTAAATCCGTCCCGACTTCTCATGCGCATCACCTCTACCTGTTCTTGTACCGGAGGTCGTCGGCCGTGTCGGACACGCCGTCGGGCCCCATCGACCACACCCTGAAGGCGCCGCCCGTGACCGAGTACCGGATCGGATGGTCCCAGCCGTCCACGAACCTCCCGCCGTCCATCCACCGCGGCTGGTCCAGCGTCTTCGGGGCGAGCTCGTCCAGGGTCGCCGGAAGGCGGCCCTGGGTCCGATGAAAGGCGGCGACCGATTGGCCGATCAGAAGGACCCGTCCTTCCGTGTCAGTGATCCGGGCCGACTGGACCGCGGACATCATCCCGAAGAGGATGCCGACCAGGACCGCCGCGACGACGATCACGATCAGCACTTCCACGAGAGTGAAGCCCTTGCGCATCGGATTAGTACTCCTTCGCCCAGTTGGTCACGTCGTCGTAGTCCTGGGCGGTCTCGTAGTACTCGTCCTTTTCGTTCTTGCCGGACGACCAGATGTCGGGGCCGTGCTTGTTGTACTTCGCGGGATTCTGGTACTTGATCGGCTGCCCGAACGCGTCCATGATCCGCACGGGATTGCTCTTCGGGTCGGGGACGCCCTTCGAGTCGTCCAGCTGGTCGCGCTGCCAGTCGATGATCGGCGGCTTCGTGGAGACGAGGTTCGAACCGAGCTCCGACTTCTGGGTGATGATCTTGCGCTCGATCCCCAGGTGGTAATGGAGGCTGGCGGAGCTCTTCTTGGAATCGGGCGGGTACTCGCCGAAGTCGAGCTTGTACGTCTTGCACGCGTTGTCGAGCATCTTCACCGTCGCCGCCGTCTTCGCGTACCGCGCGCGGTCGATGATGTTGGCGATCAGGACCACCAGCAGCGACACGAGCAGCGTGATGATGGTGATGACCACCAGGATTTCGACCAGCGTAAAACCTTTCTTCCGGTTCATCGCTCCCCCGACAATGCGCCTCTTGCCCCCCGTCCGGAGCGCCTTACTCGTATCGCACACTCCAAGCGGCCTGCGGTGCCGCGCCGGTGGCCGAGTAGTCGCACCCGGCGCACCAGAGGTCGAAGCTGCTGGGATGGAGGACCGGGGCGGTGCCAGAGCCGCCGCCCGAGCCGCTGCCGGACCCCGAGCCCGAGCCGGAGCCGGTGCCCGCCGCGCGGTTGTTGCGGTAGTAGATGAAGCTCGAGATGGGATCGCCGTCGTTGCCGAACACCGGGTTGATGACGTTCTTCGTGCCGGTGTCGATCATGTCGAGCGGGAACTCGAAGTAGGGCATCTGCTTGGCGCCCTTCTTCTGCAGGTAGAACACCAGGTCGGAGGAGCCCTTGCCGTCCCCCTTGGGATAGACGGCAAAGTCGAGCTCGTACGCCTTGCTCGCCTGCGCCAGCTGGTTGAGCAGCGAGGAGGCGGTTCCCGACCGCGCGTTGCAGAGGGCCTTCATGAGTGCCGGAAGAAGCAGCGCCGCCAGCAGCGCGATGATGACGACGACGATCAACAGCTCGATCAGCGTGAAGCCTTTCTTCCGACGCTTCAGGATACCCATGCAGCCCCCTTTCAGACCTTAGCCGCCCCGGCCATAAATTATAGGGAAATCGGGCCGGGAAACCAGCACTTCTCCCGTGCCGGAATCAGAGCAAACCACATACCACCCCCTCCCCCGACGGAGCCCCTATAAGCGCCCCTGGAGCCCCCTGGGCCCCCCTGGTCTCCCCCCCTCCGGCTTCCCCCGGGAAGCCCCCCGACCTGTTACCCCCGAGTAACAGCGTTACGGAGCCGACACGACCGAATTCCAGTTGTTCACCCGGTCAAAGACCCCGTCCGAGCCTGCCCCCCAGAGGTCGAAGTTCCTCTCATTGTGAACCTGCTGGTCCGCGCTCCGCCCCGTCCGGTTGTTCCGGTAGAACAGGATCCGGGACCCCGGATCGACCGGATTGCGCAGGTCGCCGGTCGACGTGAGCATGTCGTCGACGATGGTCATGTACGGATAACCCGACTTGGACGTCGTCTGGAGGGCCTTGACGAGCGAGGCGGTCCCGATGCCGTCGCCGGGCGGGAACTCGTCGTGCTCGTGATAATAGTTCCACACTTCCTGCGTCAGCGCGTCGATGAGCCGCTGCGCCTCGGCCTGGCGCCGGTTCACCCGCTCCTGAGCCGACGGGGGGATCAGGAAGATCGCGGCCGCGGAGCCCGCGGTGATCACCGCGACGACGACGATGAGGATCTTCGAGAGACCGTTCATGCCGTCCCCTCACATTGCAAAGCAGATGCCACTCGGTATAATCGGGGCACCTGATGCATTTCATCGCCGTCCCGCAATCCGACCCGGCCCCGCCGGCGCCCAAGCCGATGGTCGGCGTCCTCTGGGTCTTCCTCGTCGTCGCGGCGCTCTTCGTCGCCGTGGTCCTCCCGCGGCTGCGCCGCCGGCGGGACGAGCCGCGCGAGACGCTCGGCACCTTCGGCCCCGCCGCGGGCGGCGCGCGCGAGGAGCTCGAGCGGCTGCTGACGGAGATCCAAGATCTCTCGCGCGAGCACATCGCGCGGCTCGACACCAAGATCCGGATGCTCAACCAGCTGCTCCTCGAGTGCGATCAGAAGAAGAGCGAGCTCGAGGCGCTGCTCGGCAAGGCGCCGGCCGGCGACGCGCCCGCGAAACCGGCCCCCGCGACCCGCCCCTCCAATCCCCTCCACGACCAGGTCTATTCCCTGCAGGATTCCGGGAAGGAAGTCCTCGACATCTGCACGGCCACCGGACTCGAAAAGGGCGAAGTGGAGCTCATCCTGGGCCTGAGGAAGATGCATTGAGCTCCCTTGATTTAGGGAACCATCGTGCTAGACTAAGGTCCACATGAGCAACAAGAAGGTCGCCCTGATCTCCGACCTTCACTCCAACATCGAGGCTCTCGAAGCGGTCCTCAAGGACATCAACTCCCAGGGCGTCGAGAACGTGTTCTGCCTCGGCGACCTGATCGGCTACGGACCGAACCCGCGGGAAATGATCCGCCACGCGTTCAACTGGTCGTTTTCCCTGCGCGGCAACCACGAGGACGCCCTGCTGTTCCTTGCGCTCGACTTCAATCCCGAGGCCGCCCAGGCGATCGACTGGACCCGCAACCAGCTCAACGACATCTCGGCCGCCAAGGAAGAGAACCACAAGATGTGGAACTACCTCGGCGACCTGCCCGACATCAAGGAAGACGACGGCGTGACCTACCTCCACGCCTCCCCGCGCAACCGCACGAAGGAGTACGTGCGGCCCCACGACGTCCAGGACAAGGAGAAGATGGAGGAGATCTTCTCCATGATCAAGCACGCCTGCTTCTGCGGTCACACGCACGAGCCCGGCGTCTTCACCGAGGACTTCAAGTTCTATCCGCCCCGGGCCTTCGCCAACAAGGTGAAGCTCTCCGACGGCCGCAAGTACTACGTCAACATCGGCTCCGTGGGCCAGCCGCGCGATCGCGACACGCGCTCGTGCTACGTGATCTGGGACCCGGAGACGCAGGTGGTCGAGTTCCGCCGCGTGGAGTACGACTACCGCAAGACGATGGACAAGATCTACGCGATCAAGCAGATCCCGCGCCGCTTCGGCGAGCGCCTCGAAGTCGGCCGCTAGGTCTCCCGACGAAATCCCAAGCCCCCACTCCCGACAGAGATGCCTTCTGAATTCCCCCAGGGGGGAGACCCGTGTTGGGTGCTGAGTGCGGTGTGCTGGAAGGTTACTTGCCGCCCGGCTGCGGCGGCTTGTAGAGGTCGATCTTCCAGGCGTTGCCTTCGTAGATCATCTGGTAGTACTCGACCGGTTTCCCCGGCCCGCTCTTCACCAGGACCGTGACTCCCGACTCGTCGCCGTAGGTCTTGGTCACCTCGGCGCGCGAGAGGTTGGTCTGGATCGCCTGGGCCTCGAGCGTGAAGAATTCGCGGAAGAGCTCGATGAACGACGGATGGCCGAGGACGATCGAGTGCAGCGGCTCGTCGCGGCCGTTGCCGTTCTTCAGCGCCTGGCCCCACCAGAGGTCCAGCGACGTGCGCGGCGCGCCCGTGAGTTCGCCTCGCCACTTCTTGGTGCGGAGGTCGTTCTCGTTCAGCCGCGTGTAGAGCCACTGGGACTTGTTGGCGTCGGAGAATCCCGCGAGCGTCCGCTCGACGTCGCCCGACGAGGCGGCCTTCGCCCACTCCTCGAACGCCTTCTTCGCGCCTTCGGTCTCCTTGGGCGCCTCGGTCGCGCAGGAAGCGGCGAGCACGAGCAGCACGGCGAACTTCTTCACGGATTCCCTCCTTGGAGCTTGCGGACGGCCTCGTCGAGCGGCACCGTCTGCTCGACCCCGTCCTTCATGTCCTTCAGCTTGACGGCTCCCTTCGCCGCCTCGTCCGGGCCGATGAACAGAGCATACCTCGCGCCCGACTTGTTTGCGCTTCTCATCTGTGCCTTCACGCTGCGCGCCTCGAAGTCGAGGTCCCCCGACAGCCCGGCGCGCCGCAGCGCGACGACGGTCTTGAAGACCTCCTCGCGCGCGACCTCGCCCGCCGCGATGGCGTAGAAGTCCGGCGCCGGCGGCGCGGCGTCCCCGCCCATCGCGAGCAGGATGCGCTCCACTCCCGCGGCGAACCCGACGGAGCCGACGTCCGGCCCGCCCATGCTGCCGACCAGCGTGTCGTAGCGGCCTCCGCCGGCCAGCGCGTTCTGCGCGCCGAGCGCCGACGAGCTGAACTCGTAGACGGTGCGCGTGTAGTAGTCCAGGCCGCGCACGATGCGCGGGTCGACCCGGTACGACACGCCGCACGCCTGAAGCGCCTTCTCGACGACGGCCATGTGGGTCTTGCAGTTCTGGCAGAGGTGGTCGACCGCCTTCGGGGCGTCCTTGAGCTTGTCGGCGTCGACCTTGCAGTCCAGGATGCGGAACACGTTCCGCTCGAACCGCCGCTGGCAGTTCTCGTCCAGCGTGCTCAGCTTGGGGCGGAGGTACTCCTTCAGCGCCTCCCGGTACGCGGGACGGCATTCCTTGCAGCCGATGGAATTGATCCTCAGCTCCCACGCGGCCACGCCGACCGCCTTCAGGATCTCCGCGAACAGCACCATCGTCTCGGCATCCACCAACGGGTCAGGAGATCCTACGGCCTCGACCCCGATTTGTGTAAACTGCCGATACCGGCCTTTCTGGGGCCGCTCCTTTCGGAACGCCGGCCCCAGATACCAGACCTTCCAGAAGTTCTTCTTGGCGAACAGCCCCTGCTCGATCAGGGCGCGGATCGTGCCGGGCGTCAGCTCCGGCCGGAGCGAGTAGGTCCCCTTCTTGTCCTCCGGATCGCCGAACGTGAACATCTCCTTCTCGACGATGTCGGTGGTCTCGCCGCTCGACTTGTGGAAGAGGGCGGTGTATTCGAAGATCGGCGTGCGGACTTCCTCGTAGCCGAACCGGGTAAAGGTCTCCCGCGCCGTCTTCTCGAGCCGGTTCCAGAGAACAACCTGATCGGGCGTGATGTCCCGCGTTCCCTCGGGCGCCTGAAAATTCATGGGGCGGAGTGTACCCAAGCCCCACGCCTTCGGCAATAGCCTTCCGGTTCCGGCCATTGCCTATTGCCTAATGCCCATTGCCGTTTCAGAATGGGGCGATGGTCCAGCCCGCGCCCCCGCCCGCCCCCCGCGTTTCCGAGTTTTACGAGCGCAAGCGGCGGCTGGCGTACGTCTTCGCCTGGCTGAGCATGACGTTCCTGCTCATCGAGGCCTCGTTCCTCGGCTCCCTCCTCGAGTTCCACAGCCATCCCCGCGCCGTCGTCGCCGACGGCCGCGTCTCCCTCCTCTACCGCTGCATGACGCGCGACAACCCCGAGGAGTCCCGGCTCATCCGCCTCGACGACGCCTCGCGCCCCCAGGGAGAACCCCTGGGGCTGCTCGATGCCGCGACCGCCGCGCTCCCCGAAGGCCGCGACCTGACGATCTTCTACGGCAACCGCGCCTCCGTCATGGCCGAGGGCCAGATCGCGCGCAGCATCGACCTCGGCCAGAAGTGGGACGTGCTGGCGGCCGTCGGGACCTGGATCTTCGGATGGAACGACGGCAAGATCGTCGCCCGCCGGCGCGAGAACGGCGCGTGGGGCAAGGAGATCGAGATCGCGACGTCGGGCCTCGTCGACCGGCTCATCGCCTGCGTCGACGGCGAGGCCGGTCCGCTGGTCGCATGGCGCGAGCGGGACAAGCCCCTCGTCCGCACCGCGCTGTTCGACGGCGCCGCGTTCGCGCCGAAGGCGGAGTTCGAGATCGGGACCCAGCAGCATTGGTCCGCCGTGCTTTCGAAGGGCCGGATCCTCTACGTCCTCTACAACCGCGACGACCGCAGCTTCCGCTACGTCACGCTGCGCCTCGAGTGCTGCCCCGGCTGCGCCGCGCCCGTCGCGTCGCGGAAGATCGCGTTCATCGACCCGCTTCTCCGCGTGGGCCGCCGCGTCACCGGGCTCGCGGCCGCGGCGACGGGCGACCGCCTGCGCTTCTACGTGACGCGGACCACGACGCTCATGACCGCGTCCCTCCCGCTCGAGACGCTCCAGCCCGAGGAGGGCGCGCGGCTCGTCGAGATCGCCGTCGATCCCCTGTGGCGCACGATCCTCGGCGCGACGACGCCGACCGCGCTCTTCTTCTGCTCGCTCGCGCTCGTGTCGATCGGGCTCTCGCTCCTCCGCGAGCGGGCCCGGATCGCGGTCGCCGGCCTCGCGCCCCAGCCTCCGGAGACGCTCTGCGTCGGTGTCTTCCCGAGGGCGATGGCCTGGCTGCTCGACGAACTGCTGCTCTTCCCGTTCTTCCTGGTGTTCGCGTGGGTGATGGCCGTGTCCGTCGAGGAGATGTTCCGCGATCCCGGCATATTCCAGGATCCGAACTACGCGGTGGTCCTGCTGACCTACGGCCTCGTCGAGATCGTCTACCGGTTCGTCATGGAGTGGGCGTTCGGCTGGACGGTCGGCAAGCGCATCGTCGGCCTGCGGGTGACGGAGCTGGACGGCTCGCGGCTGTCGTTCCGGGGCGCGCTCGTCCGCAACCTGCTCCGGCTGGTGGACTGCAACCTCTACGGCATGATCCTGGGAATCGCGCTCATCCTGAAGACGAAGCGTCGCCAGCGCCTCGGCGACCTTCTCGGCCGCACGATGGTGATCCAGGATCTCGGTCCCCAGCCCTGACGCGCGCCCTCTCCCGGGGTGCGGGGTACCGGGTGCGGGTTACGTTCCTTCCTGCCAACCCGCCAGGTACTTCTTCTGCTCGGGTGTGAGCTCGTCCATCGTGATCCCCATCGTCTTGAGCTTGAGCCGGGCGATGACCTGCTCCATCTCCTTGGGGACGTCGATGACGCCGACCTTGAGCTGCGACTTGTTCTTCACGCACCACTCGGTCATGAGCGCCTGGGTGGCGAAGCTCATGTCCATGACCGCGGCCGGGTGGCCTTCCGCGGCGGCGAGGTTGACGAGGCGGCCTTCGCCCACGACGTTGATCGAGCGGCCGTCCTTCAGGACGAACGCGTCGACGTTCTCGCGGACCGCCTTCTTCACCTGCTTCGAGAGCCCGGCGAGCGCGTCGAGGTCGATCTCGACGTTGAAGTGGCCCGAGTTGGCCACGATCGCGCCGTCCTTCATCGCGAGGAAGTGCTCCTTGCGGATGACTTCCTTGTTGCCCGTCACGGTGCAGAAGATGTCGCCGATCTTGACGGCGTCGGCCATCGGCATCACCGAGAAGCCGTCCATCGTCGCCTCGAGGGCGCGGATGGGCTCGACCTCCGTGACGACGACGTGGGCGCCGAGGCCGCGGGCGCGGCTGGCCAGTCCGCGGCCGCACCAGCCGTAGCCGGCGACCACGAACGTCCGGCCGGCGAGCAGCACGTTGGTCGCGCGGATGATGCCGTCGACCGTCGACTGCCCGGTGCCGTAGCGGTTGTCGAACATGAACTTCGTCTGGGCGTCGTTCACCGAGACGACGGGGATCTTGAGCGCGCCGTCCTTCGCCATCGCGCGGAGGCGGATGACGCCGGTCGTGGTCTCCTCCATCGAAGCGAGGAGGCCTTCCATCAGCTCGGGGCGCTTCTGGTGGATCGTCGTGACCAGGTCCGCGCCGTCGTCGAGCGTCAGCGTGGGCTTGAGGTCGAGCGCCTGGTTGATGTGCTTGTAGTAGGTCTTCGAGTCCTCGCCGCGGATCGCGTACGTCGCGATGCCGTAGTCCGCCACGAGCGACGCGGCGTTGTCGTCCTGCGTCGAGAGCGGGTTCGAGGCGCAGAGCGCGACCTCGGCGCCGCCGGCCACGAACGCCCGCATGAGGTTCGAGGTTTCGGTCGTCACGTGGAGGCAGGCGGCAATCCGCTGTCCCTTGAAGGGCTTCTCCTTCTCGAACCGGGCGCGGATCTCGCGCAGCACCGGCATCTGGCCGTCGGCCCATTCGATGCGGGCCTTGCCCTTCGGCGCGAGCGCGAGGTCCTTGACGTCGCCGGACGCCCCGGCGGCCTTGGCTTTCTTGGGTTCAGCGACGACCTTGGAAGGCATGCGTTCTCCTCTAATTCTGCCGCAGAGACGCCGAGACCCAGAGCAGAGTCTTCTCTGCGTCTCGGCGTCTCAGCGGCTGCATTATCGTCAATGCTTCTACTTTTTGACCTTGACCGGCTTCTTCGACTCGACCTTGATGCCCGCGGCCTTGCGGAGCAGGTCGACCTTCTCGATCTTCTCCCAGGTGCACTCCGGACGGTCCACGCCGACGTGGCCGTACCGCGCCGTGTTCTTGTAGATCGGACGGCGCAGGTTGTAGTACTCGATCAGGCCCTTGGGCGTGAAGTCGAAGCTCTCCTCGACGATCTTCGTGAGCTTCTCGGGCGACACCTTGCCGGTGCCGAACGTCTCGACGAACACCGACAGGGGCTTCGCGACGCCGATCGCGTACGAGAGCTGGATCTCGCAGCGGTCGGCCAGGCCGGCGGCCACGACGTTCTTCGCCGCGTGGCGCGCGGCGTAGCAGGCGCTGCGGTCGACCTTGGTGGGGTCCTTGCCGCTGAACGCGCCGCCGCCGTGGTGGCCCATGCCGCCGTACGTGTCGCAGATGATCTTCCGGCCCGTCACGCCGCAGTCGCCCTGCGGGCCGCCGATCACGAACCGGCCGGACGGGTTGATGTGGTAGATGATGTTCTTGTCGATCAGGCCGGGCGGCAGCACCGGCTTGATCACCTTCTCGATCAGGTCTTTCTCGATCTGCTTGTGGCTGACCGTGGGCGCGTGCTGCATCGACGCGACGACCGTGTGGATGCGCACGGGCCGGGGGCCTTCGTACTCGATCGTGACCTGGGCCTTGCCGTCGGGCCGGAGCCAGTTGACGTCGCCGTTCAGGCGCACCTCGGCGGCGCGCCAGACGATCTTCCGGGCGAGGTCGATGGGCAGCGGCATGTAGAGCTCGGTCTCGTTCGACGCGTAGCCGAACATGATGCCCTGGTCGCCGGCGCCCAGCTCCTTGCCCTTCCCGGTGTCGGCGGTGACGGCCTCGTCGATGTCCGCGGACTGCTGGGAGATCGCCGTCAGGACGGCGCAGGTGTGGTAGTCGAAGCCGATCTCGCTGGAGTCGTACCCGATCTCCTTCACCGTCTGGCGAACGACCTCGGGGACCTCGATGTAGGTGTTGGTCGTGATCTCGCCGGCGACGAGCACCATGCCCGTCTTGACGAGCGTCTCGCACGCCACGCGCGCGTTGGGGTCGTCCTTGATGATGGCGTCCAGGATCGCGTCCGACACCTGGTCGGCCATCTTGTCGGGGTGACCCATCGTCACCGCTTCGGAGGTGAAGAACCACTTGCCGTCTCGGGTGCTCATCGACTACGTCCCTTTCTTCAATATGCTCTGCTCAATCAATTCCATCGTCCGGTCGATCGCCCCGCGGCCCGCCTTCACCGCGTCGATCGAGCGGGCGCCGATTTCGCGCGCCCGCGCCGGGTCGCGGAGCAGCTCCGCCAGCGCGCCCGACAAGTCCACCGGATTGTCGATCACCCTCATGCCTCCCGCGCCGACGAGGGTGCGCGCGATCTCCTCGAAGTTCGTCAGGCTGGGGCCGCTGACGACGGGCTTCCCCAGGGAAGCCGGCTCCAGCATGTTCTGGCCCCCACGGGCGCAGAAGGTGCCTCCGATGAAGACTGCGGTCGCTGTCGAATACACCCGCGACAGCTCCCCGACCGTGTCGAGCAAAATCACCCCGTCGCTCGGTCCGGCCTGGGATAATTGGGTCCTCTTATAACACTTCAATTCGGCCGCTTCAACCGCTTTCTGGACCTCCGGAAGACGGTCCAGGTGGCGCGGCGCCAGGATGAGCCGCACCCCCGGAACCGCCTTCTGGAGCTTTTTGTAGGTGTCCGCCAGGATCCGCTCCTCGGGATCGTGGGTCGACCCCGCGACCACCACCGGCGCGTCGCCGAGCGCCAGCTGCTCCCGCCAGTTCCGCTCCTCGGCGGCCGGATCGAACCCGATCGCCGCGTCGTACTTCAGGTTGCCCGTCACCACCGGCGCCGCCCCCATCTCCCGAAGCCGCGCCGCGTAGGTCTCGTCCTGCGCCCCCACGGCCGACAGCCGCCGGAAGACCGACCGGAAGTACCAGCCCCAGAAGCGGTACCGCCCGAACGACCGTTCGCTCATCCGACCGTTCACCACCGCCACCGGCACGTTCTCGGCGGCGCACCGGCGGACGAAGTTGGGCCAGACTTCGAGTTCGACGAGGACGACGCCGACCGGACGGATCCGCCGGATCGCCCGCCGCACCGAGCCGCCGAAGTCGAGCGGGAAATAGCTCACCCGCGCGTCGGGAAACGACTTCTCCGCGTTCTCGCGGCCCGCGAGCGTGACCGTGGTGACGTGGAACGACAGCTCGGGGTGGGACTTCTTCAGCCGCGCGACGAGCGGTTTCGCGAGATTGACCTCGCCCACCGACGCGCAGTGGATCCAGAGGGTCTTCTTCTCCGACGGAGCGACGCACCCGAACCTCTCCCCGACCTTGTGCCGATAGCGCCGGTCGGTCGCCGCCTTGAACAGCAACCATGGAGAGACGATGAGGCCGGCGCTCAGATAGGCCGCATCCAAGAAAATCCCCATCGTCAGTTACCGGCGGAGCCCTCCGCGTTGCAGCGTGGGGCCCTCTTCCCCGATTTTCGGGCTCAGTTGGGCCAATGGCACTTCTTGTATTTCTTCCCCGAGCTGCACCAGCACGGTTCATTTCGTCCCGGCTTCTTCTCGACGCGCACCGGCTGGGGCTTCTCCTCCTCCCCGTTGCCGCCGCCCGAGCCGTTGCCGTCGCCGCCGCCGGCCATCGCGAACTGGCCCACCTCGTCCTTGCGGAACTCGGCGGCCTGCCACCGGCGGGCGAACCGCGCATGGTCTTCGGGGACCTCGCTCATGCGGTAGACCAGCGACGTGACGTCGTCGTCGATCGAGTCCATCATCGTCTGGAAGAGCTCGGTCGCGTCGCGCTTGTACTCCAGCTTGGGGTCCTGCTGGGCGAAGCTGCGCATGCCGACCATCTCGCGCAGCTGGTCCATGTTGTACAGCATCTCCTTCCACTTGTCGTCGATGCGGTCCAGGAGGACGCCCCGTTCGAGCGACCGCAGCAGCATGGCGCCCCGCTTGTTCACGGTGTCCTTCCGGTCGGTGGCGATCTTCTCCGAAATGGCGTCGACCATCTCCGCCTGCGGCATCCTGACGAGCGCCTCGGGCACCGCGACGTCGGTCCGCTCCTGCACCTGCTTCGAGAACTCCGCGAAGTTCTTCACCAGCTCGCCGTGCTCCGGCATGTAGCGCCGGGCCAGCGACGTGATCCAGGACCTCAGCTCCGCCAGGCCGAGCACCTGCTCGCGCGCCTGGTAGGCCGACGCCGCCTGGCGAAGCAGCTCCTCGACGACCTGGTGCGTGTCCTGGCGGTCCATGCCGTCGGTCTTCGCCTCGGTGCCGAACTTCGACTTGAACCACTCGCCCAGCCCCGCCAGGTCGGACTCCCCGCCCTTCGCCAGGAAGCGGCCCACCGCGTCGCCGACGCGGCGCTCCACCATCTCCATCACGGTCGTCCGCATGTCGTCGCCTTCCAGGATCCGCTGGCGGAGCGTGTAGATGACGCGCCGCTGCTCGGCGCGGACCTGGTCGTACTCGACGAGGTTCTTGCGGATGTCGAAGTTGTGGTTCTCGACGTTCTTCTGCGCCTTGCCGATGGAGCGCGAGACCATGCCGGACTCGATCCGCTCGCCCTCCTTGAGGCCCATCTTCTGGAGCACGCCCTTCATCCACGGCGGTGCGAACTTTCGGAAGAGGTCGTCCTCGAGCGAGAGGAAGAACTGCGACGAGCCGGGGTCGCCCTGGCGGCCGGCGCGGCCGCGGAGCTGGTTGTCGACCCGCCGCGCCTCGTGGCGCTCGGTGCCGAGGATGTGCAGGCCGCCCAGGTCGGCGACGCCGTCGCCCAGCAGGATGTCCGTGCCGCGGCCGGCCATGTTGGTCGCGATCGTCACGGCCTCGCGCTGCCCGGCGCGGGCGATGATGTACGCCTCGCGCTCGTGGTGCTTCGCGTTCAGCACCTCGTGGGTGATGCCGCGCATCTTGAGGCGCTCGTGGAGCAGCTCCGACTTCTCGATCGACGTGGTGCCGACCAGGATCGGGCGGCCCGAGGAGTGGATCCGGACGATCTCCTCCTCGATCGCGTCGTACTTCTCGTTCTCGGTGCCGTAGACGACGTCGGCCAGATTCTGGCGGCGCAGCGGCCGATTGGTCGGGATCGAGGCGACCTCGAGATTGTAGATCTTCTCGAACTCCATCGCCTCGGTGAGCGCGGTGCCGGTCATGCCCGCCAGCTTCGGGTAGAGCTTGAAGTAGTGCTGCAGCGTGATCGTGGCGTAGGTCTGGGTCTCCTCCTGGATCTTCAGCCCCTCCTTCGCCTCGACCGCCTGGTGGAGGCCGTCGCTCCACCGCCGGCCGGGCATCATGCGGCCGGTGAACTCGTCGACGATGATGACCTCGCCGTCCTTGATGACGTACTCGGTGTCCTTCTTGTAGAGATAGTGGGCCTTGAGCGCGGACTCGATGAAGTGGGGCCACTCCATGTTCTCGCCCGTGTAGAAGCTGCCCACGCCGATCAGCTTCTCGGCCTTCTCGATGCCGGCGTCGGTGAGGAAGACGATGTGCTCCTTCTCCTTCACGATGAAGTCGCCGGTGTGCTTCTTCGACCGGTCCTCGAGGACGATCTCCTCGCCCTTGACGAGCTTCTTCGCGCAGCGGTCGGCGTCGTAGTACTTCGTCGTGGCCTCGTCGGTCGGACCGCTGATGATGAGCGGCGTCCGGGCCTCGTCGATGAGGATCGAGTCGACCTCGTCGACGATCGCGTACGCGTGGCGGCCCTGCTGGACCTGCTCCTCGCGGTGGGCCTTCATGTGGTCGCGCAGGTAGTCGAAGCCGAACTCGTTGTTGGTCCCGTAGGTGATCTCCGCCTCGTACGCGTCGCGGCGCGAACAGGGGCGCAGGTGGTGCATGCGGTCGGCCGCGTCGGGGCTGTACAGGCGGTCGAACCGGAACGACTCGTCGTGCTGGATGGTCCCCACGGTGACGCCGAGCAGGTCGTAGATCGGGCCCATCCACTGGGTGTCCCGTCGGGCGAGGTAGTCGTTCACGGTGACGACGTGGACGCCCTTCCCCGTCAGCGCGTTGAGATAGGCCGGCAGCGTGGCGACGAGCGTCTTGCCTTCGCCGGTGGCCATCTCCGAGATCTTGCCCTCATGGAGGACGGCCCCGCCGATGAGCTGGACGTCGAAGTGGCGCATCTTGGCGGCGCGGCGCGAGGCCTCGCGGCACGCGGCGAACGCCTCGGGCATGATCGAGTCGAGCGACTCGCCCTTCTTGAGGCGGTCGCGGAACGACTGCGACAGCTTGGGGAACTCGGCGTCCGGCAGCGCCATCATCTTCGTCTCGAGCGGATTGACCTTCTCCCGCACGACTTTCCAGTAGCGCCGGATGGCCCGCTCGTTCTGGGTGCCGAAGATGGAACCGAGGAATTTGCCGACCCATTCGACCAGAACTTCCATGTCCATAACCAAATCCCCGCGAAAACGTTGTCAGACGGAAAAGGGAAACGCGCCGGGGGGACCGGATTACGGCAGGTCGAAGATGACCGGCGAGCGCCAGTCGTAGGTGACGATCGGCTCGACCGCGGGGGCCGCGATCGGCATGAAGTCGGAGTAATAGTATGGAACGTCGATGACCGTGGGCTCGGCCTCGGCCTGGAGGAGGGGCGTCGCGGCGCCGGGCAGCGCCGCGGTGATCTCGAGCACGATCTGGGCCAGATCCGCGGGGGCTCTGAGGTCGGCCCCGACGTGGATGGTTCCGGCGACCAGGAGGCTCAGAACGGGATGAAACATGACGCCCGTATTATACGCAGGTCAGAGGGCTTTGCAAGGGCAGGGTCAGCACCCGGCGACGGCTTCCAGGAACGCGACCGCGAGGTGGCGGACCAGTCCGAACGCCATCAGGGACATGCAGGCCGCCCAGGTCCGTCCGTGAATCGGCACGTCCAGGGCGACGGAGAGGAATCCCCGGCAGATCAGCGTTCCTCCCACGAAGAGATGGCCGACGATGAGCCACCCCAGGTGAGGGATCGAAGGGGCCGCCAGACTGGCGAGCTGGCCGATCGCGAGCAGGACCAGGACCCACCCCGGCAGTCCGGTCGCCCGCGCCCGCTCGTCCCGCGTCAGGTCCTCCGCCCATCGTGCAATCGGCCGAAGCGCGACGCACCAGACGAGGCCGATCCCGAGAATGAAGGTGCTCTGTTCGACTTGCTTCTCGAGCGTCGCGAAGAACGCGAGGACGAGCCCCGCGCCGATCAGCGACTGGACCCAGATCATCGCCTTGACCCGATGGAGCAGGGAATCCATCTCAGGTCCCCATCGCGGCTTGCAGGATATACCCCAGGGTATGGCGAAGGAGTCCGAAGCCCACGAGCAGCAGGCAGGTCGCCCAGGTCTTCCGATGCATCGGGACCTCCAGGAAGGCGGAAATGCTCTCCCGCACGATCAGCGTGATCCCCGCCAGCAGGTACCCGAGGGCCAGCCCTCCCTCGTGACTCCCCCATCCGGCCGCCAGCCCCCCGAGTTGGGCGACGGCACAGACCCCGAGGAACCACCGCGGAAGCCCTCCGGCGGAAGCGCGAGCGGCCGCCGTCAGCTTCGCCGCCTGCCGGGCCAAGGGACGAAGCGCGACGATCCAGATGAGCCAGCAGCCGAGAACGCACGGAAAGAGCCGGATGTCCTTTCCGATGACCGCGACGTACGCGAACAGCAATCCGGCGCCGAGATGGGAATGTCCCCAGATCATGGCCTTGACGCGGTTCAGCGACGAGTCCATTTCAGCAGCCCATGGAACCGGCGACGAGCAGAAGGATGATCAGGAGGAACGCGAACGGAATCGAGAGCGAGAGGAGCATGCCTGTCCAGATTCTGCGGTGGACCGGAATGCCGAGCTTGTTGGAGATCCCCCACTGAATGGCGATCGTGGCGCCGAAGAGCACCCACGATACGGCCACCCACGGTCCGAAGGGCGATGCGAACCAGAGCGGGCTGAGGAAGGCTCCCCCCGCCACCAGGACCGGCACCCAAGAGGGCAGCCCCGGCCCCGGCACGCGATCCTCCGGAGCCAGATCCGCCGCCTTCGTCTGAAGGGACCGATACCCCAATCCCCAGACCGCGAGGCAAGGGAGAACCGCGGACGCAAATTCGCCGTGGCCGGTAAGGGCCGTGGCGACCGGAAGCCCCAGCAGCAGCAGCGCCCCGAGCGCGGAGTGAACCCAGATCAGGATCTTGAGACGAAGGAGCGGCGCGGGGAGGTCGTCCATTACCGTCCTCCCCACGTCAGGTTGCCGATCAGCCCCGCCGTGTGGCCGATCGTTCCGACCGCGAGGATCGCGAGGCTCACCGACCACGTGCGGCGATGCATCGGCACCTCGAACGCGATCGCCATCAGTCCGCGGATCAGGAGCGTGCCGCCGACGAGCAGGTGGGCCGCGAGGATCCATCCCCTCCCCTCGAGGATCGCGAGCGAACAGACCTCGGCGACGGCCCAGATCCCCAGGACCTCCAGCGGAATGCCTCTCGCGGCGGAACGCTGCCCGGGAGCGAGCCTCTCGGCCGACCGCGCGATCGGGGCGAACGCCAGGATCCAGCCGACCGCGCCCCCGAGCACTCCCGCCAGGAGCACGAGGTCGCGGTGGGCCACCGACGCCCAGAAGAAGACGAGCGTCAGCGTCGATCCGAGAAGAGCATAGATCCAGAGGAGAGACTGGACCTGAAGGTGTTCGGCCGGCTCCCGAGCGCGATCCATGAGCAACCCCCTGCCCGCTGCGCAGCCTTCTGCGCACCGGGGCCATGAATCCCGACCTGACTGAATACTACATCAGACGAAGCAACGGGCATGCCACCTCAATTCATTAAAAGTCGTAGATAGGGCACCATGAGAACCCATCGGCGGCGCGCAGTCGAGGAGGAGTTCGACCACGACGAGATGCCCAGCATCCTCGAGTTCGTCGTCCAGTCGGTCCTCGACCCGCTCGTCAAGTCCACCGTCGGTCAGCTGAAGCGCGGCGTCCGGACCGCCGTCGAGTGGACCGTCCAGCGCCTGGTCGCGGGCGGCGTCGTGACGGGAGTCCTGATCGCGGGGATCATCCTCGTCCTCATCGCCGGCGTGAAGGGGCTCGAAGCGATCCACTGCCCGGTCTGGCTCTGCTACCTGTCGATGGGCGTCGTCGCCGTCATCGGCGCCCTCCTGCTCCTCAAGCAGATGCTGCCGCCGGAGCCGGAGGACGATTTCGAGTAGTTCCGGCAGAACGATCGCTACCCCTCGGCGTAGAGATAGGAGCATGTTTTGCCGGATCGCCGCGCTTCTTCTTCTCGGCCTGCTGCCCCAAGCCGCCGATCTCCCTCGGTTTCCCAAGGATCGGGCGTTCCCCGACCTCACCCGCGAGAAACAGGGCGACTGGACGGGTCCGTTCTTCTTCATCCAGCTCGCCGATCCGCAGTTCGGATTCATGGAGGCGCCCCAGGAGGCGAAGAACGCCGAGCTTGCGGTCGCCCACGTCAACCGGCTGAAGCCGCGATTCGTCGTCATCTGCGGCGACCTCGTTCATCCCCCGCCGGGAACGCCCGAGGACTACGACCTGAAGGTCGCCGAGTTCAAGCGGATCTTCTCGAAGATCGACCCCTCGATTCCGCTGGTCTGCGTCGCGGGCAACCACGACGTCGGCAACAAGCCGACGCCGGCGTCGCTCGCGGCTTATCGGAAGAACTTCGGCGAGGACTGGTTCGGGTTCTGGGCGGGCGGGATGCGCGGACTGGTCCTGAACTCGACCCTGATCCACGATCCGTCGGGCGCGCCCGACGAGCTGAAGGCCCAGGAGGACTGGTTCCGATCGCAGCTCGACGCCGCGGCGAAGGACAAGCCGCGCCACGTCTTCGTCTTCCAGCACCATTCCTGGTTCCTGAAGAGCCCCGACGAGCCGGACGGCTACTTCATGCTGCCGCGCGAGCGGCGGACGCCGGCCCTCGCGGCGATGAAGGCCGCGGGCGTTCGCGCCGCCTTTGCCGGCCACTACCACGGCAATGCCCTTGCCCGCGACGGCGACCTGGAAATGATCACCACCGGCCCGGTCGGCAAGCCGCTCCGCAAGGACCCGTCCGGCCTGCGCATCGTCGAGGTGTACGAGAAGAACATCCGCCACGCGTACTACGCCCTCGATCAGGTGCCGGCCGCCGTTTCGCTGAAGCAGGAGTAAATTCCGCCCTTCCCCAATTCCGCGCGCTACCCATTTCGCTTTTGCATCCGCCTCAGGCGTATGCATATAATGGGCGCGGTTATGGGCCCGGGAGGGCCTCGATCCGAAGTCGGCCGGGAGTAAGGTACGTGGACAGCATCAACGACGCGGCGCGCGGGGTCCGCTCATGATCACGCAGCCGCAGCAATACATCTGCGCCGAGTGCAAGACGGACGTCTGGCGCACGGCGGATTCCGCCACCGCGGCAGGCCCCGCCTGCGAGCGGTGCGGCCGGCCCATGATCGCGGCGCCGCGCGCGATCCTTGAACGCGATCCCTCCGATCAGAGCGCCACCGTCTATCTGGCGGCTCCGCTTCCCAAGGAGGCCCTCGAGAAATCGAAGGACCCCAAGAACCTGTTCGGCAAGCACGTCCTCCTGGCCGAGGTCGGCTCGGGCGCGACCGGCAAGGTCGTGAAAGCCTGGGACACCTACCTCTCCCGCAACGTCGCGCTCAAGTTCCTCTATTCGGCCACTCCGCCGGGGGTGGAGCTCGACGCGACCGAACGGCTGCAGGAGTTCCTGCGCGAGGCGCGCATCGCCGCCCGCCTGCGCCACCCCAACATCGTCCGGATCCACGAAGTCGACTGCCGCGACGGCCGCTACTACATCAGCATGGACTTCATCCCCGGCGGGACGCTGTTCGAGCAGATCCACGGACCGATGCAGCGGACCACCCGCTTCTACAGGGATCCGAACCGGTTCCTCGTCCTGCTCCGGACCATCGCCCTGGCCGTCCACCATGCGCACAGCCAGAAGCCGCCCGTCGTCCACCGCGACCTCAAGCCCCAGAACGTGCTCCTCGACGGCCTCGGACATCCCTGCGTCGCCGACTTCGGCCTCGCCAACGAGATCCAGCTCGAATCGGGCGCCGTCGCGTCCGGCGGCATCCGCGGCACGCCCTCCTACATGGCGCCCGAGCAGGCCCTCGGCCAGACCGGCGACATCGACGCGAGGACCGACATCTATTCGCTGGGCGTCATCCTGTACGAGATGCTGACCGGCGAGACGCCGTTCAAGGGCTCGAACCTCCCCAGCATCCTCCGCAAGATCGCCATCGAGCCGGCGACGCCGCCCACCGCCGCCTTCGCGCGGCTGAGGCTGGCCGTACCGGAATTCCGTCAGTGCGATCCCGCGATGATCGACGCCCTCAGCGCCGTCTGCATGAAGGCCCTCTCCAAAAAGCGGGAGCACCGCCACGCGACCGCCCAGGAGTTCGCCGACGCGCTGACCCCGTGGATCACGGCCAATCCCGCCGATCCGGCGGACCGGACCACCGAGATCCGCCGGCGCACCGGAAATCGCCGGCTCCGCGCCCTCGTCATCGTGAGCGGCCTGCTCCTGGCCGCGCTGGCGACGCAGACCCATCGGCTCTTCTCCCCGGCCGTCGCCGTCGCCGCGCCCGGGGACGAGATCGCGGTCGTGGCGTCGGGCCTCCTCTCGGGCGGCAAATGGAGCGCGTTCCAGGGCGCCGTGACCGAGCTCCGGAGCCGCGCGCCCGGCCATCCGAGCCTGCCCTCGTTCGAACGGGCCCTCGAGGAGCGTCAGGCGGTCCTCGCGCGGCGCCGCGCCGAATGGTCGGTCACGCTCGATCGTCTCGCCTCGGGCGAACTGCGGTTCGTCGCGACCGATCTGCGGTCCACGATCGATCACGCCGACGGGCTCGAGGATGAATTCCGCACTTCGCTCCAGCGCGCCCTCGCGAAGCTCCAGTCCGGCCTCCTGGAACGGGCTCACGCCCTGGTCGCGTCGCGCGATTCGTGGCTGGCCCCGGAAGCCAAGACGCTCGCGGCCGATCTGCGGCAGCGTCTGTCCGATCTCGCCGCCGCCGCGGTCGATCCCGAGCTGGAGCTGACGCCGGCCCCGCTTCAGGAGGCCGCCGAGGCATTGCGCCGAGTCGTCGACTACCGGGGCACCTGGTCCGCCCGCATCAACGTCCGCCCCTTTGCGGAGTTCACCTTTCAGGACTCCGCCGGCGTGATCATCCGCGACTTCACGCCCGCGGGCTTCAAGCGGCTCGATCTCGGCGCCGCCGACGTCACGGTCGAGCTCTGCTGGCCGTCGGTCCAGGATGCCCGCCTCAAATGGTCGGGCCGGCTGGACGGTGTCCGGCCGGGAGAAAACATCGTCATCTCGGGCGACTTGAACCGTTCCGACATTCACATTGACCGGAAATGACCGCATGAAGACGCTTCGCGCGCTCTGCCTCCTCCTCCTCGCCGCAGGAGCAGTCCAGGCCGTTCCGGCCGCGGATCCCGTCCTCTCGATCTCTCCGGGGCCGTTCGTGTTCGACGTGCCGTACAACGGTTCGAATCCCCCCTCCGGCACGCTGATCATCACGAACACCGGCTCCGGAAAAATGGATTGGCTGGCCGTGGAAGAAACGCCCGTCCCCTGGATGAGCCTGGTGCCGCCCGTGCCCGCACCGCTGCTCTCCAGGAACGCCTCGGCCCAGGTCGCCATCGTGATCGACGTGACCGGCCTCGCCCCGGGCCCCTACACGACGCGGATCAAGGTCAGCAGCACGGCCGCGACCAATGGGCCGCTCTTCGCCAACGTGGTCCTCAACGTCAACGAAGCCCCCCGGATCACCGCGACGCCGGACAAGTTCACGTTCTCCGGCCCCAATCCGGGCGGTCAGACCCTCAAGATCACAAATTCCGGCGGCGACACCCTGAACTGGACCGCGACGCTCAGCGATTCGTGGCTCAAGCTCAATATCAAGGAAGGAGCCCTGGGCTCCGGCGGCTTCGTGAACCTTTTCCTCTCGGTCGACGTCACGGGGCTCGCCGAGAACACCTACAACGGCAAGGTCACGATCAACGCGCCGGGCGCCTCCAACACGCCCGTAGACGTGCCCGTCACCCTGACCGTCACCTTTCTTCCCGTCATCGACGTCCAGCCGGCGACCGTCACGTTCGACACGCCGCTGGGCGCCAGTCCCGGAACGAAGGACATCGTCGTCAAGAACGTGGGCGGCGGCACGCTGAAGTGGATCGTCGAGGACGACGGGTCGTGGCTGACGCTCTCCCCGCTCAAGGGATCGCTGGGCGGTGGATCGCCGGCCCCCGTGACCCTGACGGTCAACTCGACCCTCCTCGCCGAGGGGGTCTATACGGCGAAGATCACCGTCCGAGACGAGTTCGACGCCTCGATCGCGACCAAGCAGGTCGACGTCACGCTCAACGTCAACGGGTCGCCCAAGATCGGGCTGAATCCCGAGAGCCTGTCGTTCACCGTGCCGGTCGATTCCGGCGGATCCTCTCCCAAGGCGGTCAGCGTCACCAACACGGGATCGGATGTTCTCAATTGGAAGCTGGTCGGCGGCGCGACGTGGCTGATGAAGTCGAAGGATAAGGGAGCGCTGAATCCGCTGGAGTCCGACCCGATCCTTCTCTCCGTCAATCCGACCGGCCTGACGCCGAACCTCTACACGACGACGGTGCAGATTGAGGATCCGGCGGCCTCCAATTCCCCGAAACTTCTCATCATCCAGATGACGGTGACGCCGTCGTCGCTCCCGACCAGCGCGCCCGCGGGACAGTGCGGACTTCTGGGACTGGAGATGGTTGCGGCGCTCCTGCTGATCCGAACCCTGAAGTCCCGAGGAGGATCCCGATGACGCTGACCCTCGCGCTGACGTTCGTGCTGGCCTCGGCCGTCCAGGCGGACCTCCCGCGGTCCCTCGCGCAGGACCTGCCGCAGCGTCAGGATCCGCTCCGCACCGACCCGGTGACGACGCGCGCGCCAAGCGGGGTCGTCGACTTCGAATGGCTGGACCTGACGCCCAGCGCGGGATTCGCGGTCTACAGCTCGAAGTTCCTCGCCGATCCGGCTCCGGCGTTCTCCCTCCGGGCCCACGCGCCGATGCCGTGGCTCTAGCCGTCGAGCGACGCCAAGGGCGAGTATTTCGGCCTGTTCGCGGAGCTCGCGTTCTCGACCATCGACCGGAAGATGAGTCCCACCGTCGCCGATCGCAGCGGCGTCTGCATGTTCGTCTCGGCGGGAATCGACTACTCGTTCCTGCGCGATCCGACCTGGATCCTGGTCGGCCGGGCGGGCATCCTGTACGCCCACTACGGCGGCGTCGCCGACCTCAAGGACGGCGTGGGCCCCATGATCGGCGCGACCCTCGGCGTCCAGCTCTCCGGAAAGCTGGCGCTCACGGTCACCCCGGAGGCGGTCCTCGGGGACAGCGGCAGCATGATCTTCCTGACCACGCTGGGGCTCCTGATCCAGCTGTGACCCTGCTGACGCTGCTCGTCCTGCTCGCCGCGCGCGACGACACCGCCCTGGCCGGGACCGCGTATCGCGAGGCCGTCGAGGCCGTGCGCCAGGCCCGGTACGACGATGCCGTCGCGAAGCTCCAGGAGGCGATCCGGTACGAGCCCCGCGAGACCGAGCGGCTGCAGTACCGGGACAAGGAAGGGCGGCAGCTTCACGCGTACCACCCGCACTTCGTCTGGTCGCAGGCCCGGGTCCTCCAGGCGCGCGCCGAGAAGACGCCGGCCCGTCAGCGCCAGCTGTACCGCGAGGCGCTCACCCATCTGGACCTCACGAGCCATCCCCAGGCGGCCGCCCTCGTCGACACCGCCCGAATGGAGCTCGCGGAGGTCGAGAAGATCGCGCCGCCGCCCTCTCCCGAAGCGCAGCTGGACCCGCTCCGGCGGCAGATCCGCGAGCTGTGCGACCAGGAGAAGTTCGTGGACGCCCTGCGGCTCCTCCCGCAGCGGAAAGAGATCCTCGACCAGGTTCCCGGCGCCGACGCCCGCCTGATCGAGACGATCCACGGCCACCGCAAGACGGTCCTCGAGCGTTACGAGCGCAATCTCGCGCTCGGCCTGGAGACGGTCGCGGTCACGTCGCCGCTGGAGAAGCCCGAGGCGATCCCGCTGCTGCTCCTGCCGGCGCTGCCCCCCGCCACGGTGACGGAGAAGCCGGAAGGCCGCTTCGCGTGGCTGCAGGACTTTCTCGAGACATACCGCAAGGAGATCCCCCTGCTCCGCAACCCGGCGGCGGCCCCCGTGGAGGACCTCGTCCGTTCCGCCCGCGCGTTCGAGGGGTCGGCGCGCGCCGCGCGGACCGTGGAATCGCCCGCCGGGTTCCGCGCGGCGGTCAACGTGGCCCAGACGATCCGGGCGAGCCGCCTGGGCGAGCTGTCGTCGGGGAAGGACGACGCCGTGCTCGCCCGCCTGCTCACCGACTCGGAAACGGCGCTCCGGGATCTCCGGAAGCTCCTGCCGGCGAACGAGGTCGGCGTGCTCGCCCCCTTCGACGAGCGGCTGAAAGGGTTCCGCGACGGGCTCCAGGTCCGCGAACAGGGACGAGCCCGGCTTCAGGCCTGGCCTTCCCGCGCGGAGAAAACCTTCGCGGCGTCCATGGCCGACGCCGACGCGCTCAAGACGCTCGCGCGGGAAGCGTCCTCGCTGCAGGACCACCCCGCGTGGGCCGGCGCATCGGCCGGAACCCGCGCCCGCGTACTGTTCGACTCCGCGGTCCTGGAGGCGGTGGCCGCCCTGCTGGAGGGGGACGCGCTGTCGGGTTTGCCGGAGCGGACGACGTCGAACCTCCGTCTCGCGAAGAGCCTCGACCCCGGCGTCCGCGCCGCCTGGCAGGGACGACTCTCCCCCAAGCTCGACGCCTGGATCGACTCCGCCGGCCGCTGAGCCCCCCGACGCCGTCCCGGCCGGTGTTTCATTAGAGAGGAGAACGACCCATGAAGAAGAACGACCAGCCCTGCTCGGTCTGCGGTCCCGACGTGTCGCGCCGCGACTTCATGAAGACCGCCGCGGGCGCCGCGGTGGCGGCGTCGCTTGTCCGCTCCCAGGTCGCGTGGGCCGACCTCAAGGACGACGCGCCCGAGAACCTCGTGAAGGCGCTGTACAAGAGCCTCACCGACGAGCAGCGCAAGGAGATCGTCCTTCCCTGGGACCACAAGTACCGCCTCCACGTCTCGAACAACTGGAACGTCACCCGTCCCAAGATCGGGCAGTTCTACACCAAGGACCAGCAGCAGCTGATCCGCGACATCGTGAAGGGCCTCTCGAGCCCCGAAGGCCAGGAGAAGTTCCCGAAAGTCATGAAGCAGGACAATCGCGGGTTCGAGAACTACACCACCGCGATCTTCGGCAACCCCGAGGAGAACAAGTTCGTCTGGTTCTTCACCGGCCGCCACCTCACGCTGAAGTGCGACGGCAACACGCAGGAGGACGCGGTCTTCGGCGGCCCGATCTTCTACGGCAACGCGGGCGACGCGAAGGACAACTTCAACGAGGAGCCGACCCACCCGGGCAACTTCTTCTGGCACCAGGCGCAGCTGGCGAACAAGCTCTTCGGCGCGCTCGACGGCAAGCAGCGCGAGAAGGCGCTGCTGACCACGACGCCCAAGGAGGAGATCGCCACCGTCCGGCTCAAAGGCGACGCCGGCCCCTTCGCGGGACTGGCCGCCGCGGAGATGTCCCGGGATCAGAAGGGGCTGATCGAGGAGCTCCTCCGCTCGATCCTCGGCCCCTACCGCGCGAGCGACGTCGAAGAGGCGATGACCGTCCTCAAGAACTCCGGCGGCGTCGACAAGCTCCACCTCTCGTTCTACTCGGACGAGGACCTCGGCAAGGACGGGGTCTGGGACAACTGGATGATCCAGGGGCCGAAGATCACCTGGTTCTTCCGCGGCAACCCGCACGTCCACACGTGGGTGAACATCGGCACGAAGGTCTAGGGAACGTCACCACGGAGTCCCCGAGTCCACGGAGGAACACCTCCATGGTCTCCGTGTCTCTGGGGTGGATCCGCTAGCGCCAGTAGAGGCGCTCGGCGTTCTTCGACAGGATGCGCTCCCGGTCGGCCGCGCTCAGATACGAATACCGCTCGAAGTGCCGGAGCGCCGGACCGTATCCCGCCTTGATCAGCACGTGCGGAAAGTCGCTGCCCCAGATCATCCGGTCCGGACCGAAGCGGTCGAGCACCAGCGCGAAGATCGGGTCGCAATCCTCGTGAGGATACGGCCGCTTCGAGAAATTGTGGAACCCCGTCGGCTTGACGAGCACGTTCGGCAGGTCCGCGAGCGCGAGGAACGCCAGGAACGCTGGGGACCCGGGGCCCGCCGCCGGATCGGGATGGGCCAGGTGATCGACGACGATCGACAGTTCCGGAAACCGCTCGGCCCGGCGCGCGATCGCCGCCACGTGCTCCATGCGGGCGAGGACGCTGACCACGACCCCGAGCTTGCGGCACCGCTCCCAGAGCGCGTCGTTCTCGAACGCCATCGATTCCGCGGCGAACGCCGGCCGCAGGCGCATCCCGCGGCAGCCCCGCTCCTTCACCCAGTGCTCCAGCCGGTCGGGCGCCTCGGGCGTGCGCGGATCGACCACGCAGACCGCCGCGTAGCGTTCCGGCTGCGCCCGGGCCGTGTCGGCGATCAGGCTGTTGTCCTCGCCCGGATACATCGGCTGGACCAGGACCGCGCGGCCCACGCCGTGCTCGTCCATGTATCGGCTCAGCAGCTCCAAGGGGATGTCCGACGTCGGGCTCATGAACGTTGCGGACGGATTGGGGAAGCGGAGATCCTGTTTCCAGATGTGCACGTGGGCGTCGACAATCATGCGGCCTTGATCATAATATGCCCGCGGCCATGAAGATCCTTATTTATCCCGCCGTCGACGACGTCCGGCTCGCGACGCTCCGCGAGGCGGCCGGAAGCGCGCGCCTCGTGAACGCCTCGGACGAGGCCCAGGCGCTCGAGGAGATCGCCGACGCCGACGCCTTCCTCGGCAAGATCACGCCGCCCGTGCTCGCCCGGGCCCGGAAGCTCCGCTGGGTGCAGTCCTTCACCGCAAGCCTCGAGCACTACGTCTTCCCCGAGCTCGTCCGCCACTCCTGCGTGATGACCAACATGCGGGGGCTGTTCTCCGACGTGATCGCCGACCACGTGTTCGGCTACATCCTCTGTTTCGCCCGGAACCTCCATCTCTACCTGCGCCGGCAGAGGGAGGCGCGGTGGGCTCCGGTCGGCGGCGGCATGGATCCCCAGCCGTTCACGACGGGCCCGAGCAGGGTGACGCCGGTCGATCGCGCCCATGTCCATCTCTCCGACGCGACGCTCGGCGTCGTCGGCATGGGCCACATCGGCGGCGAGGTCGCGGCGCGAGGTCGCGCGTTCGGCATGAAGATCCTCGGCGTCGATCCTCTTCCGCGCGGAGAGGCCGTCTGGCCGATGAGCCGTCTGGACGAGTTGCTCGCGGCGAGCGACTATGTCGTCATCTGCGCGCCCCACACGCCGGAGACCGCCGGGATGTTCCACCGCGCGCGGATCCGGAAGATGAAGAAGACCGCGATCCTCATCAACATCGGTCGCGGCGCGATCATCCCGCTCGCCGACCTGACGGCGGCCCTGGAGGCGGGCGACATCGCCGGCGCGGCGCTCGACGTCTTCGAGACCGAGCCCCTTCCTCCCGACCATCCGCTCTGGAAGCGGGAGAACGTGATCCTCACGCCTCACGTGGCCGCGGCCTCGGTCCATATCGCGGAGCGCCACCTCGCGCTGCTCCTCGACAACGTCGCCCGCTTCGTGCGGGGCGACGAGCTCCGCAACGTCGTCGACAAGGCAAACTGGTACTGACGGGATAGAATAGGGGCATGATCCTGCTCCTTGCGGCGCTCTTGGCCGCCCAGGGCCCCTACGACGCCGATCCCAAGCATCCCTGGAACGAGCTTCACCGCGCGCTCTTCACGTGGCGCCCCACCACGAGCCGCGAGAAGATTCCTCCGGGCCTGGAAACCGATCCGCTCTTCTGGCCGATCGGCTTCGACCAGTGGACGTTCTCCGCTCCTCTCCTGCCCGTGCTCGACGGGTTCCTCGAGAGGAGCGGCGACGCGCTGGTGAAGGATCCGCTCAAGCGGGCCGTCCTCCAGCACGACCTCTGGATGTTCTTCGACTCCCTGGAGGGCCAGCCCCTCGGAAACAGCCGGTCCTGGCCGCCCGAGGATGAGGCCGCGCGCGACGCGGCCCGGCGCCGCCTCGCCCGCTTGATGCGCCGGATCGCGCTCACCCCCGAGGAGATCCGGGCGCTGCCGGACAATCTGGCGTCGGCCGTCGCCTCGGGCCGCCACGCGAAGGCCTTCGATCCCGCGGAGCCGGAGCGCCCCTTCCTGCCCGCGGATCTTCTGGATCCGAAGGGCCCCTGGGTGCTCCTGGGCCGCGACGATGGAACGCCCGTCGCGGAACAGCACGCGAAGCATTTCCGCCGGTCGGCCTTCTTCGTCTATGCGTCGCTCCCCGGCGGCGCGGAGCCCACGCTGGACTACATTCGAGCGCTCGGCGGCCTGAAGAAGGCCGCATCTCCGGACGCCGCGCCCGATGGCTCGCGGCTCCTGTTCGTCCGGCGACTCTTCCTCCTGGACGCCGAGGGCCGCGCCCACCTTTCCCCGCTGACGGAAGAGGTGAGGATCCGCGTTTCTCCGACCAACTTTCCGGGCGTCGCCGGCCTGTTCGAATTCCATCTGAACCGGGGCGACCTGTTCTCGGGCAACGGCGGCGGCCTCCGCGCGGCGGAATCCCAGGAAGAAGCGGTCCTGTTCCTCTTCAATCGAGGATGCTCCAAGGAGCAGATCCGGAAGTCGTGCGCGCAATGCCACGGAGCGAAGGTCCAGCCGTCCGTCGCGCTGCGGTACGCGGGACGGGACCCTCGGACACTCGAGATCCTGGTGAGCGGCGTTCCGCTCCGGAGCACGACGGTGGAGCAGGAGGCCGACGCGACGTTGAAGGCGAAGGAGGCGGACAAATCGTGGACCTTCCTTCGCAAGTTCTGGCCCAAGGAATGACAAATATACAATTCTCCGGTCTTTCAATTCCTGCGACGCGGGGACGGCATAAGGGCCACTGAGGATAGAGAATTCAAGGAGGACCCATGCGCGTCGCCGCCGCGATCCTGCTGCTCGTGCTCCCCGCCGGCCTGTCGGACGAGGAATTCCGCAAGCTCCAGCCCGAGATGAGATTGAAGAGCAAGGGGTGGGCCTCCCTTCCCTGGCGGGCAACGCTCACCGACGCCCGCGAGGCGGCGATCCGCGAGAAGAAGCCCATCTTCATGATGGTCGACACCGGCAACCCGATCGGGTTTGCCTGAGGGAACGGCGTCATCGCCCGTGAGGCGGCGGTCAACGATCCCGAAGTCGTCGAACTTCTCAAGACCCGGTTCATCCCCTACGCGCTCGACAACGTCGAGAACCCCAACCTGACGCCTGCCGAGCGCGAGTTCCTCTCCGCGTTCGACAGCGGGGTGAAGTCGTGCACCATCGGCATGACCTGCTACTCGGCCGACGGCCGGAAGCTCGCCTCCGGCGGCGGCTTCGAGGCGGGCTCGGTGAAGAGCCTGATCCAGAAGGCCCTCTCGGAGTTCAAGCCCGAGACCGTCTCCGCCACCATTCCCCCGCGCGACGACGCCGCGGTCGCGTCGCTGCGCCGTCCGCCCGCCGGCGGGCTCATCCTGTACGTCACCTGGAAGCTCCTTGGCGACTGCGCCGCGGAGGGCAACGCCACCACGGGCAACGGCAAGTACGACAAGATCTTCCAGCAGGCGCTCGGCTCCGACCGCCTCTGGGTGCGGAAGGACGAGGCCGACGCGCTCGCGGCCGGCACGTTCCCCGAGAGCCTGAAGGGCCGGATGATGAAGAACCACGTGCAGTACGTGATGTCGAAGGACGCGAAGAGCCTGGACGTCTCGATCAAGTCGGGCCGGATCGAGGGCGGCGTCCCGCTCGGCGACGCGAAGCGGGCCGACTGCCTGGGATTCGTCGAGTCGAAGGACGGCAAGGTGACGCGCTTCGAGCTGCTCGTGAAGGGCCTCGGCCGCCGGGTCGAGGACCACGGCTTCTCCGCGTGCCTCTCGGTCATCCCGAAGGACTCGCCGGTGCCGACCGCGCTCTTCTTCGAGCTCGCCGACCCGAAGGACGAGCTCGCCGGCGTGCTGCCGCACCGCTCGCGCGGCGACGCCTATCTCAAGTAGCCGCCAGCCGCGCATGGTCGCGGGCGAAGAAGAGCCGCACGCCCGCGACCAGGACGACGGCGCCGCCCAGGCAGAGCCCGGCGGCGATCGTCATCAGGGCCGGGATGCCGACCGTCTCGCGGTATTCGCCGCCCAGCCAGGAGGCCACCCCGGAGACGAGGCCGCCCAGCAGATTGAGACATCCCACCGCCGACGCCCGGACCCCGTGCGGGACGACGTCGAAGGCCGACGGGAACACGTTCGCCATGAAGAGGCCGCATCCCACTCCGAATCCCGCCGCGGCCGCTTTGGCGAGGCCGAACGAGTCGGCGCGCGCGAGGACGTAGAGCGACGGCGCGACGATGATGAGACCGGCGGTCAGCAGCCAGAACCGCGCCGCCGGCGTGCGACGGTAGAAGCCGTCGGCGCCCGCGCCGCCCAGGAGCATCCCCACCAGCGTCGCGGCCTGCGGATACGCGGTCGCCGCGAATCCCGCGTCGCCCATCCCGAGGTGGAATCGCTCGCGGAAGTAGTCCGGCAGCCACGCGTACACGAGCCAGAGGGCGAAGCAGAACATCGGAAAGATGAGACAGAGCGCGCCGTAGCTGGGCACGCGGACCAGCTCGGCCACCGAGAACGTCCCGCGCGGCTCGGGCGGCGGCTCGTCGCACGCGGTCCGGAGCAGCGTCCGATACGGCACCGCGTAGAGGATTCCCGCGATCCCGAGCGAGTAGAACGCCCAGCGCCAGTGATGGTGCTCCGCCATCCAGCCGCCGAAGGAGCCCCCCATCACCACGCCCGCCAGCTGCGCGGTGCTGAAGATCCCGATGGCGCGCGACCGTCCTTCGGGACCGAACGCGCCGGCCGTCAGCGCGACCGCCGCCGGCATGAAGAGCCCTTCGACGACGCCGATCAGCGCCCGGCATCCGAGCACCGCCGCGGGCGACTGCGCCAGGCCGGTCAGCGCGGTCGCGGCGCTCCAAAGCACGAGGCTCCCGACGACCAGCGACCGCTTCGACACCCGGTCCCCGATCTGGCCCGCAATCGGAGACATGACGGCGTAGACCCAGAGGAACGTCGTCCCCACCCAGCCCAGCTGCGTTTCGGTGAAGCGCAGCTCGGTCCGGAACGCCTGGAAGATCGAGAAGACCAGCTGCCGGTCGGTGTAGTTGAGGAAGTACGCGACCCACATCAGCGCCACGACGCCCCAGGCCCGCGTCACGAGGGGATCTCTACCGCCCGGCCGACCTGGGAGACGACCTGGCCCGCGAACACCCGCGCGCCCCACGCCTGGCAGACGACGTAGCCGTCGTGCGGCGCGGCGATCTCGAGCGGCGCCTCGTCGATGCGCCCGAAATCGTGAAGCCACGCGAGCCGCTCGCCGCGCGCCACCTTCTGGCCCAGCCCGACGCACGGCTCGAAGTGGCCGTCGAACGCCGCCAGCGTCGTCGACGCGGGATCCGCCGTGTCGACGACGACCTGCTCCCGGTGGTGGAGGTTCGCGGGCGCGGGTCCGCGAAGCTGCTCGTGGCGCACCGCCGCCGTCAGGACGCCCTGCCTGCACATCGAGACGCCCTCGGCCTGGAGCGCCTCGCCCCAGCCGAATTCGCCCCCGACCGTGATCTTGCCGAGATCCTCCGCCGTGCTGGTCAGCAATCCGGGCGTCGAGTTCTGGTAGAAGAGGAGGAACCGGCAGCCGAAGCCGCGCGCCGTCTCGAGCATCTCCCGCTTCTGTCCCGCGTCGTCCACGTCGTGCATGCTGGCCACCTGCGGGAACCGCGCCACCTGGCCGCCGGCGTGGAGATCGAGGACGACGTGGACCTGCGGGAACACGAGGCGCGTCATGAAGTCCGCGATCCGCGAGGTGATCGAGCCCCGCGCGTCGCCCGGGAACGCGCGGTTGAGGTTGACGCCGTCGTCCGGAGAATCGCGGCGCCCCGCCTTGAACGCGACCGCGTTGAGCACCGGGATCAGGACGATCCGGCCGAGCACGTCCTCGATCCGGATCTCCCGCACCAGGTGCTTGAGCGCGACGGGTCCCTCGTATTCATTCCCGTGCGTCGACCCCGTGGCGACCAGCCCTCGACCCGGCCTCGCCTGGGGGCCGACCATCACCGTCACCGGAATCAGATACGAGCCCCACAGCGTGGGATGCTCGAGGGTCACCAGGTAGTCGCGCCGGCCGCGGCTCTCGAAGTCGACGGCCTCCGGTTTCACCACCAGTCGTGTCATCACAGTCTCCCAGGAATGGACTTCACCACAAAGCCACAAAGGACACAAAGGAGTCGCTTCGTGTTCTTTGTGCCTTTGTGGTGAGCATCAGGCCAGGATCTCCCGGATGGGTTTTCCGTAATCGATCTCCAGCCGCTTGCGGCCCGGCACCTCGAGCTTCCGCGGATCGAGCCCCAGCTGATGGAGCACGGTCGCGTGGAGGTCGGTGACGTAGTGACGCTGCTCGGTCGCGTGGAAGCCGATCTCGTCCGTCGCGCCGTGAACGATGCCGCCCTTGATCCCGCCGCCCGCCAGCCAGGCCGAGAACCCGTAGGGATGGTGCTCGCGGCCGTCCGACCCCGCCTTGCCGCCCGGCGCCCGACCGAACTCCGACGCCCAGACGACGAGCGTTTCGTCGAGCAGCCCGCGCCGCTTCAGATCCTGGAGAAGGCCCGCGATGGGACGGTCCACCTCCGCGCAGACCTTCGCGTGGCCCTTGCGGAGCTCGCCGTGGGCATCCCACGCGCCGTTGCCGCCGCCTCCGTGGTAGATCTGGATGAAGCGGACGCCGCGCTCGATCAGCCGCCGCGCCGCGAGACACTCCATCCCGAAGTTCTTCGTGGGGGCCTGATCGAGGCCGTAGAGCGCCTTCGTCTCCGCGCTTTCCTCGTCGAACCGGAACACCTCGGGGACCGCCGCCTGCATCCGGAACGCGAGCTCGTACGACTTGATCCGCGCCTGGAGCGCCGGGTCGCCCGGGTACTCGATGCCCGCCAGCCGGTTGAGCCGGCCGATGAGGTCCAGCTCCGACTGCTGCTCCTCGAGCGGCCGCTCGCGCTGCGGCGTCGAGAACGGCAGGGGATTCTTCGGATCGGTCTTCATCCGGACGCCCGCGTGCTCGGGGCCCAGGTAATGGGCGCCGTGGGCGTTCGCGCCGCCGAACGCGTCGATGACGGGATCCCCCAGGACGACGAACTGCGGGAGGTTCTCGTTGAGCGTGCCCAGGCCATAGTGGACCCACGAGCCGATCGTCGGAAAGACGCCGTCGAGGAAGTGGCGCCCGGTGTGGAACTGGAGCTGCGCGGTGTGGCCGATGTCGGTGGTCCAGAACGAGCGGACGACCGCAAGGTCGTCGACGCAGCCGCCGACGTGCGGCCACCAGTCGCTCACGTCGATCCCCGACTCTCCCCGCTTCTTGAAGCCCACCTGCATCGGGAGGAGGACGGCGCCCGTGTTCGCCTCGAGCGTCCCCTTGGTCAGCTCTCGGAGGCTCCCCTTCCCGTAGGTGTCCTTGTAGGGAGTCTCGCCGATCTTCTTTCCGCCGAAGCGGTTGAGCTCCGGCTTCGGATCGAACGTCTCCATGTGGCTCGCGCCGCCTTTCATGAAGAGCCAGATGACGCTCTTTGCCCGCGGCGCCGCGTGCGGCTTGCCGTCGGGAGGCGACGCCTTCTTCTCCTCCTGACCGAGCATCGCGCCCAGGACGAGGCCGGTGAAGCCCATGCCGGTGTCCGCCAGGAACGTGCGCCGGGAAGGACAGCCGCAGTCCATGGATCCTCCTCTATCGGATCGCCTGGCCATAAATCAAACCGTTTCGTTTATGGCCAAAACTGCCATAAACCACACGGTTTGATTTATGGCTGCGCCTCTATCGGATCGTGACGAATTCATGATGATTCAGCAGCGCGTGGACGAGCCCGCTCCGTTTCCCGGCCGACAGGAACGTCCGGCAGGTCTCCTGCTCCTCGCGCGTGGGCGGACGGCTGAGCACCGTCTCGAACGCGGCCGAGACGAAGGCCGCGTCGTCGGCCGCCGCTTTCGACAGCGCGTCGGCCAGCGCGCCCGCGGCGTCGAGCGCGAGCGCGCTGTTCAGCAGCGCCAGCGCCTGCTGCGGGACGATGGTCGGCGTCCGCGTATAGCTCTCCGTCGCCGACGCGCCGTCGAAGATCGCCAGGAACTCCATCCGCTTCTCCGGATTGTGGCGGAAGTAGAGGCTGCGCCGGCGGGACGTCAGCCCCTGCGATTCGTCGAGCTCCGGACCGCCCCGCTGGAGGTCGAGCCGACCGGCCACATAGAGAACTCCGTCGCGCACGGCCTCCGCCTCCAGGCGCCGCGGCGCCATCCGCCACAGGAACTTGTTCTCCGGATCGGCGGCCAGCGCCGCCGCATCGGGCGTCGAGTCGCGGCGATAGGCAGCGCTCGTCACGATCAGCCGATGGAGCCGCTTCAGGCTCCAGCCGTGCTCCATGAGGTCGACGGCCAGCCAGTCGAGCAGCGCCGGATGGCTCGGACGGTGGCCCTGGCTGCCGAAATCGAACGTCGTCGGCACAAGCGCCCGGCCGAAGTGTCGGAGCCAGACGTGGTTGACCGCGACGCGCGCCGAGATCGGGTTCTCGCGGGCGACGATCCACCGGGCCAGCGCGAGCCGGCGGCCCGTGCTGGTGGTCGGATAGGTTGCGACGGCGCGTCGGACGTAGTCGACGGACGGCGGCTTCGCCGCTTCGGCTTCCGCTTTCGCGAGCGCCTCGTCCGCCGCGGCCAGCTTCTTCTTCAGCTCGGGCTTCTTCTTCTCGTCCGTCGCTTTCACCAGCGCATGGCGGGCCGACTGCTGTCCGCGCCGCGCCTCGAGCGCCGCGAGCGTCCGCTGGGCCGCCTGCGCCCGGCGGGCGGCGGCCTGGAAGTTCTCGGACGTCCGGTCGCCGCCGTCCTCGATCTCTTCGACGTCGAGCGTCGCCGCGACCGACGCCGCCCGGGCCTGAGCGATCTCGGCGCCGAGGAGCAGGGCCGGCAGATTCTCCAGCGCCCCCTGGCGTTCCTTCGCGTCGCCTCGTTCGAGCCTCGCGATCTCCTCGAGCGCCGCGTCGATCTTCTTCTTCTCGTCCACGGCGGACCGCTCGGCCGCCGCCCGCAGATCCTTCTTCACGAACGCCTGCTTGCCCGGCGCGGAGGCCACGGGAGGGAGGCGGACCGGCTCGATCGCCACCGACCTCCCGGTCAGCGCCTGGGGCACCGACGGCCGCAGAGCGCGCGACGTGTCGACGTTCCGCTCCTCGCCCCGCACGAACAAGTAGGTGGGCGCTTCGACGTGGATGTCGTAGACGCGCGCCAGGCCGTCCTTCGCGGGGTCGGTCTGACCCGGCACGGGATCGGTGCGGACGTCGTACGCCTCGTAGAAGGCGCGGAACTGGTAGAACTCGTCCTGGAGCAGCGGGTCGAAGAAGTGGTTGTGGCAGCGGGCGCAATTGAGCGTCGTCGCGAGGAACGCCTTCGAGGTGTGCTCGACGGCGTTGTCCAGCCAGACGTTGCGGTTGAGTTTATAGTAGTTCCGGGCGAGGAAGCCGGTGGCCCGCAGGACGGCGGGATCCTCGGGCGCGACCTCGTCGCCCGCGAGCATCTCGATCACCATCCGGTCGTAGCCCTTGTCGGCGTTGAGCGACTCGACGATCCAATCCCTCCACCGCCAGAGATGGCGCTGGCTCGAGAGGATCTCGTTCCCCTCGAACTCGCTCATGTCGCTGTAGCGCCAGACGTCCATCCAGTGGCGCCCCCACCGCTCGCCGGTGCGGGGATCGGCGAGCAGACGGTCGACCGCGCGCTCATAGGCGTCGGGAGATCCGTCGGCCAGAAACGCGACCAGTTCCTCGCGCGTCGGCGGCAGGCCGATCAGATCGAGAAACAGCCGCCGGAGCAGCACCGACTTCGGCGCCTCGGGCCGGGGCGCGATCTTCCGCGCCTCGAGCTCCGCAGCGACGAACCGGTCGATGGGATGGACGTTTTCCGGCCCGTCCCGCTTCACCGGCGCCACGTACGCCCAGTGCTTCTCCGCCTTGGCGGCGGGGTCGGCCGGGTCGTCGGGCCACGCCGCGCCCGCGTCGATCCACGCCTGGATCCGCGCGATCGTTTCCGCCGGCAGCGCCGCCGCGTCCTTGGGCATGCGGTCGTCCGGGTTCGGATCGCGCAGGACCTCGACCAGCCGCGACTCCTTCCCCTTCCCCGGGACGATCGCCTTCCCCGACACGCCGCCGCGGAAGGCGAGCGCCTTCGAATCCAGGCGCAGCCGGCCCTTCATCTTCTTCTCGCCGTGGCACGACACGCAGTGGGACTGGAAGATCGGCCGGATGTCCCGGTCGAAGTCCGGACGGGACTCCTGCGGCGCAGCACCCGTCATCAGGGCCGCCAACAGCATCGCGCGTCTCATGCAGATCCTACGCCCGGCAGCGCCGCCGATTTTTCTTGACGTGAAAAAAGAGTTTCATACAATACAACAGCGTTGCACAGTGTACATCAGAGAGGATTATGACCAAGACGGCGCGGGCGATCAAGGGAAATGACCCGTCGAGCTCCTATCTGTCGATCCAGAAGGCGTTCCGGATCCTGGAGCGGCTGGCGTCCGCGGGGGCGCCGCAGGGCGTCACGGAGATCTCGGCGGCCCTCGAGCTCGAGAAGTCGGGCATCAGCCGCCTGCTCAAGAGCCTGTCCGAGCTGGGCTACGTGGTGCAGGGGGCGCGGCGCGGCCAGTACCAGGTGAGCGCGAAGCTGGTGACGCTGGCGCAGCAGTACCTCGGCGGCGACCGGCTGACCCGTGAGGCGGGGCCGGTGCTCCGCGAGCTGGCGCTGAACGCGCGGTCGAGCGCCCACCTCGCGGTCCTCGTCCGCGGCGAGATGGTCATCGTCGCGAAGGAGTCGAGCCCCGGGCTGATCCAGATCGCGACCCGCGTGGGCGGCGGCGCGCCGCTCCACGCCTCCGCGATGGGCAAGATCCTGCTCGCCGGCATGCCGCCCGAGGAATTCGACGCCTTCCTCGCCCGGCCGCTCAAGCGGTTCACCGACAAGACGATCACCGACCCGCGCAAGCTCCGGAAGGCGATCGACGAGATCCGCCGCCGGGGCCATTCGTTCGAATGCGAGGAGGAGCACGCGGGCGTGGGATGCATCGGCGCGCCCGTCGTCGATTCCCACGGCCGCTGCATCGCCGCGATGTCGATCGCCGGCCCGCTCCGGGGGACGACGTTCCGGCTCGACGCCGGCCACGTCCGGCTCGTGACCGACAAGGCCGCGGAACTGTCGCGCCTCGTCGGCTCGGAGGCCGGGGCATGATCGTCGACGTCCATTCCCACGTCTGGCGCTACCCCGACCACATCGACGAGGTCTTCATGGACGGCCTCCGGCTGGCGCGGCCGGGCGTCAAGATCGACATCACCGTCGATTTCGACCCGTTCATGGCGGCGATGGCGCCGTGCGACCGCGTCATCTTCTTCGGCATGCGCGCGCTCAAGACCGGACTCCACGTTCCCAACGAATTCATCGCCGGATTCGCCGCCCGCGCGCCGCAGAAGCTGATCGGATTCATGTCGATCGACCCGAACGAGCCGGAGTGGCGGGACGACTTCGAGCGGTCCCACCGGGACCTCAAGCTCAAAGGGGTGAAGCTCGGGCCGATCTACGCAGGCTTCGACCCGACGGATCCCGCCCTTGACCCGCTGTACGCGGGCTGCGTGAAGCACGACCTGCCGGTGCTCATCCACGTCGGGACCTCCTTCGTCCGCTTCGGCCCCCTCGAGTGGTCGCGTCCCCTCCTCGTCGATGCGATCGCGCGGAAGTTCCCCGAGCTCCGCATCATCATGGCCCACCTCGGCCATCCCTGGGAGGGCGAGACGATCGCCGTCATCCGGAAGCATCCCCACGTCTACGCCGACATCAGCGCCCTTCACTATCGTCCGTGGCAGCTCTACCACTCGCTCATGCTGGCGCAGGAGTACGGGGTGATGAACAAGCTCCTGTTCGGGACGGACTACCCGTTCACCACGGCCGCGGCGACGATGGAGGGGCTTCGGGGGATCAACCGCTTCTGCGGCGGCACGTCGCTGCCGCGAGTCAGCGAGCAGTCGATCGAGGAGCTGATCCACCGCGACGCCCTTCCCCTTCTGTGGAAAGGCGCGCCGTGAAGATCACCAGGACCGAGGCCATCATCCTCGAGTCTCCGCAGGACTACGGCGTCCACGGCGGCGAGGCCGCCGGCCCGCGCTTCCGGTCGCTCCTCCGGGTGTCGACCGACGCCGGCATCGACGGATGGGCCGAGATCGAGACGCAGCCCCACGTGCTCAAGGCGGTCATCGACGCCCCCGGCGACGGCAGCGGGATGTTCGAAGGGCTGGGCCGGCTCCTCGTGGGCCGGGATCCGTTCGACGTCGAGAAGCTCTGGCACGAGCTCTACACCGGGACCATCTACTACGGCCGCCGCGGCGTCGTCCTCCAGGCGATCAGCGGCATCGACCTTGCCTGCTACGACATCATGGGCAAGGCGCTCGGCAAGCCGGTCCACGCGCTGCTCGGCGGCGCGAAGCGCGACCGCGTCACCGCCTACGCCAGCACGCTCTTCCGCGAGACGCCGCGCGAGATGACCGAGGCCGCGCGCAAGTACAACGACCAGGGATTCAAGGCCGTCAAGTTCGGCTGGGGGGGCTTCGGAAAAGACGCGGCGAGGGACGTCGCCCTCCTCGACGCGGCGCGCGCCGCGCTCGGCAAGGACCGCGTCCTGCTCGTGGACGCGGGGTGGACGATCCCGCGCACCGCGCTGGAGACGATCGAGCTCTGCCGCCGGATCGAGCGGTTCGATCCTTTCTGGGTCGAAGAGCCGTGTCATCCCGAGGAGTACGCGTCCTACCGCGCGGTCGCGGAAGCGAGCAGCCTCCGCATCGCCGCCGGCGAGCAGGAAGGGACGACCTGGGGATTCGACCTCCTGATCAACCAGGGCAAGGTCGACGTCGCCCAGCCCGACCTCTCGCGCTGCGGCGGCTTCACGGTGGCGAAGAAGGTGATCGAGATGGCGACCGCCGCGGGTTGCGAGGTCTGCCCCCACGCGTGGCAGTCCGATCTCCTGACCGCCGCATCGCTCCACTTCAACGCCGTGCTGCCGAACGCGCTCTTCCAGGAGTTCAACGTCTGCGAAGATCCCATTTCGCGCGCGCTGACGAAGTCCCCGCTCCGGCTCGTCGACGGCCGGCTCGCCGTCCCCCAGGGTCCGGGGCTGGGCGTCGAGGTGAATCTGGAAACCGTGAACCGTTATCGGGTGAAGACATGATCCGAACCGCCGAATCCGAAACCATCGCGCGCCGCAGCGCCGAGTCCATCGCGGGCGGCGTCGTCTCGCTCAACCGCAAGGTCGATCCGGCGATCGTCTTCGTCCGGGCCCAGGGGAGCCGCCTCTGGGACGCCGACGGCAACGAGTACGTCGACTACCATGCGGCCTTCGCGCCCCATCTTCTGGGCCACAACGACCCCGGCGTGAACGGCGCGGTGCGCGAGGCGATGGAGCGGGGCTGGTCGCTCGTCGGCAGCGGCCCGACCCCGTGGGAGATGAAGCTCGCCGAGCTGATCCGCCGCGCCGTCCCCACGGTGGAGTCCGTCCAGCTCGCCAACACCGGCAGCGAGGCCACGGCCCACGCGATCCGCCTGAGCCGCGCCTGGACCGGGCGCGACGACATCCTCCTCATGCTCGGCGGCTACAACGGCTGGCACAACGACGTCGCCCGCACCGTCATGCCGGCGCTCGACGACATCGGCCCGCGCGTCTCGCCCGGCGAATACCGGTTCCTGCCGCTCTCCGCCGGCATCCCCAAGGACGTGACCCGCCGGGTCCACATCGTCAACTACAACGACCCCGAGTCCGTGGAGTACGTGATGAAGCGCCATCCCATCGCGTGCGTCCTGACGGAGCCCGTGCTCCAGAACATCGGCATCGTCCCGCCCCGCCCCTCTTACCTCGAGTCGCTCCGCGAACTGTGCGACCGCCACGGCGCCCTGCTGGTCTTCGACGAGGTGAAGACGGGATTCCGTTCGGCGCTCGGCGGCTACCAGTCGATCGCGGGCATCACGCCCGACCTGTCGGTGTTCGGCAAGGCGGTCGCGAACGGCTACCCTCTCGGCGTGATCTGCGGGAAGCGGGACATCATGCGGCTCTTCGACGCGAAGGACGCGCTGCGCCGCGTGCTGATCTCCGGCACCTACAACGGCCACCCGTTCAACGTCGCCGCGGCGATCGCGACGATCGAGCGGCTGAGCGAGAACGGCGGCGAGGTCCACCGCCGGCTGGAAGCCCTGGGCGCGCGGATGCAGTCGGGCCTGGAGAAGCTCTTCGCGGCGAAGGGCCGGCCGGTCCGCGTCAGCCGCATCGGCTCGGCCTTCTGCGTCTACTTCTGCGATCACATCCCCGTCGACTGGCACGACCTGGCGGCCCACCACGACTTCGCGTTCGACGTCCGCTACCGCCGCGCGCTCATCGAGCGGGGCGTGTACCACTTCCCCCTGCCCTGCAAGCAGGGCTCGATCAGCGCCGCCCACACGGAGGCCGACATCGACCGCACGCTCGAGATCACGAAGGATGCGCTCGCGTCGCTCTAGGCGCCGCTAATTCCCGTCGTCCTGGAGGTCGTCGCCCAGTCTCCAAAGTTTTCCCAACGGGCGCTTGACCGGCGAGTTGTTCGCGGGGTCTCCCTTGTAGAGCCAGATCGAGCAGTCCTTCTGGTACTTCGGGATGTCCTTCAGCTTGTCCTTCACCTTGCCTTCGTCGGCCGCTGTCGCAATGCGCGAGTCGATCGCCCGGATCACCTTATCCGCCGCGTCCACGAGCTCCGACTTCGCCGGCTTGATCGTCTTCTCGATCTCCGCCGCTGGATCCGCCTTGTCCTTCCGCACGCCGTCAAACTCTTCCTTCGCCAGCTGGGTGTGCCACTTCTCGTGATCCTTCACCTGCTGCTGCAGATTGAGCACGTCCTGGAGATTCCGCTTCTCCTCGTTCAACACGTACACCTCGCCGCCGGGGAACAGACTCTGGTTCACCCGTTCCGTCCGCTCGATCTCCAGCTTCGACCTCTGCACGAACCAGAGCCCGCCGAATGGACCGTCGTCGCCGACGCGGATGACTTCATATCCGACGTCCACCCACGTCGGCTTGTCTACGTCCTGCGGCCTTGACGGCTTGCGATGGATGTAGTGGCCGCTGTAATCGACGTCGCCGTCCAGCGCGCAGAGGTTGATCCCGAAATGGAGCATGAGCGGCCCGTCCAGCGACCCCGCCCGGAGCGCCGACGTCAGCGGAGGCCCCTTCCTGGCCGGCATCTTGAACCTCGTCTCCCAGTCGTAGCCCTTCCGAGCCGTGACCTTGACGTGGCGCACATCCTTGTCCTTCTTTCCGGACTTGTCCTTGATCTCCAGCGTCGCGTCGAAGTCCCAGAGCGCCGTAAACTCGACCGTCGGAGTCCGGAGCTCGACCTTCTCCTGGGGTCCCTTCGGGCAGCCGGCACCCACATCGAACCTCCAGAGGTACTCGACGACGTCGCCCGTCGATTTCGTCCCGTCGAGCTTGATGCCGTCGCCCCGGCGGACCACGCGCGGACCGTCGATCTTCGCCTTGAGCCCGGGAGGTCCCGGCGAGATCGCCCACGACACTTCCGTCCGGATCGCGCCCTTCGGCGCCGGGGTCGATTCGATCCCGCTGCCGGCGACTCCACCGTTGATCTTCGACTCCTCGTCCGCGACGTGTCCCAAGATGGGGCCGATTGCCCCCGGCAGCGGAAGCGGGCCGCTGTGGAAGCTGAAGGACGCATCGGCACTTCCAGAAGCCTCCTTCCCAAAGCCGGGAGGCGAGGACTTATCCTTGAAGTCGACTTTGCCGATCTTCGGCGTGCTGATGACCAGACGATAGGTTCCCGCGGCGACGTCGATCTCCAGGTCCGCGGAGAAGTTCGACGAACTCCCGCTGCCGGTCCAGTTCGAATAGTAGAAGACGTTCCCCGACTTGTCGTGATCGTTGTCGGTACGATAGCCGCCGTCCGCGACGTCGACGGAGGCGAAGCAGGCGTCTTCCGGAGAAGGTTTGGCCGGGATCGACCACTTCGCCTTGTTCCCGCCGGGAAAGGGACTCGACAGGCGGAAGCTCGCCGATCCTCTCCGGGATACAGTCCAGTCGGTCGACCCGACGATGTAGTTCGTGCTCCAATGTCCGGAGGTGGAAATGTCGAAGTCGACATACCACGAGCCGATGTCGGTCCAGCTCGGCGGAAGGGCCGTCTCGGGATCCTTTTCCGTGGCGCCGAAGTCGGTGAAGTGATCGACGTCGCCGACCACGCGGTCGTCCTCGACGCGCGAGCCGGCGACCTCCTGCCAGCGGCGGCCGTCCCACCACGAGAGCGCGACCGAGTTGCCGTTCTTCGCGCGGCTGCGGTCGAAGGGCAGCGCGATGCGGACCGGCTTGTTGAACTTGTAGCGGGCATGTCCGTCGACGCGCATGCTCCACACGTTGCCAAGCACTCGCACGCCCGGAGACGTGCGCGGCTCCTTCGACTGAGGCGTGAGCGCGAAGGAGACGTCCTTGTCGACGGCGCCCGCGGGTACGGTGACCTGCGCCGATCCGGGCTCGCCGACGACGGTCTCCTTCGCGGCGAGGGCGGTCGAGGTGGTCGCAATCGCCGGAGCGCCGGCCGCCTTGGGCTTGGAGGTCGGCCAGAAGATCCACGCCAGAATGGCGCCGAGGAGAAGGACGCCGAAGCATCCCGCGCCGCCGATCGCGATGAAGATCAACGGGAGCGGGTTGGACTTCGGGGCCGCCGGCTGGGCGGGAGTCTGATCCATCTTCCCTCCTTGTCGCGGCATTATACCGGAGGAACGGAGCGACCTCTACTGGACCTCGCACTCCTTGTGGTAGTTCCGTCCCCCCATGTCCGTCGTGCTCGCTCAGACTGCCGGCGCATTTCTTGTACTTATTCCCGGGCCTGGCCCCACGGAGCAGCATCGAATGGGGGGAGGCGACCCGATGGAGATGACCCGGCGCGAATTCGGCGGTCTGGGACTGGTCCTGGCGATGGGCGCCCGCGCGTCCTCGGCCGAGGAGTCCCGGGTCCACCGATTCGCGTATGACCACGTCCTCGGAACCTCGCTCGACCTCGTGGTCGAGGTCGCCGGCGCTGACCGAGCCGAGGCGTGCGAGCGCGCGGTGCTCGAGGAGATCGAGCGGCTCCGGCGCGTCCTCAGCACGTACGATCCCGCGAGCGAAATCAGCCGCCTCAACGACTCGCGCGTCCCCGTCCGCGTCTCCTCCGAACTCCTGGAAGTTCTCGGCCTTTATGAAGAGTGGCGCGTCCGCACCGGCGGCGCGTTCAATGGCCAGCTCGGCACGATCCTCTCACTCTGGACGAACGCGGAGGCGACCGGCGCCCCGCCCGACCCCGACGTACTCGCGGACATCGCACGGCAGATCGACGGGCCGGCGGTCGACCTCGATGTCGAGGCAGGCACCGCCCGGCGGCGCTCGGTGCAGCGCCTCAACGTCGACGCGCTGGGCAAGAATTACATCCTGGCGAAGGCCCTGCAGGCCGCCCGGGGGCGCGTCCCGGAGGCCACGGGCATCCTGCTCTGCATCGGCGGCGACATCGTCTCGTGGGGCGGTCCCTGGACGGTCGGCGTCGCGGATCCCCGACGTCCCGAGGACAACGCCGCGCCCCTCGCGCGCACGCGGCTCGGCGACGGCGCGCTGACGAGCAGCGGCGGCTATCAGCGAACCTTCAAGGTCGGCGGCCGGAAGTATCCCCGCATGATCGATCCCCGCACGGGCCGCTCCGCAATCCACGTGCTCGGCGCCTCGGTGCTCGCCTCGGATCCCGTCACCGCCGACGCGCTGTCGGCGACGCTCTGCGTCCTCACGCCCGCGGAAGGGCTGAAGCTGATCGCGTCGATGTCCGACGTCGACGCCGTCATCGTCGACGCCGACGGCGCCGTCCACGAAAGTCCGGGCTGGCCGCAGCGGACGGAGCCCGTCGAGATCCGGCAGCAGGCGAAGAGCGCCTGGCCCGCGGACTTCGAAGTCAGCATCGAGCTCGCTCTGGCGAAAAATCCCAAGCCGGCCGCCGGCAAGATGTACAAGCGTCCCTACGTGGCGATCTGGGTCGAGGACGCGGCCGCCAAAGTAGTCCGCACGGTCACGGTCTGGGGCAACGCTCCCAAGCACATCCCGGAGCTGTCGACCTGGTGGGCGTTCGTGTCGAAGGACATGGCCCTGGTCCAGGCCGTCACCAAGGCGACGCGCGACGGGGGCAGTTACAAGATCGTGTGGGACGGCCTCGACGACAAGGGCAAGCCCTGCCCGCAGGGCGCCTATGTCGTGCATGTCGAGGTGAACCGCGAGTTCGGGCAGCACTTCAAGAACATGGCGGGCTCGATTCCGTGCCGGACGAAGCCCGCGGGCGTGGACCTGCCGGCCAACATGGAAGTCGACGGCATCAAGATCCGCTACGGAGCGAAGGCGCAGTAACGACATGGCGATGGCGCCGACCGGTCGGGCGTTCCTTTCCGTCTCGCGGACGCTCCACATCTACCTCACGATGCTGGTGGCCCTGCTCCTGTTCTTCTTCGGCTCGACGGGATTCATGCTCAACCACGCGGAATGGTTCGGGCTGGAGACGATCGTCCACACCACGAAGGAGGGGACGCTGCCGAAGCGGGCACTGGCGCCTCTCGACAAGCTCGCCGTCGTGGAGTGGCTGCGGAGCGAGTTCGGCGCCATGGGCGCGATGGATTCGTTCGACGCGGACGCGGAAACGATCCGCGTCGTCTTCAAGCGGCCCGGCCTGCGCGCCGAAGCGAACATCAAGGTCGCGGACGGCCACGTCGAATTCGCCACCGAGCAGCGCGGCACGGCGGCGCTGCTCACGGACCTCCATAAGGGCGCGAGCGCGGGTGCGGGCTGGAAGTGGGTGATCGACGGTACCGCGGTGCTGCTCGTGCTCGGCTCGCTGACGGGTCTGATCCTCTGGATTTCGCTGCCCCGGCGGCGCGTGCTGGGCATCGTCGCCCTCGTGGTCGGCATCCTCGCCTCCCTGGGCACCTACTTCTTCCTCGTGCCCTGAGGCCCTGGCGGCAGGGGCCTACTGGACCTCGCACTCCTTGTAGTAGCGGTCCATGAGGAAATCGAGGCCGGAGAGAGAGAGGCCGAAGTACTCCTCGACGGGCCGCGGCTTGCCGAAGTACGCGTCGCGCAGGAGCGCGATGAGGTCGGCGCGGTACCGGCCGCCGTCGAAGGTCATCAGGAAGTACACCACGGCGCCGGCGCCGCGGTAGTTGCGCGAGATGTCCCCCTGGTCCCAGTTGCCGCCGGGGCCGAACGTCTCGAGCATGTACTTGAGCGAGTGCTCCTTCTGGCCGCCGCGGAGGTTGCGGCGGTATTCGGCGACGCGGTGGTTGTCCTTGAGATCGCCGAGGGAGAGCGTCCCGTTCTGGAACGCGGCGTACTGCAGGTAGACCGCCGCCCCTTCCGCCAGCCACGCGCCGCCGCCCCCGCCGCCGTCGGAGAACTCCCCGAGGATCTGATGAGTCAGCTCGTGTTGCATCAGATCGATGAAGATCTCCTGGCCGCGGCCGTAGAAGAACGACGCGTGCTTGCCGCCGGAGTAGAAGCCCGCCGCCCACGTGGTCGGCGGCTTGGCGTAGTCCTTGAACTGCTTCTCGTCGCGATAGTAATTCACGACCAGCTTCTTTTTCGCCGGCGCCACGCCGAAGATCATCCCCGCGCTCTTCGAGGCGTCCTTGCCGGCGAAGAAGAGGTCGTACTGGCGGAACGCCTGGAGGAAGAAGGCCTCCATCCGCGTCAGCAGCTTCACGTTCACCGCATGGTCCGCGGTCGAGAGCAGCTCGAAATGCTCGCTCTCCATCCGCCACGGCTTGCCCGGCTCGGAGTGGATCTTGTTGAGGTCGGCTTCCTTGCCCCACTGCTTCGACTCGGTGTCGTACACCTCGCCCTGGTCGACGCGGGCGCGGGCCTTGATCGGCACCCAGCCGGCCTTGTCGTCCCACGCCAGGGCCGCCTTCCACTGGTCCTGCTCGAACGGACGGAGCCAGCGGCCCTCGACCTTCTTCTCGCCGAGGCTCTTGTGGGCCCGCTCGTTGTCCGGGTCCGCCTGCAGCAGGAACCGGTAGAGGTCGAACGCGTAACCCGGCTCGTTCGACGCGAAGCACTTCTCGACGGCCGTGAAGATCTGGCCGGTGAATTTCCGGAGGAGCGATTTCACCTGGTTGTCGAACGAGGTCGCCGACTTCCGGAGGTCCTCGGCGGACCGCTCGCCGTGCTCGACCGCCTTGAGCTGCGCCTCGAGCGACGACCGCTCCGCCGGCTCATCGATGAGCAGGCCGCGGACGAGCACCGTCATCCGATCGCGCGCCTCGGACGGCGCGTACTTCTCCGCCTTCATCCACGCGATGACCTTGCCGACCTCCTCGGCGACCGCCTTCGCGCGGGTGTCCAGGAAGTCGGAGACCGCCTGCCGCGCCTGGTCGCCCTGCGCGCGGGCGGATTCCCGCTGGGCGGCGTCGGCGCCGGGCTTCGCGGGAGGCGGGGCCTTGGAGAGCAGGTCCTGGACCCGCTTCCGCTCGTCGATCAGCTTGTTCTTGTTGCACCACGACTCCAGCTGCTTGAGCTGGGCGGGACCGGTGGCCCGCTTGAACCGTTCATCGAATCCGGCGGCGGCTTCCGTGGTGCGGTTGGCGGACTGTGCCAGAAGCGCGAGGCACGCGACGAGTTGGAGCATCCCTATCTCTGCCTAACTCCGGGTCGAGGATTCGACCCCGCTCGCCCCCGAGCGGACATCCCTGTTGGACGCAGGATCTCTCGAGAGTGCATCATCTGCATTACAAATGGGTGGACACGTTTGCATTTCGATTCAGGGAAACCCGGAGGTTCCGCTTTCGTCCTACCCGTGTCAGAATCCGAGTCGACGAATGCCTGGCAGCGAGTTTTTCGTCCTGGCCGCGCTGGTGGTGGTCGGAGGCCTTCTCGCCACGGTCATCGGCCTGGTGCGCTTTCTCCTCCGCGCCGGCGACGTGGGGGCGCGCCGGGTCGGGGCGGCGTTGAGCCGCCCCTCCTATACCCTCTTCGGCCCCACCGGCTCTCCCGAGGAGCTCTGCCGGCGCCTGGTGCAGAAGCACGCGGCGCTCGGGCCGGGCGTTCACGGAGGTCTCGCGTTCACCGGGTCGGGCTGCAGGGGACGCCTGGACTTCATCTCTGACCGCACCGAGATCCGGTTCGAGCTCGACGACCGGGGCGGGCAGGCCCTCGAGGTCTCGACCGCTTCCGTCCTCAGCCAGATCGCCGAGGATGATCCCGAGGCGTTCCGCGTCCGCGGCAGCGAGTCCCTCTACCGCCGCATCTTCGCCGGCGGCGAGCTCGCGCGGATGCTCCGGAACTGGGGCATGCCCTTCGAGTGGAAGGTCGACGCCTCGACGTTCACGCTGACGATCCACGCCCTGCCGGGCGACGAAGAGGAACTGTGGCGGTGGCTGAAGGGAGCGTTCCGTCTGCTCCAGGCGATCCCCGGCTTCGAGGAGGACGCGCCGATCCAGATTCCCTCGGTGTCCCGCTACTCGGCGACCGAGGGAGAATGCCAGGTGTGCGGCGTCACGCTCGGCCAGGGAGCCGTCGTCCGCTGCCGCCGATGCGCCACCCCGCACCACGAGGACTGCTGGACGTACACCGGCCAGTGTTCGACGTTCGCCTGCAGCGAACGGAACTGGATCCGATAAAGGGTCCAGCCCTTGCGGTACGGCGTCTCGAGGTGGCGGTTGGCCTCGGGGTGATGGCTCAGGCGCCGAGCTTCTTCAGCTTGATGTTCTTGAACCAGGCGGGCTTGCCGTGGTCCTGAAAGCCGAGCAGCCCCTCGCGCGGGAAGTCCTTCAGCGCCTTGGCGAACTTGTTCTTCGTCCCGTCGAGGCTCTTCCCGGCCTCGGCCCACTGATCGAGGTCCATCTCGGCGATCGCCTCGCCGTTCAGCGCGACCTTGATCTTGTTCTTGTCGCAGGTGATTTCGATGTGGTTCCACTCGCCGACCGGCTTCATCGTGTTCTTCGTCGGCGCGACGAGGTCGTAGATCGCGCCGCAGTCGTGCTTGCTCATCTTCTCCTTGCCCGCCGAATCGAGCACCTGGATCTCGATGCCGGTCTGGACCGGATCCTTGGCCTCGCCGGTGCGGATGAAGATGCCGCTGTTGCAGTCCTTGCTGACCTTGAAGTCGCACGCCAGGACGAAGTTGCCGTACTTCTCCTTGGCGAACGTCACGTAGTTGCCCGACTTGTAGGGGTTGATGCAGCCGTCCTCGACGTTGGCCGGCTTCAGGTTGGTCCAGCCTTCGGGCGTCTTCCCGTCGAACAGCAGGATCCAGCCGTCCTTCTTCTCCTGGTCGGTCAGTTCGTTGTCGCCGCCTGCCAGAATCGCCAGAGCGAGCATGAGCGTCATGGTTTTTCCTCCTCCTTTCATACGCCTCCGCGCGACGAATCCGGTCACTTTTCAGGCGTCGCAACCCAATCCCTGTCATGAGAACGATGGGGCTTGCGCTGGCCCTCGCGCTCGTCGGCGCCACTCAGGACGATCCCTCGACCCGCGGCACGGCCCGCGCGGACGGACAGCGGCCGAAGAACTTCCCCCACCGGGTTTGGGCCGCCTGCGACTTCGAGGCCCGCACGCCGGACTACGCCTGGTTCGGCCCGTCGGAGACGACGAACATCCCCGTCTATCCCGGCAACACGACCGCGCTCGGCGTCAGCGAAAAGCCTTACCAGAATTTCAGCGGCCTGATGACCGGGATCAACCCCGTGCCCGGACCCTGCATGGGCAAGGTCAACTCGATGACCCTCCGATACTTCCTCAAGGGAGCCACCGAAGCCACGTTCCAGCACTACAGCCTGTCGTCGAACGACAACAACCACGTCCGGGTGACGGGCCTCACCGAAGGCGCCTGGTCCGACCTGACCGTCCACTTCAGCCGCGACGGCCGGCGCAACGACGGCACGCCCGGCGTCCCGTTCAAGGACGGCGAGCGGATGGACGACCTGAAAATCTTCGTCGGAAAGCCCGGCGACGGGAAGGACTATCAGCTCTTCGTCGACGACATCCTCTTCTGCGCCGTCGATCCCGTGCTGCCGCCCGATCCGGAGCCCTTCCCCAACCGCGTGATCTTTCTCGCGGCGTTCGACACGGGCACGAGCGCCAAGGATCGGCCCAAGTACTGGCCCGGCGAATTCGACCTCGTCACATCGAAGGCCGCCCCGGCAGGCGCCTACTGGGGCACCGCGCGGGCGGTCCCGATGAAGGACGGCAAGGGCAAGTGGATCCGGCTCCAGATCGAGCCGCCCCGCCCCGTCGGCGAACGGACCCGGCTCCGCTTCCGGTATCACCTGACCGGAGCGACCGCGCTCACGACGCAGGTGTTCGACGTCACCGACGGCGACAACCGCCACGTCCGACTGAAGGACCTGAAGACCGGCGAGTGGAGCTTCATCCACGTGGACTTCACGCGCGACGGCCGCCGCAACGACGGGAAGGACACGCCCTTCGCCGCCGGCCACAAGGTCGACGACCTCTTCTTCTTCGTCGACGGCGGCGCCGACCTGTTCATCGACGAGGTCGCCCTCTACGACGCGGCGCGGTAATTCTTCGGGAACTCCGTAATCCCCTCCTGCGTCAAACGACCATCTCTGGGGAGCCGTACTTGTTCCCGATCCCCTTTTTCGCTGAAGGGGGTAATGCTAAGGAGAGAGTGGTGTCCAATCCCATAACTCGTACACCGTAATCCGTACGCTGTAGCCGGAGGCTTCCCCCCTCCTGTCCCCCCCCAGGGGGACGAGAAGGGGGACCCCTACCGATTACGGGGTACCGAATACGGAGTATGGTCAAAAGAGGGCGAGGTCGACATGGCGGAACCTCTCAAACCACGACGTCCGGGCGGACCTCCTCCGCCCGTGCCTTCCCGCGCGCCCGTCCCGTCGCCCAAGCAGCCGGCCGCCTCGCGGCCCGCGAAGCCCGCGCCCCCCGCGGCCCGCCCCGCCGTCCGCCGTCCCGCCGCCGCAAAGACCGACGGGTCGGCCCCGGCTGCCGCGCCGGCCGGAAAGAACAAGATGGTCCTCATCGGCGCCGCCGCCGGCGGCGTCCTTCTGATCGTCGTCCTCGCCGCCGTGATGATGTCGGGGAACGACAGGCCCCGGAAAGTCGACCGCGAGGAATCGTCGGCGCCCCCGCCGCCCCCGGTCGTCAAACCCGTCGCCGTTGCGCCCAAGCCGGCCCCCAAGCCGGAGCCGTCCAAAGCCGATATCGACGACGACTTCAAGAAGGCGATTGAGAACAGTAAGAAATTCGGCGTCGAGCAGACCAAGAAGACCTCCGAGCGCGAGGAGAAGGACAAGGCGGACAAGGCCCGGGAGGAAGCCGACAAGGAGGCCGAGAAGAAGGACACCCTCGCCAAGGAGAAGGAGGCGCTCGCGGGCTACGACCAGCGCAAGATCCAGGCGCGGGCCGACTCGGTCAAGCGGCGCGAGGACGCCAAGAAAGAGGTCGAGGACGACCGGAAGGCGGAGATCGCCCGGCAGAAGTCGCTCGTCGACAAGCTGAAGAACCTCAAGCTCTCGCTCAAGATGAAGACCGGCCTGTCGCTCCAGAACGTCACCGTGCTCGGGATGACGCGGGACGAGCTGAAGCTCGCCTTCACCTATGAGGGCTCGCAGGCGGAGCAGGCGTTCCCGATCGAGTTCGTCGAGGACCGCTCCTACGTCGAGCTGCTGAAGGCGATCGCGAAGGGCGACGGCGCCGCGGGCGCCTACGAGATGGGCCGCCGCTGCGTGCTGCGGAAGCTCTGGAAGGACGCCCAGGCGGCCTTCGAGGAGTGCGTGAAGCTCGACGGCACCTACTCGGCCCGCGTGCCCGACCTGTCGCGCATCCTACACAACGAGGCCGCCTTCAAGGGAACGGCCCGCCGCATCGGCTCGGACCAGCTCTTCATCTCGTACGATTTCTCCGACGCGGCCCAGACGCAGGACTTCACTCCCGTCCAGCAGCCGGGACAGATCGTCATCGAGGGCGGCGAGCTCAAGCTGACCTCGCCGCTGATGGGCGCCTGGAGCCTCAAGGGCGTCGACTTCGAGCGCGACCTCGAGCTCGACGCGGTCGCGGTGTTCGAGACCGAAAAGACCTCGCTCTTCGTGGGCAGCTTCTACAACTTCGAGCGCAAGGGCTACTTCGCCGTCGTCAACAGCGCGAATCCCGCCGGCCACGTCCTCCACCGGATGGACGGCCAGGGGAAGTCGATCGTCATGGTCACCCAGGCGGCGCCCAAGATCGTCCCGGGCGCGGAGACCCGCGTCCGGTTCCAGGTGAAGAGCGGCGCCTTCAAGGTCTTCATCGGGGACCAGGAAGTCATCACCGCGGCGGACGCTACCCACACCAAGGGCTGGTGCCTCCTCGGAGCGTCCGGCGGAACGGTGCGCTTCAAGAAGCTCACGGTCCAGGGCAAAGTCAATCCCATCGAGATCGAAAAGCGGTTCGCCGAGGTCGAGGTGCTCGTCCGCCGCGCGCTGGAGAGCGACCTGGGCAAAAAGAAGAAGAGCGACGAGTCGGACGTCGACCCGCTGTCGGCCGAGGACGAATACCTGCTCGGGCGGCTGAGCGCCGCGGTCCGGGGCGACTTCCAGAAGCGCCGCGCGGCGCTCGTCAAGGCGATCCAGACCAAGCGGCTGAGGCCCGAGCACGTCACGAGCTTCGACGGCATCGTCAAGGACGCGCCGGACTGTGCCGCGGCGCGGTACTGGAAAGCGATCGCGTGTCTCCAGGGGCGGAAGTCCGACGAGGCGAAGACCGAGCTGCAGGAGGCGATCCGCCTGCTGCCCGACTTCTACGAAGCGCACCTCACGATGGCCCACCTGGAGCTCGAGGACCGCGACTTCGCCGGAGCGAGCGCGCGGATCGAGAAGTCGCTGGCCGCCTCCCCGGGCTTCGGGGACGCGCTCGCGATGGGCGCCTACCTGAAGTTCCTCAACACCGTGTCGGCCAAGGGCCACCAGAAGTCGCTCGCGAACGACATCAAGGAAGTCGCGGCCGAGCTCGAACTCGCGCGCAAGCTCGACCCCGACAGCGAGTCGATCGCGACAACGCAAAAGAACGTCCTGAACATCGTCAAGGGCCCGCAGCACCTGGGGGCGAAGTACGAGAAGGAGTTCCCCCACTACATCGTCATGACCGACATGTCGGCCGACAAGACGATGCTCTACGGGAGCCGGCTGGAAGCGGCGTACAAGTTCTACTCCGAGACCTTCAAGGACGTCTTCACCGAGGAGGCGAAGCGGCCCAAGCCGCGGGTCGCGATCTTCAACACCCGCGAGGCGTACCTCACCTACGGCGAGCTCACGCTCTCCAACCGCCAGGAGTGGACGCTCGGGTACTTCCACCCGCTCTACAAGGAGCTGCTGCTGTTCGAGGACGCCGACCTGGAGGCGACGCTCCAGACGCTGTACCACGAAGCGTTCCACCAGTTCATGGCGATGATGGTCCCCAAGGCGCCCTTCTGGTACAACGAGGGCATCGCCGAGTTCATGGGCGGGATCAAGGTCGAAGTCGTCAAGGCGCAGTCGAAAATCGTCGAGCGGGCCCGCATCCTCGACGGCCGCCTCAAAGGCCTGAAGATGTCCCTCAACTTCGCCCTGAAGTTCGAGGACATCATGATGCAGACGCCCGCGCAGTTCTACTCCGGACCCGTGTCGTTCAAGTACGCGCAGGCATGGTCGATGGTCCACTTCTTGTACGAGGGATCGGGCGGCAAGCACCGGCCGCGCATCGAGACGTACTTCAAGAAGCTCAAGGACGGCGGCACGCCGCGCGAGGCCTACACCGCGGGCTTCGGCGACACGAACATCGATGAGCTCCAGAAGGAGTGGCTCGAGTACGTGAAGAAGATGGAGCCGCTCAAGAAGTAGCCGTTCAGGCCGGGCGACGGCGTCCCGGGTTCCGAGATCCGATCGGACGGATCGTCGCAATGAGACCCATGCTCAAGGTCACGATGACCCCTTTGAGGTTCAGCACCGCGACGTGATATCGCCCCAGTAGAAACTGTTCAACGCTCTTGACCCGGAACCGCTGCCCGTCCACGAGCCGAATTTCAAAGGGATGGAACGGCCTGGGAGTTGCAAACGCCTCAATGTTCTCCCGTCGCATCATTTCACTATATACGGCCCGGTCTTGGCTCTCAAGATAGACCGTACCTCCGAATCATCCAGCGCAAACCTTGTGCCAGGCAAAACCTGCGATTGCGCAACGGAATTAAGGGCCGAACTTGGTCCGCGTTACGCCACGTAACGTGACGTTACGAAAAGTAACGTGAGGTCGCCCCGCGAGCGGCCGCCGCGGCACTCCCAGGATCGGTCAGACCCGCCGAAGGCACAGCTTGCCGAAGCAGACCAGCGGGTTCAGGTTGCCCCGGTGGCCTTCCTGCAGCGCCTCCATGAGCGCGGGCGACTCGCTCAGCGGCGGCAGCACGACGTAAGGATGATCGTACCGGCGCAGCAGGTGATTCAGCGCCAGCCTCGCGACGCGTCCGTTGCCGTCCCGGAACGGGTGGATGTAGCCGATCCTCTGATAGACGTCCATCGCCTCCCGAAGCGCCGTCTCCAACGGCGGCCGTTCCTCGTCCCAGGCCGCCTGCCGGTCGAGAAGCCGCGCCCCGAGCTGTCCCATCAGCGACCGCACGCGCGTCGCAGGCGGCGGCGTCACCGTGCTGCTCGTCATCCCCACCTCCCCCGACCGATACGCACCTCCGCCGGCAGGGTCGATGACGCGATGGTAGTCGAGGAGGGCGTCCACCGACAGCGGACGGGTCCGGCACTCCCGCTCCAGACGTTCGAGCGCATCGGCGACCGGCTTTCCCTCCGGCAGCAGGCTGACCAGGGGCACCGGAAGGACGGTCCCCAGCACCCAGCGGTTCAGCGGCGACACGCCGGACCAGTAGTCCCGGCCTTCGCGAAGGTTCCGACACGACTCTAGAAATCGAGCGTGAGCCTTCCGGACCCGAAACGCCCGCAGCACGACTAGCGTTTCCTCACGACGAGCCGGATCTCGTTCGACGCCCGGTCGAACGTGAGGAACGATCCCGGCGGCAGCGGGGCCGGCTTCCCTTCCGCCGTGACGCTCTCCAGCGCCCAGGGGCTGTCGGGCGGCAGGGTGAAGTGATACTTCAGGCCCGGGTCCGCGTGGAACCGGGCGGTTCCTCCGCTCACCGAAAGTTCGAAGAACGGATTCAGCTCTCCGGCGGCGGGATCCGCTTCGGTGACCGTCAGCGCGACCTCGACGGGACGGGCCTGTCCGTCCACGACCTTCACCCGGACCTCGAACGGCTTCCGGTCCAGCACCAGCGCGACGTCGTCGGGCGCGGATTCCGGCGACGCCTTCGGGCCGATCACCCCCAGGTCCCGGCTGGCCGCCTTGAAGTCGGGATGGCGCGCGGTGACGCGGACGGGGTCGGGCCGAACCCGCCGGGAAAACCGTCCGTCGGCATCGGTGATCACCTGGTAGTTGAGGGAGCCGTTGCGGATGGCGACCGTGGCGTTGGGGATCGGCGTCCCCTCGCGCGCCAGGACCCGTCCCTTGAGGAGCGTGAGGTTCTCCGGGCGCATCCGGATCGTGACGCGATGGCGCTGCTCCTTGGCCGCGACGACCGAGAATCCCTCGTTCTCGTCCTGACCGTCGAACGGCGCGTAGGTCGGATGGGCCGCGTGAATCCAGAATTTTCCCGGATGGAGCATGCCCGACATCCGGAAAGTTCCGTCTTCTCCGGAGGACGCGCTCATCGAGTGGAAACGGCGCACGCGGTCGTACACGGCGCGGTCGTTCCAGGCTCCGTTCCAGGCGCCGGCATAGTGGGCGGAGACGCGGGCGTTCGGGATCGGCTGAGACCCGTCGCCGATCACGATCCCCTCGACGACGACGAAGGGATAGAGTTCGAAGTGAACGTCGTGTCGCACCTCGGGCGGAGAAAGGTCGACGGTGCTCGACGCCAGGAACGCGACGTCCCGCTCGTCCTCGTGGACGACGAAGGCCCGAAGGAGATAACTCCCGGCCGGCAGGCGCACCCGATAACTCCCGGAGGCGTCGCTGACGAGATCCGTCAGGAAGAGTCCCTGGTGCATCGAATGGATCTGGATCACGACGTCCGGGACGGGCTTGTTCGAAAGGTCGTCGAAGGCCTGTCCGAAAAGGGTCGGCCAGCCGGCGTCGGCGGCCGGCGTGTCGGGACGGATCGGCGTCGGTGCGGGCTGGCTCTGGCTCTTCCGGACCCTCTCCTTGAGCTTCTCCGGTTCGATCCGCCGGCCGTCCCGCGCGCGCAGGAAGGCGAGGATCGCCACCAGGAGCAGGAGAAAGAACCCTCCGGTAAGTACCCGGAAAGGCCTTTGCCGGAGGGTCATGAGATTCTCCTTTTACGGTCCAGGGGCCGGAGCCGTCACCACCAGCGAGGCCGCTCCCGCGCCGTTCCTCGCCGCCGTACCATTGACGCCCAAGGGGGCCCTTCCGAAACCGGCTTCCACGCGTCCCGCGTTGGGAGGCGTCGGCGAGGTGGCGGTCGCGTCGCCGCCGTTGCCGCCCTTGCCCGGGATCGGCGCGGGACCGACGACCAGCCCCTGGATGCCGGCGAGACCGCCGTCGCCCGCCTGGACCGTGATGCTGTTGCACTCGTTGAAGGTCACCGAAGAAGCTCCGCCGGCGCCGCCGCTGCCGTTGTTGCCCTTGATGGCGGGCTCCCCCGGACCTCCGAGAGGACCATTGTGCTTGCCCGCGAGAGCGCCCTGGTTCCCGCCGTTGCCGCCGTCGCCGCCGAACGCCGCGACGCTGTTTTCGTCGACGCAGGCGATCGTCACGGCCCCGCCGGCTCCGCCCGCGCCGCCCGTGTAGTTTCCTTCGACGAGGATTTTCGGCTCCGCGTGGTCGAAGTCGCCGTTGGCGCCATCGCCGCCGTTGCCTCCGATCGCGAGCACGAGGTTGTTGTTGCCGAGCGCGAGCACGACGGCCCCGCCGGCGCCGCCCAGCGGCTTGGACCCGAGCGCGGGCACCGACCCGTTGCCGCCCGGCTGTCCGAGCACGACGCGGACTCCCATCACGGTGTTGTCATAGGTCCCCGTGAGCTTCGCCCGGATCGGGTTGAGCTCGTCGAACAGCTTCGGGACCGACGTGAAGTTGAAGCTGTTGATCGGATGGGTGCATCCCACATCCTCCGGACCCGTCGCCAGCCCGGCGTTTTGGAGCGCGCGGGCCACTTTCTTGTCCAGCGGACTCTCCTCCGGCTTGCCCTGGGCCGCGGCCCTCGAGGCCGGCGCGAGGAACAGAAGCAGACACCCGAAGATCCCCCAAACCATCCTGGTCATGCGGCGTCCCCCAAAATAAGAGAAAGAAAACCGAAACACCACTGCGTTCGGAGCCCGGCCCGAAAGAAGGGAGAAAACGTGAACGACCCGCGCGGAGCGACCGACCTGCATCTTCATCGAAGGGACACGGTACGTGCGCAATCTTGGAGCTCGCAAATAAATATGCAACATTCTTCAAAATATGGGGAACATCATGGGCCGCCGGAAAAGCGGATTTTGGGAGAGAACGGCTCCGGCGGCGTTTAAGTATTAAGGTTTGGAGAGGGATCGATGACCACAAGCCGCACGCTCGCGTTCGCGCTGATCCTCGCGGTCTCCGCGCTCGCGCAGGACAAGCCGGGCAAGGAACTCAAGCCGCCCGCCGACGATCCGCCCATCGGCAAGGCGCCCATCGTGCTGATGGAGGACTTCGAGTCCACCGAGGCCGGACAGGTCCCGAAGAACTACACGAAGCAGGGCGCGGTCGGCGTCGACGACACGGTCGCCCACAGCGGCAAGCGGTCGCTCCGGATGGACGCCGCGGTCAACGGCCCCCGCCGGATCACGACGAAGAGCGAGGCGCTCGCGCTGCTCGGCGGAACCCACTGGGGCCGGCTTTTCTTCAAGGTCGCCCTTCCCGCCCCCGAGTGCGCCTCGGGCGTGATCCACTCCACGATCGTCTCCGCGGTCGGCAAGAGCCCGCTCCACGACGACGAGATCGAGTTCCGGCCGCTCGACACCATCCTCGGCACCAAGGGGACGTATTCGTACATCTACAACGTCCAGCCCCACAGCAAGCGGCCCGAGTTCGCCAAGGGCAGCGCGTCGAAGTGGAAGTTCTCCGACCAGTGGACGCTCGCCGAATGGTACGTCGACCATGCGACCCAGACCTATCGCCTCTGGATCAATTCCGAGGAGGTGAAGGACGTCGCGTTCATGAAGGGGCCGAAGAACTACGAAGGTTCCGAGATCCCCGCGGCGATGGAGAGCATCACGTTCGGCTGGTGGAACTACCAGCAGGCCGGGCCCAAGGGCTTCACCGCGTGGATCGACGACATCGCGCTCTCGAAGGAGCGTCTCGGCATCCGCGGCATCCCGCCGGTCAAGCCGGGCAAGAAGCCCTGAGCGGTCACTCGCGGCGCAACGCCTCTCGGGCCTGCGCCGCGGCATAGCTCCGGGCCGGCCCCTTGGCGTACTGCTCCAGCGCGCGACGGACGGCCTCGCCGCGTTCCATCTCGATCAGCAGCAGCACGGCGCGCGTCCGCCCCAGGTCCCCGAGGTCGTAGGCGGTCGACTCCCAGGTCGTCCGGAAAGCTTCCAGCATCAGCCGGGCCTCTGCCGAGAGCGGCGCGCCGGACTTCAGCCGGCTCCGGATCCACTCGAGGGCGGAAGCGCCCTTCCGCGAAATCGCGGCGCGAGCCTTCTCTCGAGTCCGGACGTCGTCGCTGTCCAGCTGAGCCACCAGATCCTCCAGAACGCGCGCATCTGCCGCGATCGCCGCAGGCGATTCGGTTTCGGGGGGAAAGGACTTCACCAGGACGGGGACCATCCGCTCCCCGGCCACCACGAGACGCTCGAAGGCGCGGCTGTCCTTGTCGAAATCCGGGCTAGCCAGATCTCTCGCGACCTCTTCCTGGGCCGCCGCCTGCGCCTTGGCCTCCAATCTGGCGGTGGATCTTGCCCAGTCGACGGTGGCTTCGGGCGGATCCGATGACACCGACCACAGGAGCGCGGTGGTATCCCATGAAGCCGACAGCAGCCGGCGGCCTCCGGGGCTGAAACGCACCGAGGTCGCCCGGCCCAGATGGCCGGAATAGGTTCTCAAGACCTTGGCCGTGGCGACGTCCCAAAGAATCACCAGTCCGTCCTCCGCCGCGGACGCCATCCGCTGCCCGTCGGGGCTCCACGCGACACCGCGGACGACGCCGCGATGGCCCGCGAATTTCCGGACCAAGGCACCGCTGCTCGTCGCCCAGAGGCTGATCCCCTGATCGCCGCTTCCGGTCAGCACGGAGGAGCCGTCGGGACTGAAGGCCACCGCCGAGATCCAGTCGTCATGCCCCTCCAGGGTCCGAAGTCGCCTCCCCGACTCGGCGTCCCAGAGGGCGGCGGTCCGGTCCCAGCTTCCCGACGCCAGCAAGCGGCCGTCAGGACTCCAGTCCGCTGAAGCGACCCCCTCGGTGTGACCCTCGAACCTCCTCAGCAGCCGGCCGTCCCGCGAATCCCAGAGGGCGAGCGTCTGGTCATTGCTCGCGCTGAGAATCCGACCGCCGTCCGGGCTGAATCCGGTCCACGTCACCCAGTCATGGTGTCCTTCCATCTTCAGGCGGCGCTCCGCGGCGTCCTTCGACCAGAGGACCACGGTCCCCTCGCTCCCCCCCGTGACGAATCGCCGGCCGTCGGGGCTCGACCCGATGGAGCGGACGCGGAGATCTCCCGTCGAGGTCGAGCGGCTCCGTTCTCCCGTCGCCGGGTCCCAGAGCGCCCAGGTTCCGTCTCCCGCCGCCGTGAGAATCCCCGCCGCGGAGAAGAGAGCGGAGGAAAGCCAGGTCGAGTGGCCGACCCCGGCCCGGGAGCGCGCGCCGGTGGAAAGTTCCCAGCAGCCCAGGACGCCGTCCCACCCGGCCGAAACCACCCGATCGGAGCCGGCGTGGACCGCGATCGAGTTGATGCGGTCCTGATGGCCCTTGAACACCCGGCGCTGATCACCGGTGTCCGCGTCCCAGACGATGGCGGTATGATCCATGCCTCCCGTGACGGCGAGCTTTCCATTCGACGCGAACGCCACGGTTTCCACCCGATCGGTGTGCCCTTCGAAGACACGGAGCCGTTTGCCAGTCTGCAGATCCCAGAGCGCCGCCGTCTTGTCGTCGCTGCCCGACAGGGCCCGTCGACCGTCCGGACTGACCGCGACGCTGTTGATCCATTCCGCATGACCCGAGAACGTGCGGAGACTTCGCCCGCTGTCGAGATCCCAGAGCGCCATCGTTCGGTCGGCGCTGCCGGTCAGCAGCGTGCGGCCGTCGGGGCTGGGAGCGATCGACGTGATTACGTCCGCGTGCGCGGTGAACACCCGCAAGGGCTTTTCGTGATCGACCGACCACAGCCGGACGGTATTGTCCCATCCGGCGGAGACCAGGGTGCGGCCTCCCGAAAGGAAGGCGATGGACGCCACGCGGTGGGTGTGTCCCGGAAGCGATCTCAATTTACGTCCCGACGCGGCCTCCCAGATCAGGAGGGCCTTGTCTTCGCCGCCGGAAGCGACCAACGTGCCGTCTTCGCTGATGGCGACTGAGGCGACTGCCTTGACGTGTCCTTCGAGGGTTCGCAGCCGTCGCCCCGACGCGACGTCCCAGATCGCGACGCGTCCGTCCTCTCCCGCCGATACGGCGAGCCGTCCGTCCCCGCTGAGGGCGACTTGCGTGACCTTGTCGCCGTGGACCCAGCGGAGGGTGCCCAGGCGCTGAACGGCCCCGGGAGGGAGCGGATCCCCGGCCGGATCCTGCGGAGCGGGGACCGATGCCCGCAGGAGGAGGCTCAAGACGGCGGCAACGACCATCTCCAGACCCTGGATTCTAACCCGAGCCCGAACGGGGGCAATGACCTTTCGCGAGTCCCGGCGTCCTCCATCAATCGGTCATATATCCGCCCGCGGAGAGCACCTGCGTATGGTATTCCGCGAGCCGGTACGACAACGACGGGCCGTCGCAGCAGTACCACTTGTAGGCGATGTACTTGACCGCCGGACCAATGCCGTTGACCCCCTTGAACGAGTTCGGATTGTCCTTCACCGGATCCGTCCTCGTCGCCGCCATGCCTGCGGTGATGGGCGTCGTGCTTCCCACCATGCTCGGCGGGATGTTCATCAGCCCTTCGTAGAAGGTGTTCTCGCCCTTGATGGAGATGATGCCTTCCGTGCAATTGCCCACTTCGCTCCGCTCAAAATTGTCGTTGGCCCCCTGCTGCTTGACCGGCCGCACGTCGGTCCCCGGCCGCAGCGCCCAGGTATTCGTATTCGTGTTGTCCGGAGCGGCACTGGTCTCCCAAGCCTCCTCAGTTCCGGACGTCTTGTGCCCCTTGCAGTCCGTCCAGTCATAGCTGTACGTCACGTGCTGAATGACGAACCCGGGCCGTTTGGGCGCCTCGCTGAGCTTGACCTCGGTCCGATACTCCTTGAGAGCGCCGCAATTCCCGAAGGTCGGCCCGGCTTTCAGAACGATGGAAAGCGTGGCCAGACCCATCGGGTCGATCCGTCCCGTGGGCGACGACTGGACGTATTGATACCGATTCATCCCGTCGCCGTAGCCCGAGGGATCTCTCTGGATGAATCGCCCCAGCGTGGCGTGATAGCTTCGGTTCCGCACGTGGTAAAGACCGCTTTCCGGATCCAGCCGGTAACCTCCGTACAGGATCTCGTTGCCGTAGATCGCCGAACTCTGGCTCGTCCAGGTGCCGCTCAAGACCGCCGCCTTTCCGTACGGGTCGTAGGCGTACCGCTCCACGACCGTTCCCGCGGTCGAGACGAGAGCCGTGGTGTTGTAGTTCGCATCCTGCGTATAGAACAGACGCTCGTCCCCGACGCCGTCGCACACGGCGTCCCCGTTCTTGTTCTCGTCCCGAAGCACGGGCGCGTCGATGAACCTCAGATCCCAGATCCACTGGTATCTCGCCACGGTCGCCACCGTGGTCTTGGACGCGGTATTGAGGAGTTCGCGCTCCTCCACGACCTGCCAGTCGCAGGTGTAGTAGTAATCCCGCCGGTCCCAGTTCGCTCCGTTCGGCTTCAGTTTGACGATGCGCCGGCTCTTGCCGTCGTACTGGTACTCCGCGATCGTGGCCCCGGGACTGCCGCCGCTGTCGGCCTGAACCTTCACCAGCCGGTTCCAGGCGTCGTAGGTATAGTGCTGCCGGACGGCTTCGTTCCCGGCCTGAGGTCCGTTCATCACGTTTCCGGCCGCCTCATAGGCCGGCACCGCCCACGCGGGCGAATTGCCGCTCAGCGCGCTGACCTCGTTGGCCGCGTTGTGCGACCGGCTCTGCGTGGTCGCGCCTCCCGCGACTCCGCCGTTGGTATCCTCGACGAACGTCCGCCAGTTGCCGTGCGCCTCGAGCGCCGACCAGTTCTGGGAGAAGGTCGCGTTCGCGTCCGTAATCTGCCCCGAGGAGAGGTTTCCCCGGTTCACCTTCGTCAGCCGGTCCAAGCCGTCGTAGGCGTAGAACTCGTCCCTCGCCGTCGGCGGGCTGTTCGGCGTGACGTCCCGGCTCAGACGGTTGCTCGTCCGGTCGTACGCGTACTGGTATCGGTCGTAATTGAAGGTGGCGCCGGAGCGCTTCCACCGTTCGTCCAGCACCCGGCCGAACCGGTCCCGTTCCGACGGGTTTCCGCCCGTGTCCACTTCCCGACGAAGACCGTTCGTCACCAAGGGATGGTCGATCCGGCCGAAGACGTTCTCTCCCAGGTAGGTGTACTGCACGAAGGGATTGGTTCCCGCGGCGTTGTCGGCCAGGTTGTCCACCCGGTTGAGCTTGTCGCCCACGCCGCTCGCCGGATAGTTCGTATAGACGACCCGGCCGTTGGGATAGATCATCGAGCTGGTCCGGATGAACTTGGCGTCTCCGCCGACCGCCCCGTCCGCGAACGTCTCCTGGTAGTCCGGGATTCCCACGCCGCTGCCGACCAGGCCCGTATGAGCCTGTTCGCACTTCTGCGAATTGCCCCATCCGTCGTAGGTAGTCCCGACGTCGTTCACCGCCGTCAGGCCCGCGGCATCACTGGTGCTGATCACGTTGATGACGCGCGAGAGGTCGTCGTACGCCTGCTTCCGGCCGAGGATCGATCCGTCCACCCCCGCCGGGAGCGTGGTGACCGCCTCGAGCGACGGCCGCCCTGCCGAGTCGTAGGTGGTCGTGCGGACCACGCCCCGCTGATCTTTGGCCGTGGCTTGCCGGCCGGCATAATCGTAGGTGAATTCCACCCTGTCGTACGCGACGTCGACGCCGTTGCCCAGCTGGGATCCCGGAGGGGCCGCGGGATTGTAGGTATCGTCCGAATCAGGATAGATCACGGCCGCCAGAAGATCGTTCCTGAAAACCGCGGGACTCGCCTGGGTGGCGACCGTCCCGTACGCATATCGCGTGACCTGCTGCTCCACGCCCGCGCCGAGCCCCTTCGGATTGAGCGCGGTCTTCTGGGACAACCGGCCGGAGGAATCGTAGGCGAGCGTCGTGGTCCGGTCCGTGTCCAGCTCGATTTCCGCTGCCGTCCCGTCGACGCGATTCTCCACGGCTTTCGTCGGCCGTCCGAGCGCGTCGAAGATCGTCTCGGCGATCCGTGCCTTGTTGTCGACGCTCCGATACGGCCGCCCGGCGGAGTCGAAGTCGGTGTGGGTGACGAGGTAGTTGTCGCTGGTGTTCGGTGCCGGCGGTGTCGCCGGACGCGTCAGGTTCGATCCATTGTTCGTCCCGTAATTCACGACGTCGGTCGGTCGATTCGCCTTGTCGAACCATTGGGCGACGAACGTGCGCCGCGACTGGGCGGCACCCCAGCTGACCGACAGGTCCCCGAGCTTCGCCGTCGTGGAGGTCCGTTCGTAGCGCGTCGTCTGGATCGCGTTCGAGGCGGCGTCGAAGATCGTGACGGTCTCTTCGAACACCGTATCGCTCACGACGTCGTCGGCGTCGGCGTACAACGTCTCCGCGTCGTCGAACGAGCCGAAAGTCGCCCGGACTCGGAGGGCACCGTCGAACTGGGTCTTCCAGAGCCGTCCGTTCGGCGCCTTGCTTCGGATGGAAAGCCCTCGGGCATTGTAGGTATGGTTGGTCGTCCGACGATTCCCGATCGTCCCCGTGGCGGGATCGACCTGGTGGACGACCGTCTGGTAGACCTTCCCCTTCTCATCGAAGCGCGTCTCGGTCTTCCGTCTCAACTCCGCCGCTTCAAGAGTGAAGTTGCTGTTGCCGTCCGCATAGATCTCCATGACGACGACGTGGTCGAGATTGTCATAGGTTCGCCGCAGCCCGACTCCGTCGGGTCCCAGCTGGTTGGTCCCTCGATCGCGGAAATCATACTGATAGAGCGTGTCGAGGCTGTTCAGCGCGCTGGTGAAGAGGGAGCTCCGCGTGCGGTTCCCGTCCCCCACGCCGTTCGAGTCGTACTCGTTGGACGACACTTTCACGAGGTTCGTCCCCGCGGTGTTCGTCGGCGACCAGTCTCCCGTCGTGGGCGTATCGTCGGTGCCCATCCAGCTGCTCGAGACGCGATCCCGGCTGTCGTAAACGGTCCGCGTGATCGTGCCGGTCCAGTCCTGAACCCGGTCCTGGCGCCCCTTCAGATCGTAGTTCACCAGCATCCGATAGAAATGGACTCCGAGCGTTCCCAGGCTCGGGCTGGTCGAGTACGTCAAGCCCGTGAAGTCGAAATAGCTGTCCGAGTTCACGAGCCGATCCCCGGTATCGAGGAAATCCCGCGACAGCGTCTGAAGTCCGGAGACCGCCTCGGTCCCCGTCGGGATGCCGCCCGTCACCGCCGGCGCGGCCGACATGGTCAGCCGCTCCCGATAGCTTCCGGGCCGATCCTCCCGCTCCAGCTCTGTCGGACCGGTCGGAAGATTGGTCGCCGTATTCCAGCCGGGGTACGTCCGCGTCTCATGCTGCGGATCGCGGTAGACCTTATAGGTGAGGTTGCCCAGCGGGTCGGTCAGGACTGTCGTCCGGCCCAGCCCATCCACCGTCTGCGTCGTGATCAGGTGCAGCCCGCCTCCTGCGGGAGTCACCCATCCGACAGGTTCGTTCGTCACCAGCGTCGTATTCACGTCCACGATGCGACGCGTTTGCGCCGAGGTCAGCGTGTCGTACTCGCGGGCTTCGATGAAACCGTCCTCGTCCTTGAGCCACGTCTGGCGTCCATACGCATCCAGCTGCACCGTCCTCGCCGTCGCCGCGCCCGAACCGTTCTGGTTCGTCGGCACGGTGGGAAACGTCGTCGTGAACTGCAGCACCTCCGTCGTCGTTCCCTGCCACGAGTACCCGAAGTTCGTGGTCTGACCTCCCGTTCCGTCGGTGTTCCGGTAGACCGTCCGGCTGGACATCGGGAAGATGGTCGCCGACGCCGCCGCGCGGGACGTGAATTTCGTCGTTTCCGCCAGGATCGGAGTTCCCAGCTCTCCCTGGCGCAGCTGCCTCGAGCTCAGGTACTTCGCCACAGCCCCGTTGGGAAGATCGGTCGTCGAGTAGTAGCTGAAGAGATGCCACAAGCCCGATCCGTCCGGCAGGTGGGCGCTCGTGACGAGGGCCGGCTGCGTCTCGTCGTGACCCGAAACCGCCGAGGGGAAGCCCATCGCCGCCAGGCTGCTGTCGCTGTTGAAGACGAAATACTTCCGCCACTGGTTTCCCGTCGCCACCTCTTTCGTGAGGTCCAGCATCGTCTGGCCGATGCCGTTGGTGTACACGATCCGCTGATTGCCGTCCGGAAGCGTCACCGTGCACTTGTTCCGCCACACGTTGGGGCCGTCCGGCTGGCCGTGGGCGGCGCCGGCATAGGCGTACCCGTAGGTCCCCCGCCCTCCCGACGTCCCGCAGCCGCAGCCCTGACCCTGGACGGTTTCCTGGATCACCCGGTCTTGCGCGTCATACTGAAAGACGAAGTCGGCGTAAGGAGCGATGGCCGCGTCGGTCGCGCCGTCGATCGCCGCCTCGCTGCCCAGCACAGCCAGCAGGCGGTCGTACGAATGGGCCCCCACCGCAACCCTCAGCGGCACGAATCCGCTTCCCGCCGCCGCGTTGTACCGGTAGTACGAGGTATCCAGCGTGTTGGCCGAGGCGTCGGCAATCCGCACCCGCTGCAGCGTCCCTGCCGGGCCGTTGGGACCGCCCGACGTGTAGTAGCTGTAGTTGGCCACCCGCACCGTCGTGGTCACCCCCGTATTGGTCTGGGAGTACGTGATGCTGGACAGAAGCCCGATCGACGGACCCGACAGGTTGTAGCCGAACGTGAACCGGTGAAGCAGGTTCGGATTGGGATCCGTCTGCTGGACCTCCAGAAGTTGATCGAGCGTCAGTCCCGAGGAACCGTAGGTCGTCGTCGTGATGTTGCCGCCGCGGTCATCGTATTCCTTGAGCCGCCCCTGGCGGGCGACGTTCCAGGCGCCGCTGAAATCGAAGAATTTCCACTGCTTCCCCTTGGCGTCGGTCAGGATCAGCAGATGGTTGACGGCATCCGCGACCAGGGTCTGAACGTAATTGAATTCGGCCGTATACGTGCCGTTGCCGTTGTCGACGAAGGAGACGAGGGGGTTGTTCCCGCCGACGACCCACAAGCTCCCCCCGCGGGGAACGATCCGATAAAGCCATCCGATCCGCCAACACGGACCCAGGCGATGGTCCGCCCACGTCGGATCCTGCAGGTACATTCGGGACACGCGGAAGCGGGATAAGCCCCGCGCGGCCAGATCCGTCTGTGAAAAGGCGTTCGCGCCCGTAGTGAAATTGACCGGAAACATCTCCTCGCAATCCCAGCCGTCAAGCGGAGTATCTGATTCCTGCGTCTCGCACGGCTCCCCGCCCTCTTCACACCGCTTGACGCAGTAATAGCGCTTGCCCGTCGTATCCATCATCGATCGGGAAGAGGACCCGAGGGACGGTCCCGCCAGAACCGCCAGGAGCGCCGCGACCGCGAACGCCAACCCTGGAATCCACCCCGACGGACGAGGCTTAGCCATGAGAAATCCCTCTCGACTGTTTCAGGTCCCCGCAGGACTTGCGATTAAAGCAACTCCGAGGCCAGACTTCTCGGGTCTGTTTTCCGAGGCTGTTCCTAAGTCTTTAGTCCCGAGTCATCTGCGACGGGGTCGGGGTGGGATCAACGGCGACCACTGCCTTGGACAGGAGAATTGAACATGCGTGAGCTATGGTTGAACGCTTTCTGGGACCAGCCCACGCTTTTCGAAGGAACAAAGGGGACTTGCACCATCTCAGGACAGGTCTGAGACTAGACACCCATCGGGAATGGAGCGGGGATCACTTCTCGCCCAGGCAGTAGAGCATTTCCTGGCGGCGGCCGTCGATCTTGTGGGCGACCCGCGTGTAGATGCGGCCTCCGCAGATCGCCGGAGTCGCGAGTGCCTCTTCGCCCAGCTTGCACTTGGAGATCTGGGTGAACTTCTCCGGGCTGGCCTGGAAGACGAACGTCTCGCCCGCCTCGTTCGTCGCGTAGATCCGATCGCCGACGAGCACCGGCGAGGCGCTGAACGTCCCGCCCAGCCGGCCCTTCCAGAGCTCCTTGCCGCTGTCCGACGCCCAGCACGCCGCGGTCCCGGCGTCGAGCACGCCGTAGAGATGGCCCTGGCGGAGCAGGAGCGACGGCACGTAGACCCGGTCCTTAGTCTCCCACGCGATCTTCTTCGATCCGTCGGCCCGGATCGCGGCCAGGTGATTGCGCGGATACCCGCCGCTCGAGAAGACGTGGGTCCCGTCGGTCACCGTCGAGGTCACGCATTCCGTCGTCGCGCCGGCGGTCTCCCACAGCACCTTGCCGGTCATCGGATCGAAGCTCGACACGAGATCGCAGCCGATCAGGATGAGCTGGTCCTTGCCGTCCACCTGGACCACCACGGGCGAGCTGTAGTTCGGGAACTTCGGGCGCTCGTGCTTCCAGACGACGGCGCCGGTCTTCCGGTCGAGCGCCGCGACGGCCCCGCCGGCAGGGCTGTCGGCGGCGACCAGGACGAGGGACTTGTAGAGCGTCGGCGACGCGCCGTAGCCCTGGTGGATGATGTAGTCGCTGATCTTCGTCTGCCAGAGGATCTTCCCGTCGGGCGAGAGCGCGGACGCGGTCGCCGCGTCCTTGTTGGCGAACGTGATGTAGATCCGCTCGCCGTCGCAGGCGGGCGTCGTCGACGCGCCGGTCGACTTCGCATTCTTCCGCATCGCGCCGCCCGAGTGCACCTCCGCTTCCCACGCCTGCCGCCCCGTGGCCCGGTCGAAGCAGAGGACCGACTGGTTCCCCGTCTTTTCGTCGCAGGCGGCCAGATAGACGCGGTCGCCGAGGACGGAGGGCGAGCCGTGACCGCGGCCGGGAACGGGCGCCTTCCAGACGACGTTCTCCTCCGCGCTCCACGACAGCGGCGGCTTCTGGCCCTCCGCGGCGGTCCCGTCCCCCTTCGGACCGCGCCACCCCGGCCAGTCGTTCGCGGGGTCCTGGGGCAGGGAAAGCGCGAGAAGGAACGCGAAGGTCAGCGGCATATCGAGTCTCCCAAGGGCGGCTGCCTAGTATACGGGGTCCCGCCGGATTCGCGTTTTCCGATGAACCTTTTTCGACGGGGCCCGTTTGGGGCTCTGTCGCTCCGGAGCCGGAGCGGGTGCGGAGTTCAACCCAATCTGGGGGACAGGCCATGAAAGAACAGATCGAGGAAACGGACCTCGACGAGCGCGAGGAAGATGTGGTGGTGCAGCAGGAGGGCGGCGCGCTGAGCAACGCCCCCTGGTGGCTGGTGTCGGTCGGCCTCCACGCCGTCCTGATCCTGGGCGCGACCCTGATCGCCATCGAGAAGTACATCACGGTCGACGCCGGGGAGATGGCCGTGGTCGTCTCCAGCTCCAGCAACAAGATCATCCAGGAGATCGAGCGTCCGCGCGACGTGTTCGAGCGCAAGGGCATCCCCAAGGACGACCAGATCAGCCAGCCGACGGACGAGCCGGCGATCTTCTTCCCCGAGGCGAAGGAGTCGGACCACAACGAGTCGGCCGACAACGAGGACTACAAGCAGATGAAGGGCGACTCGAAGGACTTCCTCTCGTACATCAAGGGCGACGCGGGCGGCTTCCGCGGGCGCCAGGCCGGCAAGGCCCCCGGCGTCTACGACACGATGGGCGTGGGCACGGGCGGCGGCGGCGGCGGTCGCTACGGCGGCCGGTTCGGCGGCCGTGAGAATCTCGTCGCCCGCGGAGGCGGCTCGGTCGCGACGGAAAGCGCCGTGCTCGCGGCGCTCAAGTGGCTCGCGCGCCACCAGGGTCCGGACGGCGGCTGGGGCGCAGTGTCGTTCCAGAGCCAGTGCACCGGCGGCGCCTGCGGCGGCGTCGGCGAGAAGGACTACGACACGGGCCTGACGGGACTGTCGGTCCTGGCGTTCCTCGGCGCCGGCTACACGCAGGTGTCGAAGCCCTTCCCCGATCCGTCGAATCCCGGCAGGATGCTGGACTTCGGAGCGGTGGTGAAGAAGGGCCTCCAGTGGCTCCTCGCCCACCAGGATCCCGAAGGCTGCTTCGGCGAGCGCGGCATGAAGTACATGTACAACCACACGGTCGCGGCCCTGTGCCTCTCCGAGGCGTACGGCATGACGGCCTCCTCGCCCCTGAAGGAGCCCGCCCAGAAGGGCATCGAATTCCTCATCACGGCGCAGAACCCCGGCAAGGGCTGGCGCTACCAGGCGAAGTCCGGCGACAACGACGTGTCGGTGACGGGCTGGGCGGTGATGGCGCTCAAGTCGGCCGAGCTGTCGGAGCTGAACTTCAACAAGGAGGCGGCGTACCAGGGCGCGATCAACTGGCTGAACGAGGCCACGGAGAAGGAGAACTACTCCCGCGTCGGCTACAACGCGAAGGGCACGGGCATCGTCTACGTGCCCGGCCACGAGGGCTTCATGCACCACGAGTCCATGTCGGCCGTGGCGGTGATGTCCCGGATCTTCATGCAGAAGAACAAGAAGGAGCCCACCCTCAACGCGGTCCATCTGCTGGTCCAGGACCTGCCGGAGTGGAAGGACAAGAAGATCGACTTCTACTACTGGTACTACGCCACGCTCGCGCTCTTCCAGTACGACGGCCCCGACGGCCCGATGTGGAAGAAGTGGAACGAGCCGATGAAGAACGCCATCGTGGCCAACCAGGCCACGGGCAAGGACGGCTGCCGGAACGGCTCGTGGAATCCGGACGTCGACCGCTGGGGCTTCGAGGGCAGCCGGGTGTACGGCGTGGCCCTGAACGCGCTCAGCCTGGAAGTGTACTACCGCTACGTGAACGTCTTCGGAACCACCCGGAAGTAACGTCGGACATCGCACGGCGGCGCACGCCGGGGGCCACCCCGGCGTGCGCCGCGTTTTTTACCCTGATGTAATCCACCCGTTGTTTCGTCGTAAATAGAACGACCGCTTTGGAGGGTGGCCATGATCGCTCCAAAACGTGCGTTCTTTCTGGTCGTCGGCCTGATGATCCTCGGCGCCTGCGCCGTGGAGGTGGGCGGACCGGCCCACGAAGTCAGCTACTACGACGCCTCCGGCAGCCTCGTCTACGTCGACGATTACCCGCCTCCCCCTCGCAGCGAGGTGGTCGTCGGCGTCGCCCCCAGCCCGGGCCATGTCTGGGTGGGCGGCTACTGGGCCTGGCGCAGGGGCGGCTGGCAATGGGTGGACGGCCGCTGGGTGGCCCGTCCCCGGCCCACGGCCGTCTGGGTTCCCGGCCACTGGGAACACCGGGCCCGAGGCAATGTCTGGATTTCCGGCTACTGGCGGTAACGTTCTGGAGGAATGGCGATGAAGACGCTCACGATCGCGCTGTTTGCAGCGACGGGGCTACTGCTTTCCGGCTGCGGCAAGTCGGAGCAGGATCTGGCTCCGAAGAAGACCGACTTCGGCACGGGGCTGAACACCGTCGAGAAGACCTACGAGGCGACCCCGGTCCGCCTGATCGAGGTGGTGTCCGGCGCGCTGAAGGGCTACGACCTGACGATGGAAAGCGACCGGCACGACGACCTCGGCGGCGAGATCACGGCGCGCCGGGCCGACGGGTCCAAGGTGACCGCGAAGATCACGGCCCGCGACGAGGCGAGCTCCGAGGTGTCGATCCGCGTGTCGCCGGGAAACAAGAACCTGGCCGAGATGATTCACGCGAGGATTGCCGAGAAGGTCGGCGCCCTCGACGCCAAGTAAGCGCTGGAACAAAACAAACCGTTTGAATCGTTCCAGGGAACGAAACAAACGGTTTGTTTCGTTCCGGCCGTCAGGCGAGCGTGTCCTGGTTGGGCTGCTGGCCGCGGATCTTCCGCAGGTAGCAGTGGGCGCTCCCGTCGATGATCCCCTGCGCCTGGTCGACCTTCATGAAGCGGGCGGCGGGGGTGTCGGATTCACGCCATTCGGGGAGCGACGTCTTGTCCGCTTCCCGCTTCTGGCAATAGAGCGCGTGGTCGAACGACGCCTTGTCCCGTACCTGGCCGTCGTGGATGTGGACGGTCGGGAAGAAGATCTTCTTCGGATCCTGACGGGGGAATTCGAACGCCATGGGATGGACCGTCGTCGCGTCCTTCTTCAGCTTGAAGACGGCGAACCCGTAGTCCTTGTAGGCCGGGAGCGCGTCCCACGTCTGGTCGGGCAGGCGGAATCGGGCGTCGAGCCGGCCGAAGTCCTTGATGGCCGGAACGAACGACGCCTCGAAATTGCCGACCTGGACGACCGGGAGCGGCTCGGCCGCCGGAGTCGGCCGGGACTTCGAGGCCGCGGGGAGTACCGACCGCGACACCGGCTCCGGAAACCCGAGCTTCAGGTCGTGGAAGAAGTCCGGATATCCTTTGAGGTCGATGAACCGGAGGGCGTCATCCGGAGAATTCGGAGGCACCGGCAGCGGCAGGATCATCGCGACGTCGTTCTTGGTCGAGATCGTCATCGAGTAGACGAGCAGCTGCCGCCCGTTCTCGACGCTGCGCGCGAAGATGCTGGTGTCGGCGACCCGGTCGACCTTCCCCGAGAAGCAGCACATAAGGGGTCCCTCCTTCGATCAGTGAGCGGCCTTGCTCCCGCAGGTGGCGATGAGCTCGCGGATGGCCCCGACCTTCGCCTCCGCCAGCTTCGCCGGAAGCTGGTCGAGGATGTTGGTGCTCGCCTGGGCGTTCCAGAAGTTGCCGGTGCCGACCTGGACGGCCGACGCGCCCGCGACCATGAACTCGAGGACGTCATCGGCCGACGTGATGCCGCCGATCCCGATGATCGGCACGCCGCGAATCGCGCTCGCGATCTCCCAGACCATGCGGATGGCGACGGGCTTGATTGCGGGGCCCGAAAGGCCGCCGGTCCTCGCCGCGATGCGCGGCGCCCGACGGCGCCAGTCGATGGCCATCCCCTTGATGGTGTTGATCGCCGAGATGCCGTCGGCCCCGCCTTCCATCGCCGCCTTCGCAATCGGCACGATGTCCGTGATGTTCGGCGTCAGCTTCGCGAACACCGGGCGCGACGTCGCCTTCTTCGCCAGCCGGCAGACCTTCTCGGTCGACTTCGGGTCGACGGCGTGGTCGGTGCCGTGCGACACGTTCGGGCACGAGATGTTGAGCTCGAAGGCGTCGACGCGCGGAAGCTTGTCGATCGCCGACACCAGCTCGCCGTACTCCTCGAGGGTCTGGCCCGAGACGCTGATGATGAGGGCGCAGCGGTAGTCCTTGATCTCGGGGTACCGCTTCTGGATCCAGCCCTCGAGGCCGTAGCCTTCGAGGCCGATCGAGTTCAGCATCCCGCTCGCGGTCTCGAACACGCGGGGATAGTCGTTGCCCTTGCGCGGCAGCTTGGTGACGGTCTTCTCGACGAACGCGCCCAGGCGGTGGACGTCAAGGACGCGGTCCATGATCCCGCCCGACGTCCCCGAGGCCACCATCATGGGGTTCGCCAGCTTGAGCGGGCCCAGCGTCACGGACAGATCTGCGGTCATGGAGGATCCAGAGGAGGAAGAGGACGGAAACGGACGTGGTCAGCATCGCGTCGGCGAGGTTGAAGTTCGGGATCGGCCGCACGAGGATCCAGTCCCGCACGTGGCCCAGGACGAGCCGGTCCCAGCCGTTGCCCAACGTCCCGGCCAGGATCAGCGCCCCGCAGAGCGTCTCGCCGCGGCACGCGGCCTTCTTGCGCAGGAAGACGACGGCGATCGCCGGCGCGGCGGCCAGCGAAACCGCCATCCAGACCGCGGACGGAAACAGACCCCAGACGATGCCCCGGTTCACGGTGAGCTGGATCGAAAGCAGCCCCGGCACGATCCGAATCGTCTCTCCCAGGTCGAACCGGGAAAATACGACCGACTTGGCGGCGACGTCCAGGACGGCGCCGGCGAGCGCGACTCCGAAGAACGAGAGCCATCGGCGATTCACTTCCCTTCAACGACCGGACCGGGCCCCGCGACGGGTCCGGCGGGCGCGGGAGGCTCGATTTTCGCGGGCGGCGGGGCGGGCGCGGCCGGCTGCGGCGGGGACTTCTTCTTCTCGTCGAAGAACATCATCTCGATCGTCAGGAGGAAGACGCCCACGCAGATGAAGGCGTCGGCGAGGTTGAACAGCGGCCAGACCTTTTCGCCGCCGGACGCGGGGCGGTAGTAGAACTTGATGAAGTCGCGCACCTCGTGGAGCTCGGTGAAGACGCGGTCGTACATGTTCCCGATCGTGCCCGCCAGGATCATCCCCAGCGAGATCGTGAGGATCCACTTGGGCTTCCGGACCGTGTAGAAGATGACCAGGATCACCGGCACGGCGGCGACGGCGATGCCCTTCCAGAACGTCTTGGCGCTCCCGCCCATCCCGAACACGACACCCGGATTGGTCGTGCGGCCGTAGCTGAACCAGCCGTCGATGATGGTCACTTCCTGGAACCGCTGGATGTGCTCGAACGCGAGGCTCTTGGTCCACAGGTCGAGCGCGGCGCCGAGGGCCGCGACGGCGAAGAAAAGGAGGGAATGGCGGAGCAGCACGTCGGAATTATACAAAAAAGGCCTTCAACACAAAGGCACAAAGACATGAACCCGGATCTGCTCTGTGTCTTTGTGCCTTTGTGATGAAGTGCCGCGGGGTCGGAGGAGAAGAGCTAGACCCCTTCTTCCTTCTTCTTGCACGCCACGCAGAGGCGGGCGTAGGGGATGGCCTTGAGGCGCTCCTTCGGGATCTTCCTCTTGCAGTTCTCGCAGAGGCCGAAGCTGCCGTCCTTGATCCGCTCGAACGCATCCTGGATCTCGTGGAGCTCGTCGGTTTCGTTCTCCATGAGGCCGAGGGAGATGTCCTGCTCGTGGCTGTCGGTGCCCAGGTCGGCGAGGTGCATCGGAAGGGTCGAGAGATCGCCCGCGGCGTCGGTGCCCTTCTTGCAGGCCTCGTCTTCGAGCGTCTTGACGTCTCCCTGGAGGACCGCCTTGCGATGAAGGAGGAGGGTCTTGAATTCCTTCAGCTCGCTCTTGGAGAGGCCGCCTTTGACGGGGACGATGGGCGTCTCCGCGGCGGGCTTCGCAGCGGGTTTCGGCGCCGGCTTCGCGGCGGGCTTACTTTTTTTCGACTTTGGCTTTGGCTTTGAGCTCACGTTCGCGCAACACCGTCTTGATCCGGGCGATATTCCGGCGGTCCTTCTTGAACTGAGCGGGGTTCTCCACGACGTCGGTCACCTTGCGGAAGCGGAGCTTGAAGAGCCCTTCGACGAGCTCGTTGAGCTTCTTCTTCAGGTCCTCGTCGGGGAGATCCTTGTAGTTCTCTTTCTTAGGCATGGCGCCTCGCGACCATCTTGCAGCGCAGCGACATCTTATGGGCGACGTTGTTGAAGATCTGCTTGGCGAACTCCTCGTTGACGCCGGCGAGCTCGAACAGCACCGTGCCCGGGTGGATCACGGCGGCATAGTACTCCGGCTCGCCCTTGCCCATGCCCATGCGGACCTCGGCGGGCTTGGCGCTGATGGACTTGTGGGGGAAGACGCGGATGTAGAGGCGGCCCTCGGTGCCCATCGCGTGGGCGGCGCAGACGCGCGCGGCCTCGATCTCCCGGGCCATGAGCCAGCCGTGCTCCAGCGCCATCAGGCCGAAGTCCCCGAACGAGACGCGGTTGCCCCGCGTCGCGGGACCCTTCATGATTCCGCGCTGCGACTTCCGGAACTTCACCCGCTTGGGCATCAACATGGCTGTTATTCCCGAATTACGGCTGAGCCGGCGCCGGGGCCGGCTTCTTCTTCTTTTCTTCGAACTTCTCGCCCTTGTACACCCAGCACTTCACGCCGATCGTTCCCTTGCTCAGGATCGCGGTCGCGGTCCCGTAATCGATGTCCGCGCGCAGCGTGTTGAGCGGGATCCGGCCCAGCACCAGGCGTTCCTGGCGGGCGATTTCCGCGCCGCCCAGTCGGCCCTTGGCCAGCAGCTTGATCCCCTTCGCCCCGAGGTCCATCACCATTTCCGCGTACCGGCGCATCGTGCGGCGATAGGGGGAACGCTTCTGGAGCTGCTCCGCGATCGCCTCGGCGACGATCACGGAATTGAGCTCCGGCGTCTCGAGCTCCTTCACGTCCACTTCGACGGTGCGGCCGACCAGGCCGCCCACGTCCTCGCTCATCTTGTCGACCTTCGCGCCGCGCTTGCCGATGATCAGGCCCGGGCGTGCGGCCCAGAGGCTGATCCGGATCTTCTCGCCGATCCGCTCGATGTCGATCCGGGCAATGCCGGCGAACGCGTACTCCTTGCGCACGAACCGGCGGATCTTGTGATCCTCCACCAGCCAGTCGCCGTAGTTCCTCTTGCCGGCGTACCAGCGGGACCGCCACCCTTCGGTGACGCCCATTCGGAACGCGATCGGGTTGACCTTCTGGCCCATCTACTTCTTCTCCTCTTTCGGCTTCGCGTCCTTGGCCTTCGCCTCGGCTGCGGCCGGGGCCTGGTCCTTCTTCGCGGCGGCCTTCTGGGCGGCGGCCTGGCGCTGACGGTCCTGCTTCTGCCGCTTGGCCCGCTCGGTGCGCGACTCCTTGACGTCGCGCTCCTCCAGCGTGATGATCACGTGGCACAGGCGCTTCTTGATCATCGTCGGCCGGCGCTGGGACGACGCGCGCCACCGCTTGATGATGGGGCCCGGATCGACGCGCGCCTCCACCAGGTGGAGCTTGTTCACGTCGACCTCGAGGTCCTTGGTGTTGATGATGTCGGTCGCGTTGCCGAACGCGCTCTCGAGCAGCTTCTTGCAGAACATCGCGCCGCGCTTCGAGCACGAGCGGAGGATGGCGATCGCGCTGTTGTAGTCCTTGCCGCGGATGAGGTCCACCACGTAGCGCATCTTGCGGGCCGAGATGCGGGCGTAGCGGAGCTTCGCCGTGAAGCGGGGCTTCACCGTCGGCGCGGCGGGGGTTTCGGGTTTCGTTGCGGTCGCGGCGTCAGCCATTTATTTCCCTGCGGGCGCGGGCTTCGCCCCTTCGTTCGCCGCAGCCTCCCGGGTGCCGGGGTGGCCGCGGAACTGGCGCGTGGGAGCAAACTCTCCCAGCTTGTGGCCCACCATCTCTTCCGTCACGTACACCTTGATGAACGTCTTGCCGTTGTGGACGAGGAACGTCATGGTCACGAACTCCGGCGAGATCGTCGACCGGCGCGACCACGTCTTGATCGGTTCGTGCGAGCCCACCGCCTTCAGCTTGTTGACCTTCGCCTGCAGCTTGGGGTCGATGTACGGGCCCTTCTTGAGCGAGCGACTCATGCGTTACCTTCTGTTCGACTGATGCTTGCCGGTGCGGCGGAATCGGACGATGAAGCGCTGTGACGGCTTCTTGGTCCGGCGGGTCTTGCCGCCCTTCGCGAGCTTCGTGCCCTTCCAGTTGCACGGCTGGCGGCCCACGCCGCCTCGGCCGTCACCGCCGCCGCACGGATGCGACACCGGGTTCATGGCCTTGCCGCGCACGGTGGGCCGGACTCCGAACCACCGCTTGCGGCCTGCTTTGCCGAGCACGATCTTCGCCCAGTCGGAATTGCCCATCTTGCCGACCGTCGCCCGGCAGCGGATGTGGATCTTGCGGACTTCCCCGCTGGGCAGGACCACGTCCGCGTAGTTCCCTTCCTTGGCCATCAGCTGCGCGAACGTGCCGGCGCTGCGCGCCAGCTGGCCGCCGCGACCCGGGGTGAGTTCCACGTTGTGGAGGAACTGCCCGGTGGGAATGCTCTTGAGCGGCATGCAGTTGCCGGTCCTGGGTTCCAGCTTTTCGCCGGACATCACCTCGTCCCCGACCTTGAGGTCTTCCGGCGCGAGAATGTAGCGGCGCTCGCCGTCCTTGTACAGGATGAGCGCGATGCGCGGAGAACGGTTCGGATCGTACTCGATCGTCTCGACGACGGCGGGGACATTGTCCTTGGTCCGCCGGAAATCGATGATCCGGTAGCGCGTCTTGTTGCCGCGGCCGATGTGGCGCATCGACATCCGGCCGACGTTGTTGCGGCCGCCGGTGTGGCGGAGCGCGACGGTCAGGTTCTTTTCGGGGACATTCGTCGTGACGTCCGAATAGTCCGAAACCGAGGCGCCCCGGCGGCCCGGCGAAGTCGGCTTGTATTGTCTTACGGGCATATCAGATGATGTCCAACCGGAAGCCTTCCTTCAGGGTCACGTAGGCCTTCTTCCAGTCCTTCCGCTTGCCCTGGAGGAGCTGATTCTTCATGCGCTTGTACTTGCCCTTCACCTTCACCGTCCGCACTTCCTCGACATTCACGTTGAAGGCCTTCTCGACGGCGAACTTCACCTCGGGCTTCGTCGATTCGGGGGCGACGATGAAGGTGTAGACGCTCTTCTGCTGGTTCGCCATCGACTTCTCGGTGACGACCGGCTTCTTGATGACGAGGAACGGGCTCTTCACGACTTCTTCTCCTTCTTGGCCGCCGGAGCCTTGGCGGCGGAGGCGCGGGCCGCGACCAGCGCGTCGAGCGCGCCCCGCGTGAGGAGGATGTCCTTGTGCTTCACGACGTCGTACGCGTTGAGCTCGCCGACGGGCCGGACGCTCAGGTCCTGCAGGTTCCGCGCGGAAAGCCACACCGTGTGATCGTGCTTGGGAAGCGCCAGGAGGATCGTGCGCTTGAATCCGATGGTCTTGAGGAGCTTGGCCATCTCCTTGGTCTTCGGCTTGTCGAAGCTCACGCCCTCGATCACCGAGACTTCCTTGTCCTTGATCTTTCCGAGAAGGGCCGCGTTGAGCGCGCCGCGCTTCATCGAGTCGGTCAGGCCCAGGCGGTACTCGCGCGTCCGGGGTCCGAAGACGATGCCGCCCTTCACCCAGATCGGCGACCGCTTGGTGCCCATGCGCGCCATGCCGGTGTGCTTCTGGGGCCACATCTTCTTCGTGGAGCCCTCGACCTCGCCGCGCGTCTTCGTGTGGGCGTTGCCCTCGCGCTGGTTGGTCTCGTGGATCACGAGCACCTGGTGGAGAAGGCGTTTGCGGACCTTGTCGCCGAAGAGCTTCTCGTCCACGGTGACCGTGCCGGTGCTCTTGCCGTCCTTGGAGAAAAGCGGGAGTTCAGCCATGGCTATCTACTTCTCGTCGAGCAGGGCTTTGACGCGGATGTCGACGCCCGCCGGCATGTTCAGGTTCCGGAGCTCGTCGATCGTCTTGGCCGTGGGTTCGGTGATGTCCACCACGCGCTTGTGGGTGCGGATCTCGTACTGCTCGCGCGACTTCTTGTCGACGTGAGGCGAGCGGAGCACGGTGATCCGTTCGATCTTCGTCGGCAGGGGAATCGGTCCGCGGACCTTCGCGCCCGTGCGCTTGGCCGTGTTCACGATATCCATCGCCGACTGGTCGATGATCTCGTGGTCGTAACCTTCGATCCGGATGCGAATTCTCTGAGCCATAAGCGAGCCGTAAGTATAGCGATCGAGCCTTTGAAGTCAAGCGAAACGTCCCGGGATCGGATCGAAAATTCCGATTCCCGGGCCGCCCCCGCACAGGGGCGGCGGACTAAATATTTTATTCACAATCATTCACTTTTCACGGCCCCGGGCGTATACTTCATGGGGCGAGCAAGCTACTCAAAAAACGGGCGCTATCGGGGCGAGACGGCGCCCGTTTTTTTATTCCCCCTCACTCCTTGAACTTCTTCATCTCGTCGGCTGGGATCGGACGGTACTCGTACGGCTCCATCGAGCACTGGCCGCGGCCCTGGGTGAGCGACCGGAGCGTCGTGGTGTAACCGAACATCTTCGAGAGCGCGACGTTCCCCTTCACCACCTTCGCGCCGGCGATGGGACTCATGTCGGTGATGTCCGCCCCGCGCCGCTGCAGGTCGTTGATGACGCCGCCCGCGTAGTCGTCGGGCGTCGTGACCTCGAACTTCATGTGGGGCTCCAGGATCTGAGGGCTCGCCTCGGCAAGGGCGGCGGACAATGCGTCCGCGGCGGCGGCCGTGTACATTTCCTCGGAGGAATACGTGGCGACCGAACCGCCGACCAGGGCGACCTGGAGATAGATGACCGGAAACCCGGCGATCGTTCCCGACCCCGCGGAGGACAGCGCGCCCGACCGGATCGACGCCACGTACTTCCGCAGGTCCTTCTCCTGGTCGGGAGAGGAGAATTCCGTCACGAACGTCGGAGCGATGGAGTCTCCGTTGCGCCGGATCTCCAGCTCGACATCGCCGAACAACTGCTTTTCGCCGAGCGTGACGTCGCGCCTCATGCGTTTCCGGGCCGTCCTCGTGATCGCTTCTTTGTAGGCGACCCTCGGCTTTCCCACGTTGGCCGGGGTGCCGAAGTCCGTGTTGATCCGGTAGAGCAGCACGTCCGCGTGGACCTCGCCCATGCAGTGGAGGATGATCTGCCCCGTGTCCGCGTCCTGACTCACCCGGAACGTCGGATCGTCCTTCGCCAGCCGCGCCAGCACCTCGTCCAGCTTGTCCCGGTCCGCGCTCGACTTGGGCTCGATCGCGATGCTGAGCACCGGCTCCGGAAATTTGATCGTGGGCAGGAGGATCGGGTGTCGCTTGTCGCACATCGTGTCGCTGGTCACCGTCTGCTTGAGGCCGACGAACGCCACGATTTCGCCCGGACCGGCGGTGGCGATGGATTTCCGCTCGTCGGCGAACATCCGGAACATCTGCTGCGTCCGCTCCATCCGTCCCAGCCGGGGATTGTAGAACGCCTCGTTGGCCCGGAGCTCGCCCGTGTAGATCCGGACGTACGTGATGTCGACGTGCTTGTCGGACGCGGTCTTGAAGGCGAAGGCCGTCAGCGTCTTGTCCTTCCGGAGGTCGCGTGACATCGGCTTGTCGGTCTCGGGATCGACGCCCTGGACGACGGGCACGTCGAGCGGCGACGGCAGGTAGTCGACGACCGCGTCGATCACCGGCTGGACGCCCTGGTTGTGGAGCGACGACCCGGCGAACGTCGGCTGGATCTTCCCCGCCACGGTCCCCTTGCGGATCGCCGCGTTGAGCTGGGCCGCGGAGATCGGCTTGCCTTCGAGCGCCGCCCCGAGCACCTCGTCGGAGAATTCGCTCGCCGCCTCGACCAGCATCTCGCGGTACATCTGGACTTCATCGGCCATCTCGGCCGGGATGTCGGCCTCGACGACGTCCTTGCCGCGGTCCCCTTCGAACGTCAGGTACTTCATCTTGACCAGATGGATCACGCCTTTCAGGTTTCCCTCGGTGCCGACCGGAATGGTGATGGGGATGGGCCGGGCCTCGAGCTTCTTCCGCATGGCGGCGAGGGTCTTCTCGAACGACGCGCCGGGCCGGTCCATCTTGTTGACGTAGGCGAGGCGCGGCACGTCGTACCGCACCGCCTGGCGCCAGACGGTCTCGGACTGGGCTTCGACGCCGTTGACCGCATCGAACACGATGATGCCGCCGTCGAGCACCCGGAGGGACCGCTCGACCTCGGCCGTGAAGTCGACGTGGCCGGGAGTGTCGATCAGGTTGAGCATGTGGCCGCGCCACTCGCAGGTGACCGCGGCGCTGAAGATGGTGATGCCCTTCTGCTTCTCGAGGATGTACCAGTCGGTCGTCGTCGTCCCCTCGTCGACGTTCCCCACGCGGTGGATCGCGAGGGTGTAGTAGAGGACCCGTTCCGAAGTGGTCGTCTTGCCGGCGTCGATGTGAGCGATGATGCCGAAGTTGCGGATTTTGTCGAGGGTCACCCCATATGGGCCGGGATTGTAGCGAACGGAGGGGCGGGAAACTACAAAATTAGGGCCCGGGACGTGGATCGGTTTGGCCCCCGGCATCGTTGAAGAAATGAGGGGTTTCGGGGCTCAGTTGGAGATCGGGATTGTGAAGATTCAACACGTCGCCGTCGCCTTGCTCGTGCTGGTCGCCGCGGACGCGGCCGTCCGACCGACTTCCGCCCAGGCCGGCAAGAAGGAAGCCGCCGGATCGGGCGAATGGTTCCAGTTCCGCGGTCCCAACCGCGACGGCATCTCGACCGAGACCGGACTGCTCCAGGAGTGGCCGTCCGGGGGCCCGCCCCAGGCGTGGAAGACCCCGAACATCGGCACCGGCTACTCCGCCATCTCCGTCTCCGGCACGCGCGGATTCACCATGGGCGAAACCGGCGGCAAGGTTTACGTGGTCGCGCTCAACCTGGCGGACGGAAAGGTCCTCTGGAAGGCCGAGGTGGGCAAGGGCGGAGACCCGGGTAATCAGGGCACGGGGCCGCGCAGCACCCCCGCAACCGACGGCACGCTGGTATTCGCTCTCGCCCAGAACGGCGAAATCGTCTGCCTGCAGGCCGCGAACGGCAAGCCCGTGTGGTCTTCCAGCATGAGCAAGTTCGGCGGAAACACGCCCGGATGGGGATGGTCCGAATCTCCCCTCCTGGACGGCGGCCAGGTGATGTTCACCCCCGGCGGAGCCGTCGTCGCGCTCAACAAGACGACCGGGGCTCCGATGTGGCAGACGAAAATCAAGGGCGGCGCCCACTACGCGTCGCTCGCCGTCGCCGACATCGGCGGCATCCGGCAGTACATCGTCTTCAACGACCAGATCGTCGCCGGCCTGGCGGCCAAGAACGGAGCGATGGCGTGGAGCGTCGACCGCCGCGGCCAGACGGCGATCTGCTCGACCCCCGCGTACAAGGACGGGATGGTGTTCGTCTCCTCCGGCTACGGCGTCGGCCACACCGCCTTCAAGGTCGCCGGCGCCGGCGGCCGGTTCCAGGCCACCGAAGCGTACGCGGGCAAGGAGCTGGAGAGCCACCACGGCGGGTTCGTCATTTCGGGCGATCATATCTACGGCACGAGCCAGGCCGCGCTCGTCTGCATGGATCTGAAGACCGGCAAGGTCGCGTGGCAGGGACGCTCCGCGGGCAAAGGCTCGATCACGCTGGCCGACGGTCACCTGATCCTTCACGGCGAAGGCGGCGGCGTGGCGCTGGTCGAGGCCTCCCCCACCGCGTTCAAGGAGAAAGGCAGTTTCAACGTGCCCAAGAGCGGCGGCAACGGCGCGTGGGCCTATCCGGTCGTCGCCGCCGGAAAGCTCTTTATCCGCGAATGGGACTCGATGATCTGCTACGACCTCAAGGGGAAGTAGCCGCTCGCCTAGAGAAGCTCCCGCACCGGCGCGCCGCCGTTCAGGATCCGGATCGGACGGCCGAACTCGTTCACGGTCTGCTTCTTCGCGTCGATCCCCACGCAATGGTAGAGGGTCGACGCGTAATCCTCGACGGTCACCGGCCGGTCCTTGATCTCGAAGCCGCCGGCATCGCTGGAGCCCACCAGGCGGCCGCCTTCGATGCCTCCGCCGCCCATCACCATCGAGAAGACCTTCGGCCAGTGGTCGCGCCCGTTCTGACCGTTGATCCGCGGCGTCCGGCCGAACTCGCCCATCCAGACGACCAGGGTCTCCTTCAGCAGGTTCCGTTCGCGAAGGTCCCGGACCAGCGTCGCGAACGCCGGGTCGAGCGCGTCCAGGTTTCCCCGGATCTTGTTGAAGTTGTCCCCGTGGGTGTCCCAGCCGCCGAGCCCCACCTCGACGAACTTCACGCCCCGCTCGACGAGCCGACGCGCCAGCAGGCAGCCCTGGCCGAACGGCGTCCGCCCGTAGCTGTCCCGCAGCTTTTCGTCCTCCTCCTTGAGGTCGAACGCGCGCAGCTGAGGCGTATGCATCAGCTCGTCCGCCTTGTGGTACGCCTCGCGCCGCTTCTGGATGAATCCGGCGCCGTGCTCGCCGGCGAAGGAGGTCTCGAGATCCTCCAGCACGTGCATCCGCTCGTTGAAGCGGAGGACGTCGACGCCGGTCGCGTACCGGATGTTCGAGATCGGATCGCCGGGACGCTCGACCGGATACGGCGCGTGGTCGTTCGCGAGGAAGGCCGGCCCGGGCACCCGGCCCCGGAGCTGGATGGTGATGAAGTTGGGCAGCGCCGAGCCCGGCGTCCCCGTCTCGCGCGAGACGTAGGCGCCGATGCCCGGATGGGACGTCGCCGCCTCCGGAACGTGGCCCGTGTGGAGGACATACTGCCCCCGGCCGTGGTCGCCTTCCTTGGAGGTCAGCGACCGGATGATCGACAGGCTGTTCATCTCCGCCGCGATGCGCGGGAGATGCTCGCAGATCTGGATCCCCTTCGCCGCGGTGTCGATCGCCTTGAACGGCCCGTTCGTGTCCTGGCCGGGCTTGGGGTCGAAGGTGTCGATGTGGCTGGGGCCGCCCTCCATGAAGAGGACGATCACGGCCTTGGCCTTCGCCCGCGCCGCGGCGTCCTGCGCCATCAAGGCGGGGGAAAGCGAGGCGGCCGCGGTGGCGCCGAGGCCGATCCGGAGGAACGAACGCCGGTCGAGTTCACACATGTCAGTGCCTCGTCACGAATTCCGTGGAATTCAACAGGGCCCAGAAGATGTCCTCGTAGATCCGGGGCGAGTCGCCGGCTTTGCGGACGCGCGCCAGGAGCGCCTCGGTCTCGCGCGACTTCGGCGGCCGCGACAGCGTCATCAGGAAGAGCTCCTCCAGGCGCTTCGCTCCGTCCTTCTCGCGCTCCAGCAGCCGGGCCAGGCGGAACTCCGCCGCGGCGGACGTGCCCCGGGCGACCAGCTCCCCGTTCAGGAAGTAGAGCGCCTGCGAGATCGTGGGATCCGTCACCGGGACGGGCGGCTCGTTCGCCGCAACCGACGCCTTGAACTCGCGGAAGAACGCCTCGCGGAACGAGTCGCCTCCGGGTCCCCCCTTCCCCTTGGGATTCGGCTTCGACTCGTCGAAGCCCGTGGCCCGCACCACGCTTTCGAAGAGCTGCTCCGGCAGCAGCGGCGCGACCGGCGCCTGGGTGAACAGCCGCGCGGCGGACTCCTCCGCCCCGGGCCGGCGCGACGAAAGCTGGTACGGCTTCGAGAGGAGGATCGACCTGAGGAGTTTCCGGACGTCGTACCCCGTTCGGATGAACTCGTCGGAAAGCTCCTCGAGCAGCTCGGGATGGGACGGTTTCCGGCCCGCCGAAAAGCCGTCCAGCGGATGGAGCAGTCCCCGGCCGATCAGCAGGCCCCAGTGGCGGTTGACGGCGGCGCGCGCGAACTGGCGGTCGGCGGTGAGCAGCCGCGCGAACGCGGCGCGGCGCGACTCGTTTTCGCCGACTCCTCCGCCCGTCGACTTGTACCGCGGCCCGACGCTCTGCTTCGCCGGACCCGGCGTCTTTCCGGCCTTCGGCTCTTCGGGCTTCTTCACGGCTTTCTCGGCCGCGGCGAAGCCGGGTTCGCCGCGCGTCGCGTCGTCGACGATCATCCCGATCTGGGACTCCGTCCCCCCGCCTCCGCGGACTTCGGAACGGGCCTGCCAGAAGAACGCCGCCATGCCCATGAAGTCCTGCTGGGTCCAGTCGTCGAACGGATGGTCGTGACACTCGGCGCAGCGGATCTGCATGCCGAGGAACACGCGCGCCGTCCGCTCGACGATGTCCTTGGACCCGTCTTCCTTGGAATTGAACAACCCCGCCGCAAGGAATCCCACGGCCGGATCGAGGTCCGAGGGACCCTTCGCCGTCAGCAGGCGCTTCGCGAACCGGTCGTACGGCATGTTCGACCGGACGGCGTCGCGCAGCCAGTCCCGGAACAGACCGTGCACGACCTGGACCTTGCCGGTGGGATAGAGCGTGAGATCGTCGGCCCACCGGCGGGACCACCAGGCTGCGAACGCGTCGCTCCGGAGCCAGGCGTCGACGGTCTTCTCCCGCTTGGCGGGATCCGGGTCGGCCGCGAAGGCCCGGATCTCGTCGGGCGTCGGAATCACGCCCCGGAGATCGAGCGACAGCCGGCGGAAGTACTCGTAGTCGTCGGCCGCCGGCGCGGGCCGGAGTCTTTCCGACTCCCACCGCTCCGAGATCCGGCGGTCGATGACGTCCGTGGCTCCCCCGCCGAGCAATCCTGCGGCTGCGAGGACGATCAGGGTGCGCATCCCGTCCTCCCTATTTCTTCTTCTCGATCTTCTGGGGCTCGGCCGGCCGAGTCTTGAGATCGGCGGCCATCCGGTCGATCTCGACCTGGACGCGGTCGGCGTCGCGGCCGGCCCGCTCGCGGTCGGACGCGCTCAAGTCGGTATTGGCGGCCATCGCGCGCAGCTCCTCCAGGCGATCGCGAAGGGTCGCGATCTGGTTTTCGAGGTCCCCGGCCGGCTGTTTCCGCTCGCCCTTCGAAGCGGTGAGCTTCTTGATCGTGCGAAGCGTGTCGTCGATCATCTTCCCGGCCTTCATGTCGAGCTGCTCGCCGCGCTTCGCGTCGGCCCAGGCTTCGGAGACGTGGCCCATCATGGCGTGGGCGATCGCCCGCTTGAGATAGGCGGGGGCGAAGTCGGGCTTGATCGCGATCGCGCGCTCGAGATCCTTCATGGCCGGCTCGGCCTTGCCGTTGTCCAGGGACCAGGTGGCGCGGTCGACGAGCGCCCCGACGTCGTCGGGGTTCGACTGGAGCCGGAGGTCGACCTCCTTGAAGTTGATCGCCACCTTCGGGTTCGGATCGAGCTGCTTGATCTCCTGCTCGAGATCCTTGACCCGCTGCTCCAAGCGCTGCTTTTCAGCGGGATCCGTGGAGAGCTTGATCTTCTCGAACAGGCCCTTCTGCTCCATCTTCAGCTTCAGGATCCGATCGTCGGCGGGGTCGGCCTTGCCCTTGACGGGCTTCTTGGGTTCCGGCTCCTTGTCCTTCATCGCCGTCGGATCGCTCTTCGCGCGGACGACCCGCTGGAGGCGGATCTTCAGGTCTCCGATCGTGGTCTTGATCCGCGAGCGCTCCTGGTCGTCGGTGGTGCTCTTGAGGGCGGCGTCGAGCCGGGTGATCTCCTTCTGCAGCGACTCCTCGTCGTCCGGAACGCCCTTCGGCGCGGACTTCTCCTGCGCCGCCGGGACGACGACGGCGGTGTCGGGCAGCGACTCCCGCGTCGGCGGGGACTCGCGGGGAATCAAGAGCCAGAGCAGGCCCACCAGCAGCGCCGCGGCGAACGCGAGGGGCATCAGGCTCTTCCGCTCGCGCGGCAGGGAGAGGCCCGCGGCCGCGCCGGCGAGGCGGTTCCGTTCGCTCTGGAGCCGCGCGAAATCGGAGCGGCACCGCGGACAGTCCGCGACGTGGTCGCGCACCCGGGCCGCCGCGTCCGGGTCGAGGAACCCGTAGGCGAGGTCCTGGAGGTCGACGATCCGGCACTCCATAGGCGGCTACTCCTTTTCAAGGGCGCGCCGGACTTTCCGGATCGCGCGGAAAAAACGGACGCGGAGATGTTCGACGGGAATGTCCAGGTGCGCGGCGATCTCCTTCGGAGGGACGCCGTGGATCAGGTGGAGGATCAGCGGGGCGCTTTCCTCGGGGTCGAGCCGCTCCAGGGCGCGGCGGATGCGGGCGAGCTCGTCGCCCTGCTCCAGCGCCTGGTCGGGCCGGAGGACCTCGACTTCGGGCGACGGCGGCCGCGCTGACTGGCGCACGGCTCGGCGGCGCACCGCATCGCGAAGGACGTTGGCGGCGATGGTGAAGACCCAGTGCTCGAACGGCGCAGTCGGCCGGTAGGAGTCGAGGCTGCGGAGGACGCGGAGGCAGGTTTCCTGGACGGCGTCCTGGGCGTCGTGGAGGCTCTGGAGGCGGGCGCGCGCGAGGGCCAGAAGCGAGGGACGGAGCCTCTCGAGGGCCTCGCCGGGAGCCTCCGGCAGGGCGTGCCTCGCGCCGTCCAGGGTCTCGTCGGAATCCACCGCCACCAGCCGCATCTGTACGGTAAAACGGGCGGCCTGGCAAGCCATAACCCGAATTCGAGGGCGACGAATCGGGATCCGATGTCGAAAAAGCGGCGGATCGGACGGGAGTTTCCCCTTTATAATACGTGGACTCCATGATCCAGCCGCCGGGCCCCGGCAACCTGACCGTCCATTTGCTGGATCGAGCGAAGGCGGGAGATGCAGAGGCCTATAACCGCCTTTTCGCCCTCGCGGCGGACCGCCTCCTTCTCTTCATCCGAATGAGGCTGGGAGAGGCGCTTCGGGCCAGACTGGATTCGATGGACGTCCTCCAGGAAGCCTACCTTGAAGCCCACCGCGACCTGGCGCAGTTCGAGCTCCGGGAAGACGGCGCCTTTGCGCGCTGGCTTTGCCGCATTGCCGAGAACCGGATCCGGGGGCTCGCGGACCACCATGGAGCTCAGAAACGGAAGTCCCCGGCGGAGACGGAACCAGCCTCTCGCGCCCTCGCGATGGCTCGAAACCCCGAGACGGGCCCCCTGACGGCGGTCGCCCGAAGCGAGGGACGTGAACGGCTCACCCGCGCCATGGAGAAGCTGGAGGAGGACGAGCGCAACGCCCTTCTGCTTCGCCATTTCGAGGATCGCCCCCTCGAGGAGATCGCGGAGCTCATGCGCCGGAGCCCGACGGCCGTCCGCAGGCTTCTGGGGCGCGCGTCGCTGAGACTCGGAGAGGAGCTTCAGCGTGGACGATAGCCTGTCGGAGCTCGATCTGGCCCTTGCCCGACTCGGCGACGAGGTGACGCGGCTGCTGGCCGCGGGAGAGACCCCGGACCCGGCCGGGCTCGCCTGCCGCTTCGGCGTGAACCCGAAGGAAGCCGAGGCATTCGTCGCCGCCCTTGAGGCGATCCACCACGCGCTCGACGAAGACCTGCCGGTACCGTCCGATCTGCCGCCGCCCGTTCTTCCCTCCGATTTCGAGCTGCTGGGCGAACTCGGTCGCGGCGGGATGGGCGTGGTCTACAAGGTCCGGCAGAAGTCGCTCGACCGCGTCGTGGCGCTGAAGGTCCTGCGCCCCGCGGAGCTGGTCTTCGGAGAGGCCATTCGGCGTTTCCAGGCCGAAGCCCGGAGCCTCGCCCGCCTCCGCCACCGCCACATCGTCTCGATCCACGAGGTCGGCGAATCGGGCGGCAACGTGTACTACACGATGGATCTGATCGAAGGGTCCTCGCTCGCGGAGCTGATTTCCCAAGGCAAGGTCACCCCGACCCGGGCGGTCCGCATCCTTCGGCAGGTCGCCGGAGCGATCACCTACGCCCATTCGCAGGGACTGATCCATCGCGATCTGAAGCCCGCCAATATCCTGGTGGACCCCGCCGGCGATGCCTATGTCGTCGACTTCGGCCTCGCCCGCGATCTGGGCGTGAGGGGAGACCTGACGGCGACCGGCCACATCCTCGGCACGCCCGCTTACATGAGTCCCGAGCAGGCGCGGGGAGATTCGGGCCGCATCGGCGAGCCCACCGATCTGTATGCCCTGGGCGCCGTGCTTTACGAATGCCTCTCGGGTCAGCCGCCGTTCGCGGGGATGGCCCTCGCCGACCTGATCCACGCGGTGATCCACCAGGATCCCGCGCCGCCCAGCCGTCTTGCTCCGAGGACGCCGGCGGACCTGGAAGTGATCTGCCTGAAGGCGATGGAGAAGGATCCCCGTCGACGGTATCCGACCGTGCGCGCGTTCCTGGAGGACCTCGAACGATTCGAAGCGGGACGGCCGATCCTGGCGCGGCCGCCCACCCTGCTCTACCGGATGTCGCGGTTCGTGCGCCGGCAGAGAGTTGCGCTCGGTTCGTCGGTCGCCGCCGCCGGGCTGCTCGCGATCCTGCTGCTGGCCTTCGTCCTCCCCAAGGTGGGCCAGACTCCCGAGACCATTCTGGCGACGGCGGACGATCTCCACCGCGAGGGGCAGCACTCGGCTGCCGCGTTCCTCTGCCTGCGCGCGCTCAAGGAAAAACCGGGACCGGAAATGGAGCGAAGGCTCCGCCTCCTGTGGATGCGCTGCCAGCTGGGGATGATCCGGGAGCTCGAAGCCCAGGGCCGCTGGGAAGAAGCCAAGACCTTGTGCGAAAACGCCCGGCAGGGGACGGACGAAAAGGACCAGGTCGAGCTGCTGTGGGAGCTGGCCCAGTGCCAGGCGAAGACGAACGGCCAGGAAGCCGCCACGGAGACGCTCCACGAGCTTCAGCGCCTCCTGGAGCAGAAAGTGATGGAACGGGCGCAGGAGACGTCGGAATCGGTCGACCAGGAGAAGGAAACGATCGACCTCATGCTGGATCGAATGGCGCCGGCCCTGCTGGATCCCTCCCGTCCGGGACACGACGCCGCCGGGCTGCTGTTCAGCGGGCTGCTGGCCGAGTGGAAGTTCCGGAAACTCGATGCCGCCCGATGGCTGGACGCCCAGGGTTCGCGCAGGCCGCAGATCTTCGTCGCCCTCCTTCCCTTCCTGAATCGCGAGCTGTTCGGCACGGACGGAAGCGACTTCTATTCGATGGTCGGCAGGGTCGAAGGATCCGAGATGGATGCGGCGCTGGCGAAGGCCGTCCGCGACGCCGCCCTCCCGACGACGGCACGCCGCTTCGCGGCGGATCTCCTCTCGGCCCGCCAGGATCTCCCCTTCTGGTTCGGGCACTGGAACGTCGAGCGGCTGCCGCCCGACAACCTCCCGCAGATCGAGGCGGCCGGCGCATTCTGGGAAGAGATCCGGACTCTTCCTCCTCGCGAGCAGTTCCGAAAAAAAGTCGAGCGTTCCCTCCAGATCGAGCGCGAACTAGGGACGTCGAAGGACGACCGGGGATGGTTCCGGGAATGGATGATGGAGCACACCGGCTACGTCCTGCCGCGGGGAAAGACGGATCATGAGCTCGAACTGTACGAACGTTGGTGGGCGGAGCATCGCACCGAAGATCCGCGGCAATGGCTGTCCCGCGCGCTTGCGCTTCCTTCGCCGCCGCCGGCCGACCAGGTCCTCGATCTCTATCTTCACACGCCGACGCCCGAGGACATCGACCGCCGCAACTGGCTTCATCAGCTCCTCGCGGTCAGCGCTCCCGATTCCGTGAGGCCGCCCCTGCTCCGACGCCTGGGGCGCGGAGAACCCGCGGAACGCGCCATGGACTGGGTCCGGGCGCTGGGACGTGTCGAGCCGCCCCATCAGCTTCGACTGGCCCGTGTGGTTTTTTTCGATGGACGGCCCGAGCCCGAGGTGGACTGGCAAGAAGTCCATCCGCTCCGGATCGGAGATCCGGTGAAAACCCTGACCCACGAGCGCACGACCATTTTCAAGTACGCCGCCTGGACGCTGGTCCTGCCGGGGCTCGAACCCGCCACGGATCAACGGTTGTCCTGGGCACGGGAACGCTATTCGACGACCGCGACGCTGCAGTGGACCGGAACGGGACTTCAGCTCGCCATCGCCGGAAACGAGCGGGGATTCGACGGCATGGTGTTCTCCGCGGAAGGACGGTCCTACAGCGAAGGCTCTCCCCGGCGCCGGCTGGAGACGAAAGTGACGCTCGCGGTGTCGGAATCCGCCGCATCGAACGCCGGCGACTGGAGCCTCGAGGACTGGAAGCGGAAAATCCTCGAGGATCTCGATTTCCTGGTCCAGGGGCTGCGCGACGCGCCGGGCGATCGACGCCGGTTCGTCTCCCGCTATCAGCATGCCCTGCGCGAGAGCTCGACGCTCACGAGCTTTTTCAGGATCCCGGAGGCGGCGGCGCGACTGATCGAGATCGACCGGATCCTCGCCGGCGACAAGGACCTGTCGTTCCACAAGGACGCCCACCGGTCCGCGGCCCGGCTTCTGGCGGGCGACCCTACCGTGCTGGCGGACGCCGAGCTCATGGGCCCGCTCCTGAAAGCGCTCCGCGAGCCCTTCCTGGGCTCCCAGTATCTCTCGCGTCTGCTCCTGTCCGCGACGGATCCCGCCATCCGGGCCTTCGCCCTGGCCCAGCTCGAATTCCAGAAGATCCCCCTCGAAATCCTGGTCACGTTCGATGACGCCATTCGGACCGGGATCGTGGCGGCCCCGCCTGCCCTGGCCGCCAAGGCGCGAAACGCGGCCGCCCAGGTCGAGGAACAGCAGGGTCGGCCGCTCCGGCGGGCGCAGCTCATCCTCGCTGGCGCGGCGGCGATCGGCGCGGTCCTGCTCCTGCGTCTGCTCTGGCCGGGTCGGCCTCTATCGGGTCGTTGCCGGACGGCGGCCTGGGTGCTGCTGCTGGGCCTGACGATCGCCGTCATCCGGATCGACGTGGACGGGATCGACTACCTGCCGGACTCGGTGGGATTCGGGCTGGCGGCGGTGGCGGCGGCAGTGTTCGCCGGCGCGGCGCAGGCACGACTCCGATATCTTCCGGCGGCCGGGTTCCTGGTGGCCGGCATCGTGAGCGCGCTCTCCGCCCTCCCGGGCCTGGCGGCCTTTCTTCGGCCGATCGGCACCCTCGGCGCGGCGGGGGCCATCATCTCCCTCCCGTTGCTGACCCGGGCGCTGGACCGGTCGTGGACGACGGCGCCCAAGCATCGCCGCTGGCGACTGATGGTGACCGTTCTTCCCGTTTATGCCGCTTCGGCGCTCCTGTACCAGCTCACGTCCTTCGGGGATCTTCCCATCCGGCTGTGGATTGCATATCGTCAGCTGATTCCGTTGTTCAGCTGGATCATCCTGGGGGCGATCCTGGTGGCCGTCTCCATCCTTCGCTCCGCCGCCCTGGACTGCGCGGCGCGACGGACAAAAGCGCCGGCCGCTTGAAAGGCCGCTCAGATCAGCTCCGCCACCGGTTCCCGATCGTCCAGCACATACTGCGGCCGGCCGCCGGGATCGGGGATTGTGGCCGACGGATCGATCCCCAGCACATGATAGAGCGTCGCGAGGATGTTCTGGGGAGTGTAGGCCCGGGTGATCGGCCTCTCCCCGCGGGCATCGGTCGCCCCAACGACCTGGCCCATGCGCAAGCCGCCGCCGGCGAACAGCGCGAAGCCGGCCCCCGGATGGTGTCCCCGGCCGCCTCCGTCGACCCGCGGCGAGCGCCCGAACTCGCCCCAGACGATGACGCAGACGTCCTTGTCCAGGCCCCGCTCGGAGAGATCGGTCAGCAGCGCGCTGAGGCAGAGATCGTAGATCGGCAGCTCGACGCGGAGATCCTTGAAGATGTTCGCATGGTTGTCCCAGGATCCCACCTCCATCGAGACGAAGGGCACTCCGGCCTCGACGAGCCGGCGCGCCCGCACGAACGCCTCCCAGTCCCAGAATTCGGTGCCGCCGTTGCACAGGAACCGGTTCCCCGCCGCCCGGTAGCGATCCAGGATCTCGGGCTTCTCGTCGCTCAGGTCGAAGGCCATCCGCGCCCGCCCGCCGGTGACCATGTCCAGCGCCTTGCCCGTGAACGCGTCCAGGGCTCCCATCTCGCCGCTGGCATCCACGTCCCGCCGCAGCGTGTCGAGCGCCCCCAGCAGCTCCTTGCGGCTCCGCAACCGCGACAGATCCACCTGCCGGCTGGACTCCAGGCTCTTCAGCCCCTGGTCGGTCGGCACGAACGCGCGGTGCTGCGCGCCGGCGTAGAGCGGCTGCTCCGCCTCGGCGACCGCCCGGTGAGCCCCCGACAGGCTCACGAACTTCGGGAGCATCTCGTCGCGCCCCCGCGCCATCCGGCTGACGAACGAGCCGAACGCCGGCCGGCGCTCCTTCGTGGGATACCCCGTGAAGATCTCCATGCGCTGATGTTCCACTTCCTGCCAGGTGACGCTTCGCACCAGCGAGAACTTGTCGGCGAGACGGGCCTGCCGCGGCAGGTGTTCGCAGATCTGGATGCCCGGAACGTTGGTCCGGATCGGACGGAACTCCCCCCGGATTTCCGCCGGCGCCCCCGGCTTGAGATCGTACATGTCGACGTGACTCGGCCCGCCTTCCAGGCAGATCATGATGACCGACTTGGCTCTTCCGGACGGCGAGACCGCCCCCTGCGCCTGGAGTCGCAGGGCCTCGGGGAGCGCCAGGCCGCCCAGGGACAGGGCGCCGACTTTCAGAAAGCTGCGACGGGACACGCCGTCGCAGTTCCGGCGAGCAGGACCGTTGAAGAAGGTCAGCATCGGCGTCTCTCCTGAACCGAGGGCGGTCTACCTGGAGAAAGCCGATCGTGCCGTTCCGTGGCTCCGAATTGAAAGGGTCAGCGCCCTTCGAGCTTCCGGCGCATCGAGGCGAGCAGCTCGCGCAAGTTGGCCAGGTCGTGGGCGACGTCCTCGAAGTCCTCCTGCCGCGCCTCCTGCTGGGACGCGGCGACGCGCTCCTCGACCGGGCCGAGGCGCTCGAGGATTTCCTTGGGGCCCTTGGCCTCCTTCGCGAACGCCGTCAGCTCCCGCACGGCGGCGGCGATCTCGCCCGAGCGGGCCTGGAACCCCTGGAGCCGCTCCATGCGGACCCGGATCTCGCCGGCGCGGGCCTCCATGCGGGCGGCGGCCTCGTCGGCGCGGCCGCGGGCGGCGGTGATGGCGGCGAGGAGCGCGTTCACCTTCGCGCCCATGGCCTCGCGATGCTCCGCGGCGGTCTTCAGCGACTTCGCGGCGCGGGCGAGGTGCTTCTCCGAGTTGAGGCGGATCTTCGCCGCCTCGGCGGCCGCCTCTTCGCAGCGGCGGAGCTCCTCCTCGAGATCCTGCGCCGCGGCGACGAGGGCCGGAAGCGGTGCGGAGGACTTGGCCACGGTCGCTCCTTTCCGGAGAAAAAAAAAGGGCCCCAAGGACGGGGCCCTTTTCATGATTCGTCCGAGAATCGGACGCTTAGTACGCGAGGTGGGCGAAGGCCTTGTTGGCCTCGGCCATCTTGTGGACGTCGTCCCTCTTCTTCATGGCTTCGCCTTCGCCGCGGTAGGCGTTGTAGAACTCGTCCGCCAGCTTCTGGGCCATCGGGCGGCCCTTCTTGGACCGGGCGGCGGCGAGCAGCCAGCGATAGGCCAGCGACACGCGGCGCTTCTGGGGCACCGGGACGGGGACCTGGTAGGTGGCGCCGCCGACGCGGCGGGAGCGCACCTCGATGACGGGCATCACGTTGTTGACCGCCTGCGTGAAGATGTCCTGGCCGTCCTTGTCGGTCACCTTCTTGTGCACTTCATCGAGAGCGGCGTAGAAGATCTTCTGGGCCGTCGACTTCTTCCCGCCCTCCATGAGGCAGTTGATGAACTTGCCCATCATCTTGTTCTTGTACTTGGGATCGGGCTTGAGCAGGTCCTCGAAGGAGCGGAATTTCGCGGGCATCGTTCCTCTCTATTCCTATTTCTTAGGCCGCTTGACGCCGTACTTGGAGCGGCTGGTCTTCCGGTCCTCGACGCCGGCGCAGTCGAGCGTGCCGCGCACGATATGGTAGCGGACGCCCGGCAGGTCGCGCACGCGGCCGCCGCGGACGAGCACGATCGAGTGTTCCTGCAGGTTGTGACCCTCGCCCGGGATGTAGGCCGTGGTCTCGCGGCCGCTCGAAAGGCGCACGCGGGCGATCTTCCGGAGGGCGGAGTTCGGCTTCTTGGGCGTCATCGTCTTCACGATGAGGCACACGCCCCGCTTCTGCGGGTTCGACTCCAGCACGGGGGACTTGCTCTTGTACTTCGGCTTCGTCCGTCCGAACCGGATCAGCTGATTGATCGTCGGCATAGGGTGCCTATTCTAGAAATCCAACCCTCGAAGTCAACCCCTACTAAGCGGGCACCAGGGCTTCCGCGGCCGGCGGCTCCGCCTGCTCCGGCTCGTCGCGGTGCAGCTTCATGTTCAGGTACTTCTTGAAACCCGTCCCCGCGGGCACCATGTGGCCCACGATGACGTTCTCCTTGAGGCCCACCAGCTCGTCGCGCCGGCCCGACAGCGCCGCGTCGGTGAGCACCTTGGTGGTCTCCTGGAACGAGGCCGCCGCGATGAAGCTCTCCGACTGGATCGCCGCCTTGGTCACGCCGAGCAGCAGCGGCTTGAACGTCGCCGGCTTCTTGCCGCCCTTCCTGGCCTTGGCGTTCTCCTCCTTCATGCGCATCTTGTCGACGACCGCGTTCGGGAGGAACGGAGTGTCGCCCGGGTTCTGGATGCGCACCTTGCGCATCATGGCCGAGACGATCAGCTCGACGTGCTTGTCGTTGATCGTCACGTTCTGGGCGCGGTACACCGACTGCACCTCGCGGAGGACGTACTGCTGGACCTCTTCCTCGCCGCGGATGCGGAGGATGTCGTGCGGGACCAGCGGTCCTTCGATCAGGGGCTCGCCGGCGCGCACCCGGTCGCCCGTGTGGACCCGGATGTGGCGGCCCAGGGGGACGACGTGCGGCTTCTCGATGCCCGTCTCCTCGTTCTTCACGATGATCGTGCGGCGGCCGCGCTTCTTCTCGCCCAGCTCGACGTACCCGTCGATTTCGCTGATGACGGCCGGCTCCTTGGGCTTGCGCGCCTCGAAGAGCTCCGTCACGCGCGGCAGGCCGCCGGTGATGTCCTGCGTGCCGCCCATTTCGCGCGGGTTCTTGGCCAGGATGGTGCCGGCGCGGATCTTGTCGCCCTCCGACACCTCGATGTGCGCCTTCTCGGGCAGCGGGTGCACTTCCTGCACGCCGCCCTTGTCGTCCGTCAGAACCAGCTGCGGATGGAGCTCGCCCTTGTGCTCCATGATGACGCGGCGGAGGACGCCCGACCTCGGGTCGCGCTCCTCCTGCATCGTCTCGCCTTTCTTGATGTCCTCGTAGCGGATCGTGCCGTCCTTGCCCGCGATGATGGGCACGTTGTGCGGGTCCCACTGGGCCAGCAGGTCGCGAGGCTTGACCTTCGTGCCTTCCTTGACCTTCAGGTACGAGCCCGAGGGCACGATGTACTTCTCGATCTCGCGGTCCTTCTCGTCCACGATCACCATCTCGCCGTTCCGGTTGACGACGATCGTCTGATCGTCCTTCGTCGGAACATACTTGATGTTGACGAGCTTCACGACGCCCTTGGTCTTCGAGAAGATCTTGGACTCCTCGGCCGTCTTCACGGCCACGCCGCCGATGTGGAACGTCCGCATCGTCAGCTGCGTGCCCGGTTCGCCGATCGACTGCGCGGCGATGATGCCCACCGCGCTGCCCTCCTCGACGATCCGGCCCTGCGACAGATCCATGCCGTAGCAGTTCGCGCAGATGCCCGAATACGCCTCGCACGTGAGGCCCGACCGGACCCGGATCTTGGTGAATCCGAGCGACTCGATCTTCTTCGCGGCCTCGTCCGAGATGATGTCGTTCTCCTTGACGATCACCTCGTCGGTCACGATGTCCGTGATGTTGTCGCGCGAGACGCGGCCCGTGATGCCCTGCGCCAGGGACACCTCGACCTTCTCGCCGCGGTAGACGACCCCCTTGGTGACGCCGTTGAGCGTGCCGCAGTCCTGCGACGCGACGACGACGCTCTGGCAGACGTCGACGAGCTTCCGGGTGAGATAACCGGCGTCGGCGGTCTTGAGCGCCGTGTCGGCCAGACCCTTGCGGGCGCCGTGGGTGGAGGAGAAATACTCCAGCACCGTCAGGCCCTCGCGGAAGTTCGACAGGATGGGCGTCTCGATGATCTCGCCGGACGGCTTGGCCATCAGGCCGCGCATGCCGGCCAGCTGGCGCACCTGGTCCTGGGAGCCTCGGGCGCCCGAGTCGACCATCAAGCGGATCGGGTTGAGGAACGGCTTGTTGTTGCGCGTGTCGACGCGCAGCTCGGCCATCATGGCCTCGGTCACCTTCTCGCGGCAGTGGGTCCACTCGTCGATGACCTGGTTGTACCGTTCGCCGGGCGTCAGCGCGCCGCGCTGGTAGTTCTTCTCGATCTTGTCGACCTTCTCCTGGGTCTCCTTGACGATCTTGTCCTTCTCGGGCGGGATCGTCATGTCGTCCTTGGAGAACGAGATGCCGGCGCGCGTGGCGTACTTGAAGCC
>Ga0134121_10000072_pt1 | contig 109667 bp, 61 predicted proteins | sample KB301_FD_96463 | JGI IMG/M metagenome (GOLD analysis project Ga0134121, IMG submission 96463) | Terrestrial soil microbial communities without Nitrogen fertilizer from Kellogg Biological Station, Michigan, USA - KB3-0-1 | ecosystem: Environmental > Terrestrial > Soil > Unclassified ...
AACCAAGCGGGCCAAGGATCTGTTGCACCCCTGCGGCAATCGCTTCCGCATGGCAAGCGATTGGCAACTCAGCAAATACTGTCTAACTTGCATGGTGCTAATCATACAAGCGGGCGACAGCGCATGGATCATAAACGCTGTCGCCCGCTTCGCGGGCTCGTACCGTGTTTTTTGCGTTCGATCCTGGGGCTTGCGCCCCAGGCTTTATGCTGTCGCTCGCTTCGCGAGCTTGCTCACGCTGCTTCGCGAGCTTTGCTCACGCCGCTTCGCCGCTAATGCTTTAAAACTGCTGAGGTGGGACTCCTTGTTTAAAGGAGTCCCACCACGTACTTGAAAACAGTGTGTTGTGATTATTGTGCTGAACCTACATCCCTTTTCTGAAGCTTCTGGGCGTAACGCCGGCGAAGCGTCGGAAGGATGTAGTAAAGTGACTCTGACTCGAGAACCCTGATCGTAGCGCGATCTCTGCAATCGGAAGCGTCGTATCTTCCATCAACGTTCGCGCCCTCTCAATTCGCTGTTCCGCGATGTATCCGGTCGGCGTCATTCCGATCGACTGCTTGAACGCGCGCGAAAAATGGAAGTAGCTCATCCCCACTTCTCTCGCAACCGCGCGCAATGCCACACGCCCTTCCTGCTCGTTGGCCAGATGCTGATCGATCAGACTGATCGCCTTTCGCAAACGGTGCGGCGCCATTCCACCCTGGCCCAAACGTAGATTGCGCACGAAGCTGTAATGCTTGAGCAACTGCACTGTCAGTCCAACGGCAAGCGAATCAGCATAGATCTTCCCGACCAGGTTTGCTTCTTTCAACTCTTCCAACAGCGACAAGGCAATGTGCCTTATGTGATTCGACTCCACGCCGAGCTCGGGCTTGAGCCCTATATCGCTGTAGGCGAGTTGAAACTTAGCCGCAATGTTCCGGACAAAAAACGGACGCAGATACAGCAGCACGAAGTTGCGACTCTCCGGACCGGCGGACTCCGCGCTCCACGATGTCTGTGCGGGCATGATCGCGACTTGCCCGGTATCCACTTCGCCATCGAAAGAGTGTTCGTCGACCCGGGCCTTGACGTACAAAGGCACACCAAGATTCACAAGGATACAGTGCTGCTCAGAAACTGGCGCAGGCATTTCAACTATGTCGTGGTGTAGATGCACGACGCGAATGTTTTGCCATGCGCAGGCGTCGCTCGAGGCCACCACAGCTTCGGGATACGCGCTTGCGATGTCGTCAGTGGACAGTGCTTGCCGGCGAGTTTCACGCCTCACAGTGCCGAATCTTGCAGTGTTAACGACCGGTGGAGGATAGGTTGCTGTTGTTGTGAAACTACCGATTTGTTGCATGACATCCCTCTTCAGTAAATTTTCATTCGTTGTGGGATGAAAATAGAGAAATACCGAGTCTTCAGAAACCCTCGATAGTGCAGATTTTCGGTCCGCCTTTTCTGTAGCATCGGAACCCCACAAAAGGGTTATGCATGCGTAACCTTGCCCGGTCAGCAAACGCCCATTAATCCCCGCAAAGCAGCAAAAGACGCACTCATCGGGCGTTCCTAAACTCGCCAAAAACCGGAAAGGACCCCAAATATATGAGTGCAACCCAGATCGTTTCTTATGAGGCTTCAATCCCCAGAACCATACTTCACCGAATCATATTAATTCCCCCGGCTTGCGACGCGTTATCGGCTGAGTCCCGGTAACCAGGAGATCCACTTCGCATTGGAAACACCCGTAGACGAGATCGCCTCGTCGATTCAAAGGTTTCTCGATCCGGTGAGGTAGTGATGAGAGGTTGGATCATTCTTGCAGTCATTATCGGCGTTGGTTTGTTTCATGATCAAGGACAGTAAGCGATTCGGCTCGAGTCTGGGCAATACCCGGCGCTTTGAAGTCAGTCGAATCGGTGACAGTGCCGGCAGACAGCCGCGATTCACGCAGCAACGATATTTTGCGCCGCCGGGCTTTAGTCATGCCATAAAAGTTGAAGATTTAAAGAGCTAGTACACAAAAAGCACAAAAGGCACAAAAACTTTCAGAAAGAATTTTTTGTGCCTTTTGTACTTTTGTGCTTTTTGTGTACTAAGTCTTAAGGGACGACGGTAAATGTGATCTTGTTGGATTCCAACGTTGGTCCATCACAACAATCCAGCCGGCGTTGAAGCACGAGCTCGTACGTGCCCGGCTGCAGTGCGTCGTACCAGGACTCCGCTCCGGTTGAAACGTTGCTATCAACGAGCACAAACCAATCAATGTCCTTCTGTGCTTTCGGATCGAGAACGATCTTCTGCGGAAGATTGATGTCCTTACACGTCTCATCACGCTTAGCAATCCGTCGCACACTGGACGTCCATTTCATGATCGGAATCAACTGCCCGTCCTTCGTGAGCCTCGGCAGGTTCTGGTAGAGATTCGATGAGAGACAAACGTTTTGCGGATCCGCCGATGTGTTAGTCATCGTGAGCGTGATCAGGATTGAGTCGCCAACCTTGAACCGGTCTCTTGACTCACCAATCTCGGTTCCAGCCCTAATTGTTAGTTGCACGGGCGCCTGTGCTCTCGTTTGCGCACTCGCGGCGATTATTACCCCAATCACAATGGCAATTGTTTTAGTCATACAAAGAGCCTCACTTTATCGCAAGCATAGCGACACGCCGTGGCCCAGTATTACGTGCAATTGCTCGAATCTACCCGCTTTTGACATCGTCCCAATCCAGCAAACGAACACATCTTTGAGCAACGTACGGTAAGACACTCACTTTTCTGGCTGCTATTTTCGCGCTGTTTGATAACACGTAGAAGAGAGGGAGCCCATGCGTATAAATGCAGCCAGACTCGCCGACCAGGACCACGCGGAACTAACGTCAGGACTTAGCCGCGAGGGTGTGTCGGAAATCTCAACCGAATTGCGTCAACTACTCGCCGACGCGTTTGCACTTTACATCAAGACCAAAAACTTTCACTGGCACCTGAGTGGCATTCACTTTCGAGACTACCACCTGCTACTCGACGAACACGCCAGTCAGATCTTCGCCATCACCGACGACATCGCAGAGCGTGCGCGCAAGATTGGCGGCACGACGATTCACTCGATCGGTGAGATTGCGAGCAATCAGCGACTCAAAGATAACGACGACGAGTTCATCGCCGCCGTCGAGATGATGCGCGAGCTTCGTGCGGATAACCAAAATTTTATCGACTCGCTGCGAGTGACGCATTCGATCTGCGAGAAGTATGAAGACGTTGCTACTGCGAGTTTCATAGAAGTTTGGATCGACGAGGCGGAACGACGCCATTGGTTCTTAACAGAGATCGTGCGCGAGTTGTAGGACCATGTGGCCGATCGATATCTATCAGGAGGGATTTATGAGTTCTGTAGAAGCAATAGTTGACGATACTATCAATGTGGCGACGCCGCGACCGCCGTTTCCACCATTCACTCGCGAGACAGCAATTCAGAAGGTCAGGCTTGCGGAAGATGGATGGAACACGCGCAATCCGGAAAAAGTGGCCCTGGCTTATTCCCCGGATTCGCGCTGGCGAAACCGCGCGGAGTTTGCCAACGGGCGCGCGGAGATCATCGCGTTTCTGAAACGAAAGTGGTCGAAAGAGCTCGACTACCGGCTTATCAAGGAGCTCTGGGCCTGGGACGGAAACCGCATCGCTGTGCGCTTTGCCTATGAGTGGCACGACGACTCGCAGAATTGGTTTCGCTCATATGGAAACGAGAACTGGGAATTCGATGACAACGGACTGATGCGTCGTCGTTATGCCTGCATCAACGATTTGCCGATCAAGGAATCGGATCGCAAGTACTTCTGGCCACTGGGCCGGCGCCCCGACGATCACCCAGGCCTTAGCGATCTCGATCTATAGAAATTGAACCCGGGGGATGAAATGATTCGAGGAAGTAAAACAAAGCAAGTGTGGGCCATGCTGTTGTGTATTGCACTGATGGTTGGAGTTATTGGAAGCGTTAGCGCCCAACGCCGTTACCGGCGCGATCGACATCGTCACAGCAAAACGAAAGGCGCACTGATCGGAGGCACGGCGGGACTAATCGGAGGTGCGTTAATCGGCGGTCGAAAGGGCGCATTGATCGGAGCCGGTGCTGGCGCCGGCACCGGCTATCTGATCCAGAGACACCGGAATAGACGCCACCGGCACTACTACAGACGTCATTGATGAGGAAAAGGCATGCTCAAGACAGTTCAACTCATCAATCATGATACTAAGCCTAACGGTCACTCGGGTGTGCCTGAGGGATTCTACGAGAAACGGTTTGCCATAACAGTTGACGGCGTAATTCAGCAGGCATCCATGGATGAGCTGCTCATCGACGTCATCAACCGCAGTGGCATTCAGTTGTCTCAGGTTTGCTATCACCCGCAACTTGGTCCAATACAAACCTGCGACACATGCATGGTGGAGATTGATGGCGAGCTCGTGCGGGCTTGCGCCACCCGTGTAACACCCGGCCTGAGTGTCACTACGAATTCCACCGCCGCGAATGAGGCTCAACGCGAAGCGTTCGATCGGATTCTCAGCAACCACCTGCTTTACTGCACGGTCTGCGACAACAGTAACGGCAATTGCACCGTGCACAACACGACGAAGCTGTTGGGAATTGAACATCAGGGCATTCCTTTTCAAACGAAACCATACGCCGTAGACAACACGAATCCTTTTTATCGTTACGATCCAAACCAGTGCATCCTGTGTGGTCGCTGCGTGGAGGCCTGCCAGAACCTCGAGGTAAACGAAACGTTATCGATCGACTGGGAGAGTCCACACCCACGCGTGCTCTGGGACGGCGGCTCGACGATTGGTGCGTCGAGCTGTGTGTCGTGTGGTCATTGCGTAACCGTCTGCCCGTGCAATGCATTGATGGAAACCTCGATGCTGGGCCACGCGGGGTTTTTTACCGGATTACCCAAACCAGCTCTCGACGGCATGATCGAGCTGGTTAAAGGCGTCGAGCCCGAAACGGGTTTTGGAATGATCATGCGCGTCTCCGAAGCCGAGGAGGCGATGCGAGAGTCGCGCATTCGTCGCACCAAAACAGTGTGCACTTATTGTGGCGTCGGTTGCAGCTTCGATGTGTGGTCTAGGGATCGACACATTCTGAAGATCGAGCCACTTGAAGGACCGGTAAACGGCGTCTCAACGTGTATCAAAGGGAAATTCGCGTGGGATCACATCAGTAGTGAAGACCGTTTGACGAAGCCGCTCATCAGAGAAGGCGGCGCATTCAGAGAGGCTAGTTGGGAAGAAGCCCTCAGCTTCGTGGCCCGGCGCTTAAATGAAATCAAAGCGGCGAATGGACCAGACTCGATCGGACTGATTTCGTCTTCGAAGTGTACGAACGAAGAGAGCTTTCTGATGCAGAAGCTCGCTCGCGCCGTAGTTGGAACAAACAATATCGATAACTGTTCGCGTTATTGCCAGTCACCGGCGACCACGGGGCTGTTTCGAACAGTCGGTTATGGTGGCGACTCGGGCTCATTCACCGATATCGCCGCGGCTGAGCTGGTCGTGATCGTCGGCAGTAACACGGCCGAGAGTCACCCGGTACTCGCCACACGTATCAAACGCGCGCAAAAACTTCACGGTCTGAAATTGATCGTTTCGGACCTGCGCGAAAACGAAATGGCGCGCCGTGCCGACGTTTATCTGCACCCGGAGCCCAGCACCGATCTGATCTGGTTGTCGGCGATCACGCGCTATCTGATCGACAACGGATTTGCCAAGACCGAATTCATCAACGCTCACGTAAACGGATTCGCCGAGTATCGGAAGAGTCTCGAGCCTTTTACTCTGGAATTCGCCTCGCAACGCTGCCGGTTGCCGATCGACACATTGAAGCAGGTGGCCCACATGATCGCGGCTGCGAAGACGATGTGCATCTGCTGGGCCATGGGAGTCACGCAACACAGCATGGGTTCGGATACGTCTACCGCAATCTCAAACTTGCTTCTTGTTACCGGCAACTATATGCGGCCTGGCACCGGCGCCTATCCGTTGCGCGGACACAACAACGTGCAGGGCGCCAGCGACAACGGCTCAATGCCCGACAATCTTCCCGGTTATCAGCCAGTCGCTGACGCCACGATTCGCGCGCGCTTTGAAGACTACTGGAAGGTCACTCTGCCGCCGCTCAGGGGACTCGACAATCACCAGATGGTTGACGCCATTCACGCGGGCAAGCTCAAAGCCATGTACATCATCGGCGAGGAGATGAGCATCGTCGATTCGAATGCGAACTATGTTGACGATGCATTCTCGAAGCTCGAGTTCATGGTTATCCAGGAGATCTTTTTCGGAGACGTTTGCCGTTATGCGGACGTGGTCCTGCCTGCGACGCCGAGCCTGGAAAAAGATGGAACGTTCACGAGCAGTGAACGACGCATCCAGCGTCTCTATCAGGTGTTTGAGCCACTCGACGGCTGCCGGCCTGATTGGCAGATCATTCGCGATGTAGCAAACCACATGGGAGCTGATTGGAAGTATCAGCACCCGTCGGAAGTAATGGCAGAGATCGCCGCGCTTACTCCGATGTTCGCCGGTGTTACGTACGCACGTTTGGAAGGATACCAGTCGCTTCAATGGCCCGTGGCGCCCGACGGCTCAGATCAGCCATTGCTGTACACGAAAGACTTTCCGTTTCCTGACGGCAAAGCGCGTTTCTTTCCTACGAAGTGGCAGGAGCCACCTGACCAACCTGACGCCGAGTTTGATCTCCACGTGAACAACGGCCGTCTGCTGGAGCACTTTCACGAAGGCAATCTCACTTATCGCACTGCGGGAATCGCCTCGAAGACGCCGGACACGTTTGTTGAAGTCTCGCCAGAGTTAGCCAAAGAGCGAAAGGTCACGACGGGTAGTTGGGTGCAACTCACTTCGCGCTACGGAAAGATTCGTGTTCGTGCGGTGGTCACGGATCGCGTTCATGGAAAAGAACTGTATGTGCCGATGAATTCGGTCGAGAACCCGATCAACCGTCTGACCAGCAGCTACACAGATCCGGTAACGCACACTCCGGCATTCAAAGAAGTCGCGGTGAAGATGACTGTTTTGGGAGAAGTTGGCGAGAGTCCACTGCCGAGAACAAATTCGCGTTGGGGCCATCCCACGCCGCAGCGTGGTGTCGAAGTCGAACGCAAATGGCAGCGTCCCGACTACCGCATACCGGGGCCGAAACTCATTCAGATCCAACCGCTACGGGCGAGGTAACAAGGAGAAATTATGGCGCAGCCAATTCCATTGACACTGCCACCGCGCAATCCGCAACACGAGCTCGAAGTGCGACTCCAGGCGTTACCCGCAAAACATGCGGAGGCGATTCTGGCTGCTTACGAACTGCTCCAACTCATGCACGACAAGGGAGTTCTCGAGTTGATGCGTGGAACGCTGGGCGGAGGCGAAGTGATAGTTCAGCAGGCAGTAGCTGTCGCTAAAGACCCGGCCTCGATTCGCGCCTCACGAAACGCACTGCTCTTGATCAAAGCGCTCGGCGAAGTCGAACCGTCCTTGCTGAATGATTTCACGAAAGCTGTGCCGAAAGCGTTGGTCCAGGCGAATCGCGAAGAAGCAAAGCCACCCGGTCTCTTCAAATTATTACGAACGTTTTTCGATGCAGACTTTCGACGTGGGTTAGCAGCTTTCAACGATCTGCTGCAAGTGTTTGGACGAAACTTGACGAACAAGGTCAGGGAAAATGGGAACACATAATCGATGGATAATCGCTGTTGCTGGAATTTGTATGCAGATCGCTTTGGGTGCGGTCTATGCGTGGAGTGTTTTTCGAACGCCCCTCGCGACTCAGTTTGGTTGGACCATCGCTGAAGTCACGCTTACGTTCACGATCAGCATCTTCGTGCTGGGAGTTGCGGCATTCTTTGGCGGCTTGTGGCTCAATCGAAAAGGGCCCCGCGTCGTCGCTGTTACTGGCGGCGTGCTTTACGGGCTCGGCGTATTTCTGGCGAGCTTTTCTGCAAACAAACTCTGGTGGTTGTACGTCAGTTATGGACTGATCGGTGGACTTGGGCTCGGGTTTGCCTACATCGTTCCGGTGGCCGTGCTCGTGAAATGGTTTCCCGATCGTCGTGGACTCATCGCCGGGATCGCGGTCGGTGGATTCGGAGCGGGCGCGTTGATTACGGCGCCAGTCGCGACGTACTTGATCAAGAGTGTGGGAGTGCTCGACACGTTTGCATATCTCGGTGCTGCTTACCTCATCGTCACCGTGGTGACGGCATTCTTTATGCAGAATCCTCCCGAAGGTTGGCGACCGGGTGGTTGGACACCGCCCGCGTCGCAGATATTGCAACGTGCCGGAGGAGACTACACGCTAAGCGGCGCGCTGCGAACGTGGCAGTGGTATGCGTTGTGGTTGTTACTGTTTCTAAATACGTTCGCGGGCATCTCGGTCATCTCGCAGGAGGCGCCGATATTTCAGGAGCTCGTGGGTGTGACTGCGGTTGTGGCTGCGAGCATGGTTGGTGTTGCCAGCATCGGCAATGCGGTTGGCAGAGTGTTCTGGGCGTGGGTTTCTGATCTGATTACCAGACGCGCGACGTTCCTCGTGATGTTCCTGTTACAGGTTCTGCTGTTCTGGTTACTGGCGCGGGCCAACATGGTGGCCGGGATGACTGTACTCACTTTTGTTGTGTTGATGTGTTACGGCGGAGGCTTCGGCACGATGCCCGCATTTGCGGCTGATTACTTCGGTTCGAAGAATGTTGGACCGATTTATGGTTTGATGTTGACGGCGTGGGGAACTGCGAGTGCCGTTGGACCATTGTTGATTGCTTATCTTCGCCAGAGTACGGGAGCCTATTATCGTCCGCTGCATGTGATTGCTGTAGTGATGGCAGTGTCCGCAGTGCTTCCCCTCGTGATGTCTGCGCCGGGAAAGAGCTCGCGCGAAAGTGAGCTGGCGAAATCAGAAACTCCGCCGGTTCGATCGAAGGCTGCATAAAACTATGGATGTTGAACCCATTAGCATTTTGATCGTTGAGGATCATCCCGTGTTTCGCGAGGGCTTGAGCACGATCATTGGTTCGCAGCCGGACCTGCTTCTCGTGGCACAGGCTACGAATGCGGTTGAGGCGCTGTCAGAGTTTCGCAGGACCATGCCCGACATCACACTCATGGACGTTCGGCTACCGGGCAGTGATGGGATAGACGCTTTGATCGGGATCCGTGGTGAGTTTCCTCTGGCGCGCATCATCATGTTGACGACGTTGGATTGCGATGGCGAGATTCAACGTGCGTTACGGGCCGGCGCTTCGGCGTACATTCTCAAGAGCAGGCCGACAAACGAGCTGCTTGACGTTATCCGATCAGTTCATTGCGGCAATCGACATGTTTCGCCCGAAGTCGCAATACGCCTCGCCGAACACCTCTGTGATGAAGATCTAACGACCCGCGAGATGGAAGTGTTGCGACTCATCCGCGACGGCTTCCGCAACAAGCAAATTGCCGACGAGCTGGCGATCGCCGAGACCACCGTCAACTACCACATCAAGCATCTCCTGGATAAACTTCAGGCCAACGATCGCACCCACGCCGTCACCATCGCAATCCGGCGCGGTTTACTTCAAGTGTAGTTCTCTGCGTAACCTCTGCGTTCTCTGCGCCTCTGCGGTGAACTAATCTGAAATACATTTAAACCGCAGAGGCGCAGAGAACGCAGAGGTTACGCAGAGAAAACCCGTTCGCCTCGTCCGAACTTTCGAAACACAATCGAACCGGGAACGGTGATTACAACTTCTGTCCCGCATGTTGCTGAGCTGACAATCGTGAGCTTGCCGCCGATGCGGGCCGCGCGCTCCTTCATTCCCTGTAAGCCGAAATGTCCACCTTTCCCCTGACTCAAAACAACTGACTCGATTCCCACACCATCATCTTTCACCCGCAAATACAGATCCTGTTCATATCGCAACTCCACCTGCAATCGCGTCGCGTGTGAGTGGACGATCGAATTCCGGATCGCTTCATACCCAATCCGATAAACTTCATCTCGAACTATCGGATGCATCTCCCTCGACCCGCCGACTACTGAAAAATCCACCGTCATCGACGCTGGAATCAACCCCTTCTTCGTCGCCCGGCGAAGCGCTCTGGCAAGATCATTTGTCTCCGTTGTTGAGCTGCGCAGCGAATTCAACGCCGCCCGACCTTCCTGCGTAGCCTGATTCAGCCACTTCGACAACTTCTGCATCGTCTGACGCAGACGCTCGGGATCGGATGTCGTATCCAAAGCATTATCAGCCACCATCGTGCACGCCTGGATGGTTTGCAGGAACGTATCGTGAAGCTCTCGAGCCATGCGAGTACGCTCGTTGAGTCGCTCATCAAATCTTACACTGATGACTCGCGCAATCTGTCGCACCCGCAGACGGTAAAGACAAAACAGGATCAGAAGAGCAGCGACAATGCATGCCACTCGAAACCAGCTCGTTTGATACCACGCCGGCGGGATAACGAAGTTTAGACTCGCGCCGACGTCGTTCCACACACCATCGTTGTTACAGGCAATAACATGAAAGCCATAGTTTCCCGGTCCAAGATCGTTGTAGAAAGCTCCGCGGCGTGTGCCCGGCTCCTGCCAGTCAGTATCGTGACCGTCAAGCCTGTAACGAAACTTCACCTTCTGCGGTATCGAGAAACTCAGTGCGGTGTAGTCGATTTGAAGATCGCTGGTCAGGGCTGGGAGGCGCAGGTTTTCACCAGGCAAATAACTCTTCCTGTCAGCCACGACAGCTTCAATCTGTACGAGCGGAGCGATCTCATTTTTATATAACTGATTAGGATCGATCATCTGCACGGAGAGCCCGTTCGCAAACCAGAGCCGGCCGTCGATTGTCTTGCCGGCTCTTGGCTGAGTCGCTGCACTACCGCCGCGTGCACCTTCAGCCGCTTCAAAGATTTTCATCGCGACGGGACCTTCCGGATGCTCCCACCATTTTTCGAGCTCCGCTGGTGAAATCCTCACGAGCCCGCAACTCGTGTACATCCAGAGTGAGCCCGAATCGTCCTTGAGTAAACTGTTTATCGTAGAGCAGGGCAGTCCATTCCTGATTCCAAGATTCTTCACCTGGCCTTCTTTCCACTTGAACAGTCCGCTATTTGTTGCGATCCAAACCGACTGTGCGGATTCAGCCAGCAGATAGTTCACGTTCGGCTTTTTCTCATCTTGCAACAGGGAGATAACCTGCAAATGTCCAGCACGATAGTGGGCGATCTGATTGTCGCTATGAGAGCCCAGCCAGATGCCGCCCTCGTTATCTGACACAAGCCATGAGGCGTATTGAATGTCCTTAACCACAATTTGTTCGCGGATGTTTTGATCTCGGATTCGATAAAGACTACGAGGATTGGTATACGCCATGGCCCAGATGTTCTGGTCCAGATCTTCTGTAAGGGCAACGATGTGGCCGCCGAGCGCCAGTGGGGATCCATCCGGCTTCGTTACCTCGAGGAATTTCCCGCGTTCGTAAAGCATCAATCTTTCGTCTACACCAAGCCATAATCGTCCGAAATGATCCTCAAACATTCCGGAGACGACTTCGCCAGGCAATCCCTGATTGGTCTTGAGAGAAGAGAACTCGCCATTCCGAAAATTGTCGAGACTTCCTTTACCACCGATCCATATCGAGCCATCACGCGCCGTGAGAACGGATCGGACCTCGGCCGTGGAGACGCCTTCCTGAGTAGAGAACGTTATGACGGGAGTGTTGCGGAAGAGATCGACGCCACCATTGGTCGTAATCCAGATATTGCCCTCGCGATCCTGAAAGAAGCTGAGCACCGAATCGCCTGATAGACCATTTACACTGCGGAAATGATCTGCTTTCCCGTTGTAAATGCGATAAAGACCGTCAGCGATTGTCCCGATCCACAGGGCGCCGTCACGATCGATAAACAGGCTTTGCGCGCTTACACGGGAGCCGTCGAAACCAGGCACGGCATAGCTGGTCCACTTTCCGTTGGCGTAGTGGCGAACACCTAACTCTGGACCGGTGCCTTCCAGTGCGATCCAAAGTGATCCGTCCGACCCCGCGACAATGTCGAATACACCCGGACTGCCCTTCAAATGTTTGAGTTCTTCTTCGAAGAAAGTCTCTGTCGATCCGGGTCGCCAACGGACGAGGTTGAATGAGCCGATCCACAGGTTACCCAAAGTGTCTTCAGTCAGCCCCACGCCATAATTGACAGGAATGCCCGCTTCCGTGCCGTAACATTGAAGCGCTCTATCAACAGCGCGACAAAGAGGCCCTTTTCCGTCGGTGATGCGATACCGTGTGACCCAGATAGTCCCTTCGTGGTCTTCAATGATGGTGCTGATTCCGATCGAGGTGGAGTAGGTGATGAGCTCTCCGTCTTTCAGGCGACTTAGACCGTAAGGCGTGCCAATCCATAGACTGCCATCGCGAGCTCGACGGAGCGAAGTAATTCTGACGTCTGGCAGAGGTTGGCCGGTGGAGGTTGTTGTTGAGGAAACAAATCGTGAGCCATCGAATCGGACCAGGCCTGCTTGCGTGCCGATCCAAATGAATCCATCGGCGGTCTGAGCGATTACATTCGGTGTGCTATTGAAGACTCCATCTTGCATCCGCCAGGCAGTGTGTCCGTACTGGGAGATGCGTCGATTCGGATCGACTGCGTTAGCGGAATTGGTAGTGAGAAATAGTAGAAAACAATGAACAGATAAGAACCACCTAAAGTTGGTCTTGGTCATTGCATTGTCCTATGAGTTTTCCTCTGCGCAACCTCTGTGTTCTCTGCGCCTCTACGGTTAAAATCACCGCAGAGACGCAGAGGACGCAGAGGTTGCGCAGAGAAAACTCAGGAGCTCAGACGTTTTTTAATTTCATCGCACGTTTGGCGCAGCGCGGCCTGCACCCCTGCAACCTGGTTGATACCGTTGAGCAGAACGAAGTCGTGAATCATGCCGTTGTATCTCATCGCAGTTACCTCAACGCCGGCATCCTTCAGCTTGCGCGCATAAGCTTCGCCCTCATCTCGGAGCGGATCGTTCTCAGCGGTTATGACGAGTGCCGGTGGTAAGCCGCGCAACTGGTCGATACTTGCTTGTAGCGGCGCCGCATGTGGATCTTTTCGCGTCTTTGCGTCAGGCGCGTAGATGTTGTAGCCAAACTGCATGAACGCACGCGCGAGGAACCTTCCGGTAGCGAAGTCTCGATATGATTCGGTTTCGAAGTTGGTATCTGTTGCCGGAATCAAAAGCACCTGGAATCTGATCTTCGGCCCGCCCTGCTCTTTCGCCATCATCGCGACGACAGTCGACATGTTGCCGCCGACGGAGTTACCGACAACCGCCATTCGGCTACCATCCACGCCGATCTCCGCGTCATGTGCCGCGACCCACCTGGCAGCCGCGTAGTTCTCTTCAATCTGCGTGGGATAGATCGCGTCGGGGATCGGAGTGTATTCAGGAAACACCGCGGCCGCTCCAGTGCCGACCACTAGATCGCGGACCAGCCGTTTGTGATTATCGAAATTGCCGGCGAGCCAGACACCTCCGTGTATGAACAGGATCACAGGAGGCGTGCCTTGCGCCTTCTCGGGTTTCACGATGTAGAGTTTCACTTTCCGATCGTTCTCGGAAATGTTTTTCTCCGTGATCGTGATCCCCGACATATCGACTGGCGTCTTCGCCTGTAGGCCGGTCAAAGTGGCACGCACCTCAGGACCGGGCTTTTCCCAGAACGGACTGCTGTCTTTATTCAGCTCCTTGAGGAAGCTCCGGATCTGCGGATCGATGTTAGGATCTGTCGCCGGATCGACGGCGACTATTGTTTGTGACATAGCTATTGTTGCTCCTATAAGAATCAAGACGATTGAAACGTATTTCATTTTTGCTCCCAGTCTCGTGGGGTTTGTGAGGAATGGTAAGGGAGTCGGTCTCCGTACTTCTTTTAGTTACTTGCGCAATTCCATCCGAACTTGCTGTACAATCTGAAACCAATTGAGTTTGAAATCAACAACGCAGTAACTACGCATCATGAATTCACATCACTTTAGCCAGTCGGCTCAACGTAAGGAGGATGAAAGATGAACATCGAGCCGATCATCGGCAATTAGACGTTGCGCTCACTCTTACTCGAATTCGGAAACTTCAAGACGACCGCCGCTATCGCGACCAGCATCGGCTCTTCTTCATTGAAGGCGTGCGTAACTTCGTCGAAGCTGTAGATCACAAGTTTCCCATCGAGACGTTGCTTTACAGCGAAAAGCTATTGACCGCTCCACTGGCGAGAAAATTCGTTCGTCAGTTGAAGCGTGCGGGTGTTCCTTTTGCCCGGGCTTCACCAGAAGCGTTTCGAAGTATTTCGCGCGCTGAACATGCGTCCGGGGTGGCCGCGATTCTTCATCAGCGAATCCAAACACTTGAACAGATTCAGCCGGATCGATTCGCGTGCTGGACAGTCTTGAGTGAGGTTCAGTCGCTTGGGAACTTCGGAACACTTTTACGAACGTCGGCTGCCATCGGAGCGGCTGGATTCATTCTACTGGGCCATCACATAGACCCGTATGAACCTGTCGTGGTTCGATCGACGATGGGCGCTCTCTTCAAGCAAACACTCGTACGGACGAACGTCGAACGCTTCCGGCACTGGATACAGACACATAATCTCTCCGTTATCGGCGCATCACCCGATGGCGTGGTTGAGTATGATCGGGTCCGATATACGCGGCCAACCGTCCTGTTGTTGGGCAACGAGCGTTCGGGCCTGACGGACGAGCAACGATCACTTTGCCAACAGATCGTTCGCATCCCGATGGTGGAAGAAGTCGACTCTTTGAATCTTGCTGTGGCTGGAAGTCTGCTGTTGTACGCCGTGTTTCGGTCGGAGAAATGAAATATCTTGACTGGCATCTTTGGCCTTTGGTTTCATAGGGAAAGCTGTTGAAGGCCCGCCTTCGATCTCATCTCCCATGAAACATCGAACTCAGACGAATTCTCGCGAAGATCCGGAAATCGGCCAGTTCACGCTCCTTGGTGGGTGTGTGTTCATATTGTTCGTCCTGGCTCCGAGTGGTGGAATCACAGCCTATCTCATCCTCTGGCTCACTCCCTGGTTACTTGAGCTGCCGTTCCTTCCTGCCCGGCTGTGCATTCCATTTGCAGCGGTTGGTACGGCTGTTCCATTGACTGCCTTCTTCGTCCTTTGTGCGTACAGCCGGCTAGCCCGCCGCCTATTCTTTAGACCAACTGACGACAATGAACCTGATAGCTTGCCTTGACGTCCACTATGTAGATCCGCGAGCCGCTGCGGCGTGCGTTGTGCTCCCATCATGGCAGGCGTCGGCGCCGGAGGAGTGTGTCGTCAGGACCATTGATCACGTGATGCCTTACGAACCCGGAGCTTTCTATCGACGCGAATTGCCGTGCATCGAGGAGGTGCTAAAGGCGCTTCATCACGTTCCAGAGATCCTGGTTGTTGATGGCTACGTTTGGTTGGGCCAGGGGAAGAAAGGACTCGGCGCTCACCTGTTCGAGGCGAGAGGTAATCTCGGAGCTGTCGTCGGAATCGCAAAGACACGGTTTATCGGAGCTGAACCGGTCGGTGAGGTCTTTCGAGGGCAGAGTCGTCGACCACTGTTCGTTTCAGCAGTTGGGATGGACCTTGCAGAAGCCTGTGCGCACGTAAAAGAGATGCATGGGAATTTCCGCGTGCCGTGGGCGATGTCAGAAGTCGATCGTCTCGCTCGTGATCATCAGGAGCAACGTTTTTCAAGCTGGACCAACTAGATCCCCGTCTACGAAGCTCGGGGACGCTGCAGACAATTTTGTGCATCTATGAGTCAAAACTTAATTAAAAAGATTCGTAGTTACATCGAATTTAACAAAGAGGAAGAGCAATTTATCAGCAGTGTTTTCAAATCGAAATATGTTGGCAAAGGCGAGCATTTTCTGTTAGCGGGCGATGTCTGCCGCGAGGCGGCTTTTATCGAAAGCGGAGTTTTTCGCTTTTATATAAACACAGACGAACGGGACGCGACTTATTACTTTGCGGCGGAAACCGAGTTTATCTGCGATTATCCGAGTTTTCTACCGCAACTCCCGTCAGACAAGAACATACAGGCACTCGAACCGTCAGAAATCCGCGTTATCAGTTTTGATAATCTAAAAAGACTTTACGAAAAAATTAGTTTCGGCGAGCGTTTCGGCAGACTGATCGCGGAAGAAATTTTCGTCGATTCGATTCAGCAGCTTGCCTCTTTTTATCAGGACAAACCGGCGATTCGCTACGAGAATTTCGTTCGCCGGTTTCCTCAACTTGTTCAGCGTCTTCCCCAATATTACATCGCCTCATATGTCGGTATCGAACCGCAGTCTTTGAGCCGCATCCGGCGGCGTATCGGTTCTAAAAAATAAACCAACAAAAATCGATTTTTTATTAACCGAGGTGAATGAAACATTCGCCTCTTTTGTTTTATCGTTGATGGAAGTGATGGAGCAAAGGAATTACAGGAGGATTATATGGAATCAGATAAATTAAATCTTAGAAAGAACACCGCTCTCTTTTGGTTTACGCTCGCCATTCCCATTGGCATTATTGGGATTGGTATCAATTTTATATTTAATCCGGTCGGTGCTTCGACCGGCTACGGAATTCCGATTCACGACTCGAATAGTTTTCCATTTATGTGGATTAAGGGCATTCGAGACATCTTCTCGGGACTCGTCATACTGCCATTTTTGTTTACTGGAAATCGAAAGGTGACCGCAATTCTATTCGCAATTGCTATCTTCATTCCGTTCTGTGACGGACTTGTAATCATCAGTCATTTGGGTTTCGCACTGCCGCTTTTGATTCACTGGGGAACAGCACTTTATATGATGATCGTTACCGCTTTCCTTCTTAGAAAAAAACCTAACTAAAGGTCGTGAAATTAAGGGTCGGTTTACAGCAGCTTCGCAATGAACTTGATCTCGATCAGTTGGGTTGGGAACGCGAGTCGGGGCGTCACGAGAATCGTACTTGCTACTTCCGGTTTTTCTCTCCCGTACGCTTCCTTCCGAACTGGGCCAGCGACGGCCATCGCTTTATCCATGTCTGTGACGTAGACAACTTCCTCGACAATGTTATCCAGGGTGGCACCAAACTCACTCAGAATCTTCTTCGCGTTCGCGTACGTTTGGCGCATCTGAGTTTCCATGTTGCTGTCGTCAGAAGGATCAGCACCGACAAGGTTTCCGTGTTCATCGTGGCTCAGTTGGCCCGAAACGTAGATCGTGTCGTCGATTTTCACTGCCTGGACGTAACCATACTGGTCCTCCCAGGGCATTCCAAATCCTTTCACCTCTTTATGAAGTGCCATCTTACCCTCCGTAAGGTGTGACGCCGAGCACACCGCACCATTCGTTCGTCAACGAGTTTGGAAAGGATTCGATGAATAATTCATCAACGTAACACCAACCCCAATCCTCACCCGGCTCGAAGGATTTGATGAAGGGATGATTGGTTGAGTGAAAGTGTTTCGCCGCGTGTTTGTTTTTTGAATCATCGCAGCAGCCGACGTGACCGCAGGTTGCGCAAAGGCGCAGATGAATCCACGTGTCGCCCAGTTTCAAACACTCTTCACATCCGTTTGGAGTTTTCGGAGTGACGTTACTATTTTCAGGTAAATGCGAACAGCATTTCATTTCATCGGCTCCTATTCCAGTGTCCGCCATAGTGGGAACGGCCAGTCAGTGTCGGGTTGAAGATGGAACGTGTCTTCATCCGGGCCATACCATGGATCATCGATTGTTACCAGCACTTCCAACTCTTCGTCGCTCATGTGAACCTCCTACCTGGGGCTTGCGCCCCAGGTTTTAGTTTGATTGACTCAGGCTCCCTGGGACTTCGACTGCTCCTTCTTAATAAACTCGAGCAAGTCAGCATTGATGAGATCCTTGTGAGTCGAGCACATGCCGTGCGGCAACCCCGGATAAACTTTCAAAGTCGCGCCCTTCACAATCTTTGACGACACGAGCGCGGTGATACCGACCGGCACGACCTGATCATCGTCGCCGTGCAGGATGAGCGTCGGCACGTCGAACTTCTTTAGATCTTCAGTGAAGTCGGTCTCACCGAACGCCTTGACGCAAAAGTAGACGTTGGGAAGACCGCCCAACATCGCTTGCAAACGGAAACTATCGAGTATGCCTTGAGAGATTTTGGCGCCGGGCCGGTTGTAGCCGAAGAAAGGGATGCTGAAGTCGTTCATAAACTGTGCCCGATCGGCTTGTATCCCGGCGCGTATCTGATCGAGCAGCTCCATCGGCAGTCCATTCGGATTCGCCTCAGTCTTTAGCAACAATGGCGGGACAGCGCTGATCAGCACTATCTTCGCTACGCGCGCGGTGCCGTGACGGCCGATGTAGCGAGTTACTTCGCCACCGCCGGTCGAGTGGCCCACGTGAATTGCATCTTTGAGATCGAGCGATTCGACGAGCGTGTTGAGATCGTCGGCATAGGTGTCCATGTCGTTTCCATCCCACGACTGGCCCGAGCGGCCGTGGCCGCGACGATCATGCGCGATGCAGCGATACCCATTCTGAGCCAGGAAGAACATCTGATCCTCAAAGGCATCTGCCGTCAGCGGCCAACCGTGACTGAACACGATCGGCTGTCCCTTGCCCCAGTCCTTGTAAAAAATCTGTGTGCCATCTTTTGTCGTGACGAAACTCATTGTCTTTCTCTCCTTTCAATTATTCTTTCGCGGCGGCTGCAACAGCAGTAGCGTGCGGGATCTCACTTGTGGCTCCGATCAGCCATTCTTCGAATCGAATTTCACCGAGCAGCGCGCCCTCTTCGGGTACGAGTGAGCGCTCGCTCAACTCAGTGCCGAAGTAAGGTGCATGCGGATCAGCGATCACCTCGCGCGGATCCTTGCGCGCGCTGAGACCGCGGCTGATGAATTCATCGAAACGAAACTTCTCGGGCCCTGCCACTTCAACGATTCCATTCAACGGCGACGCAATCGCGACTTTCGCTACCACACTGGCGACATCGTCCGCCGCCATTGGTTGGAAAGCGACAGACGGCAGATGCACCGTGTTGCCTTCGGTAGCAGAGTCGGCGATGCGCGTCAGAAACTCGAAGAACTGTGTCGCGCGCACGATCGAATAAGGGATCGATGATTCCCTGATCAGATTTTCCTGAGCGACCTTCGCACGGAGGTAGCCGCTGTCGGGCAGACGATCGCAGCCGACGACGGACAATGCGACGTGATGGCCCACACCTGCGGCCGCTTCGAAGGTGAGTAAGTTGCGAGTTGATGTCTGGAAGAACTTCATCACCGCCGCATCCTCGAACGACGGCGAGTTTGACACATCGACGACTACCGACGCGCCTTCACAAACTTCGGCGAGTCCTTCACCGGTCAATGTATTTACGCCGGAGTTTGGTGACGCAGCGACAGCCTCGTAACCGCGCTCACTGAGTTTCGTAACGACCTTTGACCCGATGAGTCCAGTGCCGCCAATAACCACGATCTTCATTGGTGACCTCCTCCTTTGTGACGTTGCGTTGCGGTTTCTGCCGATACTGGCACCAGCACTGGAGCGTTTTTGTCCTTGATAAAAAACACCAGGAACTTTGCCGGCTTAGTGGTGCTTGCGTTCCGGCCAACGACATGAATATCGTCAGGGCCTTCATAAAACGTCTGGCCAGGTGTCAGAGTCACTTCCTTTTCACCCTTCACCTGCATCACGATCGAGCCCTCCAACACGTAAACGAATGCGCGTGCGTTGTGACGGTGGATTGGATCCGTGCTGCCCGGAGGATAGTCAACCGTGATCATCAAGACTTCTTTCCCGGGAAGCTCTGTCAGATCTTTCGACATGAGCGATGTGACCCTGGCCTCCTGGGCCATCACTGTGCCCGGAATTAGTAATAGAAAAACAAGCAGTAGTTTCTTGTGCTTCATTATTAACCTCTTTTGTTCTTCTGAGCTTGAGGGGATTGTGCGCGTAAAGGATTGTTCTCGAACCCCTAGATGGTACGAGTTGAAGATCACTCGATAGAGTTAGCGCTGAATCAACCCTATGAAGTTGTGGCTGATTTTTTGTCTTTGCGTGGAGGGACAACAGTGACGCGCAGTCCAAACAATCTTGCGTCCACTGAGTATGCGCCGGGACCAAGAAAGAAGAGCGCTGCCGACAGTAATATCCTGAGAATGTAGACGACCTCGAGCGATTGGTCGGCCAACAGCAGATTTGCTCCGGCTGCCAGGCAGGCAATTACCGAGAGGATGGGTGTCAAGAAGCCGATAAGAAGACCGAGTGAGATCAGACCAATTAATAAAATTAGCAACCAATGCAGTGAAGGGAAGTTGAACCGGTGTGTAAGGTTCAATGCGAACATCCCGGCTGCCGCTACCCTTAAGAGGAATAGTCCGATTCCCGGGCCGCCTTGAGGAAACATTGAGTAGAGTCTTTGCACAGACGTAAGTTATCGGCTTTGCAAAGAAGGGAACACCCGAATTGAGGCTATCCGCCCATTACACTTTTGAGGGATACAGCCACGAAAAGGCACAAAAAGCACAAAAAATATTGCGAACACACTTTGTGCCTTTTGTGCCTCTTTGTGGCTAAAATCAGAATTGGAGTTTCAGGGCGAATTGGATTGAGCGGGGGCCGCCGAGTTGGTAAAGAGGGTTGAAGCCGCCGTTAGCGCCACCGGAGCCGAGACTATTTGCCAAAGTCTGTGTGGAGCGGCCGAACAACGGGCTGGTCAAGATGTTTGTGGGGCTGCCGAAGTTCGGGTGGTTGAAGAGGTTGAAGAACTCCGCACGGAAACGAAGTGCCAATCGATCGTTTAAGTGAAATTGTCGCTGCAAGGCGAAGTCAACCTGCCACGCGCCAAAACCTCGCAACACGTTACGGCCGAAGTTACCTTGAGTTCCGGCAGGCGCGGTGACAAACGCGGCACGATTGAAGATCTTGCCTCCCGCGAACTCTGAGCCATGAATCTCGAGCGGCACACCCGGAATCACGTTTGGTCGAGGAGCGAGCTGCGTGCCGGCAGCGAAAAAGCTTCCCCCAACAACGTTAACTGGTAGCGCTGATCTCGCGTAAACAAAGCTGTCGATCGACCAGCCAGTCAATATCGGTTTGAAAGCCTTCACCTCTGGCAACTCATACGTGACGCCCGCAGTGACTGCATGACGAATATCGAAGTTTGAATTGCCACGATCGACGTCTGCGTCAGCAACCTGGTCGGGCGTATTGATATTCGTAGCGATTGCGTCTGTCGATGCGATGTCGATCGAATGAGACCATGAGTAAGAACCCAACGCCTGCAAACCGCGAGACAACCGGCGCTCAAACTTAACCTGCAAAGCGTTGTAATCTGACCTCGCTGAATTGTCGGTCAAGGCAATGAAGTCAAAATTTGGATTTACACTGAATAGATTTGTTACTCGCAGCAACTGCCTTCCACTCGCACCGACGTAAGTGGCCGAGATGCTCTGATTGTTTCCAATCGACTGTTCCAGCGCGACATTCCATTGATAAGTCCGCGGCAGTTTCAGATGAGGATCGGCAACGATCATGGTTGCAACCGGTGGATTCGTTGTGAGCGGCGGAGGCGCAGCGTCCTGAGGACTCAGCGGAAACGGCGAGAGCGAAAAGCTCTTGTCAAAGCTGTACGGAAAAAAGCTCGACACGCCTCCGAGCGATCCCTGTCCGAGATCGTAAAAAACCCCGAAGCCTGTGCGCAGCGCGGCGTCCCAACTCCGGATTCCACGGAATTGAAAAGCTACGCCGATTCGTGGTGCAAAATTTCCGTACGTCGTTTCATAAAGCGGCGTGCCGCGAGGTGCGAGTGTGATCGTCGCTGAATTATCAAGACCGATCACCGTGAATGGATCGTTGTCACGGTTCTTGCCCCGCAACGCTGGATTGACGTCCCATCTCAAGCCATAAGTCACGGTCAATCGCGGTGAGATCTTCCACGTGTCCTGCCCAAACAAAGAGAAGTTTTGCGACAGGAGCGCATTCGTTTGAAACGAGCTCGACTGCGCCAACAGCGCCGTGCCAGATAGCGCCCCACCCGGCGCACTACTCACTCCCGAGAATGCTGCAAACTGATGGTAAGCAGCCGGACTGCTGAAAGGCGCGAGCCAACGATAGTCCACACCGAACTTCAATTGATGACTGCCCTTAGTCACTGACAGGTTGTCAATGAGATTGACCTGGCGTTGCTCAGTCGTGCCTTGCTTGCCTTGAACATATTGTCCAACACCCAGAATGATGAATAAGAAAGTGCCATTGGCGGAGCTGATACCGGAAGGGAACAAGAGCGAGTCAGGCAGTGGCGCCGCACCGCCGAAATCGTCCATCACGAAATCGATACCGATTCGGTGATTGCTGTAGTTCGCTCGCACTTCGTTACTGATCTCGGGACTGATGATTTGGGTGAGGCCGACTGTTCCAGTGTGTACCGAAGATGACAATGAATTTACGGCGCTGAGCACTCGACCAGATGAGAAGACTGGCCCGCGCTGATCGAAGTTCGACGGGGAAAAGTTGTACCTGCCAAATACGTTCAGCTTCGATCGCAGTGAATGATCGATACGAATACTGTATGCATCAAGCGACGATGGATTCGAAAAGCCGGCGTTGAATAGCGCTAAGCCGCCTCCGAGTGAAGCTCCGTTCGCAACCGGAAACGCGTTTAAATAAGGACGCATCGTGGCTGGAGCCTGCTGCCTTGCCTGGTTATTCGGTACGACTGTTTGCATGCTCGATGGCTGGCGCAATCGTTGACCTTCGTATGAGAAGAAAAAGAACGTCTTGTCTTTGACGACTGGACCGCCAAGCACACCGCCAAAATCATTCAGCCGCTCCTTGGGTTTTGGCAAACCTGCGGCGTTAATAAACCAGTCTTTGGCATCCAGTACGTCATTTCTGAAATATTCGAACAAAGTGCCGTGAAAAGCATTCGTTCCGGAGCGCGTTGCAATCGAGATCTGGCCACCGGGAGTGCGTCCAAACTCAGGCGCAAACGTAGACGTCTGAATGCGGAACTCCTGCATTGCATCTACCGACACTAAACTGTTCGTTCCACCGGAAGCGCTGAGCGCCGGTAAAGCACCGGAAGCACTCTGCATCATGGCGATGAAACCAGTGACACCGAAGTTAGCGCTAACGCCGTCGACCATGAAGTAGTTGGCGTCAGCACGCTGTCCGTTCACGCTGAATTGTCCTTGATCGTTGAAGGTCGATGGAGTTAAGACCACACCGGGCGTCAGGTTTATGAGCGTTTGGAAGCTGCGGCCATTCAGAGGAATGTTATCGACAAAGGTTCGGTTAACCACCGTGCTTACCGATGCCGACTCGGTATTCACGAGCGGCGCCCCGCTCTCCACCATGACCGTCTCCGAAACATCGCCGAGTGTCATCTGCAAGTCGATCCGCAGCGCGTCCTGCACGTGAAGAATCACATCAAGTTTGACTACCTTCTTGAATCCCGATTTTTGTATTTCGAGGCGATAGGAATTTGGCGGAAGATTGGCGAGGTGATATTCGCCTGAATCGTTCGTCACGACTTCATAGCGGACATTCGTGGCCGCGCATATGGCAGCGACATTCGCATCGACGATCAATGCGTTCGCAGGGTCGGTTATCCGTCCCGCAACGGAGGCATTGGTGGACTGGGCAAGACCAAACGTAAATGACGTGAGGAGGATGAAAACTAATGCGGCGAATCGGCGCACAGGTCCAAACCTCACAATCGAAAAGGGGTTGCGAGAGGCTACTGGTCGATTGTGTTTGTGTCAATGGCAAAAAAGAGTAATTCGACAATTACCCAAAAGAGTGATGCATGTGGTGACAAAGTACATCAGCTTGGATCGAGGTCTCTGCGACACCTCTGCGTCCTCTGCGTCTCTGCGGTGAACTTATCCGTAATCAAACATTAAACCGCAGAGACGCAGAGGACGCAGAGGTGTCGCAGAGATTCGGTCCAACAGTGATTACTAACTTGCTGATAAGATATGCGCCCATGAGAAAGGCGTTCCAACGCGGACGATATGTCTTTCCGGTTGTATGCGCTTGCGTGCTGCTGGCGTGGTGCCCGGAGACGTTTGCACTCGATCCGAAGCTGGACGTCAGCCAGTATGCTCACACTTCATGGAAGATCCGCGACGGTTTTCCCAAGGGCGAGATCACCTCGATTGCTCAAACATCCGACGGTTATCTCTGGCTGGGCACAGAATCCGGGTTGTTTCGTTTCGATGGTGTCAGGAGTGTCCTCTGGCGTCCGCCGGCAAATCAGGAGCTTCCTTCCAGCTTTATCTTCAGTTTGCTCGTCGCCCGTGACGGAACACTGTGGATTGGAACAGCAAACGGCCTTGCAAGCTGGAAGGATGGCAAGCTCACGCAGTATCCGGAGCTCGCCGGACGTTATCTTTTCAAAGTCCTCGAGGATCGTGAAGGTACGGTCTGGGCCAGTGGAATGGCGGTGCCGGTTGGAAAGCTCTGCGCGATTCGGAATAGCAAAGTTCAATGCTTTGGAGACGACGGCAGTCTGGGCCGCGGAGCCTTCAATTTATACGAGGACACGAAGGGGAATCTCTGGGCCGGAGTGAAGGATGGAATATGGCAATGGAAACCTGGACCACCAAAATTCTATTCACTCGCAGGAGAGCCTGACGGGATCCAGTGTTTCGGTGAGGACAATGACGGCACGTTACTCGTCGGCTGGAACGGCGGTATTCACCGTTTCGTTGACGGCAAAACCGAGCCCTATTCGATCCCCGGAAGAGAGGGCCAGATCCGGGGCCGAAGAATGCTTCGTGACCGGGAAGGCAGCCTGTGGATCGGAACTTACAACGAGGGGCTCGTACACATTCACCAGGGAAGGACAGACGTATTTGGACTGTCAGAGGGCCTCTCAGGCGAAAAAGGTAGCTTACTTTTTGAAGATCGTGAAGGCACGATCTGGGTGGGAACCGGGAACGGCCTCGATCGCTTTCGCGACTTTGCGATCACTTCGTTTTCTGTGAACCAGGGTTTGTCGAGCCCCAGGATACATTCGGTTGTTGCAGACAGGGATGGGGGAGTGTGGCTGGCCGGTCCCTCCAGCTTGAGCCGATTTAACAACGGACAAGTTGCGATTTTCAACGGCGAAAAAAATGGCTTCATTCCGAATTCTCTTTTTCAAGACGATGCCGGAAGAATCTGGGTTTCAACCCCGTCAGGATTTGGCTACCTGAAAAATGATCGGTTTGTTTCGGTTAGTGAGGTGCCCGGGGCCGTGTCTGCTATGGCACAAGACAAGGCTGGAAATTTGTGGATCGCTAATGAACACGCCGGGCTATTTCAAGTGCGCGGCGAGAGTATGGTCCAACTAATCCCCTTGTCCAAACTCGGTCATGAAGATCCGGTGACTGCTGTGAGCGCGGACAACTTGCGTGGAGGGTTATGGCTTGGTTTCTTTCTGGGTGGCGTTGCCTATTACAACGACGGCCGGATCCAAGCCGCTTACACGCCAACCGACGGGTTGACCGCGGGCCGGGTGAACGACATTCGGCTCGATCAGGATGGAACAGTCTGGATCGCGACCGAAAACGGGCTCAGCCAGTTAAAGAGTGGACGAATTGCCACCTTAACCACCAGGAACGGAATCCCGTGCGATGGTGTTCATTGGCTGAGGGAAGATAACGCTCGTTCAGTCTGGTTTTACACGCCGTGCGGTTTGTTGCGTGTGCCACGGAGCGCGCTGGACGCTTGGTCTGCAACCATCGATCGTGACATAAACGCGCAGCCCGTGATCCAGGCAACGGTTTTCGATATTTCTGATGGGGTACGAAGCATCGCAACGGCGAACCACTTCAGTCCCCAGGTAGCAAAATCAACCGATGGGAAACTGTGGTTTTTGTTCGGAGAGGGCGGCGTCAACCTGGTCGATCCCGATCACCTTTCTTTCAACAATCTTCCGCCACCGGTGCAGATCGAGCAATTCATCGCGGATCGCAAGACCTACGAAGCGACATCCGCTGGAAGCGTGCGGCTGCCACCGTTGATACGCGATCTGCAAATAGACTTCACGGCACTCAGCCTCGTCGCTCCTGAAAAGATTCTCTTTCGTTACAAACTGGAACCTCGCGATCGCGATTGGCAGGACGCCGGTAGCCGCCGGCAAGTGTTTTATAACGATCTTGATCCCGGCACTTATCGCTTTCGCGTAATGGCTTGTAACAACAGCGGCGTGTGGAACGAGACCGGCGCTTATGTCGATTTCACCATCTCGCCGGCTTACTATCAAACCGCGTGGTTTCGCGTTTCGGTTGTAGTCCTGTTTCTGTTGGTGCTCGGTGTTCTTTATCAACTGCGTTTGCGGCAAGTGGCGCGCGTAGTGCGCGGGCGGATGGAAGAACGTCTCGAGGAGAGAGAGCGCATCGCCAGAGATTTGCACGACACGCTTTTGCAGAGCGTGCAGGGACTGATACTGAAGTTTCACGCCGTCTTAAAACAGATACCTGCCGATCTGCCCGCTCACAACGCCCTCGAGAAAACACTGGATCACGCTGATGATGTACTCGCGGAAGGTAGAGATCGTATTCGAAATCTTCGCGTTCATTCTGCGTCGCTGAGTGATTTGCCGGCGGCGTTCCGTGCCGTCGCCGAGGAGACGTCAGAGGGTCGTGATGCGATCTTCAAGACGGTGGTCGAAGGTCGGGTCCGTGAATTACACCCGCTGGTCCTCGAGGAATGTTATTGCATCGGACGTGAGGCCATTATCAATGCCTTGACCCATTCCGAAGGTCAACACGTTGAAGCAGAAATCACCTACGACTCGCGACAGTTTCGTCTGCGTGTTCGTGACGATGGGCGCGGCATCGATCCCCACATCCTCGAGGCAGGTGGCCGTTCCGGTCACTGGGGATTGCAGGGCATGCACGAGCGAGCGCAAAAGATTGGCGGTCAGTTGAAGTTTTGGAGTCGACCGGAAACGGGCACGGAAGTGGAGTTGATAGTTCGGGGCGCGACTGCGTACCAGGATGCATCCCAGAAATCATTTAGCCGCGGATTCACACGGATAAACGCGGATTAGATCTCGATGATGCCGCGTTTCACCGCGATGGTGACGGCGTGCGTGCGATCGTTGGCGGCGAGCTTGGAAAGAATGCTTCTCATGTGCGCTTTGACCGTCTCTTCGGAGATGTTGAGGAGTTGGGCCACCATCTTGTTGGCGTTACCAGCCGCCACTTCGCGTAGCACTTCGATTTCACGTTCCGTCAAGGCGTCGTCACTGTGATGCTGCGCCATCTCGACAGCGATTTCGACTGGGATTCTTTTCTTGCCGGCATGGACCGCGCGGATTGTGTCGATCAGCTCCTTTCGCACCATGCTCTTCAGCAGATATCCGAAGGCCCCGGCTTTGAATGCGCGCGCCGCCTGGGCATCACCGGTGTAAGTAGTCAGCACGATGATGCGAGCATCGGGAAACTCTTCGCGAATCTTCACAATCGCATCGATGCCGTTGACCTCCGGCATCTGCACATCCATGAGAGTCACATCAGGATGATGAGTGCGAAACTGTTCGATCGCTTCACGTCCATTGCTGGCTTCCGCGACGAGGATCATGTCCTCTTCGCTTGCCAGTACGGCGGCGATTCCTTCGCGCAGCATCGGATGATCGTCTACCGTTAGAATTCGAATAGCACCTGCAGCACTCATGATGGAATGTGCTGGGAGTCTACTACGAATTTCTGAAAAAAGTTAGCCGCAGTTTTTCGGAGGTTAAAATCCGCGGCTAACTTTTGTCTGATGATTTAGTCCTGCTCGAATTCAAAATCCAGGCCAAACTCCTTTGGAAAGTCGTTACCACCTATGCTGCTGCCCATGACGACTTCGTTTGCTTCGCCGATGAGCGTTAGTTCGGGAGCTTCGTAATTGTTTTGCATTTGGCTTACCTCCTTTCTTGCAAGAATTCATGCTGCTCTGAGAACTTGTCCTGCTTGTTCATTACTGACGCGATTGCCTAGCCATAGCTCGAGCAAAATGATCTGCCGCAACTGAGACTCGTTGCAGTCGAGCCCGAGGCAAAGACGCTCGAGACGTGAACGAAGGCTTTCGCGATCCACAAACCCGCGTTCAACTGAGTGCAGTTTCTTTGCTTTAAGAAGCGCGCGTGCCAAAGGCCTTGCAGCCTCCTGCCACGGCGCGTTAAATGAACCCTTCGATCGACGTTGGCGCAACTTGAGCGGCCAGAGATCGGATAACGCAGAACGCATCAATCTCCGGGGCTCACCGGGCCGGCAAAGAATATTCGCCGGTACGGTCATGAGAAACTCGACGAGTGGTCGATGGCTGAACGGGTGCGTGTAGTCGAGGTGCTGTAATGGTTCGGGTGGCTGCAGTGTGCGCAGTTGGAGCGCCATTGAGAGGCCGTAGAAATATTTCCGGCGTTCCGGTGCTGCCTGCAGCCAATCATTCGAGAAGAAGTTTGACGATTCGTTTAGACCAGTCCGGTCACTAAATTGAGAGACAAGAGATGTCTCAACACTCTTTGGCGCGTATGAACCGTCGCTGGTGGTGTATATCGCTGCTGGTGTCAGTGATGATGGAAGCGCCGCCTGGGCCGCTCGCCAGAGAATCCGGTAGATGGGAAGCCGGAGAAGCTTGCTCCACGCGAGGGCCTCTTTAAAGGAGCGGCCGATGTTAAAGCGACGGACAGAGGCGGCCACTTGCAGGCTGTCGTCATACCAGTTGCCCATCAAGAGGTCGCCACTCTGTCCGGTCAGGATTGTTGTGGCGCCGTGTTGTCGAGCGGTCGCTACGACGGAACTGAGCAGCGCGTGAAAGGCTTCGGGCACTGCGCCACCTACTTGCGCTTCGGCGAGAAGAGGGACGTCGTGCGTCGAGATGCGTGCGCCCTCGATGCCGCAATGCGATTCGACCTCGCGAATGAACGGTTCGTCGAGTGAGTTCTGCCAGGTGAAGCTCACCGTCGCGAGGTGTGGCGCGTTGACGGCGCCACTTCGAATCAGGTGCTGGGCCATGCAAACCACTGATGACGAATCCAGGCCACCGCTGAGCTCGGCCAGCACGGGTGATGCAGTCTGTAAACGCACGGCCACCGCTTCGCGAAAGAGTGCGCGAAGTTCTTCTTCGTACCGGTGTTGGTTTTGGTAGTGGATTGTGTCGCCGGTTGGCATGGACCAGAATCGACGAATGGTTGTTCCTTTGGACGAAACGCATACCGTATGACCTGGAGGAACAGAGTAAATGTCTTTATAGGGCGTCCGGTTTGCGCAACCACCAAACGTAAGGAAGCCGGCGATGTATTGCTCGTCGAGATCCGTGATTCCTGTTTCTTCCACGAGAGACTGCAAACTGCTGGACCATTGAACGCGTCCGTCTTGCACGTGATAGTAAAGAGGACGCACGCCTGCGAAGTCGCTCGCGAGAACGGTGCTCTCGTGATCGCGAAGGACAAGGCTCCAATCGCCGATCAGTTGAACCAGGCCGGCAGCGCCCCAGCGATCGTAAGTAGCACGCGCTATTGCTTGATTACCGGATTCACGCGGCAACGATAACCGCAGCAGCAAATCGGATCGGTTATCCAACCGGCCATCCCAGTGCAGGGCTTGTGTGTTTGCACGCATCTTCTTCTCCTTTAAGCCACATGCAGCGGCATGAGCCGTTTTTGGTATGCGGCTGAGCCGTACACAACGCGCCCGTCCACTTCCACCCATGCGTGAGAAAAGAACGGCGACGGACGATAACCAATAACTAGTCGAGCGTGGATGCCATGTCTTCTGAGTAAGCGGACCGTACAAACTGCTCGTTGCAGGCACAGGACCGGCTTCCAGTAGAAGCACGTTGCGAGCAGGACAGCGTCGCAGATCGTCTTCTCTGATTCGGCACTGCTCGACTTAAGCGAAATGGACTGACGCTTCAACTGCGACAGAATGCGTCCGGATCCCAGTAATGACAGGACCACTTCGTAACGCGCGATCTCGTAGAGTGCTCTGAACACAAGCCTGACTTTTTTCATCACGCAACCTCTCTTTTGATCAGCGCCTGCTGCTCGAGTGCCGCCAGAAAATTGAGCGTGTGCTCGCGTGCGGTAGTTCGCGCAATCTGGTACGCGGTGCTGATTTCGTTTGCGATCGTCTCCAATGGCAATCGTTGTTCGATTCCGCGCCAGATGCGGGCGCCGGTCTCATTCGAAGTGAATAAACGACCAGTACCTGCTTGTAAGATGACCACTCCGTCGTCATGAAAAGAACGCACCGCTTCCGGATTCACCGTAAAATTGATTTCTGTAATTTGGTTCGTCATGGTGAGAGGATAGGACCACGAGAAATTTTCAGACACACAAATTACGGTAGAAATTGAGCCGCGCTTTTCCGTGGTTGCGAGATACTACGAAAGTGTTAGCCACAAGAAGTAAGAAAGAAGTAGCCACAAAAAGGCACACAAGGAAGAGCAGTACACAGAAGGCACATAAGTCACATAATAGTTAAGTCTCAGAACGCTCAAATTTTCACAGCGCGCTCCCTGGTATTCTTTATGTGAGTTATGTGCTTTTTGTGTACTTCTTCCTTTGTGCCTTTTTGTGGCTATGTTCGAAAGGCGATGCGACCGGGGACGACCAGAGTAATTACGGTGCCTGAATTCAGAGAGCTGACGAGGGTGAACTTCGCGCCGATACGTTCAGCGCGTTCTCTCATACCGCGCAAACCGAAGTGACCTTCCTTGCCTTGTTCTATCACTGCTGAGTCGATGCCTATTCCATTGTCGCTTACACGCAACGTGAGATCGTGCGCATATTCGAGCATGACCTCCAATTTGCCGGCGCCTGAGTGCGCACAGGCATTTCGAATCGCTTCGTAACCAATCCGGTAGATCTCATCGCGAACGACCGGATGCATCTCTCTCGAGTCTCCATTCACAGAAAACGACTTCTCACTACCCCCACATTCATCAATCGCCCGGCGAAACGCTTCTGCCAGACTGTTCTTTTCCGTAGTTGAGGAGCGTAGAGATTGGAGCGCGGCGCGTCCTTCTTCAGTAGCCTGGGCCAGCCACGTCGACAACTGTTCCATCGCCCGCACCATACGCGTGTGATCCGCAGGGTTCTTCAACGCATGTTCAGCGACCATCTTGCTACCCTGGACTGTCTGCAACAACGTGTCGTGCAGTTCGCGTGCTACCCGCGTGCGCTCAGCCAGCCGTTCATCGAATCGCACGCTCAGCATCCGAGAGATTTGCGCCACCCGCAGACGGTAGATTAGGGCCATCAGCAGAACTCCGAGCGCCACCATCACCGCAATAAACCAGCGTGTTTGATAGAAGTAAGGTTGCTGTGTAACGAGGAAAACTGTGCCCTGACGATCCCAGATCCCATTTCGATTGCAAGCCCGAATGCGCAGTGCATGTGTCCCGACCGGGATGTTGCTGAAGATCGCAACCGGATTAGCCGGCGCGTCGAGCCACTCTGAGTCGACACCGTCCAACCGATATTGCATATGAATCTTTTCGGGCGCCGAGACTTCGACGGCCGCGAAATGAATCTCAACATGATTGCTTCCAGGTGGCAGTACTACTTCGCCGCTGGCGCGCTCGGTGTTCCTGCCGATAGTAATGTCTGTCAGGTATATCGAAGGCTTCGTATTCGTGACGCGCAAACGATTCAGATCGAACAGCGCCAATCCTTTGGGAGTGGCTGCGTAGAGTTTGCCGTCACGAGTCAGAGCGAGACTGCGACTCCAGCTCGTCGATTCGGCAGTAGTTAAGCCATCGGCGGTCGAAAATGCTTCGTAGTCTAGCGGTTCATCGCGTGGCCGCGCGTGGGTGAAGTTCCCAGGTTGCACCCGAGCGAAAGGAGTGCCGCCGAACCATAGCTCTCCCTGTTCGGTTTCGAGCACGTCATAAGCCGATAACTTGTTAATAGTATCAACGCGATCTTTGTAGAGGCGCCGCGTAACTGATTCAGAACCCACCTGCTCATTAATAAAGAAGCCGCCGTCTCGATCCTCTCCAAAAGGAATGACCACGAGGTTCGGTGTAGACGGGAAATTCTCAAAACGATCGCCATTCAGCCGGTTGAGTCCGAGTCGAGTTCCGGCCCAAATCGTTCCCCCGCGATCTTCAAATACTGTGGCGGTCTCATTCGCTGAGAGTCCGTCAGCAGTCGTGAAGTTGTGAAGTTGTCCATTCCTCAGACGGCTCACGCCGCCGGGAGTGCTGAACCAGACAGAGCCGTCGCGCGCCGCGTAGACATGACCGACTCGATCATCTACCAACCCCTGGCTCTTTGAATATTGAGTAAAGGCGCCGTTGTGATAACGAAAAGCTCCGCCGCCGAAGGTTCCGATCCATAGATCGTGATTCAAATCCTCTGCGATGGACCAAACGCAACTATTCAGGAGACCGTCCTTTTCGCTGTAGGTTTGAAAATTCTTTCCATCAAAACGTGTGATGCCACCACAATTCGCCCCGGTCCAAACGGATCCGTCATGTGCGGCAATCACGGTCATGATTAGATCGTTAGGCAGGCCGTCAGCCTTCGTGAACATGCGAACCGCGCGGTCTTTGAATCTATATAATCCGTCTCCATTTGTGCCGATCCACAAGTTACCGTCGCGATCGCTGTAAAAAGATCGGGCTTGCATTTCCTTATCCACTAATTCAAGCCCGGCGGAGGTGGCGCGAAACAGGCCCACTTCTTTGGCGATCCATACCGTGCCGTGCGCATCCTCGTGAGCGCGAAGTGCCTTCGCATTATAGGGCGATAGTTTCTCGATTCCCTGGTTTGTCTGACGGACAATTCCTTTACCGGTGCAGTACCAGGTGTTGCCGCGACGATCCTTTAGAACATCAAAGATCTCGTTGTTCTTGACTTCTAGTTGGGCCGCCAGTCCCGGGTGAGGCACAACCTCAGAGCCTGCTAGTTCCATGAACCCGTCGCCGTTGAATACCAATAGATGTCCATCCGGTGATTCTTCAATTCGATCTGTCGATACCCTTGGTCCAACCGCGACGAACTTCTCCCCTTCGTAGCGAAACAAGCCGTCAACAGTTCCTATCCACAGCACGCCATTGCTACTGAAACGAAGGGATCGAATCTGGCTTGCCTTGCCAGGACCAGGCTGGTACTCGGTTAATCCACTAAATGTGAACTGATTGAAACTAGATGAAGGTATGCGTACCAAACCGTAATCTGCACCGACCCAGAGATCTCCGTCAGGAGCTACAGCCAGCACTGCCGCGCGTGGGTTCTTGAAACTACCGAAAGTTTTTCCGTCGAACCGGGTCAGGAAACTGCCATTGGTGATCAGCCAAAGAAATCCATCCTTAGTTTGCTGGATCTGGCCTACTACGGGTCCGGGCAGACCTTCATCGGTAGTGAAATGAGTGCGGAGGAAACTGCTTGCTGGTTGGTTTGGATCCAGGGCGCGGGCAGGAAGAGCTGACAGTAGAAGCCAAAGGGAAGCGAGCAGCAGGAATTTCGTTTTATCGTTCACGACGCGCTCGGTCAAAGCTGCAGCAACCCGCGACGGACCGCAATCGTGACTGCATGCGTCCGATCGTTTGCACCGAGCTTTTCGCAGATGTTCTTGAGATGAAAGACGACGGTGTTTTCTGAGATCGACAGTTGATCGGCTACCTGTTTGTTCTTGTAGCCGTCGCGAACCAGTTGCAGCACCTCGAGCTCGCGGGGCGTCAGGTCCTCTTCACCCAAATGCTCGGCGATAAGTGCGGCCACCGCTGCCGGAACCTGCCGTTTGCCCGCATGAACGGATCGGATCACGGCGAGCAAATCATCCTGTGGCATGCTTTTCAGAACATAGCCCGCCGCTCCCGAACGGAGTGCACGCTGAATCTCACCATCGCTGTCTGAAGACGACAGCATGATGATTCGTGCGCCCGGAAACTCACCGCGGATTGCAATCAAAATGTCAGTGCCATTGGTGCCGGGAAGGCGGAGGTCCATGAGGGTAACGTCTGGGCGGTGGCGACGAAATTCGGCAATTGCCTCGACTCCGTTACTCGCCTGGGCCACCAGGACCATGTCCGGTTCTGTCTCGATAATCGTGGCCAGCCCCTGCCGAAAGACCGGATGATCTTCGACACTGAGAATGCGGATCTGTTTGCTGGGCGCCACGGGTTTCGTCGCAGTCTAACCGATGCGTGCCGGCAAAACCATAGCGTGATGTTTTCTGATTACTCACCACTCTAGTTTGAAAAGAGGTTGGAGCCGTGAGACTAACTTCGTAGTAAACATCAACCCGGTAACCGGCGGGTTCGATCTGACTCTCGCCGGCAAGATCAATTACTAACAAGCAGGAGCCGCGGATTTTCGCAGAAGATCCGCGGCTTATGCTGGTTGGGTTATTAGTGCGCGTAACGTGACTTTGGCTTTGTGCAACTGCGACTTTGAAGTTCCTTCAGTTCGACCTTTCCTTCTCGCTATCTCTTTATGGTCCAGGCCGTGGATGTCGTGCAGGATCAGTGCTTCGCGATAACCTTCAGGAAGTTTGGCGATGACTTCCGATAAGAGAATGCGATCCACGATGCTGGTGCGCTTGCTGCCCGCCGCCAGTCGGCCGAGTGTTTCCAGGCTTTCAGTCAACTGCTCGGATTGCAGTCTGCGTTTGTTTTTGCGGAAGTGCATCAGCACGTGATTCACCGTCAAACGATGGAGCCACGTTGAAAACGCCGACTCACCTCGAAAGCTTCCAATCGTCCGAAATAGCTGAACGAAGACTTCATGAGTGAGATCCTCAGCATCCGAAATGTCCTGAGTCATGCGCAGACAAATGGAATAAACACGACGATGATGCAGTTGATAGAGATCGTGAAAGAGTTCTTGATCGGCGTTGGTGAGTGGCTGCTGTTTGTCTGGGTCCTTCATAGCTTAATGCTATTGAAGTAGCAGGGAAATACTCTTTCTAAACTCTGCTCAAACCGGCCACATTTTGCTGCGTTAACTTCGAACAACCAGGCGAACATTCAGGCAAGAACCTGCAAAACACTTCTAAGCCTGCGCCGTAAAATCTGTTGGCATGTTGGAGGTGGCGATATCGGTGAATAAATTCCTTGCAAGCCTCGTCCTGATTTCCCTGTCGCTATTTGTAGCAACACAAGCAGGCGTGCCCGCTACTCCATCATTCGACGGAACTTATAAATTGGACGATGCCGGAAGCGACAATATCGACACCGCCATAGATCAAGGTGTGAAAGGGCTGAACTTTTTGGTCAGACACTTCGCGCGAACCCGCCTGAAGCAACTGAACCCCGCGTATCGCACCGTCTCCATCGCTTCTTCAACTCGTGAAATAGGCATCGTCGTAGACAATCAGCCGGCGCTGAAAATGCGGACCGATGGCTCCACCGTTGTTTGGACAAGCCCCGGCGGAAGCAAGACGAATATCAAAGTGCGACTCGAAGGCGGACACCTCCTACAGGAGTTCGACTCAGCCGACGGACATCGAGTAAACGATTACACGCTGAGCCCTGACGGCCGACTCCTCACGATGCAGGTGACTGAAACGAGCTCGCGATTATCAGCGCCGATCAAATACAAACAGGTTTATAGACGAGTCACTTGATGCGCAGAAAAGTGTCCGTTGCGGAGTTTGTGTGGCTCGGTCACTAAAATACTGCGATACATGAGCTTCAACACGCTCGAATCCTCCAACTCCTTGAGCGCTTCCCACGTCTTCTGCCGCGACGCTCCGATTAAATTCGCCAGATCCTGCTGAGTGATCTTAATTCTGACAGGTTGATCCGGCTGTTCCCGCGATTCAGAAGCTACCAGATCGATCAAAGCTCCCCTGACCCTGGTGGAAACATCATGGCAGATAACATTGAGCAGTTGAGCTTCGGCCTTCTTTAACCTCAACCCCACGGATTTGAGCAACTGCAACGACAACTCCGGATAAGCAATCAACAGCGCTTCGAAATCCTTCTGGCGTATTTCATATATCAGCGATGCCTCGAGAGCCTGAGCCGAAGTCGTGCGCGGGATACCGAGTATCGAACTTGTATGGCCGAAGATCTCGCCGCGGCCGACTATCTCATGCACTACTTCGTGACCATCTTCGCTCAAGGCAGTGATCTTCATTTGCCCTTTTTGGACGAGATAAATGCTGTCGGCGGGATCGCCGTGTACGAAGACCCACTCCCCGCGCCGGCGTTTTATTTTTCGCACTATGGCATTGAAGCGAAGAACTGCCTCCTGACTCATTCCCTGGAGCAGCTCCAGTCTGCCTGTAAACCAGAGCCTGGAAAAAGCGTGAGCGACTTCTGTTGATGGGGACATACGGGAACTTCCTTAACCACCACAATCTGACTTGCGGCAATAGCCTCCGTTGCAAGGCACACGGGTGCTCTTCAATTACAGTGGAGTGGTTAAGCGAGTTCAATCGGGAGGGGGAGCAGTAGAATATAGAAAGTGGGGCAAATTGTCACGCAGGTGACATTCATGATCATCACCCCGTTGTATCTTCCACCACGCCACTCAACGTTTTTTGCAGTTCGCATAAGTTAAGTCCCGTGACGATCTCCAAACTTCGTCACTTAGAACCTAACACATAACCAGCCATACCAGGTGGTTCCTGGATCTGAATCAGGGTTCCGCGTCGCTGAACGTATGCCCCCGCCGTTCCGCTTACCGCGAATCCCCTTCGGAGATTTGTGTACCAATAAAAGGAGAAACAGATGCCTGATAGAAACTTCTTTTTGTCTCCAAAGGCCTCGAAAGCGCGCTTGCGTGAAGCTGAGCAGGCGCGTAAGGAGCGGTGGGACATTATCAAAGCAAACTCCCATGGACAGGTCTCGCGTCGTGACCTGATCAAAATGGGATTATTCACGTCAGCCGGCCTGATGCTTCCAATCAGCGGCCTCAGTCCATTTGGCCGAAGCGCATTCGCGTCTTCCAACATTCCGACCGGACTTCCACCCAGTCCGCTCTTAAACAACACCACGGCCTTTTCTGCGGCGATGCCGCGTTTCGACATATTTCCGCGGATTCCTGTTGCTGCCCTGACTCCTGCGCCAACGGCTCAGGCGAACACGACACAGCAACCTGTCGATCCTGCATTGGGCGGCGGCACAGGTCCTATCGAAGGACGTCCCCCGGGACCAATCTGGGCGCACCAACAGTTTGGTCTGCTTCCGCCCGCGATCGCCGTCGATGCGTCAGTGGAAGGTGCTAAAACAAATACCACTTACAATCCTGGCGTTCCGTCGACCCTGAATTCCGGCATCAACCCGGCGAGTCCTATCCCGCTGAAGTTTCACCCGAACCTGCCTACTCAGCAGGTTGACAAGGTCTGGACTTACAACGGAACCATTCCGCCCAAGCTCATGCAGGTGCGCTACGGCGAGCCAGTCCTCTTCCGCCTTCACAACAGACTCTCCGTTTTCCAAAACCAGAACGGCGGGTTTGGTATGCACACGATTTCGACTCACGAACACAACGGGCACCACGGTGCGGAGAATGACGGCTTCACCGGCGCCTTCTTCTTCCCGAACCAGTTTTACGATTATCACTATCCAATCGTCCTGGCTGGCCGTAACACCATCAACGCCACTGCCCAGGACATAATGGCGTCGAGCCCAACGGACGCGGGTGGCCTTAATAAGGTTCCTGGTGACTGGCACGAGACCATGAGCACCCACTGGTTCCACGATCACATGTTCAGCTTCACCGCGCAGAACGTGTACAAGGGAATCGCTGGAATGTTCAACATCTACAGTGGCCTCGATCGCGGCGCCGAAGACATCATCGACGGTGTCAACTTGAGACTGCCGAGCGGACGAGCCGCCACCACAGGCAAATCGTGGGGCAACGTCGACTACGACGTGAACCTCATGCTTGCCGACAAGGCATGGGATAACAATGGTCAGCTCGCCATGGACATCTTTGAATTCGACGGGTTCCTCGGCGACCAGATGACCGTAAACCTCACCTACAAACCGTACTTTGAAGTTGAGCGGCGCAAGTATCGCTTCCGCATTCTCAACGCGTCAGTCTCGCGCTTCTTCAAGATCGCGCTCAGCGATGGCTCGCCGATGATTCAGATCGGCAATGACGGTAATTTGTTACCGCACCCGGTTGTGCTCACCAAACTTGACGAGCAGGGCATCGCGGAGCGTTACGACATCGTCATCGACTTCTCTCGTTACAGCGTTAACCAGAAGGTGTGGATGGTGAACCTCGCTGAACACCAGGACGGTAGACGAGTATCCAAGGATCTCAGTCTCTCTGAGGCGCTCTCAGGCAACTCGGACGATCCTTGTGTTGGAAAATTCCTCGAGTTCCGCATCGTTCGCGATCCAGCGCAGCCGGATATCAGTCAGGTGCCTGACACGCTGATCCCGAACCCGGATCTGAGCAATATCCCCGTCGCTCGCGAACGTGTCTTTGAATTCAACAGCGGCGCTAACCAGACAACCAACGATCCGATCACCTCGTTCTTCGGTCCGTGGGGTATCAAGACTGACAATCAAGGCGCAACGCTCGCGGCTGACTATGGCCGGATCTCAGCGGCGCCAAAATTCGGCACCAGAGAGGTCTGGACATTGAGGAACGGTGGTGGTGGTTGGGATCACCCGATTCATATCCACTTCGAGGAGTGTCAAACGCTCTCTCGCGACGGAAGCGCCTCTAAGGTTCCCGCCTGGGAGCGTGGTCGCAAGGACGTCTGGCGCCTGAGACCCAGCGGCGAAGTGAAAATCACGCTTCAGTTCCGCGACTTTGGCGGCATGTTCATGGAGCACTGCCACAACACCATGCACGAAGATAACGCGATGCTTTTGAGATGGGAGATCGATGGCGCCGGCACGCCGTTCTTGAATCCGCTGCCGACTCCAATCGCGAAACCACAGGGCGTCACGTTTATGGCCCCGGACGACATACTTCCGACCGCTTTCTACTAAAGAGGCCAGAAAGGAAAGACACATGAACACACAGTTAAATATAAGGACGCGGGCCAGGCTATTCAGCTCGAGCTTCGTGACCCTGCTGATTGGTATCGTTGCGATGCTGGCTTTTGGCGGTCCATCCGTCCAGGCGCAAACCACGGCGCCCGCAGGTACTGTCGACAGTAGCATCACGATTCCGATCAAAGGCTCGGTGTCGGATCCACGCGGCACCGTCACAGTCACTGGCAATGTCATCGTTACTTGCAGAAGGGTGATAGATACAACTTCGCAGACTACTCCGGCGCTGGTACTGCTTGACTTCGATTTTTCTCAGGTGACGGGATCAAGCGGGGCCACAAAAGCAACCCTGAAGACGTATATCACCGGAGAAAATCACGCGAACGAGATCAGGCCGTTCCAGGCTTCTGACACGATCATCGTGACGGCGCCTTACTTCGACAGCGCCACCAAGGATGAGCTGTCGGCTCGCACCATGCTGGTGACCGCTAGTCTCACCTTCGATGTCTCGACTGGGAAACTGACTGGTGGAAGCCTCAGCGTTGGGAACAACGTTGTTACATCTACTGCGGTTGGCAGTGTCACTGCATCGGACACTCCGATTCAATAGGTGCTTCGCGATGCATGACATTGAGCTGAGCGATCTTCTGAAAGCCAGGCGGGCCTGTCCGCGGGTAGCGACACACAGGGGTCGCTCAGCTCAATTCGCTTTAGATTAAGGAGAAGTTAGATATGAAACTACAGAACGCGAAGCTTGTTTTGATTGGAGTGCTAACGTTCAGCATATCTCTATTGATTATTTCTCAAGCTCCCGTAGGAGTCAGTTTCGCCCAGCAGCAAGCTGTCGAAGCTGCCGAATACAGTTGCCCGATGCATCCGGAGGTCAAGTCAAAGACTGCCGGCTCTTGTCCGAAGTGCGGCATGCATTTAAAGCAGGTGTCGAAAACGGATGTTGCCGCTGATGCAAAGGCAGATTCGCAGTGGGGTGGAAGCCACTTTCCAAACGTTGAGCTGATCACGCAGGACGGCAAGAAGGTTCGCTTCTACGACGATCTTATTAAAGGCAAGGTTGTGGCTCTCGAGCTTATCTACACGACCTGCAAGTACAACTGTCCGCTGGAGACTGCGCGGCTAGTCCAGCTTCAGAAACTTCTGGCCGATCGTATGGGGAAAGATATTTTCTTTTACTCGATCACGATCGATCCGGAACATGACACACCCGAGGTGCTCAAAGCGTATGCGGAGAAGTATCACGTCGGGCCTGGCTGGACGTTCCTCACCGGAAAAGAAGCGGACATCAAACTTATTAGTAAGAAGTTGGGACTGGATAAGCTGCCCAACGGTAACGATCCTGACGGCCACACTCCGAGTTTGCTCATCGGCAACGAAGCCACCGGAATATGGATGAGAAACTCGGCGCTCGACAATACCAAGTTCATGGCTTTGAAGATCCAGAATTTGCTTGGTTATGGCGCGCAGGCAGAGGTCAAAACGGTGTCGGCGAATAGGACCGAATCGGTCAAGCTGGATATCGACAAAGGGGCATACTTTTTTCAAACGCGCTGCGCGGCCTGTCATACGATCGGAAACGGTGACAAGGTTGGTCCGGATCTTCTCGGTGTGACCAGCGTGCGCGAGCTTGCCTGGCTCAGGCGGATGATTATGGAGCCGGACAAATTGATTGAAGAGAAGGATCCGATCGCAACCTCGCTCTTCAAACAATACAAGGAGATTCGCATGCCCCGGCTGAACCTCGCGCAAGAGGACGTTGACACAGTGATCGAGTTCATGAAAACCCAAACCGCCGCCGCTGCTGCTAAAAAAGAGAAAGCAGGAACGCAGAATTAATTGTAGGGGTGGCTCTCCGTGGCCGCCCGTCATTTGCCACACGCCCACCTACCACTCAAACGGGGCGGCCACGGAGGGCCGCCCCTATAATTGCGCCCTTGAAAGTTGGTATTCTAGCGCTGAAGAATGGAGCGCGAGTTTCACCAACTATTAAGCGGTTTTTTACTGAACCTGCTCTTGATCTGCGTCGTGACCGGGCAGGTCAAAACTCAAACGCCGCAACAAGAGCAGGCTGACGATATTGTTCGCGTCAAGACGGAGTTGGTCCAGACCGACGTGACCGTTGTCGATAAGCGCGGTCGATTTGTTGGTGGTTTGCGTGACGCAGATTTTGAGCTGCGTGTTGATTCCAAACCGCAATCGCTTTCCTTCTTCGAAGAGGTAGCCACCGGCAGCGTTGACGAAGAGAAGCAGCTAGCTGCGGCGCGCAAGGGGGACAAGTTACCAGCAACCTCAGACTCAGCAACCGATCGCGGCCGTGTAGTTTTCTTTTTTGTCGATGATGTTCACCTGACAAGCGAGGGCCTCACTCGCGCACGCACTGTCATAACTCATTTCGTCGAAAACAAGATGACGGCTAAGGATCGCGTCGCCGTCGTCTCGACCAGCGGGCAGATCGGTTTCCTGCAGCAGCTCACAGACAACAAAGCCGTATTGCGCGAAGCCGTCAGCCGGCTCAACTCCAAATACAATCCTGAGACAACCGCCAAGCAAGGTTACGATCAGTGAAGTCGACGCCACGCTCGTTTCCAATAATGGCGATCGCGGTTTGTTTGCGTACCTGATGGAAGCGACGATGAAGGAGTTTCAAACCGATGCGCTGAACGCCTTCACGATCGTTACGAACCGCGTTCGTCAGATCAACGCGCAGTCGAGGATGTCTGAACTCGACACTCTTTCGCGGCTGGAGAGTTTGATGCGCTCGACCACTCCGCTCCAGGGGCGCAAGCTTTTGTTCTTCATCTCGGATGGATTTGTTGTTGATGCGAAGCGGTCGAATGGTTCAGACGTTATGCGCCGCGTGATCAACGAAGCGGCACGAGTCGGAGTGGTGATTTACAGTCTGGGCACACGGCCGAATGTTTTTGGATCCGGTATTGACGTCTCGAAAAATGACTATCCGGATTTTTCACCCAGAACATCGAGCAGATCACTGGCAGAGAGCAAGATGCCACAAGAACCGCTCGAGACTCTTGCTGAGGAAACCGGCGGCCGTTCGTATCTGAATGCCAGTTCACTCGACGATGGTGTTGGCGAAGCCTTAACCGAGAGCTCTGCCTACTACCTGCTGGCCTGGCGACCGGACGGCGAGAATCAACGCTCCGGAAAGTCTCGCATCAAGGTGGTGGTAAAAGGCCGCCCCGATTTACGAGTGCGGATGAGGCAGCGCTTCTTCGACTTCAGAAATACTGAAGCAGCCGCACCAACAAAACACGCGCCTGACGATGAGCTCAAGATCGCTCTCGGATCTCTGTATCCACGTCGCGAGTTGCCGATCGTTGTCCGCGCGAGCTTTGCGAACACGGCAGACAAGGGCACGGTGCTCAATGCGTCGATGCAGATCGATGGAGCAATGCTGAGTTTTGGCGAAAGAGAGCAGGCGATTGTTGATGTCCTCGGAATCGCTGTGGACGATCGCGGGCGGTTCGCCAGCTTCAAGCAGAAACTCGACATCCCGAGTGAGGTCGTCGCCAAAGACGGTCGTTTCATCAACTGGAGTCAGCCGTTGTCACTCCCACCGGGTCTGTATCAGGTGCGCGTCGCTGTCAGAGATCGTCGAACCGGTCGAACAGGCAGCGCGATGACATGGATCGAAATTAACGGTGGCCCAACCGGTACGAATCCGCCACCACCCAGCCCGCCGCAGTCAACGCCACAGTAATAACGACCTCGCCCCATTGGAAAGCGCTGAGCGAGCCTGCTGCTACAAGAGGTACCCACACCAGCAGTCCGAACAAGCCCATCTGCAACGCTGAGAGCGTGGCTGCCAGCCGTGCAAATCTACCAATGAGGATCGCGACGCTCGCCGCGATGAAAGTGACGCCAGTGATGTACGCCCAGGCCATGTGCCATGGTAGCCAGCCGGGCACCAACGCAGCAGTAGGTTGAGGATAGAGAAAATGCGCGACGCCGAATGGGATCAAGCCCAGGGCGTAGAGCGCTCTTGCCAGGCGTAGACCTTTGTCGCCGGTGGCGAACCCGACGCGTTGTCGATCCCAGTCCGTTGCGAACCAGACAAACAGCACCCATGCAGCCGCCGTGATCACCATCGTCTTCCCACAGCTCCACGTACCCTCGACCAGAGATAGTCGGAAGAGACCCGGTATTCGCCACACCAGCAACCAAGCGACGAGAAATCCAAGCAGCACGCGAGCAGCGAGTGCGGCCGTGCGTCGCCAAAGCAGGCCGATGCCCGAAGCAAGCGAGACCACCGCGCAGAGATAGACCAACACCTCGCGTGCGGGAATCGTCTTTGGAATCGGCTCCCAAAGTACCGTGAAGTCTCCCTTGATCAGACCCAGAATACCGAAGGCAATCATGACCGCAGCAAAGGCTGCATGACTGACGCTCGCAATGCGCATCGCCGTTCCTCCAGGTGTCTTTTATCGATCGATTTTCTCTGCGGCCCTCTGCGTATCTCTGCGGCCTCTGCGTTGAAATGGCCCATTAACGCAGAGAACGCAGAGATACGCAGAGAGCCACAGAGGATACACTTACGACTCTGTGTTTCTCCACAGATCTATCGGTAGGGTTAACCTCACGCTCGCCCCGTAACCGCTCAACCACTCACTGTGACGCGTCACGTCACGCAACCACTGCTTGATCGAAATAATGCCATCCACCCGGCATGAGACCACCTATCCGGAAAACCTTGCTGCTGTTGCTCGTGCTCGCGCTGATCGCGGGGCTCGTAGGTGTGTGGCAAGTCAAACAGCGCGCCGACCGGCAACTCGCCAAAGAGTGGGCGCAGCGCAACAAACCAGACCTCATCCCGTTCGAACAAAGGTTACTCAAGCCGATCGAGAGCAAAGCGATCGAGATCTGGCAGAACCACCAATCCACACGAGCAATCGCTGCGTTCAACGATTCATACTTCGTCGCGACTGACGGCGGACTGATCGAGTTAGACCATGCGGGAAAACTCGTGCGGCACTACACGGTGCTTGACGGTCTGCCCGAAAGTGACCTGCTCAGCCTCGCCGTCTTCAACTCAAAACTCTTCATCGGTACGCGGACTGAAGGGTTGGTCGAGTTTAACGGTTCTCAGTTTCATAGCTACCGGTGGACTGACCGAACGCCGCAGTCGATCGACGCACTGTTCACAGGCGAAAGGGATTTGTTGATTGGTACGAGAGCAGGAGGCTTGATCGCCTTTGACGGCCGCTACTTCAGAGAACTTACGGCAGGCTTAGAACACAAGCGACTGCTGGAGATCAATCATCTCTCCAAAGATGGCGCACGCTTGTTTGTCGGCACCTTTGCAGATGGATTGTGGATTGAAGAGGGAAGCCGCTGGTCTCACTTCACGACAGTCGATGGTCTACTCTCGAACCGTGTTGTCGGTGTTGCCGTCGCGGGCCAGAATCTCTTCGTCGCCACTGATTTTGGTTTGTCAGTAACCCAGAACACTCGCTTTCAAACACTCGTCACACTCCCATCGTTATCAAGCCTCGCTCTTACGGCTGACAGTGTGGTGTTGAGCAAAGACAATGGCGAGACCTTGAGTTTGCGAACTGATCAGGAAATCTCGCCGGGGAGACAGGTGACTCCGATGGCGTGGGCCAGGGCCGGAAACTTAGCCGGAACACGATTGATTTCACTCGACAAGTATCTCTGGTTGCTTAGTGATGAGGGATTGTACCGGGCCGGTGGCGATCACGGAGCTTTCTTCGCGTGGGGACAATCCGACCGCAATCGCACCCTTACAACTAACCTCGTTTCGGCGTTGATGATCGACTCGCAAGCTCGTGTTTGGGCCGGGAATTTCCGACGCGGAATAGATGTTCTGAGCCCGCAGGGCACACAGTTGGCCCACCTGGAGTCGGAAACGAATCGTGAAATCAATTCACTCACTGAAGATCGAACTTCGAACAGCATACTCGCAGCTTCTTCCGCCGGCCTGCTGCGTTTTGATTCGAGCCTGCGAAACACGGAGCAGTGGTCCACTAAAGACGGTCTCTTGAGCAATGCCGTCTTGCAAGTGGCTCGTTGGGATGTTGACGGCGGAAACACCTTCGCACTAGCTACCAGCAAAGGTTTGTCCCTCGGCGCGCGCGGTAAGCTGCATGGTCTAAGCACAGTACAGGGCTTGCCAAGCAACAGTCTTTATACCGTCCTGGTTCAGGGTCGCAAAACTTACGTCGGCACGCTCGGTGGACTGGCGGTGGTTGAAGACGGCCGCGTGTCGCGCGTGTTCAAAGACACGAATTCAAAACTCACAACCAACTGGGTCACCGCACTCTGCGTTGTCGGTAATCGCATCTTTGTCGGCACGTACGGTGGTGGACTGTTCGAGTTGAGCGCCAGCGGTGAGCTGCGCAGTTTTGCGACTGAGGTTGGACGTGTCGTCGTAAATCCGAACGCGATGTGGAGCGACGGGTTGCGTCTTTTTGTCGGAACACTGGACGGCGCCCTCGTCTTTGAGCCGTCGTCTCAACAATGGACGAAGGTGAAAGGCGAGTTGCCCTCGCGAAACGTGATGAGCATCACGGGCAGTGACAACTATGTCTACTTCGGCACAACCGGCGGCATCGCGCGTATCGAGCGCTCTTATTGGAATCGAGGGTCCTCTGCGTGATCTCTGCGACCTCTGCGCCTCCGCGGTGAATGAAACCGCAGAGGCGCAGAGGTCGCAGAGGCTACGCAGAGATGACTAAAATGAAGCATCCTCTTAGAAAACTACTTATCGTTGGCGTACTACTGCTGCCATTGTGCTTGAGCAATCGCCACAGTTCCGCGCAGTCGGGCGTGTTGATTCCATCGACCAGCAATAAACCAGATCCCAACACACTGTCGCTACAGGTAATGAACGTCGATGTGCTGATTGATAACCAACACGCGCGCGTGAAGGTGATGCAGATATTCGACAACCACTCAGCCCAAGTTCTCGAAGGCAAGTACCTGTTCGCGCTCCCGCAAACCGCATCCATCTTCGACTTCGCTGTCTGGGACGCGGACGTTCGCATTCCCGGCGTGATGATGGAAAAACGCCGCGCGAACAAGGCATATAGCGAGATCAAGCAACAGCAGATCGATCCAGGACTTCTGCAACAGGACGACGAGCATGAAGGCCGTTCGGCGTTCTCCGCGAAGGTGTTTCCCATTCCGGCTTATGGAACGAAGCGCGTCGAGATCGAGTACACGGAGGTTTTGCCGGTTGACAGTCTCGTATCGCATTTCACCTTTCCACTAAAGCCATCATTCGGTGACGCGCAACGCGTGGAGGAATTCAACCTGCACGTACATGTCCTGAGCGACTACCCAATCTCGCCAATCAACAAGGAACGAGACGATTATGCGCTGACGGTTACGAAGTCTGAGCCGAATGAATTTGAAGCCGACTTCCACGCGACTGGTTTCGAGTTGAAGCAAGACTTCTCCTTCGAGTATCGCATCGACGTTCCCGAATCCACCCTCTCATTCACAACCTACCGCGCGCCGGAACAGATCTCTGCGTACGACCTGCGCGATCCGGCGCTGGCTGTACAAAACCCGAGCGGATATTTCGAGGCGCGCGCAGTCTTCAACCAAAAGAGGACAACTGCTCAAAACACACAACCGCGCAATGTCATCCTGCTCCTCGATACGTCTCTGTCGATGTACGGCGAAAAGCTCAGGCGGGCCGTCGAAGCACTCGATTACTTTCTGAATTCGCTTACTCCACAGGACCATTTCGATCTGGTGCTCTTTAACGAAGAGACCTATGCCTTCTCGCCCACGCCGTTGCCCGCGACTCCCGACAACGTCGAACACGCACTCGATTTCATCAGGAATTCGATGTTGGGAAGTGGTAGCGATCTGCGTAAGGCGCTCGCCACCGCAGTGGAGCTTGCGCCGCAGTTTCCGCAAGGTGAGCGCAGCGTTGTCTTAGTCTCCGATGGCAATCCAACTCTAGGTACACGGAATGCGGAAAAGGTTTTGCAAACCCTTAACACGAGCTCGACGCGCGTTTTTGCTTTCGGGCTCGGAAGTGACGCGAACAACTCGCTCTTGGAGGAGCTGGCAAAGAAAGGTCATGGCTATTTTGCCGGCGCGCGCGAGACCGAAGACATAACCACCGCGCTCAATATCTTCTTTGATCACGTTGGTAGTACGAGCATCGAGAATGCACACCTCACCGCGAACGACAATCTCTATCAGGTTTATGCGAGCAATGATTACGGGTTCGACGGATCGAGTCTCTCGTTCGTCGGCCGTTACCGTGCGCCTTCGCCGCGAGCAAACGTGGCGGTGATGGGCCAGTTCGGAACTGAAACGATCAAGCTCTCGCGCGATGTGGTGTTGCCGGAGCTGGCTGACATTCATTCGCATCTGCCGCGCGTTTGGGCACGCGCGCGAGTCGATGCGCTGCTGCGGGAGATGGATCTGAATGGCGAGCGTGAAGATTACATCGCTGAGATCATTCGTCTCTCGCAAAAGTATCGCTTCGTCACGCCCTACACCGCTTTCATCGCAGCGCCACGTGCGCTGTTGCGCCCGCGACTGATACAACCAGGCGATCCGGTGCTGCGTGTCAAGACTGACGAATCGATCAGTTCAGTCTTCGCGGTGTTTCCGTTTGGCGAAACGCTGCCACTCAAGTTTCTACAGGCGGAAGGCGTGTGGGAAGTGCGCTTCCTGGCGCCCGCGTGGTTGCCCGACGGAACGTATCGCTGCCGGCTATTGATGACTGACAAGAGCGGCAACGGCTACCAGGAAACAAAGAGCTTTGTGATCGATAGCCACGCACCGAAGCTCGGCGTCAAGCTCGACGACAAACCGATCAAGGCGGGTGAGGAGATGATCGTGAAAGTGTCTGCTGATAGCGACACGGTGCGTCTATTCGCGCGTATCTATGGCGCGCAACCGGTGCGGTTGTCGTGGTCGCAACCGGATCAAACGAATGTTGGAAAGCTTCGCGTCCCGGCAAACCTCGCAGCCGGTCGTTACATGTTGACGATTTCGGCTGAAGACGCGGCGCACAATCAGTCTACTGCCGAAGTTCCGATTGAGGTCATATCACGGTGATGGACCACACTCGAAGAATATTTCTCCCGCAGCGGCGCAACGGCGCAAAGCGCTGCCGCGTTTCCGGAGGGCTTCCGTTGCGCCGTTGCGCCGTCGCGGGAGAAATTCTGGCCTTGATAATCGTCGCCCTCGCGTTCACCTACCCGCACTTCTCAGCCCGCGCCAAAAACGAAGAAGTCTCGTCGCTGATTGACGCTGCGCTCTACACGCGACACGAGTTCTTTGGCGCGCAGGCGATTGTTCCTTTCCCGACCGCCGAAGCGCGCAACCGCCTCGCAGACGTTCAGGCAAAGTATCCCGATAATGCGCAGATTTATCTGAAGCTGTCTCAGCTTGACGAAAAGCTGGGCAATGAAGAACTGGCACTGCAGGAAATGCAGAGCTTCGTCAAACACGAGTCCGATGAATTCAAAGCACTCCAAACGATGGCTGAGTTTTTACACCGTCGTGCGCAGTTCGGCGCCGAAGCCGAGTCACTTGAACGCATGTTGCACCTCGCGCCGTCCGAGCAACGCGTCGAAGTGTTTCGTCGCTTGATGGCATTGGCCGAAACGCATCTACTCGAAAAATATCTCACCCCACGCTTTTACGAACAGACGATCATCGAGAACCCCTCGGCGTATGAAATCGTCAAGGAGTATCAGGAACGACTGATCGACAACGCTGACTACGACAAAGCACTCACCCTCATTCGCCAAAACAGAAATCAATTTCCGGAATATAGCGATGAGCTGATCGAGAAAGAGGCTTCGCTACTCGAGAAAATGGATCGCGTTAAAGAGGCCGAGGAAGTTTACAAGAAGGCCTTTGATCCATTCTGGTCCAGCGAGCTGTCGGAAAACTTTTACGACTTCCTCAAGAGCAACGATCGCTTTCGTGCCTACGGTCATGAATTACGTGAAGCCTTCCGGCGCAATCCCGCGGATTTCGACACCGCCGTGCGTCTGCTTGATTACTCAAAATACGCAGGCGACGAGCGCCCGGACGTCTTTGTGCAACTGGAAAAAACACGAGCGGCTCGACACATCAACTGGACTCAGGATGAGCTGATCACGATCACTCGACTTCTGCTCGCTGAAGGCTATGGCGAAGCAGCTTCACGTTTCCTGTACACGCTCTATCTGCAGGGCGAGATGAAACCGGGAAGTAAGCTGCGCGCCCGTGTTCTCTATCAACTTTTCGAAATACTCGCCGATGCGGGCGATCAAAGACTGTCGCTCACCCGCGGTGATCTGAAGTTTTACCAGGACATCGCCACCGCCGATCCGCATCCCGGCATGATGGGTGGAATTCTGTCGCTCATCCTTTCCGACACCGATCCCAAATACGAGTTTGGCGTTGAAGAAGAACGGGCCGTTTCGTATTTCAATCGCGCGGCTGCGTATCGCATTTTCACAGCGTACAAGCAGGAAAACCCGACGTCGCCCGAGTTGGCCCAGATGTATCTGGATATCGTCCGGCTGTATACGGACGATAAAAATCTCGAGACCGCTTCAGAAACACTTGCTGAATTCGAGCAGCGTTACACAGACGCGCCGGAGTTTCCCGAAGTCGCGCTCAAACTCGCTGACGCCTACATCGCGACGAAAAAATTCGACGCTGAACGTGCACTCTACGTACGTATTCTTGATTACCTGGGCCAGCATCGCGCCAAGGATAAACCACTCATTCATCGTGAGATCACGGATGAGAATGAACAGACACAGGCCCTGAATGCGCTTTCGGAGCCGACCACAGTTAAGCCTCCGGTGATCGCCTATCCACCGATCTCGAATCCGGGAGTCAACTACACCACCAGCACGCCTAACGAAGGTTCTTACAACACCTCCTCTTCGTATTCCGATCAACTCATATCTGCCGACGAAGACGATAGCGATGGAATCGACTACGAGACAGTCTTGCAGCGTTACGTCTCATCTCTGGCGAAGGACAATCGCACGAGAGACATTCTGGCGCTCTATGCGAATGAGATTAAGAAGTATCCCGATGAGCAGGCTTTGTACGAACAGATGCTGCAATGGCTCGGACAAACCAACCTCGTGGACGAGCAACTGCGCGTCTACCAGGAAGCGTTGCGCGCCTTTCCTTCAACCACGTGGCGCGATCGTCTGGCGCGCTGGTATGTGCGCCAGCAGCGCACCAAAGAATTTGAGGCTCTTTCGCGCGACGTGATCGCGAAAGTCGATGACGCGGAGGCTGAAAAGTATCTACATGAATTTATCGACAGCAAGGGCTTTGATGCGCAGCTCTACTTCGCTTTGTATTCCGTCGCGCACCAGCGATTTCCGCACAACCTGAATTTCGTAAACGGGCTATTGAAGTTTCACAGCGAAAAAAAACAATGGGATAAATGGCGCACACTCATTTCTGAGTACTACTTCGAATCGCGAGAATGTCGCGATCAATTCCTGGCCCATCTCAGCAGTCATAATGAGTTGCGCGGCTATCTCGCGCGAGCTCGTGCGACACTTAACCAGTCAACGGATTCGCAGTCTCTGCTGCCGTACAAACTCTTTCGCGCGGACGCCAGCGCACAACTCTCAAACTTTGAAGAAGCCATTGACGCCTATCGTGAGCTCAACCGGATCTATCCGAATTCACCCGAGTTTGCTGAGCGGCTGATCAATCTCACGCGATCGTTCGGACAACACAACCGTCGCTTCCTCGAAGAGTCTGCGGCTATCTCGCAATCGCTCGCGGACGCATCACCGTCGGTCGCTGCCTATCGAACTCGCGCCGGTGAAGTGCAAGCGGAACTCGGCGATTACACCAAAGCACGTGCCGAATGGGAGCAGCTCATCCCACTCGCGCGCGGCGATGAAGATACTTATCTCGATACGGCGACGATCTACTGGGACTATTACCAGTACGACGATGCGTTGCGCACGATCCACACACTGAGAAAGCAACAGGACGACGAATCGCTCTATGCTTTTCAAGCGGGAGTGATTCTCGAAGACAAACATCAACTCCGCGCGGCGCTCAACGAGTACATCAGGGCGCTGGATTCGACAGGCTATTACGATCCGGACACGTACCGCGCCAGAAACCGCCTCGTAACACTTTCCAAACGCAGGGGCGTTTCTGATCAGATTGCCGCTGCTTTTATTCAGGAACGCAAACGTAATCGAGACGATAGCCTTGTTTTGGATTATGCAGACTTCCTGGACCATGCAAAGCGATGGCCCGAGGCCTCCCGGCTCTTGCGTGAGATGGTGGCCCGTAGCAACTCGCCGGACTCTCTGCGATGGGCCCGAAACCTCTTCGATGATCATGACGAAGTCGCAGGACAGGTTGCGGCACTGCAACGGTTGATAGCTACAGCAACTGCTCGTCGTTTCGAGATCTCATATCGTCTGCTTCTCGCTGATGTTTACAGCCAGAACAACCAACCTGAACAAGCCGCCGGAGTGTTGCGGGCGTTGGTCCAAAAGTATCCGACGAACTATGGCGTGCTGACTGAAAGTGCCGATTTTTGCTGGCGACTCGGCCGGCGCTCAAACTCGCTCGCGATTCTGCAATCCGGTATGCAACGCGGCCTCGGCCGGTTTCATTATCTGTTCGGGCGGAAGCTTGCGGCGCGTCACGTGGAGATGCAGAACTTCAGCGCTGCCCAAGCGGTGCTCGAACAACTCAACCGCGAAGACCGCTTGAACACCGAAGTGTTCCACGAGCTCGCGAAAGTTTACGTGCGCAACGGAAACCAGCAGCAGCTACGCACCACCTTCGGCGCAACTATCGAGGCAATCAAAAAGCAGGAACTTGATGTGCGGGAGATTCGGTTTCAGGTTGCAAGTCTTCGGAAAGAAATGATCGATGCCTTTACGTTGCTGAAGGACTACTCATCCGCGATAGAACAGCACATCGAAATCATCAATCGCGACCCCGACGACGAAGAACAGATTGACGCAGCGATCAGTTACGTGCGCCGGTACGGTGGCGGCGACACGCTGGTTAATTATTACGGTGGAGTCGCACGCGAGGCGTACAAGAACTATCGCTGGAATGTTGTGCTCGCGCGGATCTACGACGCGAAAGGCGATTTCAGCAACGCTGCGCGGCAATATCACATGGCCCTCGATAACCAGCCGGAGATGACCGAGCTCTACGATTCGCTCGCTGACGTTTATACACGCGCAAAAGACTACGGCTCGGCAATCGCCGCACTGCGAAAAGCCCAGGAACTATCCAATGATGATCCGCAGTACATCAAGCAATTAGTCACCTTACTCGAGAAGGCCGGCCGCCACCACGAAGCAGAAGTCGAACGACGTAAGTTGCCACCGGAGGAGATCAAAAAGCTTTCCGTGAGTGATCAGTTCGCGGAAGCTGCGCGATTGCGTGGAACCAATCTCAAGACTGCCGTAGAGAATTATCGAAGCGCGTTCAACGCGTTTGCGGCTGACCCGTTCAAAAATGAGTTGAAAACTTCAGACATCGTTGGCTATGTGCAGACAGTTAGAAGTGAAGAAGGTCTCGATCAAATCATGTTGCGGCTCTGGGATCTGCGTGGCCGCCTGGTAGCGGAGGCTGGAGGAACCAATGCTACTCATGCCGGTAAGGCGAAGGAGTTGTTGGCGACATTTGACGGCGCGATTACTGAAGGAGTTGGCGGCGTCGCTGCTGAAAGAGCAACGAGTGATGAGCTGGCGGCGTTGTTTAAGTTCATCAAGGAGCAGGCCGCACCGAGCAAAGATGACGGCACATTGGCGCTCATGCGTGGCCTCAGCAGGCGAGCCGGCTTTGGATCGATCGAAGAAGAAGTATTGCTCTCGTTCAAAGAGCGTGACTACGCCGCGCGCGATTGGCCGTCTTATCAAGTTCGTCTGCGCGCCTTGATCGACTTCTATGATGAACGCGGTGCTTACCAAACAATTCTCAGTCTGCTCGAAGCTGAACACGCACGCGATCCGCACGCTGTTGATTTCGACTTTGCGAGTGTGATGGCCACCAACGCGCGTCTTCTGGGAGACAACGCGCGTGAGTTGAAGGCTTTGAGAGAGCACTATCAAATGCCGGTTAACGCTCAGTTACTAACATCGCAGGATCCACTCATCGAACGCTATTTCGAGGTGCTTTGGACCAACGGTGAAGGGGGCAGGAGCGAGCTGCTCTCGTGCGCGCAAAACTCAACGCCACATCAACTACAGCTCATCGGTTTCCTGCTGCGCAAGGAAGACAAGGAATTGGTCCATGCCGCAATCGAGCGTTCGCCTCTGGCCGCTGTTTGGAAGTACTCGCGTAACGCAGAGGCTAGTCTAGCGCTGAATGAATTCGACGAGCGCAGCGAGCAGTATTTTTCTTCAGCGCTGAACTTCCGGCCCATCGGCGAGTTAATCAAACAAACACCGGATACCAAAGAGCAACTGGTTGGTGACGATTGGTACCAACTGGCGCAGCAGTACGGGCGCTGGTTGTACTCGGCTGGACAATCGGAGCAGAAGTTGAAGTCTCGATCTTTTCTACCGGCGATGATTGAGAACCGCCCCGCTGACATGGATGAGCAGGCGAGACTCGGGCGCTGGTATCTGGAGCAGAAGGATTTCAGCCACGCGCAAGAGCACCTCATCCTGGCCCATGACGCACAACCTGACGACAAGGCAATTATCGCAGCTCTTGGCTCTGCGTATTTCCTGAGTGGAGACTCGCGCAAGGCAAATGAGTTGTGGGACGAGATCATCGTTAAGAGCGACTCGGTTGCCGATCACGCGCTTTATCTCGAAACCCTGGTCAAGCACAAGTTGAATGAACAGGCGCGCCTGCGCGTGACGAAATTCTTGACCACGACTTTGCAGAAAGACCTTGACGCGGAACAGGATTATGATTCGACCGAACGCAAGCAGCAGTTCGCCACTTTCGGAAACCTCATCAAAACTCTCGCCCGATCATTCTCAGCATCTGACTCTTCGGAAGCGCCACTCGCTCCCGCGACCGAGGCAAAGAAGGCCCGGTTCTTCGCTCAGCTTTGTGCCGCCGCTCCTGACAACCGCTTCCTGCCGGAGTTCTTACTGCGCAACTCAATCGTGTCGCGGCGTGAAGCCGGGCAGTTCTATCAGATTCTGATAAAGCGTAGTGCGGGAATGCCGAGTTACGAGCGCGACTATGCCTATTCGGGTCTGATCAATGAAAGCTTTGACGATTCTACGGTTGAGTATGCTCTCGATCAGGAAACCGAGTACCACCGCTCAGAACCCGACAACGATAAGATCAAGTGGCAGCGAGAATATCTCGACTATCTGATCGAGCAGCGACAAATAGAGCCCGCGCGCCAGTTGATCGCGTCGATCGAAGCTGAGATCAAGTGGCACTACGCGCGTCCGGTTTGGCTGTGCTTCGCGTCTTTGCGATTGGATGTTCGTGGAGGCCGTGTAGCTGAAGCGATGACCGAATTGCAACGGTTGGTCGGAATAAAAATCCCGAACTCGAGTGAAACATTGCCGCCGAGTATTGAGCGTTTGAATCAAGCCGTTGCACTCCTTCGCGACGAAGGACACAGCGAAGAAGCACGCTCATTGCTTGAATCGGCTTACGCGCGAGAGCTGGCGCTCGAACACTTTGAGGCGACATATTTCGCCGGACTGGCGCGTGTTGCTTTCGAACGTGGAGACAAAGCTCCTGGCCTGAAATGGCTGCAACTGATGATCGATTTTACGAAGCCTGATCGAAAGCAGGAGACCGCCGCTGCAATCGCGTCGCTGCCGTTGATTGCGAAGTATTCTGAACGAAGTAGCTCGACCGAAGAACTTGCTCAACTCGATCCGGCAACAACGTTACCACTAGCTGCAGAGATGGCCGCAGAGTTTGGAGAATTTGAAGTCGCTCTTGAATTTCGACAACAACTACTGGTTGAGTCACCAGACGATGAACAAAACCAGATCGAGCTCGTGCGCTTACTCGGTGCGAGCGGAAAGACGGATGAGGCGATTCAGCGGCTCGCAGACATTATTAGTAATCGCACCTTGACCAGAACGACGCGCTGGCAGGCCGTATGGCTCGCTCCGGAACTCGCCGCGAAGAATCCTTCGTTGTGGGACAAGCTGCGCGATCGTGTACGAAGTCTCAGTCCGAATGACAGTGAGATGAGCCTCGCGCTCGAATCTCTTTCGCAGGGTTCCGTGAAACCGCTCGCGGAAGCAGAGAACGATGCTCCGAACGTGTATTTAAGCAGTCTTCAAGCCATCATCGAAAAGCAGGCAGGGAACAATGGAGAGAGTCTGCATAGCTTCACGCGCGCATTGGTCGAGGCGCGCGAGTCAGCCGCCTGGAAGTCGTTTGCGTTCGTGGAAGACGAGCCACTCGAACAGCTCGTGGCGCTTTATTTAAAGGAGCACCAACCCGGTGCGGCATTGAAGCTGGCAGAACGTGTGGCAGCCTTCCAGCCGAATCAAAACTCAGCAGAGCAAGTAACTACAGGTCGATATCAAACGCTGCATCAGCGAGCCGAGGAACGCGGACGCGCGTCGCACGTAAACTTACTCGAGCTACTTTCGATCGCAGCGGAACAGCTAGGTGATTTGAATCGTGCCGTAGAACTGGAACAACTAAGGCTGGCGCTGCTAACTAAACAGCCTGACCGCGATCTCGCGCAGGCACGACTAAACCATTTGCATGAACTTCGAACCGGAGCCCAACCGCGGAAGTTATCGCTCGTTATAGATCAGAGACTCGTGGGAGCTGGTTAATGTCTCTGCGTAACCTCTGCGCTCTCTGCGCCTCCGCGGTAAATAAAACCGCAGAGACGCAGAGAACGCAGAGGTTACGCAGAGAAGAAAAGAGATCACTATGCGCTGGAAATCACGTCTAACAGCATTCGCAATTTGCTTCGCTATTGGTCTGGCGGCCGCATTCATTGTTGCCTTCATGCTCCGGCAAAGGCACCGTCAACGTCAACCACAACTAACGCGATGTCAGGCCGCTGACTATTTCAATCAACCGGAAGAAGTCCTGGCAGCGATCAAGAGTGCCGAAGTGTCCGTGCGGCGCGAGATGTTCAAACGCCTGCTGCTCCGACCCGAGATCTCAACCGTCTATTACGACTACGAGCGTGATCTCAATTACCCCGAGCGCGCCGATCGCGCGCGGCTCGAGTACGTGCAACTCGATGACACCCCGCCAGCGGAAGCGGTACTCACTTTCGTGCGTCTCGAACATCCGATGGCCTTGATATTCAGTAAAGACTCCTGCGGCTGGAAACCTGCCGGCGCGCTGAGCAGTTGGTTGCGCTTCGAAGATTACCCTTATGACAATTGGCTCACTCTGCCCACGACTATAAAGCCCGGGATTCACGAACTGCTGGTGCGCGACAGCAATGGTGACGAAACGTTTTACCATCGCAAATCACGGTTGCTGCGATTGGACCGCGGTCACCTCACACAGATCGCGGAGTTCGACGAAGAGATTCTCGATCCGGTAGAAGGATACGGAGATCTTGATTGGAACGACATCAAACAAAAGCAGTCAAGTAACATCACTTTCTCTCCTGGTTCGGCGAGTGAGAACCCGACAATCCAGATCGAAACCACGACCTCATTAATCAAGCTGCGCGGTCCGATACCGTCTTACAGTTATTGGCTGGAAACGGACGGCACCTGGCACACGAAGAAAAGAAATTGGAGCGCCAGATCTTCGCAAGTGATGAGAGTGCAGAACATCACTAAAGAACCGTGGTTGGTTTGGAATGCGACTGCAGGAAGGTTCGTCGGCAAATGAGGATTACACCCAAATACAGATGGATTACGGCGACACTAGTGCTCGTTTGCGTCGCGCTAATTGTTTATGCTCGCGCTACCCGCTCCAACAAGAATCCCTACAGTCTCGCCGGAGACTTGCCGCGCGGCGCGCTCGTCTATGCTCAATTCCAAAACGTTCCCGAACTGATCGCTCAATGGGAGCAGTCTCAACTTAAAGAGCGTTACCTCAACAGCACGAGCTATCAGCAACTCCAACACCGTCACCTCGCGATGAAATTGATCTCGCGCTGGGAGGAATTTAATAACGCATTCGGCTTTCCGCTGGACCTCGCCGCGATTGGTTCGTCGACTGATGGCGCCGCGGCTGTCGCCATCTATGACATCGGAAAACTCGACCTGCTCTTCGTCGCGCCGATTAGCGACGAGAAAGTCGCGCTGACGCAGTTTTTCCAAAGCAAAGATCACTTCGAAGAGATAGAGGCGCCGGATGGCACTCCTTACTACATGCAGACAGTGGAAGCCGATCGCGGCCGGCAGAAGCAGGTGCTCGCCTTCGCTACTGCGAACGGACGCTTCCTCCTCGGGACAAACGAGAAGCTCTTCCTGCGCGCGCTCGCCAACATCAACAAGCGCGCCAAAAATGACAGTATCGCCGACGATCCAACCTTCAAAGCTTTGAGCCGGAAGGTGACTCCTCATTTCGCTACAATCTGGGTGGACCAGTCAAAGCTCAACAACGACTACTACTTCAAGCATTACTGGCTGATGCAAAACATCGCCGACCTGAAATCTATTCGTGCCGGTATTTTTGATCTGGAGCAGCAGCAGTCGAGATGGATCGAGCGGCGTGAGTTCTTGATGACCGCGCCGTCTGAACGGAGTAATTCCGGAATAGCAGCGGCTGAGTTGCGACGATTGTACTCACGCACACCCGACGATGCGCCATTCGTCAGGTTCCGCTCGCTTGCAAATAACCCCACGCTGCCTGGCGCGATCATTCGCGACACGCTTTTTGACAGTCCGGTTGAGCAGGAGGGCAGCAGCAGATCCTGGTCGTGGGATTCGTATAGCTCCGAAGAGTTCTATCCGACCAGCGGCGACGACTACGATACCTACGATCGCTATTCGTCTCTCGACGACAGTTACGAGAAGACGATTGACGACAGTTACGACGCGCGAGTAACTGAACGCGTCGAGCCAGGTCGAAACCCGCAGGCTGTGGAACTGGAACGTCAATTCCTCAATGGCTTGCAAAACGTTCTGAACCCGGCGCGCCCTTCTTCAGCTGCGATCGCCACCACGCCACACACCAGCAAGGGGCCGCTATTTGTAGAGTTTCGCAAAGTCGCCATTTTCAATCTGCAATCGCCCGGAAATTTGCGACGTGAGCTGTTGGAGCAGACTGTTGCGCGGGGCGCGCAAGAACGTTTGACAGTCGTCAGTTCCGCGTTGCAACCAGGATGGCAAACCGGTCCTGCCTGGCGCTTTCTGGATCTACCAATGCTGGGTTGGGAAATCTGTTACGCGATCAAAGACAACATGTTGATCGTTTCCAACAGCAATGAAATGATGAAAGCTGTGCTCGAGTCGCGTGAGAAACAGTCGAGCGTCTCTGCCGATATCGATGAGCTGACTATCATTCGTTTCGATCGACGCCAGGAATCGTTCGACGACATCGTCAACGTACTCGACGCTGACGCAATCAACCATCAACAGGCAAGTAACCCCGATATCAAGACCTCACAAGAATTCTTTTCCGGCAACATCAGCAGCTTGCTGAACGTCGCTTCCGATGTGAGCCACATTGAGATCAAGCGAAAGTCATTGGGCAACAATCTACACGAGGAGATTGAGTTGGTGATGAAGCCCACCGAGAAGAAGTGAATTAGCTTTCGTATTTTGTCTTTATTGTGTCTTTTGTGGCTAATCTAATCTGTCGGGAATTTTTTTGTTTTGTAGAGAGTTGTTTATGTAGTCATTAGAGTGAGGTAATTCGCCCTTGACAGGTTAGCTGTGCGAATCTAATATAAGCGCCTCAATAAACTGATGGATGAAAAACGGGAAGTTTCATCCGTTGAACCCGCCCAGAAGTTCAAAAGTGTTTCCCAGTATCAATGGTGGTACGTTCCTTGAGTTCCGTGTGTATGCGGAGACAGTGTAGTGTCTGCGTGGACCTCAAGACACTAGATATTTGATATGAGGCGTACACGAAAATCGGAATAATACGGACTCACGAATTCCCCGAATAACTTGAATCATATTGCGTTCATCATGCAAACATATTTTCATCTGAATACATCTGAGTACTGTTATCAATTCAGCGATTCTAGCGTTTCACAGAAGAGATATTTGACCTTGAATGCCGCACCTTTAATGTGTAAGCTGTGCCGCTGTCGTCGCAACGATTCGCACCGTCGTTTGAACAAGGATTTCCACGGGACGACCATGTCATCCCCTCAGGTTATCACCAACTGTTGGAGGTAAAGCTTCGAATCGGAAGCGACGTTTACGATTACGAAGAGTCGTATATTGAAAGGCGTCACGTTACCTGCACGATAACGTGACGCCGTGCTGACAATACAACCCTCGCCACATTTGGGCAAAGATCGCTTGCCGGACAGCCCGCATCTTAGCGCAAATGTGGTAAACGCTCAACTGTTTAGGAGATTTACTCTTATGCGCTACCTCTCAAAAAACATTTTGCTTCCCCCCCGCCAGAATTCCTACCCGTGTAGGTGGATATTTCCATCGAGCGTCAGTCAAATCACTTAGAAATTCACTGAATTGACTCGGACACGATCATGCGTTCGAAGCCAACCGTAGTGTGACGGCTGGTCGAAATGCGCAGGGCAGGAGGCATCATGGACAGCAGCTCGGTTAACAACTTGCAATGGTATGCAATTCATACTCATCGCAATCAGGAACACCGGACGGAAGCGAACCTGAACGCTTTTATTGTCGAGACTTTCTTTCCGAAGATAAAGCAACAACGTCGCAACCAGTTTAGCGGCGCGCTCACGACTTTTACCAAACCATTTTTCTCATGTTACCTGTTTGCTCGGTTTGATCTTAAAAGACTACTTCATAAGGTGTGGTATACGCGCGGTGTTCACAGCGTAGTGGGCTACGGCGGATCTCCTACTCCTGTAGATGATGAGATCATCAAGTTTTTTCAAATGCGTACGGATAAGGACGGCTTCGTCCAATTCGGAGAAGATCTCAAGCCTGGCGATAAAGTAATGATCAAAGGCGGACCGCTCAGCCCGCTCGTCGGTGTCTTCGAGCGTCAGATGAATGATTCAGAACGAGTAATGATTCTGTTGCAAGCAATAAATTACCAGGGCCGAATTATTGTGGAGCGAAACTCGATCCAAAAAGTCGCACACGATTACGCTCGCTGATTAGCTTCGAGCAAGGCCAATTTAGTTTCCCAGTTAGCCTGGCGTTTGTAGTAGGAACTCGTAGTTAGACCACTCGACTTGATCGAGTAGTCGTCAACAAACGCCCAATTTAATATCCCTCAAAAGAGATCGCTGGTGCGATATGCGGTAGCTATGGATTGCAGTCGTACAAGTTCTAGGTAACAATCACGTCGAAAGGAAACAAACTACATGGGTAGCGATGAAACTGAAGACACGACAATCTACAAAGTCGTTCTGAATCACGAGGAACAATATTCAATCTGGCCCGCGGACAGAGAGAACGCGCTGGGCTGGCGAGATGCAGGAAAGACAGGTCCCAAAACGGAGTGTCTTGACTACATCAAAGAAGTTTGGACTGACATGAGACCACTGAGTTTAAGAAAGCAGATGGAAGAGATGGCTAATAAGCAGAGCGCCTGACGTTCCTGAAGAAATAACAAATCCTCCTGCAACTCTATCTTCGGAGTTGAAAACGATCCTCAAACTATCGTAAACAGGACCACCATGAGTAACCAGAATCTAATGCAGGAGTTGCTGTACACGTACAGCACTTTTATCGCCGATTGCCGGCCGGCAACGGTGACTGGGCCGGGAGTGCTGAGGCTGCTCGACAACGCCCGTCGCTACCTGTCAAGCATGGAAGGTGCGGTGGACCACTCCGAGGTGGTGAAGGCTCGCGTCTATTTACGAAACGCCGCGGAGACTCTGCTGATGCGTGCGGATTGGATCGGAGATGAGGCGCAGGAGTCGCTGGAAAATTTTATTAGCGAGCAGCCGGAGTTCCTCCCCGACGAGCCTTTCAGGTTCATATACGATTACTTCTCCCAGAACATTGGGCAGTGGAGTAAAGATCTTGCTCGTTTTACTGCACAGCCTAACCTCGCTTTTTTGGAAGTCGGCAGTTTTGAGGGAAGGTCTGCCTGCTGGTTGTTGCAAAACATTCTGACGGACGATAGCAGCCGAATGACCTGCATAGATATCTTCGAGCAGGAACGAAGTCAGGGGAAGTTCGATACCACCGGTCTGGACTCGAACCTGATGTCAACCGAGGATCGATTCGATTACAACATCCAGCAGACAGGCGCGACGCACCGTGTAGAGAAGCTGAAGGGAAATTCTCACGAACTACTCCGTTCTCTTCCACTCTCTCACTACGACTTCATTTACGTCGACGCGTCGCACATCGCGAAGGACGTTTTGGAGGACGGAGTGCTCGCGTGGTCTTTGCTAAAACCGCGGGGCCTGTTGACGTTCGACGATTACGAATGGGCCGATGAGCCAGACCCTCTCAGGTGCCCCAAGATCGCGATTGATGCTTTCCTCAAGGTGTACGAAGGCCACTACCGCATCATCCACAAGGCTTATCAAGTGACATTAGAAAAAACCGACTAGTGCATCAGTGCCGGCCGTCATCGAGTAGGATCTTACCGAACCGCCTCAATTTCTGGATTTCTCTTTTGTGCTTTTGTGCCTTTTGTGGCTAAAGCACCACCAAAATCATGAGCAGCGTAATGAACAGTTTTGTAACGTCTCAGTCTGAGCAAGCGTTGCGGCTTCTGACCATAGACGGGCTTTTGCGCCAGAGGGCTGTTCAGAGTCCAACGCAGATCGCTTACACCTTCCTCGGCAGTGAAGGCGAAGAGCAGGCAAGCCTTACATATAAGGAGTTGGATCGCCAGGCGCGCGTGATCGCCGCCTATCTGCGAATGCTCAACGTTGCTGGTAAACGCGTCCTGCTACTGTACCCGCCAGGTCTCGACTACATCGCTGCCTTCTTCGGTTGTCTCTACGCGGGCGCAGTGGCCGTCCCCGCTTACCCGCCGCGGCCGAATCAGTCTATGCACAGGCTGCAATCGATCATCGCCGATGCGCGCCCGTCAATCGCACTGACGGTTGCGACAATTCTTGCCAGGGCCGACGCGATGTTCGAACAGAGCCCCGAGCTCAAACAGTTGCGCTTGCTGGCAACGGACCGCATCGGAGACGACTTGTCGGGACTGTGGCGCGAGCCGGCGGGCGTGAACAGCGACACCCTTGCTTTTCTGCAATACACTTCCGGCTCCACGTCGAAGCCACGTGGAGTGATGGTGAGTCACGGAAACCTGCTGCACAACCAAAGGCTGATTCAGGAGAGTTTCGGGCAGACGGAGCAGTCTGTCGTCGTCGGCTGGCTGCCTCTCTATCACGACATGGGTCTCATCGGTAACGTGCTGCAACCGCTGTTCGTCGGCGCCAGGTGCGTGCTGATGTCGCCTTTCACATTCTTGCAGAATCCATTCCGCTGGCTCGAAGCCATCTCACTTTATCGCGCGACGACTACCGGTGGGCCAAACTTCGCCTACGACCTCTGCGTGCGGAAGATCAACGACGAGCAGCGCGCTTCGCTCGACCTGAGCAGTTGGACCGTGGCTTTCAACGGCGCCGAGCCGGTGCGTGCGCGGACTTTGGAGAGCTTTGCGTCGGCGTTCGAGAGTTGCGGCTTCAGACGCGAGGCATTTCATCCTTGCTACGGCCTGGCGGAGTCGACCCTGCTCGTCTCGACTGGACGAGTTCACGGCGAAAGCATCGGACGTTCGTTCGACGCCGAGTTGCTGCGCGAGAACCGTGCTGTCGAACAGTCCGATAGTGACGAGCGCGCGGCCACGCTGGTCGGTTGTGGTGCGCCGTCTGAGGGAAAGGTATTGATCATCGACCCGGCGACGTTCGAGCCTTGCGCGGATGGCGCCGTCGGTGAGGTATGGGTAAGCGGCGAGAGCGTGGCCCATGGATACTGGGGCCGCGCCGAAGCGACCGAGCAGACTTTCAACGGTTACACGGCCGGCGCCGCCGATGGACCATTCCTGCGCACGGGCGATCTCGGGTTCATTCACGAGGGCGAGCTTTTCATCACTGGACGGCTGAAAGATCTAATCATCATCCGCGGACTCAATCACTACCCGCAGGACATCGAGTCAACAGTCGAAGCGAGCACCAACGGCCTCAGGTCCGGATGTGGCGCAGCCTTCTCCATCGAAGCGGATGCCGAGGAACGGCTGGTCGTGGTGCAGGAGGCCGACCCGCGCCGCCTGAAGGATGCCACTGTCGCGCTAACTGACATAAGGCAGGCCGTGACTTTGCAGCACGAGGTACAGCCCTACGCCGTGCTGCTGCTGAGAGCTGGGACCATTCCGAAGACGTCGAGCGGCAAAATACAGAGACACGAGTGCCGCGCGAGATTTCTGGCGGGCGAGTTGGATGTGGTCGCGGAGTGGCGTGAGACGGAAACGGTCGAAGCCGAACGGGTCGCCGAACCTCCACGCACCGCAGACGAGATTGAGGAGTGGCTCGTAGCGCAACTCAAGTCGAAGACCGGGGCCGATATTGACGTGAACCAGACGATGGTGAGTTACGGGTTAGACTCGCTCGCGTCCGTGGAGTTGGTCCATGCCGTCGAGACTACCCTGGGTGTGACGATGCCCGCTATGACCTTCGTCACCGACGTCAGCATCGCGCGTCTTGCCGCTGAGCTGGCGCTGCAAGCAGGCGCGCCCGTCGCCGACGCCGCTACTCCGGTGGAGTCTGAGCTCGAGGTGGGCCACCCGCTCTCTTACGGCCAGCAGACGATCTGGTTCCTGCACCGTCTCGCACCGGAGAATCCTGCCTACAACGTTTCGATTCCGCTCCGTGTCTCCGGACCGCTGAACGTGCGTGCGCTGCGTCATGCGTTTCTCGCCCTCGTTGAGCGCCACGCTTCACTCCGTACGACTTTCGGCGAGATTGAAGGCGAGCCAGTACAGCGCATACACCAACAGCTCGATCCCTTCTTCGAAGAGCAGGACGCCACGACGTGGGACGAGCAGGCCGTCAAAGCTTACCTCGTCCAGGAATCACACCGCCCCTTTGATCTCGAGAGTGGACCACTGCTGCGCGTACACCTGCTCAGGCGAGGTGAGGAGCAGCACGTGATGTTGCTGGTGTTTCACCATATCGCCGTGGACTTCTGGTCGCTCGCAGTCTTGACTCAGGAACTCGGTGAGCTCTATGCGGCAGAGAAACGTGGCGCCGCACCCGATCTCGCCCTGCCGTCCGCGCGCTACGCAGACTACGTGCACTGGCAGCGCGAGATGCTCGCGAGCCCGCGCGGTGAACAACTGCGCGCCTACTGGGAAGAGCAACTGTCGGGCGAACCGCCGGCACTCGATCTACCGGGCGACAGCCCGCGTCCCGCCGAGCAGTCTTTCCGCGGTGAGTCGGAACTCGTCCTGATCGATGAAGAGATGACGCGTGGCCTGCGCGAGTTGAGCCGTTCGCGCGGCGCGACGCTTTACATGACTTTGCTGGCAGCGTTTCAGGTGTTGCTCTACCGCTACACAGGACAGCAAGACTTCTTCGTCGGCTCGCCCACCGCCGGGCGCGGTCGCGCTGAATGGGCGCGGCTCGTTGGCTACTTCGTCAATCCCGTCGCCCTGCGCGCCAGGTTCGTCGAGGATCAAACCTTCGCGAGGCATCTTGAAGACGTGCGGCACACGGTGCTTGCTGCGTTGGAACATCAGGAGTATCCGTTTGCGCACCTTGTCGAGACCCTGAACCTGGGCCGTGACTTGAGCCGTCCGCAGTTGTTCCAGGTCATGTTCGCCATGCAGCGCGCGCACCTGCTCGGGCAAGAGGGGTTAGCGATGCTGGCGCTGACGGGCGAGACTGACACGCACGTTGCAATGGCAGACTTGCGACTTGAAGCCTTGTCGTTGCCGGAGCAGATCGCGCAGTTCGACCTGACGCTCTCAGTGGCGCCAGTGGGCGGCGGACTTGCAGCCTCTCTGCAGTACAACGCCGACTTGTTCCGTCGTGAACGAATCACACGGATGTTGGACCACTACCTCACACTGCTCAAGGAAGTCGTTGCCGATCCCAGCCGTCGAATCTCGAGCCTTGACATTCTGACGGAGGCGGAGCGTGAGCGGCAGCTCGTCGAATGGAACCAGACGCGGGCCGACTATCCGGTTGATTGCGTGACACGGTTGTTCGAGGAGCAGGCAAAGAAGAATCCCAGCGCGCTGGCCATCGCCTGCGGAGCGGAGCGGCTGACGTACGACGATTTGAACCGGCGCGCGAATCGGCTTGCCAGACGACTGCGTGCACTCGGGGTTGGACCAGAGGTGGCGGCGGCGATCTGCATGGACCGCTCGGCGGAGATGGTTGTGGCGCAACTCGCTGTCCTGAAGGCCGGCGGCTTTTATGTGTCCCTCGATCCTTCATACCCGAGCGAGCGGCTCGCCTACATGCTCGAAGATTCGCAGGCGCACGTGCTCCTGACGCGACAGCTTCTCGTTGCCACGCTGCCGGACTGCGCGGCACCTGTCATCGAGGTTGATGACGAGACAGCGATCGCCGCGGAGAGTGATGAAGACTTCGACAGTGAGGTGAGTCACGAGAACCTCGCTTACATGATCTACACCTCCGGTTCCACCGGTCTGCCGAAGGGTGTTGAAGTGCGCCACGGAGGTCTTGTCAACCTGAGCACGTGGCACCAGCAAGCGTACGGCGTCACGTCGGGCGATAAGGCGACACAACTTACGAGTCCAGCCTTTGACGCTTCGGTCTGGGAGTTGTGGCCATACCTGACTGCGGGCGCGAGTGTGCACCTGCCCGAAGAATCCATCCGCGCGTCCGCGCCGGATCTTTGGAAGTGGCTCGTGAGCGAAAGCATCACCATCTGCTTCCTGCCGACGCCTCTCGCGGAGGCCGTGCTGGACACAGGCGTTTCCACTAGCGAACAACTTTCACTGCGAGCCCTACTGACCGGCGGCGACAAACTTCAGCATGTGCCGGCCGAGCCGTTGCCCTTCGTTCTCGTCAACCACTATGGACCAACGGAGAACACTGTGGTCGCGACACGCGCGCGCGTCACGCCCGATCCGGACAGCACGATCGCACCGCCCATCGGCAGCCCTATTGCTAACACGCAGGCTTACATCCTCGATCGCGACCTGCAAGTCATGCCCGTGGGCGTGGCCGGCGAGCTCTATATCGGCGGCGATGGATTAGCGCGCGGCTATCACCGGCGGTCTGCGTTGACGGCCGAGCGGTTCGTGCCTCACCCGTTCAGTAATGTGCCGGGCGCGCGTCTGTATAAAACAGGCGACCTCACGCGTTACCTGCCCGATGGCCGCATCGAGTTTCTCGGACGCCTCGACCACCAGGTGAAGATCAGCGGTTTCCGGATTGAGCTGGGCGAGATAGAGGCGATGCTTCGGCGGCACACGTCCGTGCGCGATGTGGTGGTCCTGGCGCACGGCGACGTTAACACGCGCAAGCGCCTCGTCGCATATGTGGTTGAACAGGGATCAGTAGCAGCGGGTGAATTGCGCGAGTACCTGAAAGATAAGCTGCCGGAGTACATGATTCCGTCTCAGTTCGTCACCCTGGCCGAATTTCCACTGACGCAGAACGGGAAAGTTGATCGTGCGGCGCTGCCCGCGCCAACCGAGGTTGTGCCGGCTAGTAATAGAGGCCAAGAAGCATCTGATCTCAATCCCGTCGAGGAGGTGGTCGCGGGCATCTGGCGCGTGACGCTCAAGGTTGCGGACGTTGGACCAGACGATAACTTCTTCGAGCTGGGCGGCCATTCGCTGCTCGCCACGCAGGTCATCTCGCGCGTGCGCGAATACTTCCGAGTCGAACTACCGCTGCGTAGTCTGTTCGAAACGCCCACCGTTGCCGGACTAGCCGCGCAGGTCGAGACCGCCATGAGATCCGGGCAGGAGACGCCATCACTGCCGCCACTCGTCTCCGTCCTGCGTGATCGCGCGCTGCCGCTCTCATCGGCGCAGCAGAGGCTTTGGTTCCTCGATCGCCTTGACCCGAACAGCGCGCTCTATAACATTCCCGCGGCCGTGCACATGCAGGGACCGCTGAGCATTGCCGCTCTGCGCCGGAGCCTCAATGAGATCGTCAGGCGGCACGAGGCGTTGCGCACGACTTTCGCCGTGCAGGACGGCCAACCAGTACAAGTGATCGCTCCGGTGCTGGAACTTGAACTGCCGCTCATTGATCTCGGCGACGGTCGCACACGTGAGCGTCTCGTGGCCGACGAAGTGCAGACTCCTTTCGATCTCGCGGCTGGACCACTCGTGCGCGCGAAGTTACTCAGGCTTGCTGAGGAGGAGCATGTGCTGCTCCTCACGCTTCATCACATCGTCGCGGACGGCTGGTCCATGGGCGTTCTGATCCGAGAGATGAAGGCGCTCTACGAGGCTTACGTTGAAGACAGGGAATCGCCACTACCCGAGTTGACAATTCAATACGCCGACTTCGCGCAATGGCAGAAGCAGTTAGTTGACAGCGATTTACTGAGCGGAGAATTGAACTACTGGCGCGAGCAGCTGACGCCCCCGCCGCCAGTGATCGAACTCCTCGCCGGCACGCGCCCCACTGCGCAAACCTATAACGGCTCCATCGAGACGCTGACTTTACCGGTGGACATGAAAGACTCTCTCAAGGCGCTCAGCTTTGGCGAAGGCGTCACGCTTTTCATGACGCTGCTGGCGGGTTTCAAGGTGCTGCTCCAACGATACACGGGGCAGACCGACATCGCCGTCGGCACGCCGGTCGCGGGGCGCAATAACGTCGATACCGAGAGTCTGATCGGCTTCTTCGCCAACACGCTCGTGTTGCGCACCGACCTCTCGGGCGACCCAACGTTCCGTGAGTTGTTGAAGCGTGTGCGCGAGACAGCGCTCGGCGCGTATCTCCACCAGAACGTCCCGTTCGAACGGTTGGTGGAAGAACTCCATCCGGTGCGCGACCTGAGTCACACGCCGCTCTTCCAGGTAATGATGGCGCTGCAAAACGCGCACGCAGAGACGCTGGAGCTCGCAGGCCTTTCTCTGACCCTGCAGGATGTACCGGCCACCACGGCCAAGTTCGACCTGCTCATGTTTTGTGAGGAGTCCGAGGACGGTTTGAAGTTCACGCTCGAATACAACACCGACCTCTTCGAGCGTGCCACCATCAACCGCCTGCTGCAACATTGGCAGAACGTACTCGCGGGAGTGCTGGCCGCTCCTGATGCACGCATCTCGTCGCTACGATTAATGGGACCAGCCGAGCAGAAGCAGGTGCTCCAAACCTGGAACAATACCGCCAGAGACTACGCCGGACCCGAGTTGATCCATGCGCTGTTCGAGCGGCAGGCCGAGGAGACGCCCAACGCCGTCGCGGTGCGCGCGGGCCAGCAGACTGTTACGTACAGCGAGTTGAATGAGCGCGCGAACCAACTCGCGCATCATCTGCTCGCGCTGGGCGTTGGACCGGAAGTGCTAGTCGGTGTGTTGCTGGAACGTTCGGTCGAGATGATCGTGGCGCTGCTCGGCGTGTTGAAGGCAGGCGGCGCATACGTTCCGCTCGATCCGCAGTACCCTTCGCAGCGCATGTCGTTCATCGTGGAAGACACGCGCGCTCCCGTTCTGCTGACGAGCGAGGCTTTGCACGGGCGTCTCCAAGAGCATCGCGCGCGCGTGGTCCTGTTGGACCATGACCACGAAGAGATCGAGCGGCTCAGCGCCGCGAACCCCGGCGCCAGCGTATTGCCGGAAAACCTGGCCTACGTCATCTATACCTCGGGCTCTACCGGCGTGCCGAAGGGTGTCGCGATCGCGCACGCGAGCACCGCCACGTTCCTGAACTGGTCACTCGAGACGTTCACGCCCGAGCAACTGCGGGGCGTGCTGGCGGCAACCTCGATCTGTTTCGATCTCTCGATTTTCGAATTGTTCGTCCCGCTCAGTTGCGGCGGCACTGTCATACTCGCCGAGAACGCACTGCAACTGCCGGCACTCAAATCGGCTGCAGAGGTGACGCTCATCAATACGGTCCCATCGGCCATCGCCGAGCTGGCGCGACAGCACGCGATCCCACGTGGGGTGAAAACAGTGAACCTTGCAGGCGAGGCTTTGCCGCAGAGCCTTGTCGACGAAATCTTCGCGTCCGCCGCGAGTGTCGAGCAGGTTTGGAATCTGTACGGGCCTTCGGAAGACACGACCTACTCGACCTGCACCTCAATGCGGCGCGATGGACCAGCCGTCAGCATCGGTCGCCCCATCGCGCGCACAGAGGCTTACATCCTCGATCCGTACATGCAGCCTGCGATCGTCGGTGTGACTGGCGAGTTGTACCTTTCAGGCCGCGGACTCGCGCGCGGCTATCTGAACCGGCCGGCGCAGACGGCCGAACGATTCCTGCCGCACCCGTTCTCAGTGGAGCCGGGCGCTCGTCTCTACAGAACGGGTGACCTCGCACGCTACCTGCCCGACGGTAACATCGAGTATCTCGGCCGCCTCGATAATCAGGTGAAGATTCGCGGCTTCCGCATCGAGCTGGGTGAGATAGAAGCAGCGCTCGCGGCGCACGCGTCGGTCGAGAAGGCCGTCGTGGTCGCGCGTGACGAGCAAGGCGGTAAGAGCATCATCGCGTACCTCGTCGGGTGCAGCGGCGAGCCGCCGGCGATAGAGGAACTGCGCATCCACTTACGCGAACGGCTGCCCGTTTACATGATGCCATCCGCTTTCGTAGTGCTCGATGCTCTGCCACTGAGCCCGAATGGAAAGGTGAACAGACTCGCGCTCCCCGCTCCCGATGCCGACCGGCGCGATGTGGCGGGCGTTTACATCGCTCCACGCAACGCGACCGAGGAAGCGTTGGCCGAAATCTGGGGCGAGGTGCTGACGCGCGGACAGATCGGCGTCAACGACAACTTTTTCGATCTCGGTGGCCATTCTCTCCTTGCCACGCAGGCCATGACGAAACTCACGCAACACTTTGGCGTCGAGCTTCCGCTGCGCGCGATTTTCGAGTCGCCGACAGTGGCTGAGCTCGCTGTCGCGGTGGAAGCCGCACAGGAAGTCGCGGCAGAAAAGCCAACTCAAGTCCTCACAATTCAACCCTTCCCGCGCGAGGCATTTCGCGCGCGGGCCTTTTCGCGGCACGACTTTGAAGTGCCGGAGATTCTTAAAAAGACAAACCGCTAAACGCAGAGCACGTCAGTCAGTCGACACCCACGTGTGTCTACCTGCGATCGCCACTCCGCGCACGCGTGAGTCGGTGAGGCGCGCTGGTGGGCCATCAGTCACCGACCGCATGCGAACAGCGGCTGCCATTGAGGAGGTAGAGAGAAAATGATCGGGAGCGTATCAGTAGAGAAAGTGAACGGTCACGGAGTTCTGACGGCCATCGGCAACACGCCGCTGGTAGAGTTGAAGAACATTTTCGGGGACAGCCATTTCCGTCTCTTCGTGAAGCTGGAGGGTGGCAATCCCGGCGGTAGCACCAAAGACCGTCCTGCCAAGAGCATCATCGATCACGGCATCGAATCCGGCCTCATAAACCCCGATACGGTAATAGTCGAGTCGAGCTCGGGCAACATGGGCATCGGTTTGGCCCAGGTCTGCGCCGTCTACGGGCTGCGGTTCATATGTGTCGTAGACCCGAAAACCACCGCCCAAAACTTGCGCCTACTCAAGGTCTATGGCGCCGAGATTGATCAGGTCACGGAACCCGACCCGCATACGGGCGAATTCCTCCAGGCGCGCATCAACCGCGTCAACGAACTGCTGGTCTCCATCGAAAACAGCTTCTGGCCCAACCAGTATTCGAACGTCTTCAACCCGATGGCGCACCACCGGACGATGGATGAGATTTATACCGAGCTGGACGGACGCCTCGACTATCTCTTCTGCGCCACCAGCACGTGCGGCACCATCCGCGGCTGCTCGGAGTACCTCCGCGCGCGACGGGCGAAAACAAAGGTCATCGCCGTGGACGCGAAAGGGAGCGTCATCTTCGGTGGCGTCAAGTCCAAACGGCTCATCCCCGGGCACGGCGCGGCCGTGCGCCCCGACCTTTTCCGGCCCGACATGGTGGACGAGTGCGTCCACGTTTCGGACGAGGATTGCATTGTTGGGTGTCGCCGGCTCGTAAGGCAGGAGGGGATTTTGGCCGGGGGCTCTTCGGGCGCGGTGCTGATGGCGCTTGATCGCATCAAGCATCGCATACCGGCAGGCTCAACCTGCGCGGCGATCCTGCCCGATCGCGGCGAGCGTTACCTCGACACCATTTACTCAGACGAGTGGGTGATGCGCCACTTCGGCGAACTCGACCAACTCTGGCCCGAGCCGATGCAGCAGCGCCTTTTGTATTCGGCTGCGACGACCGCGGGCGAGATAGTTACCACCAGTTAAGCGTCCGGAAAGGAGTTAAACTATGAGACACCTTATTTCACTGGCCCAGGTGGGGCCGGACAACCTGGCCGAACTGGTGCAGACGTCGCTCGACTTTGCCTCGAGACGTAACGGCAGCAACGGCAAGCCGCTTTCGGGAAAGATCGTCGGTCTCTACTTCCGCGGCACCTCGACCCGCACGCGAACCGCCTTCACGGCCGGGGCCATCCGCCTCGGTGCTGAGGTCGTCACCTATGGGCCGATGGACTTGCAGATAGCGACGGGCGAGACAGTGCGTGACACGGGTCGCGTGCTATCAAGCTTCCTCGACGCGCTCGTTGTGCGCACCAACGGCAGCGCTGGGGAGATGGCTGATCTGGCGGCGCAAGATCGCATGGCCGTCATCAACGCGATGAGCGAGAACGAGCATCCGACGCAGGCCGTCGCCGACCTTGTCACCATCAGCGAGGCGCTCGGCGGCCTGCAGGGTACCCACGTCCTCTACGTCGGCGAGGGTAACAACTCGGCGGCGGCGCTGGCGCTGGCAGTCGCGATGACGCCGGGGATGCGGCTGACGGTAATCACGCCGGAGGGCTACGGGCTGCCGCACGCGACGCTCGCGGAGGCTGACAAGTTCGCGCAGCTTACCGGCGCCGTCGTCGAGCAGCACCACGACATTGCCCACGCGCCCGAAGGGGTTGACGCCGTGTATGCCACTCGTTGGCAGACGATGGGCGTGCCGAAGGCAGACCCGGATTGGAAGGAGAAGTTCAAGCCGTTCAGTATCACTGAGTCGCTGATGGCGCGCGTCTCCAAACCTTCGGGCACCATCTTTCTCCACGACTTGCCGGCTGTGCGCGGCGATGACGTAATGGACGAGGTGCTCGACGGCCCACAGAGCCTCGCTTTCAGACAGGCTGAGCACAAAATGACGAGCGCGATGGCAGTGCTCAGTTGGTGCATCGGTAACGGCGCGGCCCACTGAGTTGGATCGGGTCAGTAGCCACAAAAGCACAAAAAAGGACCGGCATGAAGGTTGGATTCATCACACACAGCACGTTCAGCAGTCAGGATAGCCTCAACACGATCTTCGGCGGCGTGGTCGAAGTCCTGCGGCGCTTGGGCCATGAGGTCATTTTCTACGCGCCGGATTTCGTCGTTGCCTCGCGAGACAGGAAGCGGGAGCTGGTGAAAGAACTGCTGCTCAGCTCCGACGTGATCTTAGGCGCCATTGACGACATGGTGCTTCAGGTGAGGGAAGGCATCGGCCGGTACGTTCCATACGTTTGCTTCCTGAACGGCAGCATGTCGCGCGGCGCGCCCAACCTGATCACGATCCACCACCTTTTTAAGACGACCGACGTGCTGGTCGGCAACTGCACCGGCGACGTGGATATCACCAACAAGTTCTTTACCAACGCGTTCACGCGGCTGCTGCCCTTCACCTTCGACGAGGACTTCTATCGCCCGCTCGACGAGACTGCAAGGCTCGCACTCAAAACAAAGTTGGGGTTCGGCGCGGAAGAAAAGATACTGCTCTACTCGGGAAGGCTGACACTGGAGAAGAACGTGCATACAATGCTGCGCGTCTTCAGTGTGCTGCGCAACCTGGTGCCCGAGTCTCGGCTCGTCATCGTAGGCGCTGAGTACAACGATCCGTTTCCGGAGTTCGGCATCTTCACGGTTGGCATCGGGAGGACACTGGAGCGGACCGCGGCGCAGCTTGGCATACCCGAAGATCGGGTGAGCTTCCTCGGCCGCAAGAGTCTCGAAGATCTGCGCGGCCTCTACCAGATCGCCGATGTGCTGATGAACATGACGCTCCACCACGACGAGAACTTTGGACTCTCACAGATCGAGGCGATGGGTTGCGGCACGCCGGTCGTGGGCACCAACTGGGGCGGGCTTGCGGATACAATCGTGGACCGCGAGACGGGCTACAAGGTCAGCACCGTGGTCACCAAATCGGGCGTGAAGGTCAACTGGTGGGAGGCTGTGAACCGGCTGGTCTCGCTGCTGCGCGACGGCGAGCCACGGAAGCTCCGCGAGAGGTGCCATGCCGTCGCCATGGACAGGTACTCACTGGCGAGCAACTGCCAGATTCTCGAAGGCATTCTCGCGGACTGCCTTCGCTTAGCCGACGGCCCGCGCGAGCCACTGAAGGCGAGCGTCTTCGCACGTCAGTACTGGGGCCTTTGCACGTTGCAGTGGGGCGAGCCGCCGCCTTACCGGCGTGGTCCGCGCTCAGAAGAGATGTACAGGGAATTGATCACTCCCTTCACGGGAACTTCGCAAGCGAGTGCCCCGGAAGGACAGTTGGAGAAACTTCACATTCTTAGTCTGGCGACTCCCGTCCGGCCAACCGAACGCGGAACTTTCGAGCTGGACGACCCGATCTTTCCTTTGGAAGTCGTCGCCCCGGATGAGTACCGCGAGGCCGTCAGCGCGACCATCGAGGTCATGAGGGAGGAGCCGGTCGTCACAGTCGGGCGTCTCGTCCGCACACACCTGCGCGAACATGCCAACGCACTCGACGCGCTCGCGTGGATGGTCGACGCGGGGCTACTGCTGCGGAGCAGGCCGGAGCCGGACGCTGTGTCACTGCGCAGTGTGGGCGCGCAGATGGGTCTGCCGCTGTTCTCGATTCAGAACGTAAGTCACACGGCTGACGCCATTGTTATCCGCTGAAGAGCTTTGCTCAAAAAGCCCGCGGTTGCACTTGGACAGGGTCAGTACCACCTGCGGTAGCGGGTGGGTGCGCAGCCTTTAAGCCCGCAGTGATGATGCTAAGTCGCCGCACGGCTACGCACCCACCCGCTACCGCAGGTGGTACTGACCGGGTCCAAGCTCGATTATGAGACGCATTACCGACATAGGAGAGGGGAGATGGGGACGGCTATTTTAATGACGCAGGGGACGGGCGGAGACTTGTACCCCTTCATGCAGATCGCCCGTGGGCTTCGTTCGCGCGGGCATGACGTGACGTTCATAACAGAGCCGAAGTTCGAGGCAGAAGTCAGGCGTGGCGGTTTCGAGTTCGCGTCGATGTTACGGCCGGGCCACGTCGAGCCGACGCCAGACGATTTCGTTGCAGATCCGCAGGGCGGAAGCGTCATCAAACCGCGAATACTCGACGGCTGCATGCACTTCTACAACACCATCAAGGAGCTGCGCGGCCCCGGTGGAACGGTTCTGATCAGTCACTACAACCTCAACCTCATGGGCCAGATGTCAGCGGAGTTATTGGGAATTCCTTACGTGACGATCTTCACCGCACCCTACTTTCTGATGAAGTTGCCCTTCACCGAGCAGGTCTATGTTTCTGAGAGCGACATTCTCAACGAGTACCGCACTTATCTCGGACTTCGGCCGGTGCGCGAGTGGCGCGAATGGATGAGGGAGCCGAGATACGTTATGGGGCTGTGGCCGGAGTGGTTTGCGCCCAACGACCCGGATTGGATGGTTGACGTGACGCCGGTCGGATTTGTTTATGACCCGGGGATCGAGACGGGCGGTTTGTCGGAAGAGGTCGAAGCGTTCCTCGCTGACGGTAAGCCAACCGTGCTCATCACGCACGGCACGAGCCAGGCGTACAAGATCGATTTCTTTTCGGCCAGCGCCGAGGCGTGTACCACCCTTGGCCTCAAGGCACTCCTCGTGACGAAGTTTCCGGAATCCGTTCCGAGTGGCCTCCGCAAAAACGTCCTTTGGTGTAAGTACCTGCCGTTCGCCAGCGCCATGCCACGCATGGACGCCATCATTCATCACGGCGGGATGGGGACGACGAACCAGTCGCTGACGGCGGGTGTACCTCAATTAGTGCTCGGTTACGGGTACGACCGCCCAGACAATGGTATGCGTGTACAGAATCTACGCGTGGGTGAGTACCTGCCTTCGATCCGCTGGCGGCCCGGCCCAGTCGCCGAGTCGCTGCGCCGCGTCATGACGCCGGAGGTAAGAATGCGATGCCGCGATCTCGCCCAACGGCAGGAGAGTGTGGCAGATCCGGCGGCCGTCGCGTGCGACTTGATTGAGAGTTCACTACGCGATACCAGCGGGGTCGCAACGAACGGCGCGTAGTCCTCAAAAGTCTGTAGTTGACCTCTTCCAAAAATGATCTTTGACTTTTAAGCCTATGGTGGACGTAGGGTTACATAAAGGTGTCACTGCGGGTGCCTCTGCTGGCGTCAAGTTGGCGGGTGCTGGCTGGATCATCTTGACGGTCGCTGCGCTTGTGCTCAGTGCGTGGCTTTCGCTCGGCGCGCTCGCGCTGCCTGCCACGCGACCAGCGCAGGAGGTCCCACTCACACAATTCTCAGCCGCGCGCGCGATGGACCACTTAAAGATCATCGCGCAGAGGCCGCACCCGTCCGGCTCAGCGGAGTTGGCGCAGGTGAGGGAATATCTTCTGGCCCAACTGGGGTCGCTGGGCCTGCAAACGGAAGTGCAACAGACGAAGGTCGTCACCAACATCCTTGCGAGGATGAAGGGGACGGGCAGCGGCAAGGCCGTGCTGCTCGTCGGGCATTACGACACCGTCCCGCACAGCCCCGGTGCGGGAGACGACGGGATGGCGGTCGTGTCGATGCTCGAGACGCTTCGCGCTCTCAAGGCCGGCACGCCTCCGAGCAGCGACGTGATCGCTCTTTTCACTGATGGCGAAGAACTGGGATTGGTGGGAGCTAAAGCATTCGTCTACAACCACCCGTGGAGCAAGGACGTGGGGCTGGTGCTGAACTTCGACGCTCGGGGAAACCGCGGCCCGGTGCTGATGTTCGAGACGAGCGAGCATAACGAGTTGCTGATTGACAACATGGCGGAGTCGGGACCGCCCCCGTTCGCAAACTCCATGATGCGCGACGCCTACAAGCTGCTTCCGAACGACACGGACTTCACGGTCTTCAGAGACGCTGGGTACGCAGGTCTCAATTTCGCACCGGTCAACGGTTTCAGCTTTTATCACTCGCCGGGCGACAGCCTTGAAAATGTGAGCGACCGCACCCTGCAGCAGATGGGCTCCTACATGCTCGCGCTTGCACAGCACTTCGGGAACCTGGGCGCGACGCCAGCGGCAAAAGGCGACGCCGTTTACTTCAACGTGCCGGGAATGGCTCTCGTCCGTTACCGCGAGGTTTGGGTCCTGCCGCTGACCGTAGCGATCGTGTTGCTGTTCGCGGCGATCGTCGTGATCGGTTGGCGGAAGAAGACGTTGAGTCCGGCGGGCGTAGGTGCGGGCCTTCTGAGTCTGCTCTTAAGCCTGCTCGCTGTGGCAGCCATAACGGCTATCGGATCGTGGCTGGCTTATACACTCGAGGGCGGCGCGGGTGTTATCGCGCTGGGCGACACACCGCGGACCAATCTCTACGTGCTCGGCCTCGTGGTCTTAGCCGTCGCAGCTACAGCCGCGGTCTACGCAGGTTTTGGGTGGGTGCGCGCGGAAGAGCTTGTGGCAGGCGCGCTCGCGGGCTGGCTCTTGTTGCTCGTGTTTACGAGCGTGTTTCTCCCAGGCGGCAGCTACTTGTTCACCTGGCCACTTTTGATTGCGCTTGCCGCCTTCGCAATCTGGACGGGGCCCTGGAAGATGTGGAGACGTTCGGCGGGAAGCGTGGCCGTGGTCCTGGCTTTCGCCATTCCGACCGTCATTCTGTTCGTACCGCTGGTCTACCTCCTCATATCGGCGCTGACACTGAAAATGACATCGATATTGCTGTTGCCTGTGGCCCTCCTGCTCGGGCTCATCCTCCCGCACTTCAAGACGACGACAGCCACGCAAAGATAGTTCAAGCGATGACCGAAGACGTTTTCGTAATTCCAAGCTCTTACGCGCAGCAGCGTCTCTGGCTCCTCGAACGACTGGAGCCGGGCACGGCCGCGTTCAATATGTCGGCTGCGGTGCGGCTGACGGGCACGCTCAACGTACCGGCGCTGGAGCAGAGCCTCAATGAAGTTGTGCGGCGACACGAGTCGCTACGCACCACCTTCGCTGAGTTGGACGGCGAGCCCGTGCAGACTATCGCGTCGAACGCAGAGGTGTTACTGCCGATCATTGAACTGGAGGATGGCGATGAGCTCGAGCGTCACATCCGCCAGGACGCCCAAACACCGTTCGACCTCTCAGAAGGACCGCTGCTGCGGACAACGCTCGTGCGCATGTCAACGAATGAACATGTGCTGCTGCTCTCGATGCACCACATCGTTTCGGACGGCTGGTCCATTGGGGTGCTCATCCGCGAGGTGATGTCGCTTTACTCGGCGTTCGTCGGCGGCGGGCACGCAACACTCGCCGAACTTCCAATACAGTACGCGGACTTCGCGCTGTGGCAGCGCGAGCGGATCAATGGCGAAGCCGGGCGCGCGATGATCACCTACTGGAAGCGCCAGCTCGCGAGCCCGCTGCCAGTCCTCGAACTGCCCGATGACCACGCTCGTCCAGCCGTGCAGACTTACAAAGGCGCGCGGCAGAGTACACGACTGTCGCCTGAATTGAGTGCAGCGCTGCAGCGTCTGGGCCGTGCCGAGGGCGCGACGCTTTACATGACACTGCTGGCTGGCTTCAAGACTCTGTTGCTCCGGCAGACGCGACAAGAGGACGTTATAGTTGGGACACCTATCGCCGGGCGCAACCAGGCCGGACTCGAAAACCTCATCGGCTTCTTCGTCAACACACTCGTGTTGCGTACCGATCTTTCGGGGAACCCGACGTTCCGCGAGTTGCTCGCCCGCGTGCGCGAGGTGACGCTCGGCGCTTACGCGCACCAGGAATTGCCGTTCGAAAAACTGCTCGAAGTGGTCCAGCCCGAGCGCAGTCTGAGCCACACGCCGCTGTTTCAGGTCTACTTCAACATGCTCAACTTTCCCGCCACGGAAATTGAGTTGCCCGGTCTGAAGGCCGCACTGCTCACACCGCCCGAAGTCGAATCGAAGTTCGACCTGACGGTCTACGTGAAAGAAGCGGCTGACGGGATCGACTGCGAACTGGTCTATAACGCCGACCTCTTCTCGTGCGAGCGGATGGCCGAGACGCTGGCGCAGTACGTCCATCTACTGGAGCAGATCGTGGAGCGGCCCGATGCGAGGCTCGACGAGTTTTCGCTCGTTACGCCTGACGCGACGAGGGTTTTGCCCAATCCGATCGCCGCGCTCAGTGACAAGTGGCTTGGGAGCGTGCCCGAACGTTTCTCAGCACACGCGCGGAAGGCGCCTTTCAACCTCGCCGTCATGGACCAGCACGAAACCTGGAATTACGGCGACCTCGATGCGCGCAGCGGTCAGTTGGCTCGACACCTGATTGCCGGCGGGGTCGTGCCAGGCGACCGAGTTGCGATCTACGCGCATCGCAGCGCGCCGCTCGTCCTGGCACTGCTCGGCGTGTTCAAAGCTGGTGCGGCCTTCGTCATCCTCGACCCGGCCTATCCGGCTGCGCACCACATCGCGTGCCTGAAGGTGGCCCAGCCGAGTGCGTGGATACAGTTAGAGGCGGCTGGCGAACTCTCGCCGGCTTTGGCCGAACATCTCGACACCGCGGGCATCCGTTGCCGCGTCGTCCTTCCACGTTGCGCACTCGCTGAAGCGCCGAACCTCTTCGCGGAATACGCGACGGAAGATCCCAATATCAAGCTCAGCCCGAACGACCTTGCGTATGTCGCCTTCACCTCCGGATCGACGGGGACGCCGAAAGGTGTTCTCGGGCGCCACGGCTCACTGACGCATTTTCTTCCCTGGCTCCAGCGCACGTTCGGTCTCGACGAATTAGATCGCTTCTCCCTGCTCTCGGGTATCGCGCACGACCCGCTGCACCGTGACGTCTTCACCCCGCTGCAACTGGGTGCAAGCATATGCATTCCCGACCCGGATGACATTCCGGTACCGGGTCGCATGGCGGAATGGATGAAGCGCGAAAACATTAGCATCGCGCACCTCACGCCGGCGATGGGCCAACTGTTGACGGAGGGCGCGTCGGCTGACGCGGTCACGTCGCTGCGCTACATCTTCCTCGTCGGCGATGTGCTCACGAGACGCGACGTGGCGCGCATGCGGAGCATGGCTCCAGCCGTCACCTGCATTAACTACTACGGCTCGACGGAAACGCAGCGCGCAGTCAGTTATCACGTCGTTAGCAACGAAGCAGTGCAGGGCAAGGAAATTCTCCCGCTCGGACACGGCATCGAGGACGTGCAACTGCTCGTGCTGACACCGGCGAATCAGCTCTGCGGAATCGGAGAGCCGGGCGAGATTTTCCTGCGTAGCCCGCACATCGCGCTCGGCTATCTCGGCGACGAGGCGCTGACGCGCGAACGCTTCATCACCAACCCCTTCACAGGCCGAGAGGGCGACACTCTATATAGGACTGGTGACGTCGGCCGGTACTTGCCGGACGGCGGCGTCGAGCCTCTGGGACGCCGCGACTTTCAAGTGAAGATACGTGGCTTCCGCGTAGAGTTGGGCGAGATCGAGGCTGTGCTCGGGTTGCACGCGGGCGTGCGCGAAGCCGTGGTGATCACACGCGAGGATGCCGGACGCGAGAAGCGATTAGTGGGCTACGTCGTTCCGCAGGAAGGCGATCACCGGCTGGAAGCGGAGTTGCGCAGTTACCTGAAAGAGCGTCTGCCCGATTACATGGTGCCCTCGGCGTTCGTGATACTTGAAGCGCTACCACTGACGCCGAACGGAAAGGTTGATCGTCGCAGCCTGCCCGAACCTTTGTTGGGATCTGACGCCGATGAGCCAGCCGCGCCGCGTACGCCTGTCGAAGAAGTCGTGGCCGGTGTCTGGTCGACAGTGCTCGGCGTCGAGCGCGTAGGTCTCAACGACAACTTCTTCGAGCTGGGTGGTCACTCGCTCCTCGCGACGCAGGTCATTGCCCGCGTGCGCACTGCCTTCCGCGTCGAGGTACCGCTTCGCCGCATATTCGAAACGCCCACGGTCGCAGGAATGGCCGCGTGGATCGAGCTGGCGTTGCAGTCGTCGTCAACGTCCGACGCGCCACCGCTCGAACCTACCGCACACGGCACCGAACACCCGCTCTCGTTTGCGCAGCAGCGTCTCTGGTTCCTGGACCAGTTGGAGCCGGGCAACGCCTTCTACAACGTTGGCGCGGCGGTGCGCCTGTCGGGCGCGCTCGACGTCGAGGCGCTCGATCATGCGCTTCGTGAGATCGTTCAAAGGCACGAGAGTTTGCGCACTACCTTCAAGCAGGTTGACGGCGAGCCCATGCAGTTTGTTGCTTCGTCAGCGGAGGCGCCGTTCATCGTGGAAGACCTGAGTGCGTTAGCTCTGGACGAGCGCGAAGCAGAGGCGCGACGCAGAGCTGCGGCCGAGTTGGGTCGTCCATTCGATCTATCGCGTGGACCGTTGTTGCGTGTGAAGCTGTGGCGCCTCGATGAGCGCGAGCATGTCGCACTCGTGTCGATGCACCACATTATCTCGGACGGCTGGTCCAGCGGAGTTTTCGTGCGGGAGATGGTGGCACTCTACCGCGCTTTCTCCTCCGGTGAGCAGTTGCCGCTGTCGCCGCTTCCATTGCAGTACGCTGACTACGTCGTGTGGCAGCACGGCTGGCTGCGAGGCGAGGTGCTCGAGCGCGAGCTCGACTACTGGACCAGGCAGTTAGGCGGAGCGCCGTCACTGCTGGAACTACCGACCGATCGGCCACGCCCGGCTGTCTTCAACTATCGCGGCGCGAAGCATCACTTCACGCTCAGTCAAAAACTTTTTGCGTCGCTCGAGTCTTTGAGCCGGCGGGAGTCGTGCACGCTTTTCATGACGCTGCTCGCCGCCTTCAACGTTCTGCTCTACCGCTACACGGAGCGGGAAGACATAGTCATTGGGACGCCAATCGCCGGGCGCGGCCATGCCGAGACAGAGCGACTGATCGGTCTCTTCGTCAACACACTCGTCCTTCGCACAGACCTCTCGGGCGATCCGAAGTTCCGCGACCTGTTGACCCGCGTACGCGAAGTGACGCTCGGCGCCTATGCGCATCAGGACGTGCCCTTCGAGATGCTGGTCGATCGTCTTCAACCGGAGCGCAGCCTGAGTTACACGCCGCTCTTTCAGGTGGCGCTGACATTGCAGAACGCGCCAGCCGAGCCTTTGGTGGCGCCTGAATTGACCACCACCCCGCTGGAAATCGATGGCGGCACAGCGAAGTTCGACCTGCTGCTCACAATGCAAGAGACAGCGCGCGGATTGGAGTGCTTTTTCGAATACAGCACCGATCTTTTCGACGCGGCCACGATCGAGCGCATGTCGGAGCACTTGCGCAGGCTGCTTGAAGCAGTCGTCGCCGACCCGGACGCGAATATTGCCGACCTGCCTTTGCTGCAACCGGCTGAGCGCCATCAACTCGTGTATGAGTGGAATGAAGAGCGCACCGCCGACATGCCGGCTCTTAGTCTCCATCAACTCTTCGAGGAGCAGGCGGCGCGCACACCCAACGCTGCCGCGGTCACATTCGATGCGGAGCAACTGACCTACGGCGAACTCAACGCCCGCGCCAACCAGCTCGCGCGTCACCTGCGCAACGCGGGGGTGGGAACTGAGACTCTGGTCGGCGTCTACCTTGAACGTTCAGCGCTGATGGTGGTCGGGCTGCTCGCCGTTCTCAAGGCTGGCGGGGCGTACGTACCTCTCAGCCCGCCGCAGCCGAAAGAGCGATTGAGTTTCATGCTTGAAGATGCGGGCGCCACCGTGCTGCTCACCGAGCGGAGTCTGGCGGCAGAGCTGTCTGACCTGCCCTGCCTGGCAGTTTTCATTGACGACGAGGAAGCGTTCGCAAGAGAGAGCGGCGAGAACCTCGAACACGTAAGCACGCCCGACAACCTCGCCTACGTTATCTACACGTCGGGCTCCACAGGCAATCCCAAGGGCGTTCAGGTAACACACGGCAACGTCCATCGTTTATTCAGCGCGACACAGCATTGGTTCGACTTCAGCGCCACTGACGTGTGGACCATGTTCCACTCCTACGCTTTCGACTTTTCGGTCTGGGAGCTATGGGGCGCGTTGCTCTACGGCGGCCGTCTTGTCGTCGTGCCGTACTGGGTTAGCCGCTCTCCCGAAGCCTTCTACGAACTGGTACATCGCGAGCGCGTGACAATTCTTAACCAGACGCCCTCGGCGTTCCGCCACTTCATACAGGTTGCACAGGGTGCGCCGGCCGATGTGCGCCACGCACTGCGCGCGGTGATCTTCGGTGGTGAGGCGCTCGAACTGCGAAGTCTTCTGCCGTGGATCGAGATGTTCGGTGATGCCAGGCCGCAGCTCGTGAATATGTACGGCATCACGGAGACGACGGTCCACGTTACCTATCAACTTCTCAACGAGGAGCACGTCCGGCAAGCACCGGGAAGTCTTATCGGCAGGCCCATCCCCGACCTGGAAGTCTATGTCCTCGACAAGCGCATGCAGCCGGCGCCCGTAGGTGTGCCGGGTGAGATGTACGTCGGTGGCGCGGGACTGGCGCGCGGCTATCTGAACAGACCGGAACTAACGTCCGAGCGGTTTGTCCCTGACACGTTCAGCACGCGAGGCGGGGCAAGGCTTTACAAGACAGGCGATCGCGCGCGTTTCCGCGCTGACGGCACGCTGGAATATCTCGGGCGCGTTGATCATCAAGTGAAGATTCGCGGCTTCCGCGTCGAGCCCGGCGAGATCGAGGCGGCGCTGGCAAAGCACCCGGGTGTCGCTGCTGCGTTGGTGATGGCTATCGGTGAGGGCGAGAGCAAAAACCTCGTCGCGTACGTCGCGTCGCCGAATGATCTCGGCGTCGGCGAGCTGCGCGCCTTCCTGAAAGAGAGACTGCCCGACTACATGATCCCGCATGCGTTCGTGATTCTAGACGCGTTGCCACTCACGCCAAATGGAAAGGTGGACCGGAAGTCGCTGCTCGCGCTCGAAAGGACCAAGTCAGAGCAGGATTTCGTTGCGGCGCGCACGCGCACCGAGCAGGTGATCGCGAAGATTTGGTCCACCGTGTTGGGCGTCGAGATGGTGGGCGCCAACGACAATTTCTTCCAGTTGGGCGGCGATTCAATTCTCAGCATTCAGGTCGTCTCGCGGGCGCGTCTGGCAGGCATCCGGCTCACGCCCAGGCAAATCTTTCAGCACCAGACCGTCGCGGAACTCGCTACGATTGTTGATGCGACGAGTGCGGCTGGCGACTCTTATGGGGCTCATGGGCCAGTCAGCGGCCCTGTCCCGCTCACGCCGATTCAGCGTTGGTTCTTCGAGCAAAACTTCTCCGACACGCATCACTACAATCAGGCAGTACTGCTCACGACGGAGCCGTCGCTCGATTACGAGATGCTCGAGCAGGCCGTCGCACAACTGCTCACGCATCACGACGCACTGCGGTTGCGCTACGTCCGCAGTGAGGACGGCTGGCAGCAAATTAACGCTGTGCCGGATGAGTTGAGTGTTGGACCATACGTCGAGCGGATTGATTATTCAGAACTGCCGGAAGACGAGCAGTCTACGGCAATCGAGCGCGCCGCCGCGGAAATGCAAGCGGCCTTCAACCTGGCCCATCCACCGCTGTTGCGAGTAGTGCTGTTTGAACTCGGCGCGAATCGTCCAAGCCGTCTGTTCATCGTGGCGCACCACCTCGTCATTGACGGTGTCTCGTGGCGCATCCTGCTCGAAGACCTGCAAACCTGTTACGAAGCTCTGACTCGTGGCGAAACTCCGGTGCTCCCGGCCATGACAATGTCGTTCAAGCGTTGGTCAGAGCGCCTCGAGGAATACGCACGCTCGGAAGAGTTGGCGAATGAGACCGCGTACTGGCTCGCGCGGCGTCAGTCGGTGTCCGCGCGTTTGCCGGTAAACGACACGCCAGGACCGAACACTTATACGTCCGCGCACACCGTCACCACGCGGTTTGCAGAGGACGAAACGCGGGCGCTGTTGCATGAAGTCCCAGCCGCCCGCACGCAGATTGACGAAGTGCTGCTGGCGGCGCTGGTCCGGGCCACCGGAAATTGGACCAGGACATACGCTCTGCTCGTAGACCTCGAAGGTCATGGCCGCGAAGAGATCTTCGACGACGCAGACACGTCGCGGACGGTCGGCTGGTTCACATCGCAGTATCCAGTACTACTCGACGTGAGCGGAGCGCGCGATGTGAGTGAGTCGCTGGCGGCCGTCAAGGAACAGTTACGCAACGTTCCGCACCGCGGGATCGGTTACGGACTACTACGTTACCTGCGCGGCGACGCGAAGCTGGTCGAATCTCTGCGCGGCCAGGAGCAGGCCGAGATCAGATTCAACTATCTCGGACAGTTCGATCAATTGCTCGCTGGGACGAGATTCAGCGTCGCGCCTGAGTCGAGCGGCCCGGCAATCTCACTGCGAGAGCAGTTGCCTTACCTGCTCGAAATCAACGCGCGCGTCGCCGGTGGACAGCTCGAGCTTTCGTGGCGGTACAGCGAGAACGCCTTGACGCGCGAGACCATCGAGGCGCTGGCGGCCGATTACTCGAACGAGTTGCGTGGGTTTCTCCAACATTGCCGCGAGGCAGCGAACGCACCTGCGCCCTCTGACTTCCCACTCGCACGTCTCAAACCAGAGACGATTGCTGCCCTCGTTGCGGAGTATGGACCAGTCGAAGACATCTACCCGCTTTCACCACTACAGGAGGGTCTGCTCTTCCGCGTGCTGCAAGGACCGCAGACGGATGATTACTTCCTGCACCTGAGTTGCCGCATTGAAGGAAGGCTCGATACGGATGCCTTCGCACGTGCCTGGCGCGAGGTCGTCGCGCGACACACGATACTGCGCACGGCGTTTCTCTGGAGCGATCTCGCTGAGCCGCTGCAAGTAGTGAAGCGTGAAGTTGAACTGCCATGGGAAGAGGCCGACTGGCGTCCGCTCTCCGACATGGACCAGCGTGCGCGGCTCGACGAATACCTGCGTGACAACCGCGCGCGCGCGTTCGATCTGACGCAACCGCCAACACTGCGTCTGGCTCTATTCCGGCTTGCTGAAGAGATGCACCAACTCGTCTGGTCCAGCCATCATATTGCGCTCGACGGCTGGTCATATCCGATCATCATCAAAGAAGTCCTCACTTGTTACGACGCCCTGGCGCGAAGCGAGGAACCGCACCTGCCACCGGCTCGGCCTTATCGCGACTACCTCGAATGGCTGCACAGGCAAGACCTGGGCACAGCCGAGAAGTTCTGGCGCGAGACGCTGCGCGGCTTCGACGCGCCGACGAGTTTGGGCGACAACAGCGCACCACCTCAATCGCCGCCACATGAGACGCGTGGGGCCGAGCGGATACGGCTGTCTGATGAAGCGACCGATGCCCTTCGTGCTTTCGCACGCAGTCACCGGCTCACTCTGAACACGCTGGTCCAGGGAGCCTGGGCTCTGTGCCTGAGCGGCGCTAGCGGACGAGACGACGTGCTTTTCGGTTTTGTCGTCTCGGGCCGGACCGCCGAGCTCAGTGGTGCGGAGACGATGGTCGGCCTGCTCATAAACACCCTCCCGCTGCGGGTCCGTCTCGCGGGCGACGAGTCGCTCGTGCCGTGGCTGAAGGAAGTGCAGGCGCGACAATCTGAGGCGCAGCAATATGACTACAGCCCACTCGCAGAGGTGCAGCGCTGGAGCGAGGTGCCGCCGGGTCAGCCTCTCTTTGAGAGTTTCATCACCTTTCTGAATTACCCGGCGCGCGACGCAGTAGCCGAGTGGAGCGGGTCGGTAAGAGTGCGTGATATTGAGTTCGTCGAGAAAGTGGACTATCCGCTCAACCTCATTGCAAGCGCGCGCAACCGGCTCGAGCTCGAACTCAAATATGACGCACGGCGCTTCAGTCTCGAAGCTGTCAAACGAATGCTCGCGTTAGTCGGGCAATTGCTTGAAGCCTTCGCGGCACGGCCCAACTCCACAGTTGAAGAACTCCGCGCGATCGTGCGTGAGGCGAACCGCAAGCGGCAGGAGGCGAGGCAGGACGGGTTCCGTGAAACGCGCCGCCGTCTACTTGATTCCGTCAAACAGAAAGGCCGCACTAAGGCGGCCAGTTGAAGTGAGGAGGATGGAAGCGATGAAGAGCAACGCAACGCAGACCGCGCCGGCGAGAGAGAAGTGGGCGTCCCGGCGCAAGCTCGTTCAACCGAAGGCCATCAACGTTTCGCAGGACAGTCTCGTCAACATCGGCACGTTGAGTCCGGGGCAGGCGCTGCCCGTCGTTGTCGAGCCGAATATCAAAGATGTTGACCTGATGGACTGGCTCCGAAACAACCTCGAATGGGTCGAGAGCACGCTACTCAAAGAGGGCGGCATACTCTTCCGTGGTTTCGGCCTGAGCGACCAGACACATTTCGAGCAGTTCATCAACGCGATCTCTCTTCCACTGATGGAGTACATGGAAGGCGCCACGCCGCGCGTGAAGATGGGCGACAAGGTCTACACGTCGACCGAATTTCCGCCCGAGCGGTCCATCTCCATCCACAACGAGCTGTGCTACGTCATGACGTGGCCCATGAAGATTCTCTTCTATTGCGTGACACCGCCTGAGCAGGGCGGGGAGACGCCTATCGGCGACGTGCGCAAAGTATTACAGCGCATCTCGCCGGAGACGAGAGAGCGTTTCGAGCGCAAGGGCGGCTGGACACTGCTCCGCAACTTCGGCGGCGGCTTCGGCCTGCCGTGGCAGACCTCGTTCCACGTCGCCGACAAGGAGGAGTTGGAGGAGTATCTCCCCTCCGCTCGCGTTGAGTTCGAGTGGATTGACGAGAACCACCTGCGCACACGTCAGCGGCGCCCGGCGGTCACGCGCCACCCGAAGACGGGCGAGTGGGTTTGGTTCAATCACATCGGCTTCTGGCATGTGTCGAGTCTTGAGCCTGAGCTGCGCCGGCTCTTCCTGTCAGATCTTGGCGAAGAGGGTCTGCCCTTCAACAGCTACTACGGCGACGGCACGCCCATCGAGGACGAAACGATCGAGGAACTGCGCCGTGCTTATGAGGCAGAGATGGTCGCCTTCCCATGGCAGGTGGGTGACGTGCTACTGCTCGACAACATGCTCGTAGCGCACGGCCGCAACCCGTTTGTCGGCAAGCGCAAGATCCTGACGGCGATGGGCGAGCCTTACACGCGCCAGGACATCTAGCCGATCCAAGAATGATCTCCAACTCTTAAAGCAAAGCTCTAGCACGCGCGAACGGAGTCGAGGAAGTATGTCCAATCAAGTGATCGAAGGGTTTCGGCTGTCACCCCAGCAGGAGCACGTCTGGCGTCTCGAGCAGGCCGCGCACCCGTCGCCTTACCGCGCGCAGTGTGCAGTGCGCATCGAGGGGCAGCTTAACGCCGGGGAGCTGCGGGCGGCGATCGAAGACGTGGTGCGACGCCACGAGATACTGCGCACGACCTTCACGCGACCCGTGAGCATGATGACCTCGCTCCAGACAGTTGGCGAAGTCGCCGGCTTCTCGTTTCAGCGCGGCGACCTGAGTGGACTCGAAGACGAAGAAAAGACGCGGGCGGTGGAGCGGCTGTACGAGGAGTTTGGTCTCGAACCTTTTGACCTTGAAGCTGGGCCACTGCTGCGAGTCTCGCTGCAATGCCTCGGAGGGAACGATCACGTTCTGTTGCTGGCACTGCCCGCTCTCTGCGCCGACCGGGTGGCTCTCGACAACTTCGTGCGTGAGATTGGCCGCACCTATGCTGCGCGCGGTGCAAAGCATGAAGACGAAGTTACACAGTACATCGTCTTTGCCGAGTGGCAGAACGAGTTGCTCGCGTCGGAAGACGCCGAGGTCGGAAGAGAGTTCTGGCGCACGCAGCAACTCTCCGAACTGCCTCCACTAACGCTTCCAGTCGAGCGCCGCGCGGAGAACAAAACGGAATTCGCGCCGCGGATCGTCCGAACGTTGCTGCCCCGGGAAACTTTCGCCGAGGTCGCAATACTGGCTGAGCGTCAGGCGACGACAGCGTCCGCAGTGCTGCTCGCCTGTTGGCAAACTTTGCTCGGCCGCCTCTCCGGAGAGCGGGAGTTCGTTGTGGGGTTGGGATGCGACGGACGTTCGGACGAAGAGTTGGCAGGCGCGCTTGGTCCGTTCGCGAAATACCTGCCGCTCCGTCTTTCCGCAGACGAGGGCGCATCGTTCGTTCAGTTACTTTCGGAGGCTGACTCGGCAGCGCGCGCCGCGAGCGAGTGGCACGAGTGTTTCACTTGGGAACTGATCGCGCCGCGCGCGACAGCGGGCGAAGATCGCTACTTTCCTTTCTGCTTCGAGTTCTACGAAGCACCTGAGCCGCTCGACGCAGGTGAAGTGAAGTTCGACGTCACGCGCAGTTACGCCTGCACGGATCGTTTCCACCTGCTTCTCTCCTGCGTCGTCGAGAACGAAAACATGTGGACCGAGTTTCACTATGATGCTGGTGCGTTCGATGCGGGTGAAGTGGAGCGAATTGCGGGACAGTACCACGCGCTGTTGCGAAGCGCTGTAGAGAACATCGAAGCGCCAGCCGGCGGGTTGGAAATATTGACGAACGAAGAACTCCATCGCGTCGTCTACGAGTTTAACCAGACGAGCGTTGACTTCCCGCAGGAGAAGCTCCTCCACAAATTGTTCGAGGAGCAGGCGGCGCGCACGCCGGAGCACGCGGCATTGGAGTCGGAAGGCGAAAAGCTTACCTACGCGGAGTTGGACAGGCGCTCGAATCAACTGGCGCGACGGCTGCGGCTTGCAGGAGTTGGACCAGAGGTCGCGGTGGGAGTGCTGCTCGATCGGTCGCCCGAGATGGTCGTGGCGCTGCTCGGCGTGCTCAAGGCCGGCGGCTTCTACGTTCCCATTGATCCAGCCTACCCATCGGAACGGATAAGCGTCATTCTCCGCGATTCACGCCCGGCGCTGTTGCTCACTCAAACTCATCTGGAAGCATCGCTGTCCGCTCACAGGCTGCCGCTGATCTGTCTCGACCGTGAGGTGGGTGACGACACAGACAACGGCGTGGAAGCCGGCGCCACGCCTGACAACCTTGCATACATCATCTACACGTCGGGCTCGACCGGAGTGCCAAAGGGCGTGATGATCTCGCATCGCGCTATCAGCAACCGCCTGCTCTGGATGCAACGGGCCTATCCGCTTGGCGCGGGCGATCGTGTACTCCAGAAGACCTCCATCAGTTTCGACGCCTCGATTTGGGAATTCTTCGTGCCCCTAATAAGCGGGGCGACGCTCGTCATGGCGCGACCGGGCGGACATCAGGACAGCGCGTACCTCGCAGACGCGGTTGCATCACACGGCGTGACGACGCTCCAACTCGTCCCCTCGATGCTCCAGGTGATGCTCGACGAGCCGGGTTTCGCGAAGTGCTCATCGCTGAAGCGCTTGTTCTGCGGCGGCGAAGCGTTGACTGGAGAGATGCAGGCGCGGTTCTTCGAACTGCACGACGCCGAACTCATCAACCTCTATGGACCAACCGAAGTCTCGATTGACGCCACGTCCTGGCAGTGCCAAAGCCACAGCGAACATCGCGTCGTGCCCATCGGCCGCCCGCTCGCTAACGTGCGTGTCTACCTGCTCAACGCCTATCAGCGGCCTGTGCCTTTGGGACTGCCGGGCGAGATTTACGTCGGCGGTGTCGGGCTGGCGCGCGGTTACCACAACCTCTCCAGCCTGACGGCTGAGAAGTTCGTGCCAGATCCGTTCTCAACAGAGCGAGGTGCGCGCCTTTACCGAACCGGCGACCTCGGGCGCCAGTTGCCCGACGGGACACTGGAGTTTTTGGGACGCGCCGATCATCAGGTGAAGCTGCGTGGCTTTCGCATCGAGCTGGGCGAGATAGAGGCCGCACTCGAACGTCATCCGGCGGTTAACCGGGCAGTAGTAGTCGTTTATGAGGACGAAACCGCCGGGCCGCGTTTGGCAGCGTACGTCCTCGCTAATGAAGGCGAGGATCTGACCGGCGGCGACCTGCGCTCTTTCCTTGAAGAGACGCTTCCCGAATACATGGTGCCCGTTACGTTCGTGCCGCTCGAAGAGTTGCCGCTGCTGCCAAACGGGAAGGTTGACAGGCGGTCGCTGCCGGCGCTCGACACGGCGAGTATGACAGCGAACGGGAATTTCGTTGCGCCGCGCAACGCTATCGAAGAACTCCTCGCAGGGATGTGGGCCGAAATTCTCAACGTCAGGCAGGTCGGCATCCACGACAACTTCTTCGACCTCGGCGGACACTCGCTGCTTGCCGTCCGTCTCAACTCGCGCCTGCGTTCGACGTTTCGCGTCGAGGCGTCGTTGAACCTGCTTTTCGAGACGCCGACGGTGGCCGGACTCGCCGAGACGATCGGAAGACTCGCGCGCGCGGGTGGTGGTGCAGAAGAGCAGCCCATCGTTCCAGTTCCACGCGATGGCAAACTGCCGCTCTCATTCGCACAGCGGCGCCTATGGTTCTTCCAACAGCTCGAGCCAGACAATCCCGTCTATAACATCCCGATCGCAGTGCTCCTCTCAGGTGCGCTCGACACTGTTGCGCTTGAACGAGCGCTCAATGAGATTGTCCGTCGCCACGAAGTGTTACGAACAACCTTCACGACAGTGGACGGCGAGCCTGTGCAGATCATTCACACGAACGCACGGCTCGAACTGCCAGTCACAAACCTGAGCGGCATGCCGGAGTCCGAACGTCATAATGAAGTCGAGCGTCGTGCGCGCGAGGAGGCGCACCGCCCGTTCGACCTCGCCAGAAGTTTGCCAGTGCGCGCGCGTCTGTTGCGCCTTGACGACGAGGAGCATGCACTTCTCGTCACGCTGCACCACATCGCCGCCGACGGCTGGTCGCTGAGCCTCTTCGTGCGCGAGTTCGCCGCGCTCTACGACGCGTTCCACGCGGGCCGTCCCTCGCCGCTGGAAGAGTTGAACGTGCAGTATGCAGACTACGCTGTGTGGCAGAGGAACTGGCTGGCGGGCGACGTGCTGGAAAGGCAACTCGCCTACTGGCGCCAACAACTGGCGGGCTGTGAACCAGTCCTCCAACTGCCTACCGACCGCCCGCGTCCAGCCATGCAGACCTACCGCGGCGGAAAAGAATCGTTCGCCGTCCCGGCGGCGCTCTACGACGAGCTCCGTGCGCTCAGTCGGAAGGAAGACGCGACGCTGTTTATGACGATGGCAGCGGCATTCCTCGTCGTCCTTCATCGCCACACGGGTCAGGAGGACATCAACCTTGGCTCGAATATCGCGGGCCGCAACCGGCTCGAAACCGAGGGACTGATCGGCTTCTTCATCAACCTGCTGGTGATCCGCGGATGTCTCTCCGGCGACCCGACTTTCTCCGAACTGCTCTCGCGCGTGCGCGAATCGGCGATGGGCGCTTACGCACATCAGGACGTGTCGTTTGAAAAGCTGGTTGAGGAGTTGCAGCCTCCGCGCGATCCATCCCGCGCGCCGCTGGTGCAGGTGATCTTGGACTTCGTCAACCAGCAGACATCAATTCCGCAACTGCCCGGACTCGAACTGCGCACTCTGCCGCTGGGCGAACACCTGGGCAAGTTTGACCTGACGCTCAACGTCGAGGTCGGCGAGCACGGGCTCGGGGTGGCTTTGCAGTACAACGCAGACCTCTTCGACACCTCGACAGTCGCGCGTCTTCTCAACCACTTCGAAATCGTATTGCGCGAGGCAGCGGCCGACCCCCACGTCAGGCTGGGCACGCTCGCGGAGTTGCTCTCGCGGGCCGACAGGGAGCAACTGTTATCTGAGCGCGCCGGGCTCAAAGAAAAGCGCCGCCAGATGTTGAAGGTTGCACGACAGAGATGACCTTGAGCCGAGTCAGTACCACCTGCGGTAGCGGGTGGGTGCGTAGCCTTTACGCCTGTATTGAGGAGGTCAGTCGCCTGCACGGCTGCGCACCCACCCGCTAACCGCAGGTGGTACTGACCGTGACCAAGCTCAACTACGTACTTTTGAGGCAAAGCTGCCTCGCACGGGACATCCCCAACACAAGAGCAAGACATGCAACAGCAAACTACCACGCGAGGCTTTCGCCTTTCGCCGCAGCAGAAACGTCTCTGGTCGCTGCAACAACACACCGTCGGGTTGTCAGACCGGGCGCAATGCACCGTGCTTATCGAAGGACATCTCGACACGGCGCTGCTGAGGACGGCATTACAGAAAGTCGTCGAAAGACACGAAGTGTTATCCACTACCTTCCCACGCCCGCAAGGGATGAACGCGCCGCTTCAGGTTATCGCCGAAGGGCGCGCCATCTGGGACGAGTACGACCTGAGCGGGGTTGAACGTGCGCAGCAGGAGGCGGAAATAGGATTGCTATTCGATGCGAACGATTCGGCGTCAGCCGGACTCGCAGGCGAGTTGCCGCTGCGCCTGGCGCTCATCAAGCTCGCGCCTGAGAAACACGTGCTGCTCATCAGCCTGCCCGCGCTCAGCGCTGACAACGTATCGCTCAATAATCTCGTGCGCGAGGTGGGCAACTCCTACGCGGCACGCGCGGATGAATACGAGTCCGTGCAGTATGTCGTCGTCTCGGAATGGCTGAATGACCTGCTCGAGTCGGGTGATGCGACGGAAGGTGTTAAGTTCTGGCGCGGGCAGGACTACGCGGCTCTGGTCAGCTTGCATCTGCCGTTCGAGCGTGAAGCGGATGCTTCGGCGCAGTCGGATATTCGCTCATTCCGGTTGACGATCGGACCGGAGTTTGTGAGTGCACTGGAAGAGCTCGCACAAAAGCACGACTCATCCCTCCAGACCCTGCTCCTCGCCTGCTGGAAGATTCTATTGCACCGCTGGACCGGGCAGCCGGACACAATAGTCGGAACTGTTTTTGATGGAAGAACCGATGAGGAGTTGGAAGGGGCGCTCGGGTTGTTCGCAAGACAACTGCCCATCCGCTCGCACATCGATCAGAGCTCGCTACTGGGAGAAATTCTGCGCGGGCTTGAAGAAGCGAAGAGCGAGTCGTTTGAGTGGCAGGAGTGCTTCGTTTGGGAAAAGGCGATCGGCGATTTGTCGAACGCGAGTGGCGGACAGTTCTTCCCCTATTGTTTCGAGTTCATGCCGGCGCCCGCGCCGGTCGTCGCGGATGGCGTAACCTTCTCGCTCTACGAACGCCGCGCAGTTGTCGACCGCTTCCATCTCAAGCTTGACTGCGAGCTGCGGGATGGCTCGCTTGTCCTGACTCACCGTTACGAGGGCGCGCTTTACGATGCAGACGCCGTGGAGCGTCTCGCCTACCAATACGAAGCGCTTCTCGCAAGTGTCCTGGCGACGCCCGAGACACCCGTCGGAGAGTTGAAGATGTTGGGCGACAAGGAGCGTGAGCTCCTGATTCACACGCTCAACGACACTGCCGCTGACTTCCCGCAGGAAAAACTTCTGCACAGATTGTTCGAGGAACAAGCGGCGCGCACGCCGGAGCTCGTGGCCTTGGAGTGGGACGGCGGAAAGTCTACTTACGAGGAGTTGGACCGGGGTACGAACCAATTGGCGCGGCGGCTGCGGCTTGCAGGAGTTGGACCAGAGGTGGCGGTGGGAGTGCTGCTCGAGCGATCGCCCGAGATGGTCATGGCGCTGCTCGGCGTGCTCAAGGCCGGCGGCTTCTACGTGCCTTTGAATCCTTCGCTGCCGCGCGAGCGTCTGCTCATGATGCTCGAAGACGCGCAGGTGAAAATCCTTCTGACGGTCGAACCACTGGTCCATGTGGTGACGGGTATCGAGGTGAAGACGATTTGCCTCGATAGCGAGTGCGGCGAAGTCGCGGAGGCAGACGTAATGGACCACGTCGCCACGCCCGACAACCTTGCATATGTCATCCACACGTCAGGCTCGACGGGTCGTCCGAAGGGCGTGATGATCCCGCACGGCGCGATCTGCAACCGCCTGCTCTGGATGCAGTCGGCATATCCGCTTGGTGTTGACGACAGCGTGTTACAGAAGACCGTCTTCAACTTTGACGCGTCGGTCTGGGAGCTATTCGTGCCGCTCATGACCGGTGCGAAGATCGTGCTGGCGAGGCCGGACGGTCACCAGGACGCGGCGTACATGGCGGAGGAGATCACCCGACGCGGAGTGACAACGCTCCAACTCGTCCCTTCGATGCTGCGCGTAATGTTGGACGAGCCGGGGTTTTCGCAGTGCCGGACCCTGAAACGAGTCTTCTGTGGTGGTGAGGCGCTGCCGCTCGACTTGCAAGAGCGGTTCTACGCCACGCTCGACGCAGACTTGCACAACCTCTACGGGCCGACCGAAGTCTCCATCGACGCGAGCAGTTGGGACTGCGAGCGCGGCAGCGATTACGGAACTACGCACGGCAACGTACCCATCGGGCGGCCGCTCGCCAATGTGCAAATCTATCTGCTGGACGGGCGGCTGCAGCCAGTACCGTATGGAGCGACTGGCGAGGTGTACGTGGGCGGGCGTGGACTTGGGCGTGGCTACCTCGGCCGGCCCGATCTGACAGCGGAGAAGTTTGTCCCTGATCCATTCGGCGGCAAGCCGGGCGCGCGGCTCTACAAAACAGGCGATCTCGGCCGTCTCCTTCCGCAAGGGGCGATCGAGTTTCTTGGTCGCATCGATCACCAGATCAAGCTGCGCGGCTTCCGCATTGAGCTCGGCGAGATCGAGGCGGCGCTCCGGCAGCATCCCGAAGTCAGAGAGGCGCTCGCACTGATCCGCGAGGACGGCGGCAACCAGCAACTCGTCGCGTATGTCTTGCCGGCCGCACAGCCGAGCTCCGCGGCGCACGCCCTCTCTTCGCAGGAATTGCGGCAGTTCTTACAGGAGAAACTGCCTGACTACATGATCCCGTCCGCTTTCGTCCTCCTTGATGAGTTGCCTTTGACGCCGAGCGGCAAGGTTGACCGCAACGCGCTGCCCGCGCCGGGCCGTGATCAGCATGAAGCGGATGGAGACATGCCGCGCACGCCGCTCGAGGAGTTGGTTGCCGGTGTCTGGGCCAGGGTGCTCGGGTTGGACCACGTCGGCGTCAACAAAAACTTTTTCGATCTCGGCGGTCACTCTCTGTTGGCAACTCAGGTCGTCACGCGCCTGCGCGAAGCTGCCAACGCTGATCTGCCCTTGCGCAGTATCTTCGAAGCGCCGACTGTGGCGGGCATGGCGAAGAACCTCGAGGCGGTCCTTGCGCCGGGCGGTGGTGTAGTGATGCCGCCGATTGAGCCAGTCAGACGCGATCAACAACTGCCGCTCTCATACGCGCAGCAGCGAGTTTGGTTCATGGACCAGTTGGAGGCGGATAACTTTTTCTTCAACGTCCCGGCTGCTTTCCGCCTCGTTGGCAAGTTGAAGCCTGAGCTGCTCGAGCGCACGCTGAATGAGGTTGTAAGGCGGCACGAGTCGCTGCGCACCACCTTCGCGGAAGCCGGCGGCGAGCTCGCACAGCGCATCGCGCCGTCGCTGCGCATTGAACTGCCCATACAGGATCTGTCGGAACTGCCCGAGGCGGAGCGTGACACGCGCGTTCGACAATTGGCTGACGAGGAAGCGCGTCGCCCGTTCAATCTGGCCCATGGACCACTGCTGCGCGCAAAGCTGCTGCGTCTGGGTGATGAAGAGCACGTCGCGCTCGTCACGATGCACCACATCGTCTCGGATGGCTGGTCGATGGGCGTGCTGGTCAGGGAAGTGAGCGCACTGTACGAGGCGTTCGCTTCGGGGCTGCCGTCACCACTGCCCGAGCTGCCCATACAGTACGTTGACTACGCGGCATGGCAGCGGCGGTGGATGCAGGGTGAACTTCTCGAAGAGCAGCTCTCTTATTGGAAGAGTCACCTCGCAGGCAGGCCCGAGACACTTCAGCTCCCGACCGACCGTCCGCGCCCACCCGTGCAGACCTACAGTGGCGCGAGCCAATCGCTGGCGTTGCCGCCGTCGCTGGCCGAGTCACTGAATAACTTGTGCCGGCAGGAGAACGCGACACTCTTCATGCTTCTGCTCGCGACTTTCAACGTGCTGCTCCACCGTTACACGGGACAGACTGATGTTGTCGTCGGCACGGACGTCGCCAACCGCAATCGCGTTGAAATCGAGAACCTCGTCGGCTTCTTCGTCAACCAACTGGTGATCCGCACAGACCTTTCGGGCGACCCGGCCTTCCGTGCGCTACTCGCACGTGTGCGCGCCGCCGCTCTCGGCGCCTATGCGCATCAGGACATACCGTTCGAGAAGCTCGTCGAGGAGTTGAGGCCTGAACGCGATGTGAGCCGCACGCCGCTGTTCCAGGTCAAGCTGGTTTTGCAGAACGCGCCCTTCAAGTCGTTGGAGCTGCCGGGACTGACACTGAGCCCGATTGAGTTTGATGGCGGAAAGGCCAACCTTGATCTGACGCTGTTCCTGAATGAGTCTGAGCGCGGCCTGGTGGGCCAGATGGAATACAACACCGACCTCTTCGACCCGCAGACCATCACCCGCATGCTTTCCGATTTCGAACTCCTGCTCGCGCGCATTGTGGCGGCGCCAGAGGCCCAGCTGAGCGATTTAGTCGGAGCGCTCGCAGCCGCGGAGCGCGAGCGCGCTGAAGCCGAGCGGAAGCGAGTCGCCGAAGAGAGTTTCAAGAAATTCAAGGGCTTCAAGCCGAAGGCTGTCAGCGTCCCGCGCGAGGAACTGGTCACGACGGGCAGCATCACGAACGGCGCGTCGCTGCCGCTCGTCCTGAGGCCGAACGCAGAAAATCTCGACCTCGCCGTGTGGGCCGAGCGCAACCGCGACATGCTCCAGGGACAACTCGTTCGTCACGGTGCCATCCTCTTCCGCGATTTCAAACTCGATCCCGCGCGAGACTTCGGACGTCTCGCGCACGCCGTCTGCTCCGACCTGTTTCACGAGAACGGCGAGCACCCGCGGCGCGCGCTCGGCGACGGAGTTTACACACCTGTCTTTTACCCGCCGGAGCAACTGTTGCTCTGGCACAACGAGAACTCTTTCAACCATCGCTGGCCGGCGCGAATCTGGTTCGGTTGCGTGCAGCCGGCCACGCGCGGCGGCGAGACGCCACTCGCCGACAGCCGCAAGGTCTACGCTCTGATCGACAAAGACATCCGGCGGCTCTTCAGTGAGCGAGGCGTGATGTACGTCAGGAACTATGGTGAGGGACTGGGACTCGACTGGCAGACCGTCTTTCAGACCGATGATCGGCGCGAGGTCGAGCGCCGCTGCCGCGAGGCGCGAATGGAGATCGAGTGGAAGCAAGGCGGGCGCGCACGCACGCGCTGTGTTCGCCCGGCGTCAGTGCGTCACCCGCAGACGGGAGAACTGTCCTGGTTCAACCAGGCGCAGCACTGGCACGTGTCCTGTCTCGACCCGGAGACACGCGCGGGCATCCAGGCCGTCTTCAGTGAAGAGGACTACCCGCGTCACTGCTACTTCGGTGACGGGACGCCGATCGACGACTCGGTGATGGCGGAGGTACTGGAGGCTTACAGACAAACGGAGGTCGTCTTCGCCTGGCAGGAGGGCGACATTCTGATGGTTGACAACGTCCTGACCGCGCACGCGCGGCGGCCGTTCGAAGGAAGCCGCGAGTTGCTGGTGGCGATGGGCGACATGCGCAGCTTCGACGAAGTGGAGGCAGCCTGAATTATGAAGAGTGACGAAAACAATCTTCTCCTTGTCGAGTCTGTCGACTCAGTGGACGTGTTGAACGCCGAATTCTACGGACGCTTCCCATTTCCCTGGTCGACCGCGAAGTTCGACTACTTACATGACCACGAGTTCAACACGGTGATGCTTAACCAGGCGATTGGCGACTGGAAGCTACGCACCGTGCCTGCGGACGCGAAAATTTGGGTCGCAGGCTGCGGCACCAACCAGGCCATCTTCACGGCGCTGAAGTTTCCGCATGCCTCCGTGCTCGGCTCGGACGTGTCGCCCACCTCGCTCGAGATATGCTCCACCACCGCGAAGGAACTCGGCATTAAGAATCTCGAGCTCAAGCAGGAGAGTCTGAACCACGTCTCCTACGCCGAACGCTTCGACTATCTCATCTGCACCGGCGTGATTCACCACAACGCCGAGCCGCAGATCACGCTGGAGAGACTTGCGCGCGCCCTTAAACCGACCGGCGTTATGGAGTTGATGGTCTATAACCGCTTCCACTGGATCATCCCGGTGGCGTTCCAGCAGGCGATCAGGATGCTCGGTGAAGGGCGGGGCGAGGTGGACTTCGAGACGGATCTGTCCGTCGCCCGCAAAATCATCGACGACTTCCCGGCCGGGCTCCTGCTCAGCGGCTATCTCGGACGCTACGATGGCGACAGCCCCGAGTCGATGATCGCTGACGAGCTGCTGCAGCCAGTGCTTCATAGCTACACGGTGGAGTCGCTGGCCGACATGGCCGAAGCTTGCGGCCTCGAGATGGTCCTTCCGTGTCTCAACCAGTTCGACAAGTTGACGGGGAATTTTTCCTGGAACATGAACTTCCAGGATCCTTTGCTGAAGCAGACGTATGATTCGCTTCCCGATCGGACCCGTTGGCAAATCGCGAACCTGCTGCTGCTGGACAGTTCACCGATGCTCTGGTTTTACCTGCGCCACACCGATACAGAGCGAAAGACGGAGCGACAGGTCTGCGAAGAGTTCCTCGAAACGATCTTCGTGAGGGCCACAACTACGCAGAGTAATTATCTGCGTGACGGCGAGGGCAAGTACTTTCTTTCACCCAACACCGTCCCCTACCCGATCGCACCGCCCGATCCCGCAGTGCGAAAGATCGCCGACGCTGTCGACGGCAAATCCACGATGCGCGAAATCTTCGCGCGGCTCGGAATCGAGCCCGACTTCCAAAACGCAAACGGCGCGCGCATGAGGCTGACAACGCCGCAGTTCCCATACCTTAAGGCCGTACGCGGCGGCGACGATCGGCCAACGACTGTCGACGATGCCGAGACGGCGCGCCTCGAAGGTCTCAAGCTTAAAAAATTCAAGAGCGTAGCACCGAAGGCGGTCAAGATACCGCGCGGCGACTAACGCCCAGCCGGCTTTGCCTCAAGAGTCTGTAGTTGAGCTTGGAAAAGGTCAGTACCACCTGCGGTAGCGGGTGGGTGCGCAGCCGTCTTAGATCAACGCTGTGCGCGCGGTTGCGCTGACAACATTGACACTTGAAGGCTACGCACCCACCCGCTACCGCAGGTGGTACTGACCTCTTCCAACAATGATCTCTGACTTTTGAGGCAAAGCCCGCCCGGCCCAGATAAAACTACTTTGGAGGACAACATGGTGGAACAGATCGAGGGTTATCGGCTCTCCCCGCAGCAGAAACGTTTGTGGCAACTTCAGCGCGACCTCCCGCCCCTGCGCGCACAGTGTGCAATCGGGCTGGACGGCGATCTTAAACCGGAGGTCCTGCGCGAGGCACTCGAAGCCGCAGTCAACCGTCACGAGGCCCTGCGCACTGCGTTCCAATGCCCGCCTGGCATCACGCTGCCGATTCAGGTGATCAACGAGACAGCGGAGCTGGCGTGGCGTGTCGCCGACTGGGGCGAGTTGAGTGGTGACGAAGAAGAGGCGCGGGTGACGGCGCTGTTTGAAGAAACTGAACACCTGCCGCACGACTTTGAGCGTGGGCCAATATTGAGCGCGACTCTCATCAGCCTTTCGCCGCGGCGGAACCTGCTGCATCTCAGTCTTCCTTCGTTGTATGCCGATGCATGGTCGCTGCGTAATCTCGTGCGCGAGACTGCCGGCACGTACGCCGCGCTTCTCGAGGGCGTGAAGCAAGCGGGCGAGGTCGTGCAGTACCTGCAGTTCTCTGAATGGCAGAACGATCTGCTCGAGGACGAGAACGCTCCGATCGGACAGGCATACTGGCGCGGGCAGGACGTGTCGGCAGCACTGCCGCCCGCATTCACCTTCACACGCAAGCCCACGGGATCAGTTGGCGCTGGACGAAGGACACTAGACCTTCGCGTCGAGGTGGCGTCAGCAGCCGCAGTTGACGCTCTCGCGGAGAGGCTCGGAGCGAATGCGGAAGCGGTGTTGCTCGCGTGCTGGCACGCATTGCTTTGGCGCGTGACAGGACAGTCGAGTGTTGTTGTTGGCCACGTGAGCACCGGCAGGAAGTACGAAGATCTTTACGACTCGCTCGGCCTGTTCGCCAGGTCGTTACCCGTGCGATGCCGGTTTGAGGATGGGATGACGTTCGCCGACGCCGTGCACCAGATCTCCGAGTCGAGCCGCACGGCGATTGAGTGGCAGGAGTGGTTCGATTGGCAAGCGGTCGAGCCGGCAGAGACCACGCCGCGTTACCCGGCAGTCGGGTTCCGTTTCGACCATTGGCATGCGCCATACTCCGCCGATGGCATCTCGTTCACACTGCGCGGGCAGCGTGTCCGTGTTGACCGTCACGACCTCGCGCTCGAACTCGTTCGCTACGACGACACACTGCTCGCGCAGTTCACATACGAACCTACACTCTACAGCGAGACTGACGTTCGGCTCCTCGCCGAACAGTTCCAAACGCTTTTGCATAGTGCGCTTGCCAACCCAGAGGCGAAGGTCGCTGCGCTCGATCTGTTAAGCGAGAATGAGCGGCGGCGTCTGGTTGTCGAGTTCAACGCTACGAAGGCGGCATACCCGAGCGAGAAGTTACTCCACCAACTCTTCGAAGATCAGGCGCGACGGACGCCGGGTGCGGAGGCCATTGTCTACCGTGACGAGCGGCTGACTTACAGCGAGCTCGACGGGCGGGCGAACCAACTGGCGCGTCATCTCGAAGCGCTCGGCGCCGGCCCCGAGACGCTCGTGGCAGTTGCGTGCGAGCGGTCGCCGGAGTTGGTGGTAGCGCTGCTAGGCATTCTCAAGGCCGGCGCCGCCTACCTGCCGCTCGACCTTAGCTATCCGCCAGAACGCCTGGCCTTCATGCTTGAAGATGCGGCCGTGCCGGTGCTGCTCACGCAGGATCGCCTGCGGGCGGCGCTACCCATATGCGACGCGCGCATTGTCGCGCTCGATTCGGACTGGCCTGAGATCGCAACTGCGAGCACGGAAGAGGTGGCTACGCGCGCCCTGCCTGACAACCCCGCCTACGTCATCTACACGTCGGGTTCCACAGGCAAGCCGAAGGGCGTCGTTGTCCCGCACCGCGGGCTTGTCAACTACTTGAGTTGGTGTACGAAGGCTTACGACGTCGGCAAGCACGGCGGCTCGGTGGTCCACTCGCCGATCGGGTTTGACCTGACCGTCACCACTCTCTTCTCGCCACTGATTACGGGCCGCTCCGTGCTGCTCGTTCCCGACGAACAGGGTGTCGAGGGACTGAAGGACGCATTGCAAACAGCCGGTCACTTCGGCCTTGCCAAGTTGACGCCGTCTCACCTCGAAGTATTGAACCAACTCCTGCCGCCCGAGGCGGCGGCGAATTCCGTGGCCGCCTTGATCATCGGTGGTGAGGCGCTGTTGGCGGAACAACTCGCCTTCTGGCGCGAGCATTCTCCGGCGACACGACTGATCAACGAGTATGGCCCAACTGAGGCAGTCGTCGGTTGCTGTATTTACGAGGCGACGGCCAATTTCATATTGGAAACGCTCGCGACCGGGGCAGTTCCCATCGGCCGTCCCATCGCAAACGCGCGCATTTACCTGCTGGATTCGCGCATGAGTCCGACGCCTACTTACGTCGCGGGAGAGTTGTACATCGGCGGCGACTGTCTGGCGCGCGGCTACCTTAACCGGCCCGACCTGACTGCCGAGAAATTTATACCCGACCCGTTCAGTGACGAGCCGGGCGCGCGCCTCTACCGCACGGGCGACCTCGCGCGTCATTTGCCCGACGGGCAGATCGAATTCCTTGGTCGCGTGGACCAGCAGGTGAAAATACGCGGTTTCCGGGTCGAGCTCGGCGAGATCGAGGCTGTGCTCGGTAATCACCCAGGCGTGCGCGAGGCGGTCGTCGCGTTGCGGCAAGAGACGCCCGACGATCAGAGGCTCGTCGCGTACGTTGTTCCCGCCGGCGCCGAAGCTCCGACAGCGAGTGACCTGCGCGGTCATCTGCAAGCAGTGTTACCAGAGTACATGCTTCCCGCCGCGTTCGTTACGATCGAAGAACTTCCACTCACACCCAACGGGAAGGTTGACCGCAGCGCGCTGCCTGCGCCCGAAGGACTGCGTCCGCAACTGGCGGCGGCTTACGTGGCGCCGCAGAACGACACCGAGCGCGTCATTTCCGCCATCTGGCAGGACGTGCTGCAAATCGAGAAGGTCGGCATCTACGACAACTTCTTCGACCTCGGCGGCCACTCGCTACTAATGGTGCGCGTCAACCGCCGCCTGCGCGAAGAGTTCGACCGGGAAGTCTCCATGATCGACTTGTTCAAGTACCCGACTGTGAGCGCGCTGGCCGAGTTTCTGAGTCAGGAGCCGCACGCGGCAGCAGCGGCGGCGGCAGGCGACAGCAGCGGCAAGGTCCAGGCGCGCAAAGACTCGGCGGCAGCGCAAAAAGAGTTGCGCGAGAGGCGCCGCCAATTGAAGGCCCGTACGGGGGCATAGAACGAGGTCTGGTATGTCTATTAAAGAGACGATCGAGAGCTACGGTCCATCCAGCATCGCCATCATCGGAATGGCGGGCCGCTTTCCCGGTGCAGTTAACCTCGCGCGGTTCTGGGAAAACCTGCGCGACGGCGTGGAATCCATTTCCTTCTTCACCGATGAGGAAATGGATGATGCGGGAACGCCTCGCGAGAATTACACGCACGAGGCCTTTGTCGGTGCGGGCGGTGTACTCGATGGCGTGGATCTATTTGACGCCTCGTTCTTCAACTACAGTCCACGCGAAGCTGAAGTCATTGACCCGCAGCACCGTCTGTTCCTCGAATGCGCGTGGGAAGCGCTCGAGTCTGCGGGCTACGATTCGGAGAACTACCGCGGATCGCTGGGCGTCTTCGGTGGCGCCGCGCTGAGCACCTACATGATGAACCTCGTCTCGACGACGAACATCCTGCAGGTCGTCGGCATCGCGCCGACAATCATCGCCAACGCCAACGACTTTCTCACGACGCGCGTTTCATACAAGCTGAACCTGCGCGGACCGAGTATCGACCTCCAGACTGCCTGCTCGACTTCGCTCGTCGCGGTCCATGTCGCCTGTCAGAACCTCTTGAACGGCGAATGCCACATCGCGCTGGCGGGCGGCGTGACCATCATCAACCCGCAAAAGGGTGGCTACTGGTATCAGGAGGGTGGCATCCTCTCGCCTGACGGACATTGCCGCGCCTTCGACGCGGCGGCCAAAGGCACTGTTGGGGGCAATGGCGTCGGCATCGTTGTACTCAAGCGGCTCGAAGATGCGCTGGCTGACGGCGACACTATTCACGCCGTTATCCGCGGCTCCGCTGTCAACAACGACGGCGCTGCGAAGCTCGGCTACACCGCGCCGAGCGCGCGTGGGCAGGCCGAGGTCATCGCCGAGGCGCAGTCCATCGCAGGTGTCACGCCCGAAACGATCACCTACGTCGAGGCGCATGGGACGGCAACGCCGCTCGGCGATCCGATCGAGATGCAGGCGCTCACGCAGGTCTTCAAACCGGGCACTGACAGGAAGCAGTTCTGCGGCGTGGGCTCAGTGAAATCAAACCTGGGGCACACGGACACGGCCGCAGGCGTAGCGGGGCTCATCAAGACGGTGCTGGCGCTGAAGCACCGGCAGATTCCGCCGAGTCTTCACTTCGAGCGGCCCAACCCGAACTTCGATCTTACGGACAGTCCTTTCTACATCAACGCAACGCTACGAGACTGGCCCGCGAGCGAGACGCCGCGACGCGCGGGCGTCAGTTCCTTCGGCATTGGCGGCACGAACGCGCACGTTGTCCTCGAAGAAGCGCCGCCGCAGGACGACGAGGGCGAATCAAGACCGGCCAGCCTGCTGGTCCTCTCCGCAAAGTCGAGCACGGCGCTTGAAGCAGCGACGGCGAACCTGCGCCAGTATTTAAAGGAGAACCCCGGGCTGAACCTCGCCGACGTGGCTTACACGCTGCAAGTCGGCCGGCGTCGATTTGAGCACCGCCGGGCCGTCGTGTGCAGAGACCTTCAGGACGCAGTGACAGCACTCGAAGTACTGGCTGCGCCGCGCGTCTCGACAGCCATGGACGAGGCCAAGGCGCGTCCCGTTGTCTTTATGTTTCCCGGGCAAGGAGCGCAGCACGCGCAAATGGGTCGCGGGCTGTACGAGACCGAAGCGGTCTTTCGCGAGCACGTGGATTCGTGTGCCCGGCTGCTTGAACCTCAACTTGGAGTCGACCTGCGCGAGCTGCTCTACCCCGAGCCGGGACGTGAAGGGGAGGCCGATCAGGAGCTACGGCAAACGCATCTGACGCAGCCCGCGCTGTTTGTCGTGGAGTATGCACTGGCGCAACTCTGGATGAGTTGGGGTGTGGTCCCGCAGGCCATGATCGGACACAGCATCGGTGAATACGTCGCCGCCTGTCTGGCGGGAGTCTTCTCGCTGGAGGACGCGCTGGCGCTCGTGGCGGCGCGCGGCGCGCTGATGCAGGAGATGCCGGCGGGAGCCATGCTGGCGACGCAGCTTTCGGAAGAAGAGGTGCGGCCGTTGCTCGGTGCAGGGCTTTCTGTTGCTTCCGTCAATGCGCCGTCATTAACCGTTGTGGCTGGTCCAATAGAGGCCGTTGAGAAGTTGCAGAACCGGCTTGCGCAGCAGCAAAGCGAGGCGCGTCTGCTGCGTACCTCACACGCCTTCCACTCCGAGATGATGGAGCCTGTGCTGGAGCGCTTCGCTGCGCGCGTTGAGGCCGTGAAGCGTAACGCGCCGCGCCTGCCATTCATATCGAACGTCACCGGGACGTGGATCACGGACGAGCAGGCGACCGATCCGCAATACTGGGCGCGTCACCTGCGGCAGACGGTGCGCTTCGCGGACGGCGCGCGCGAGCTCTTGCAGAAGCCAGGCACGATCTTCCTCGAAGTTGGACCAGGACAGACGTTGGGCACGCTGCTCCGGCAACAGGTGGGGAAGGAAACACTGCGGGCGGTCGTCCCCACGTTGCGTCGATCGCAAGCTGAGCAATCGGATTCGATCTCCGCGCTCGAAGCGCTGGGCCAACTCTGGCTGGCTGGAGCACGCGTCGACTGGGAAGGCTTTTACGTGAGTGAGCGCCGTCGTCGCATCCCGCTCCCGACCTATCCTTTCGAGCGGCAGCGTTACTGGCTCGACCGCTCTTCGTTCGCAGCGACTGCGATGACGCGCGTGGCCACTCGCGGCAAGCAGGCGAAGGTCGCTGATTGGTATTACGTTCCTGTCTGGAAGCAGTCGCGCCGTCCCACGCGGAACGCGGGCGAGAGTCAGCAAAAGACTTACCTGATTTTCCTCGACGAATGTGGCGAAGGCGCCGAGATGGCGGCGCAGCTCAAACGCGAGGGCTACCGGGTCGTAACGGTGGAAGCCGGAGAATATTTCGACTGGGCCGGCGATAACGCCTACCTAATCAACCCGCTCCTGCCCGAAGAGTACAGCGATTTGTTCGCACAACTCGCAGAGTTAGGCACCACGCCGGATGTCATCGTCCATACGTGGGGGCTGACGCAAGGTGACGAGCTCGAAGACAGTTTGGACCGCAGCTTCTACAGCCTGCTGTACCTCGCGCAAGCGCTGGCTGGCCGGCACGAAGTCGAGTCGGTACGCCTCTGCGTCCTGTCCGAAGGAGCACAGGAGGTGACCGGCGACGAGAAGTTGTTCGCGGCGAAGGCGACGGCCGCCGGGTTGTGCAAAGTCATTCCGCAGGAGCACCCGCACATCACCTGCCGCAGCATTGACCTGTCGCTACCGGAAGGCGTGGCCGGCTCGGATTTAATCAGCGATCTGGTCAACGATATCGCGTCCGATTCGACGGAGCCGGTAGTGGCCTATCGTGGCAAGCACCGCTGGACGCAGATCTTCGAACAGGCACAGCCGCCCGCGCCACCCGAGGCACATGCACTTCTGCGCGAAGGCGGCGTCTACATGATTACGGGTGGGCTGGGGCGCATCGGCCTGCTGCTGGCCGAACAACTCGCACGCAGTGTGCGCGCGCGGCTGGTGTTAGTTGGTCATTCGGAGCTTCCCGCCCACAGCGAGGACGACGAAGTCTCACGGCGGATACGCGCCGTTCGCGCGCTCGAAGAGGCCGGCGCGGAAGTCCTGCTTGTCAATGCAGATGTTTCCGACGAGCGGCAGATGCGAGCGGCCGTCGAGAGGGCGGTCGATCGTTTCGGCGCGCTCAACGGCGTCATCTACGCTGCCGCAGGGAAAGGGACGGTCCCGCTGAGTGAAACGGGGCGTGCGCAGTGTGAGACGCACTTCGGACCAAAGGTGCGCGGGCTGCTCGTCCTCGAGAAGGTTTTGCGCGACGTGGAGCCGGACTTCTGCCTGCTCCTGTCTTCGCTCGCTTCCGTGCTCGGTGGTCTAGGTTACGCTGCCTACTCAGCCGCGAGCGCCTACATGGACGCCTTCGCTTCCGAACACCACCAGAACTCATCGACGGCCTGGATCAGTGTGGACATGGACGGTTGGCGCTTCAAGGAAGACGCCGCGTCGCCGCAGGCCGAACTGACGATGACGGAGGAAGAGGGACTCGAAGTCTTACAGCGCGTGCTGGTCAGGGAGGCTGCACCGCGAGTAGTGATCTCGACCGGCCACCTGCAGACTCGCCTCGAACAGTGGGTCGAACTCAAGGCCCTCCGCGGATCGAGCGCGGCGGATGCCACTGCCGTCCCCTTACACGAAAGACCCGCAGTGTCGAGCGCATACGTCGCTCCTGCGACTGCGGCCGAGAAGACGGTCGCGGACATCTGGCAGCAGTTGCTCGGCATTGAGCGCGTCGGTACGGACGACAACTTCTTCGAGCTCGGCGGCCACTCGCTTCTCGCTACGCAAGTCGTCTCGCGCCTGCGAAAGGCTTTCCAGGTGGAGGTACCTTTGCGCAGCGTCCTTGAGACGCCGACGGTCGCCGGAATCGCGCAGACCATCGAGGGCATTCTGGGTTCGGGGAAAGCGACTACGGCTCCGCCCATCGTCCCCGTGCCGCGCGACCAGAATCTGCCGCTCTCGTTCGCGCAGCAACGGCTTTGGTTCCTCGATCGGCTCGAACCAGACAATCCGTTCTACAACCTTTACGTCGCCTTCCGTTTGACTGGTGCTTTGAATGTAGCCGCCGCGGAGCGGAGTCTCAACGAAGTGGTGAGGCGGCATGAGGCGTTGCGCACGACTATCATCGAGGTGAACGGCCAGCCCGTCCAACATATCGCGCCGTCGCTCCATCTCGAACTGCCGGTACTCGACCTGTCAAAAGTGCCTCAGCAGGAAATCGATAAACGCGTCCGCATGCTGGCGGAGGAGGAGGCCGCGCGCCCGTTCGATCTCTCGGTTGGGCCGCTCGTGCGCGCGAAGTTGCTCAGGCTGGGCGACGAGGAGCATGTCATGCTCTTCACGATGCACCACATCGTCTCCGACGGTTGGTCGCTGGGCATCCTCGTCAGCGAAGTGACGGTACTCTACGCGGCGTACGCCAACGGCGAAGAGTCTCCAATTCCCGAGTTGCCAATTCAATATGCGGACTACGCGGCGTGGCAGAGATCGTGGCTACAGGGTGATGTGCTTGAAGAGCAGCTTTCCTACTGGAAGACCCAGTTGGGCGGTGAGTTGCCGATGCTCGAACTGCCGACCGACAGGCCGCGGCCGCCGTTGCAAAGTTTTCGCGGGGAGCATCAGTTCCTCTCACTACCGGATTCCATTAGTGAAGCGATCCGGGAGCTGAGCCGTCAGGAAGGTGCGACGCTCTACATTCTGCTGCTCGCGGCCTTCAAGGCATTGCTTTTCCGTTACACGGGCCAGACCGATATCCTCATCGGCACGCCGAGCGCCAACCGCAACCGCGCCGAGACCGAGTCCGTCATCGGCTTCTTCATTAACACGATCGTGCTGCGCACACAGTTCGACGGTGAGCTGACGTTTCGGGAACTGCTCGGACGCGTGCGCGAGGTGGCGCTCGGGGCTTACTCGCACGAAGACTTGCCGTTCGACATGCTGGTGATGGAGTTGCAGCCCGAACGCAACCTGAGCGTGATGCCGCTCTTCCAGGTCTCGTTCAACATCTACAACTTCCCGGCGCCGCCACTGGAGCTGCCCGGCGTGAAGCTAAGCCCGGTCGAGGCCGACTCGGGAGCGATGCCCTTCGATTTGATTCTCACGATTCGGAACGTCGAGCAGGGAATGCTCGCCGGCCTTGGATACAACACAGATCTGTTCGACGGCTCGACTGCCGCCCGCATGTTGAGCAACTTCGGGCGCCTGCTCGAAGGAATCATCGCTAACCCGGACGCGCGGCTCTCTGAATTGCCGCTGATGGGTGAAGACGAGCGGCAGTTGCTGCATGACTGGAACCAGACGGAAGCCGATTATCTGCGCGGTGAGGAACCTTTGCTGCACCGGCTGTTCGAGCGGCAGGCGGCGCGCACGCCCGAGGCTGTGGCCGTAGGTGGCGAAGGCGGGTCGCTCAGTTACGCGGAGCTGAACGCGATGGCTGAGAGCCTCGCCCGGCGACTGCGGCGCGCAGGAGTGCGAGCGGAGTCACGCGTCGGAGTGTTGGCTGAGCGGTCGGTGGAGATGGTGGTGGCGCTGTTGGGCGTGTTGAAAGCGGGTGGCGCCTACGTGCCGCTGGAGCCGAGCTACCCAGCGGAGCGACTGCGGCTGATGTGTGAGGACGCGGGCTGCGCAGTTGTGTTGGCCCAAGCGGCGCTGGCAAGCCTCGCAGCGGAATGGACCACGCCGGTGTTGCTGCTCGAGGCGGATGAAGAGGCGGATGGCGAGGCGGTGCCCTCCGTAATCACGACAGGGGATAACCTCGCCTATGTGATCTACACCTCGGGTTCGACAGGACGGCCGAAGGGTGTGATGGTGACGCACCGCGCGATCGCCAATCGGGTGCTCTGGACTGTGGACCATCATGGCTTAGGTGCTGCGGACCGGTTGCTGTTCAAGACGCCGTTCAGCTTCGACGCTTCGATCTGGGAGTTGTTCGCACCGTTGCTGAGCGGCGGGACGGTGGTTGTGGCGCGGGCCGGTGGACATCAGGACGCTGCTTACCTGGTGGAGGCTGTGCGCACGCATGAGATCACGGTGTTGCAACTGGTGCCCTCGATGCTGCGCGTGGTGCTGGATGAGGAAGGACTGGAAAGCTGCGTTACGCTGCGACGGCTGTTCTGCGGTGGTGAGCGGCTGACGATTGATGATCAGCGGCGTTTGGAGACAGTGCTCCCCACTGCCAGCTTGCACAACTTGTATGGACCAACGGAAACGGCGATCGACGCGACGAGCTGGGACTGCGAGCGGGGGGCAGGGCGAGCGGTGATGCCGATCGGGCAGCCGATCGGGAACCTGCGCGCCTATGTAGTAGAC
>Ga0134121_10000073_pt1 | contig 108409 bp, 86 predicted proteins | sample KB301_FD_96463 | JGI IMG/M metagenome (GOLD analysis project Ga0134121, IMG submission 96463) | Terrestrial soil microbial communities without Nitrogen fertilizer from Kellogg Biological Station, Michigan, USA - KB3-0-1 | ecosystem: Environmental > Terrestrial > Soil > Unclassified ...
GAGGATCGCCCAAATCGAGGCAACCACGGCCAGCAGCCGAATGCCCAGGTGCCGCCACAGGCACCCGCACCTCCACCAGCGAATCCGCCGAATAATGCGCCGCCTTCTCGCGAGGATCGCCCGAATCGTGGCAACCACGGCCAGCAGCCGAATGCCCAGGTGCCGCCACGGGCACCCGCACCTCCACCAGCGAATCCGCCGAATAACGCGCCGCCATCTCGCGAGGATCGCCCGAATCGTGGCAATCACGGGCAGCAGCCCGCCACCCAGGCACCGACAGCGCCCGCTCCAGCGCCACAGAGTCCGCCTTCGAAAAGCGAGCCGCCGTCACGCGGTCGCGGCAAGCAGCCGCCGGAGGACAAGACCAAAGCCCCGAATCAAGAAGGTGCGCCGGAAGACGAAAGGGGCCGCAAATAGAGCCAGCGAGGAGATTCGCAATGCGAGTCTCCTCTTCTCCCTTGCGCCACGATTTCCGCAGAATACACACTTGAAGCTATCGTGAAAAAACGGTTAAGGAAAAACAATCGGAGGTTTCGTGGGCCTTGGCCACTTTGTGGTAGAGTCGGATGGCCCTGGAGAGATGTCCGAGTGGTTTAAGGAGCACGCTTGGAAAGCGTGTGTGGGGGAAACTCCACCGTGGGTTCAAATCCCACTCTCTCCGCTTATCAGGTAAGGGGGGCTGTGCAATTGGACCCTGCAAACCCCGCCAGGTCCGGAAGGAAGCAACGGTAGTAGGTCATTCAATGTGACGCAGTATCCCCCGAGCCTGACCCCAACTAAGTGAAAATGACGGGTGCGCATGAGCGGAGCGAATGTGAGCCGGACAGGGCGAAACCATCAAGTAATGCAAAGCCCGGGCAAAGCGTGAGCGCGATAGCGCGAAACCGTAAGAGATAGGGCTGCCATCAAGAGCATGAGCGGCTGCGAATGCAAGCCCGATAGGGCGCAGCCACCAAGAGAATGAAATACCAGGTCATAGCGCGGAAGTTTCGTCCCCAGGTTTTCGACGAGGTTGTCGGCCAGAAGCCCATCGTCCAGACGCTCCAGAATGCCATTTCGCTCAACCGGACAGGTCATGCCTATCTGTTCTCCGGCCCTCGCGGGGTCGGGAAAACCACAATGGCGCGGATCCTTGCGAAGGGATTGAACTGCATCCAAGGGCCGACAGTCACGCCGTGCAATGAATGCCCCTCGTGCAAGGAAATCACGGCAGGCCAGTCGATGGATGTGCTCGAGATCGATGCGGCATCGAACACCGGCGTCGATAACGTTCGCGAGTTGCGCGACAGCGCCCGCTATGCGCCGACGCGGGATCGCAGCAAGATCTTCATCATTGATGAAGTGCACATGCTCTCGAACGCGGCGTTCAACGCGCTGCTGAAGATCCTGGAAGAACCGCCTCCGCATGTCATTTTCATCATGGCAACGACGGAGCGGCATAAATTGCCCGCGACCATCCTGTCGCGTTGCCAGCAGTTTGTCTTTCGCACGATCTCTCCGGCCGAGATTCAAGCGCACCTTCGCAAAATCGCCACGCGCGAGGGCGCGAAAATCGACGATCGCGGCCTGAGCTATATCGTAAAAGCAGCCGAAGGCAGCATGCGCGATGCTCAATCTTTGCTGGACCAGATCATTTCGTTCGGCGGGCAGGATGTCGCCAATGAGGACGTCCGTGACGTGCTGGGCTTTATTCCGAGCGATATTCTGGACCGCACCATCGATGCCATCGTGGGCAACAATTCCCGGGAACTGATCGAGACCGTCGGCATCATCGTCGACCAGGGACTGAACCTGCAGCAATACGCGCGCGAGCTGATTTCCCGCATGCGCGATCTGTTGATGATGAAACTCGGCCTCAATGAAAAAGTGCTCGGGGGAGATGAAGAAAAGGCGGAGCTCGCGCGGCGGGCGGAGAGCTTCTCGGAGCAGGATTTGATCCGGTACTTCGATCTGTTGCTGAAGCTGGAGAACGATCTGAAATGGACGTCGCAGCCGCGCTTTCATCTGGAAATCGGCCTGGTAAAGCTGGCCAAGGCGGGTCATTTGCGCGACATCGAGGAAGTGATTCGGGACTTGAAGCAGGGCGCATTGCCGGCCGTCGGCGCGGTTGCAGCGGCGCCTCCAGTTTCCAGTGCGGCGCGCCCCGCACCGGCCCCGCCAGCGCCACCGCGTCTGGCTGCTCCGCGTCCGGCTTCCCCTCCGGCCCCTCCCCGGCAGACTCCTTCGCCGGCGGTGAAGTCCGATATAATCAAACCTGCTGAAGCTTCACGTCCCGTCGATCGGCGGCCATCGGACAGCCTGATGGAATTCGTCCGGGAGGAACCCATCGTCAAGAAATTCCTCGAGACGTTCCGCGGAGACATTGCGCAGGTCAAACCACCCAAGGGAGAAGACAACAAATGAACATGCAGCAGCTGATGAAACAGGCCCAGAAGATGCAGGAGCAGCTGCAGAAACAGATGGAAACCACCACGGTGGAGGCCACGGCCGGCGGCGGCATGGTTTCCGTCAAGATGAATGGGAATAAGCAGCTGATTTCCGTTCAGGTCGATCCTGAAGTCTTCACGACTGGCGACAAGGAGATGTTGCAGGATCTCATCGTCGCCGCCGTGAACGAAGGCATTCGGAAAGTGGACGAAACGCTCAACAGTTCCATCGGCGGCATGACCGGCGGTATGAAGATCCCGGGGATGCTGTAGGAATGGATGTTGCGGAGCCAGTCAGCCGGCTTATCGAACACTTCAAGAAACTTCCCGGCATCGGCACCAAGTCCGCTCAACGGCTGGCCTTCTTCATCCTGAAAATGGACACGGTCGAGGCAACTCAGTTTGCCGAATCCATCCTGGAAGTGAAGCGGTCCATTCGCCGGTGCTCCGTTTGCAATAACCTCACGGACGTCGATCCCTGCCAATTCTGCACCGCCGTAAACCGCTCCGACAAGTTGCTGTGTATTGTTGAGGAGTCGAACAATATTCTCCCTGTCGAAAAAACACACAGTTTTAACGGTCGGTATCACGTCTTGATGGGGTCACTATCTCCCTTGAAGGGAGTCACGCCCGACCAGCTTGCGATCACATCTCTTCTTCAACGGCTTCAATCTCAAACTATTGAGGAAGTGATTGTCGCGACCAACCCGAATGTAGAGGGTGAAACCACAGCGCTTTACCTGTCACGCCTGATCAAACCTTTAGGAATACGCGTAACCCGTCTCGCCCTTGGTCTGCCGGTCGGCGGGGACTTGGAATACGCCGATGAAGTCACGATGGCCAAGGCACTCGAAGGGCGCCGCGAGTTGTAAGAGAGTTAGCCACGGATTACAGGGAATCAGGGACAGAGAGCGAGGAATTGGGGTCAGACTACTCGAACCCCAAACTCGTAGTACAGAGTTTGGGGTTCGAGTAGTCTGACCCCAATTCCTCCTACGGCCCCTGTAATCCGTGGCTAACTCCAATCAGGCAGATCGTCGACGATCAGTCCCCTCGTCCTCTTCTTCATCTACATCAATAGGGCGGGGAGGGTTTTGATGGGGTGGCATCTGTTGAGCTTTCCCCGGAGTTTGCTGCTGTCCGCCAGGCGGCGTGTTCGTCTGTTGTCGATTTTCTTCTTCCTGTGATTTTGGTTTGCGTTCTTTCTTTCCGTGCTTCATTGGACCTCCTAGGCTGATAAAACCTGCAGTCGCAGTTCCATTCCTGCACGCATTTCCTGATCGTCTAAGGCAGCTCAAATGCAAGATATCAACTAAGGAGTGCAATCTGTTGATTAAGGAAGGAGGACGCCGTGCGACCCATCCCGTGGCTGATTCGTACAGGACTTTTTGCTGTGGGATTTGGAGTTGGCCTATCGCACTACAAATCCACACCACCCCAACAGCCCGTCGTCATTGAGTTGCAGATCATCATGCCGGATTCATCCAAACGGCTATCGCCTCATAATCCTCTGCCTCAGGTCTCTTTCACCGGTGAGGCAGACCGCCTCGGGCCTGTGCCCCTCGATCTGCATCTATTGGAATCAAACTCCAGGAATTGACTTCACCATGGTTGGCGAGCGATTGCAGTCTCGAGGCCAAGACCTGAAGTCTTAGCCTCGAGTTCACAGCCTAGAAGCGAGGCGGGGCGATCAGGAAGGGCCAACCTTCAGCTGATTAACCACACGGACAACCCCTTCTGTATCCTTCGCAATCCGGGCAGCTTCAGTCTTCTCTGCCTGGGTGCTTACGGTTCCACGCAGCGTCACGATCTTCTTGTCGACATCGACGTTGATCTTTCGTTCTGGAACGGCCGAGCTAGCGATGAGTTTGCCTACGATCTTTGTGTGAATCCACGTATCATCCAGCGAGCTGGAAACGGTATCGCCGGACTCTTTAGCGTTCTTCCCTTCCGCCTGAGAGTACTCTTCCGTCCACTCGTTGCGTGCAACGTCAGGTGGTTTGACATCGATCTTCACATCGAGAGTCATACCGGCCTTGGCGCTGTGAGCGAGCTCGATAGCGCGGGTCCTGAGCGTTTCACTCGGAACTGTTCCCGAAAGGGTTGCCCTGTTCTCGCTGGCATTCGCGTCCACCTTCAGATTTGCCTTTCTGATCGCTTCGTCGGAATCGAGTTTGGCCTTGATGCTGGACGTCAAATCCGAATCCGTCAGCGGCAATGCTTCGGGGGACTTTGTCTGTTGTCGTTCAGTGTTGTTCGGTCCGCAGCCATTGACAACCAGTAAGCCGGTGGCGAGGAGACTCAGAGGAATCGCTCTCTTCAGCCAAAATGCTGGTCTGTTCCAAATTCTCATTGTTCCTCCTGGGAATCGAAGGCAAGCCCTTACCGGGACGCCTCCGTGATACATGAGATTCTGCATTTGGCTTTCCTCAAGATACGCGCGCGAAACAGGAACAACAGTTCAGCAGGAGTTCATTATGGTTGTAGGTGCTCTGCACTTGCAGTGGTACTGGAGAACCATTCGGCATGAAAGGAAAACAGCCGACTATTTCTGTCTGGAAAAAGTACATCCGCAACAGACTCGTTATTCGGCAATAGCTCTCGCGCGCACAATGAACCGATTGGGAGCGGGACCGATGAAATAGAAGGGATAACACGTAATGAGCGTCAGCATAGGGTCTGTGCTGGAGCGTAGAGGGCTTGTGTCCTCTGGGCGGACAATGCGTGTATCGACGATTCGATAAACATAATGCTGCCCACTGGCATCAATCCGGATTTCATCGCCCACCGCTACATCCTTTAAGATGCGAAAATGGGTATCCCGATGTCCCGCGATAACGGAGTTGCCCGCATTGCCAGGCAAAGAGCTTCCCTCCAAATGCCCTGGGCCTTTTCGTAGCGACTGCGATGTTGTTCCCTCAACGACCTTGAACGTTGCATTTTGCCGAGGGAGTGAGAGTTGAAACAGGTAAGAGCCGGCCTCGAAGCGAGGAGTGGCCGCCGAACCCGGAGAAGGAATATGAACCTCGACTTCTTCCGCCGCCGGGAAAAAGAACGGGTAAACGGAGAAGCTCCCCTCCGCTAGAAGGAGAACTCCTCCGAGAAACAGAATCCGTGATACGACACGGTTCCTTATCCTCATGGGTCATCATTCCTGCGCTCGAGCCGGCCTGAAGAGGAACGACACTGTGAGCAGAAACACGCCGCTGACTAACAGGGCAAGCCAGTTAGTGGCCGTTTCGGGAAGCTGGTCGGGAACTTTGGAATCGTTCTGAACACTCGACTGCGGCTCCGTAACTCGCGCGTCGGACTGACTCGGAGTTACAGGCGCCGGCTCCGGCTGTAAGGCCGCGACCTGATCCCGCTCCTGCCGCTCGCGATCAAGGTCGGCCTGACGATCGAGTTCGGCCTTGCGATCGCGCTCGAGCTGTTCCTGACGTTCATGCTCCGCCTTGCTCTGACTCTCCGATTCCGCTAGCGCCAGCGCTTGACCCTCGTCCTGGGCAGCGATCGCATCAAGCTCGGCTGCCAAGCCAGGTCCCGGCTCGGCTTGTGATACTTGATCCGATGTGGATGATTGCGCCGCCGATTCATAGCGTGCCGGCACATTCACCGAGGCTTCACGTTGAAGAGCGCGTACGCGGTCTGGAAGTGGGAACTCCCATCCGTAGTTCTTATCTTCCATCCAGATTTTGTCAAAATAATACGCATCACCGATGTGATGCAGTACGACTTTGGTGTCTTTAGGGTTCTCCTTGTCTGGTCCGGTCGCGATCGTGAGTACATTGGTCTCATAGACCATTTTGTCCTTGTTGAAGATTTGAAGGATGTCGCGGTTCGCCGAGGAAGGTCGTCGGATTTCGTACTCACCGGGCTGAAGAACTTTGTCCCCCACCGTTACAGGTTCGGGAAGATTCACTTTTATGCCATCGGTCAACCCTTGCCCCCGTAAGCCCACGGAGAAAGTCACAACAGCTACTGCGATTACCACTAAAAGCAGTTTTCTAAGATGCATCTGGTCCTCCTTCGTACTCTTGTTCACGCATCCCCCCTGGAAGGAATGCGGGGGAGGTCTTTCCCCACGTCGAACTCGTCGCACGCGGCAAACCATGACGCAATGAGCTTTAAAAGTAAGGACTTGTGTGGTGTTGCCCTCGGGCCGAAGAGCCTGAGGCTGGTTATCTTGTCTGAAATCTGCACAAGCTGGAACTCAACATGCACTTGGAGAAGCGAGAGGAAAGAACTATGGCTAACGGAATTTACTGCCTGTCTTCAGACGAACATCGGGCGAATGCAATACTGACTGCTCTTCGAGGAGCCGGCTTCAGTTCCGAAATATCGGTCCTCATTGAGAACCATGCCGAGAGCCGCGATATGTCGGTCAAGGAAGATGCGGTGCGCGGGGCAAAGGTTGGAAGCGTGGTCGGTGCACTGCTGGCCCTGACAATCCCAGGGTTGGGCCCAGCCTTGGCCATCGGACCTCTGGTTGCCATGATGGGCGGCGCCGCTGCGGGCGGCGTTGTCGGCGGCCTCGCCGGAGGATCGGGAGCGCTTGGCGGTGTGGGTCTTCCGAAAGCAGTCGAAAGAAGAATCCATCAAGGTGTGACGGAAGGCGACATTCTCATCTCGGTCCACACCGATGACCCTGAAAAGCGGCAGAGGGTTCTCGACATCTTCAGATCCGAAAATCCGGAGTATATCTACGAGGAACGCAAAGCAGCCTGAGGCCGGCCTATTGCCCGCACCTTGCGGCGTTTCGGCGCTGACTCCGATTGGCGCCGATCAACCAGGGGATCTTCCTGCCGCGTTGCCTTCGCTGGCTCCATCCGCACTTTTCGCGCGTACTCCTCGGCGGCACGGGAGTTCCGAGGCGGAATATTCTTGGAGGGCATAATCTTCTCCTAGCGGGCATTCCAGGATGGCGCATCGCTGGCAGGAAAAGAATCCGCAGACGCTTCATCGACGACAGAGGCTTCGTCGATGACGTCTCTCGCCGTACTCTTACAGGCCTTGTACAGCTGGCGGATGCCGAACCAGGCGCCCATCCCGAGCACAATTAGTTTCAACGTCTTCACGAATCACCTTCTAATTAGTAGGTAAATCTCACCGACCTGGCAATGTCGTCGAACGCCGTCCTATATTGCCCTTGTGCGTTCCCGGGAACCACTTCGACCAAATAGAAAAGCTGGCCTCCTCCGATCAATGCCGTATACACATCCACAATTTCCCCGCGGTTCGTCACTGGCGAATTTCCAGACAATCGCCGCCTCAGGGCATCGCGGCCGTCGAGGCGGACTCTTTGATAGTTGCCGGTTGCCTGCAAGTACGTATTGCCCTGCAACACTCCGGAGACATATTGATCCGAAGCTGTTCTGAGATCGGTAGAAGATGCATTGGAGATCACACCTGCGATCACACCGTGGGTAAAAACGGACTGTCCCTGCTGAGTTCCGTAGGCGCCATCAGGAGCGAACGTCACAGAGGACCTATCGCCGAACTCCTGCCAGTTGTCCGGAATAGAGAGCTTGAAAGGCCAGTCTCCTTCAAACGTGCGATATCGGTTTGACGGCGGCTCGACATTGCTACGGACCGGGGAGTCGTTGTTCGCAGGTCGCGAGTTACCCCCACCTGTATTTTTTGAGCGGGCGATTTCGCTCGAGGTCGGAGCTGGTGCCATCCGTCGTAAAGACGCTTGAATCTGAGAAAACTCAGCCGTCTGGTTGCTACGGCGTCCCGGCGCGACGGTCAATCGGCGCGCTTCTTCCGAGATGCGCTGATAGCGGTTCCCGGGATTCGGATGGTCGCTCAGGAATTCGGGTCCGCCTGCGCTGCCCTGCTTTTCGATCGTCTCAAACATTCGGGCCAGGTCGTTGGGATCGTAGCCGGCTCGAGCCATGGTCTGCGCTCCAAGAACATCGGCCTGGGTTTCGTACTCTCGGCTGAATTTCAGCATGTACGTGCCCAATCCGAGTTGGGTGCCTTGCGAGACGATCTCTCCAGCGTTGCCGCCGATGATGGCCCCGAGAATTGCGCCCCCTAGAGCTCCAAGCTGGACGCCGGGACTCCCTGCTTTTGTGGCTTGCGCGGTTCCGTGGCGGAGAACCACATGGCTGAGCTCGTGAGCCATGACGCCCGCCATTTCTCCTTCGGAATGTGCCGCTTCGATCATGCCGCGATTCACAAACATAGGTCCGCCGGGAAGGGCGAATGCATTGATGTCGCTGGCGTTAACGACGCTGAACTCGTAACGGAATTCCGGGTGAGTGTACTCCGGGGCTATCGCCGCGACGACGTTCGCCCCGACGCGTTCAACGTAGTTGTCCACTTCGCCATTTTCCGACAGCAAAGGCATTTCGCGAGACACTTGCGCCGCCGCCTCGCGTCCAACCTTAACGTCGTCCGCAGGCTTGTAGTTGTTCTTCGGCGGCGTGATTCTCGTGCCCTGGCCCAACGCAAGTGCAGCCATCAAGAACAATGCGATCGCCGGAAGCTTTGACTTTATCCGTGCATTCATAAATACCCTTCCCCTTGCATGCCACCTATACCTGTCCGAGATGCTCCATGAGCGTCTTCAGATCATCGGCATGCTCTTCTTCATTAGCCAGTATCTCTTCGAGGAGACGCCGGGTTGTTGGATCATCGTCGCCGAGATACCGGATGAAATCTGTATAGGACTGAACGGCAATTCGTTCGGCCACCAGATTCTCGCGCAGCATATCCGTTACGGTTTTGCCTTCCACGTATTCGGCATGGCTTCGCGATGTCAGCGTGTCTGGGTTCAGATCCGGTTCGCCGCCGAGTTGAATAATGCGTTCGGCAACCCGGTCCGCGTGGGTCTGTTCCGTGTTGGCGTGTTCGAGGAATTCCGCTGCCGCTGTCTGGGCATGGATCCCGGACGCCATGTAGTAATGTCGCTTATAACGGAGAATGCAAACGATCTCCGTGGCAAGGGCCTCGTTCAAGAGCTTGACTACGGCGTCGCGGTCAGCGCGATAACTTGCCGTTACCGCGCCATCCTCGACATTCGCGCGGGCGCGCTTTCGGATCTCTGCCACATCGGTAGACGAGATCTGCTTGGTACGCCCACTTTCCCGGCGAATGAGTTCTTTCATTGTTGTTTCCTTCCCTATGCCCTTCGGGCTCCTCGAAGGAGGAAGCCGAGACAGAATCCGATAGTCCCGACGGCAAGCAGCGTGTAGGCCGGGTGTTCATTGGCTTTCTCAGTCAGTTGGGTTGCCTGCCGTTTGATCTTCTGGCCTTGCTGTTGGACATAGTCGGTCGCGCGTTCCACGGTGTCCGCAGTCTGGCGCGCCAGATTGGAAACGGCGTCCGCACCCCAATGCAGGTTTTCGTCGATGAGCGTTGCCGCCTTGGTTGCGGTCTTGGCGAATGAGTTCCCGTTTTGTTCTCTAGTGGACATGCATTTCCTCCTATTCGTTGGTGAAGTTCTAGTTTCTCGACGTTGTTGAAGCACCCAGCGTTCCGATAATTTCTCCGGAGACGACCATTTCGACTCTGCGATTTCGCTGCCGGCCTTCGGGCGTGTCGTTGGTCGCCACCGGTTGCGTATTTCCAAAACCCCTGGCCGTAACGGTTGCAGCCGGGACCCCGTTTTGGATCAGGAAGCTCCGTACCGAATCGGCCCGGCGCTCGGAAAGCTGCTGATTGTACGTGTCGCCACCCACGCTATCGGTGTGCCCCTCAATGCTGAGCTGGAGTCCGGGATGGGATATGACAATGCCGGAAATCTTGGCCAGTTTTTCGCGCGCGCCTGGACTGAGCGTGTGTTGCGCGGTGTCGAAGAGCACGTCCGACATGCTCACGATCAAACCGCGAGCGGTATCACGTGTTTCCAGGATCAGGTTGAGTTGCCTGGTGAGCTGAGCGCGAAGCTCTGCCTTCTCCTGCTCGGCATTCCGGGCGGCGTCAGCGTTTTTTGTTGCGCGCTCGTCGGCAGCAAGTGCGAGTGCATTAGCCTGATTCGCTTCGAGCCGGGCTTTTTCGGCTTGAAGGCGGGCAGTTTCCGCTTGTTGCCGCGCGGTTTCGGCTTGTTCCCTGGCTACGCGCTCGTCCGCTTCGGCTCGAGTTCGGCGTTCCGCTTCCCGAGCGCGATCGGCCTCGGCTTCCGCTCGAAGTTGCGCCGCCTCACTCGCCTGAGCTCGCGCCAGGGCTTCACGATCCGCGGCGGCCTTCTTTTCCGCCGCGACGCGCGCGTCTTCCTGTCGAGTCAGGGTTACGAGCCTTGCGTCCTCGGCCATCTGGACGGCATTTCTGGCCTCCTGCACAATCTCCTTCTTGTCCTTATGCCGCGCGTGAAGGTCTTCGGCCTGGCGAAGCATCCCCTCCGCTTTTTGGTAAACATCGGGTGCGGTCGTCTGTGCTCCGGTCCAGGCTGCAATGCGGGTGGCGTTCCTGGCTTCGAACAACTCCAGTGGAGTTTTCTTATCCAGGGGTAGAGGTTTCAAATCCCTGGGTAGAACATTTACCGTGTACTGCCCTCTCTTGAGCAGCTCAAACTTTGCATCGATCTGATCCGGGATACCTCTCGTGTCATTTCTGATGAAATTCTCCATCACCACGACATCGCTGGGCTGCGTCACAGCGAAATACGGCTCCGCGGTCACGATGAGACCGAAAGATTGAAGGTCCGTGGTGACGTCCAATTTGCTCTCGTCGCCATTCAAAAGCACTTCACCGAGGTTTTTCGCCCTGCCTTCGGGAGTGATTGCCCACATGACATAGGTAAGGAACTCGGGTCCATATAGATTCGCCGGTCTCAGTTTGTCGAACTCGACTTCGACTTCGATATAACCCTGTTTGCTTTCGACCTTCGCTTCTCCATGCGCCTCCGGCAAGAGAGCTGTGCCGCGAAAATCGATTTTGGTCGCGCCTCCTCGATGCTGGTAGTTCACTGCCTTTATGGTTCTTTCGACGACGTTGATGTTTATCCGGTAAAGCGGATTCTGATCTGCTGGCGGCACTTGCACCTGCAGCGACTGGTTTTGAGTGGGATTGGCAAGGGGTACTTGTGCCATCAAATTCTGATACGCCGGCAGCATCAATAAGAAAGCAAAGCTCAAGCGAATGATCACCCTCATACATACCTCCTCAGACTGCGGTTGCTGAGGTTGATGCACTTCCAGTTCCACGAGATGTGTGGCCACATCTTCTGAAGACCGATTCAAAGAATCAGAGACCTGCGTCCGAAGTCCTCTATTTAAGGTGCGGCTTATGGGGTGTCTCGAATCCATACAGGCTTGGCAAGGATCGAGGAGGATTTCCTCGACCGCGCTGCACCCGCGGTCACCTAAGTGAAAGTCAACGAGCGGCATAGCTCTTTTGGTTGCCCGATTGCTGGGTAAAAGTGAAAACCTGAAAGGAGTGTCCATATGCTTGCCCGGCTTACATCAGTTTTGACGCTAAGTGTTGCGATAGTTTTGATGATGAGTGTCCCGGTGGTTTTCGCTGCGGATGATGCGACGGAACGCATTGGGGACGCGAAGGCAGTTTTCGAAGAAATCATGGGTTCTCCGGATAAAGGCATCCCGCGCGATCTTCTCGCAAAGGCGCATTGCATCGTGATCGTTCCGGCAGTAAAACGCGGGGGATTCATCGTCGGAGCCCAGTACGGAAAAGGTGTCGCAACGTGCCGCCAGCCTCAAGGCGCGGGCTGGACCGGAGTTTCGACCGTGCGTATGGAAGGCGGCAGCGTTGGCCTTCAGATCGGCGGTGGAGAAACCGACGTGGTAATGATGGTCATGAATGAGGCTGGCGCGAACAAGCTGATGAAGAGTCAATTCACGATCGGTGGTGAAGGCGCGGCGATGGCGGGGCCGGTGGGACGATCGGCAACCGCCGAAACGGACGCCTATCTTCATGCAGAGATACTTTCCTACTCCCGCTCGAGAGGATTGTTCGCTGGTATCGTGCTGAAGGGCGCAACTCTGCGCCCCGACGACAAAGACAACGCATCGCTCTATGGCAAGTCCGTTACACATGAAAACATCTTGCAGGGGCATGTCGCGGCACCAGCCTCGGCAGCGGCGTTGCTCAGTACTTTGAGCAAGTACTCGACAGTGGAGACGTCGGCCCGCTAGGGCGGCTGATCCCAAGTCAGGGATAGAAATCAGAAAGGAGGGCTTATGCTTTGGACAATCTTCGTAATTCTGATGATCCTGTGGTTACTGGGAATGGCGACGTCCTACACCTTGGGCGGGTTCATTCACATCCTGTTGATTCTCGCTATCGCCTCGGTGCTGATCCGCGTCATCCAGGGTCGAACCCCAGTCTAGAAAAACAAGGGCCCCTCCAAACCGGAGGGGCCCTTTCTGTCGGCTCAAACCTCTCGAATTAACTGGCCTTGCGCTGCTGCTTTCCCGTTGCTTCAGTTTCGTGCTTGCTCTCGCCTTTGTCGCCGGAGTCTCCCCTTTGCCTGACCTTGATCTGGTTCGTTACTTCTTTGACCCCAGAAACAGAATCGGCGATGTCTTCAGCCATCCGCTTCGCTTGTCTGTTGTCCACAGAACCGCGCAATGTGACTTCTCCGTTCTGAACACTGACTTCAATCTCTGTGGCATCGATCCGTCCGTGGCGTGTCAGTTGTTCATTGATGTCCTCTTCGATGCGCTCGTCTGAACGTTTATAGTTACGGGGTCCGCGGCCCGTGAACTGACCTTCTTCGCGATGCATTGCATCTTCCATCCCTTCGTACCATCCACGGCCGCCGAGCCCTTGATAACGCTCATTGTAGGATTTCCAACCCGTGTTGGGACCCGTGCTGTATTGCTGCCGCGCGCCGCTGAATTCGCCTTCCGGCCCCCGATATTGCGAACGTTGACGCGGGCTGCTCTGGAAACCTTCATTTCCCCGTTCCCAGCCCATGTCGCGGCCGCTGTAATCTTCCCGTCCGTAATCGCGGGTACCGTAATCGCGCTCTCGCCCTCTGTAATAACCCCCGAAACGCTGTCGGCTCGCGTCTTCTCCCATATCCATATCGCCATAATTGGCAGATTGCCCCGGCGTCCGTCGCGTTCCCTCTCTGCCCGACGATCGGCCAGCCGATGCCTGACTGCTCCGCCGGCCATAATCCTCACTGCGCGACGGGCGGCCTTCCTGGCCCAGGCCCATACTGAAATCGTCGTCGCTTCGAGGGGCTGACCATTGGTCCTCCTCTTGAAAAGACGGTTGCTGTCGACGCCAATCTCGCTCTTCACCTTGATAGTTTCTAGACATCTGTTCATCTCCTAAGAAAATTTGGGTTGGGATTTCAGCTGACTGATTTGAGCTGCACTCGTTTTACCAAAATGATCGCCTTGTCCAGGAACCGCGGAGTTCAGAAACGTGCCACCTGTCGGCACACCGAGCCCTCGCCACATGCACCGGCAAGATGAACGCATGGTGCGGAACTCCGATTGCCTTCAAGAAACATAGTTTGCGATCGCCATGGACCACGGCCACGTTGAAGGGAGGCATGCGCTTTGCCAAGAAAGCAGGCGAGCCGGAATCGAAGAATTTTGTGCGCGATTTGAGCAAAGTCCGCGAGGTCATGACTTAGGTACATGGCACACGGTTTTCTTTTTTGAAGAAGAGGAGGGCTTATGCAATTGAAAAGAGTAATGAGCACCGACCCGGAGTATGTGTCTCCAGCAACACCTATCGGTCAGGTCGCATCCATGATGAAGAGCAGGGATATCGGCATGGTTCTGGTTGCAGAAAACGAGCGCCTTGTCGGAACCGTCACGGATCGCGATATCGTGATCCGCGGGATTGCGGAAGGCCGCGATCCCAGGATCGCCATGACTGCGGACATCATGACCAGCAAACCGGCATATTGCTTCGAAGATCAGGATGTCTCTGAAGCCGCCCGAGTGATGGAACAGAAACAGATTCGCCGTCTTGCAATTCTCAATCGCAGGAAGAAACTCGTCGGCGTCGTTTCCCTCGGAGACCTGGCCAGCAGGGGTGGCGACGAAACAATGTCAGGAGAAGTTCTGAAGTTCGTGGCTCGGCGGGCAGCGTGATGCCCGAAGCAATTAAGTGTCTGCGTTGTTTCGGAACCAAACAAAACTTCTGAATTCAAGGGAGGCAACCATGGCCGTTTGCGAAGTCTGCAGTAATGACTACGACAAGCCGATCGAAATCTCGATGGCCGGGTCACGCCACACGTTCGACAGCTTTGAATGCGCGATCCACGCGCTGGCGCCTGTATGCAATCACTGCGGATGCCGAATTATCGGCCATGGTGTCGAGACCGGACAGGGAGTCCTGTACTGCTGCGCGAATTGCGCAAGACAGGAAAACCATACGGACGTTCGCGACCGGGCGTCCTAAAGCATGGAGGTGGTGTGATGCCGATCAGAGTGCTAACAAACGAGCTTCCCCGCACGATCCGTCGATCCGTTGCCGACGCCATCGTATCGACTCTTGAAAGCGCCGCCGGCGATTGGAAGGCTTCACTGACTTCCGATGGGAAGAATCATGCCTGGGATGTCGAGGTTAGCGGACCGAAAAGGTTTCATTGGTCTCGACGATTCTCCGCCGACGACCGAGACGCGGAAGTCATCGTCGAAGCCATGCGAGCCGCCCTGGAGGAATCCGGACAGGATATCGGCGGTCCGGCGAAGGCAGGCCTCAACGACGCCCTTTCCTCGCTTGCAATCCAGGGAATTGCCTTCACTGAAACCCCTGAGCAGAGCGGCGAACGGAAATACATCGTCGACAGAGTGCAGCTTAGAGAAAGCGAACTCGTCTACCTCCACAACCAGGGAGCACTCACGACGCATGGTATCCGCGCGTATCTCCTCACGCGCGACGCCGCCTAGATCTTTGCGGTCGTAATTTCTGCTGGCAGTCCGATTGCCTGTTTTTTCGGATTCCGGCAGAAACAGATGACTGCAAACCCGCAACTATGGAGTAACGACAATGTCAAAAGCTGAAACCGTGCCCGTCCAGAAATCGCAATCTATCGCCGATGAGATTGACAGATTGAACCAACGGATCATGCGCCGCGCCTTCGAATTATTCGAGCGCAGCGGCGGTATGTTTGGCTCGGAGCTCGACAACTGGCTCTCCGCCGAAAGCGAGCTGGTGTGGAAGCCGCCCATCGAACTGAGCGAAAAAGACAACGAAATGCTGCTGAGCATCGCAGTGCCCGGCGTTGAACCCACGGCAATCGAGATCGAAGCCACACCGGAAGATCTCGTAGTGAAGGCCGAAATGCGTCATGAGCATCTTGCGGAAAGAGGATCCGTGTACACTTGCGAGCTCCATTCCGGCGATATGTTCAGGACGATTCATTTCCCGAAGAGGATCGATCCAGACAAAGTAAAGGCAGAGTTCAAAAACGGCATGCTCACCATTCACGCACCAGTCAGTGCAGAACACCGAATCCGAAACGTGTCGATTGATGCAGCGTGAAAACGGCCGGAGGAGTCGAAAACCCCAAATTCGGGGCCGTGGAGGAATTGGGGTCAGACTACTCGAACCCCAAACTCGTAGTACAGAGTTTGGGGTTCGAGTAGTCTGACCCCAATTCCTCCACGGCCCCGAATTAATCTCTCACCACCGCTCCGCGGTGTTCGCTGAAATGCATAGGTAATTGAGACGTCCTTAGAACGCCTGGCCGATTCCAAAGGAAATCGTGCGCCGGTCTTCTCCCGTTCTCGGCCAGAGATTCAGGCCCATGTCGACCCGCAGCAGAATGAAACCTGTATCCAGGCGCAGACCGACCCCCGGCGAGTATCGCTGCTGGAAAGGGTGGGTCGTCCCAACCCGGCCATACACGTTCCCAACATCGAGGAAGCCCACGACGCCGAATCGCCAGAACAAGGGATGCCGCAGTTCCTGATTCGAGACAATCAGGGCATTGCCGGGTAGGAGGGCCGCGTCGTCTTTCCCAAACGCGCGCAGAGACGCCGAGCCTCCGGCCCTGAACTGATCCGTCGCGATAAGCTGGCTTCCCGAAAAACCGCGCGCAGCGCCCACGCGGTAGGCGCTGGCATAGATCAACTTCGGTCGCACTTCCCTGAAGCGCAAATATTGTGTGTAGTTCCGCACGTACCGGATGGACGAACCGATGAAGGGAGGGGCCAGATCGAAGCTATTGGAAAAGAACGTGCCGCGAGTAGCATTCAGAATGTCGTTACGGGTGTCGCGAGACAAAGTCGCGTTGAATCGCGCGACGGGCACAATGAGATTCGGAAGATCGACAGCGGCGTCGGAGAGATCCCTGTCGAAAGTGCTCACGCGGCGGTAGGTATAGTCATAGGACAGCATGTAGAAGTCGCTTAACCGCCACTGCTGTTGCAGCGTGAGTCCAACCGTATTCGCCACAGTATCCGGAAGGTACTCCCGCGTCCGGAACAAACTCATCGTCGTGGTGACATCCCTGTTGAGAAAAACCGGGAACGAATTGAAGATGCGGGCCTCTCGAAGATCTCTGTCTGCCTTCAGGCTTGTGCCCGCCATAATGCCTTTGCCGAAAAGGTTTTTGTGAGTCACTTCTGTGCTGAGGCCCAGACTGTTGCTGGATTGATGGTCTGTCACGCTAAGGCCGTACTTCACATTCCACGGAGCCCGCTCGTTCAGATCGATGTGAGCGACATAACCCTCAGTCTCGTTAGGCACGCGGATATCGACGCGTTTGAAAAGGCCCGTGTCGTAGAGTTTTTTGCGCGTCAGGTTGATGCGCGTGTAATCCACGGGATCGCCCTTTGAGAACTGGAAGTAACGCCGAATATGACTCAGGACTGTCTTGTTATCGCCCGAAATCTGTATATCGGAAATCTCCTGACGCGTCCCCTCCTTGAGCGCAAAACTCACTTCGATGCGCCCGCTGCCCGGCTCATAGTGCGTGGAAGCGCCGATCTGGACGTCATTGAATCCCTGTTGCCAGTATTCGGTCATGATCCGACGGCGGGCGATGCTCACCCAGTCCGAGGTGTAGGGAAAGGGCTTGAGCGGCTTTTCGGCTTCCGGAGGCCGCGCAGCGCCGGTCGCGCTGGGAGTGATTATCTTTGTGGGTCCGAGCATGATGACGTTCGTCAGATGCGGGGCCTCAAAGAAGGAGTTCCCGTCGTAGCGGACCGCAATCACTTGATACTGTAAACCCGGATCGACAGTGACGACAAAACGCGGGCCATCCTTCTCCATAACCAGTTCTGGAACCGTGGACTTCGCATCGAGAAAGCCTTTACCCTGCAACTCGAATTGAATCTGATCCCGGACTGCTTCCGGCTTCTCCATGATTGTGCCGGCGCTGTGGGTGACGTCCGTGAGCGGCTCAATTCCTTTGAAGACCCACTGCGGATCCGGCGACTTCACGCCTGGGACGATCTGATAGACGTAGTGTCGTTCGGCCGGATCCTTCGACTCATTGGTCGCCGATACACGTGCTTCAAGGTACCCCTCGTCGCGAAAGTACCGGAGCAGATAACGGATGCTTTCTCTCAGCGACGGCACTTCTGCGAGACCGTCGACCCAGATCTGGACCACCTTCTTATTCACGCTGTCCGGCACCGTGAAGCCGCTGTAGTCGAGTTTGATGACAGGCCCGTCTTCGATCGAGAAGTCCACGTCGACTTCGCCGCCCGAAGCATTACGCCGGGGACGGACCCTTGCATCCATATATCCTTTCGATGCGAGGTAGTCCCGGAGGGCGCGTGCGTCGTCATTCATCCGCGTAATGCTGTACGGCTTGCCGACTTTTGTGACCTGTTGCTTCAATTCCTGCTCTGCAAAACTCGAGCCGTTGAAACGGACAGCCCGGAGTTTCACTTCGTTGCGTGGAGCGACACGGTGTGGCAGCGGAGGGCCGCCGCCGAATTCCAACCCATGGCGAAATTCGAACCGGACCTCATCCTCATCAGGTCTGTTGATACCCCGCGCAACAAATTTCTTAAACGTGGCGTAATTCAGAATCCAGGCCTGATTGCGCGGTCCAGACAGATTCTGTGAATAGACCATGCTCAGGTTTTTCGTAACGTCCTTACCGACTGTAAGGCGCGCGCTCACATTCTGCTCGGAAGCAAGAGTCGCCGGCTCGATTGTCACCGTGTCGAGGCCGAGCGCCCCGCCCGCCTCCTTGAAAAACCGGCTCGTGAGCTGGCCTGAAAGATAGTCGTACAACTGTTCACGCGCGACGGTCCCCAGCTGCGCGGACTGCAAGTCTGTATACGACCGGCCTGTAAGCAACATTGCGACAATGTCGGGCTCCGAAAGATACGGGTCGGAGGTCAATTCCGTGCGAAGGTCGTTCGGCATACCGGTAGCCGTCAGACTAATGGCATAGGTTTCGCCTTTGATTGTCAGATCATGGGTTGCCTCGAAGTCAAACGTTGGCTCGGTTCGAAGAGGGTTGTTAAATTCGACAGTTCCGCGCTCTATGATGTACCGGTCGCGCCGTTCGCCGATCGCCCCGGATTCGGCGCCCTGTGTGGCTCCAAAGTAGATTTCACCCCCATCGAGCGCTTCCGCCCTGCCGAGGACAACCGGGTCATTCACAGTGCCTCGAAGACGGAAGGTTCCGGTGAGATCGACGTTGGCGACGTTGTTCGTAATGGTTACCGGCGACGTTGTATCGACAATGACATCGAGGTTGATCTGGTCTCCGAAACCCGATCTATCCCGCCGCACATAAGCCATCGCGTCCGCCGGCGTCAGCTGCTCAAAGAATTTTTGTTGCAGGTCAATGTTCTCGCGATAGAGGGCATCCAGGATCGTCACGTTTCCTGTAAGGCTCAGCGCGGGTGAGCTTCCGTTGAGTGCCAGGTTCGCCGCCACTTCGCTTTCAAGGCCCTTCGGATACTCCAGTTGCGTTTTCATCAGATCGACGTGGACGGTTGCATTCTGAAGTCCCGCCGAAGAGATTCCGGAACCTCCGGTGACCGTGAAGGACCCGCCATTCAGGTCGCCGGTTGCCTGGGCAATCTGGAGTTGACCGCCCGCGAGCTGAATTCTCGCGTTCACGCCAGACAGAACCAGCGGCGGTTCGGCCATTTGAATCTGGGCATCAGTGAGATTCACGAAGCCGCGCATGTCCGGTTGGTTCGTCGTACCGCGGACCGTTACCTGCGACTCCATCCGCCCAAAGGCGGCAGAGTCCGGGATGAAGCCCTCGAGGATCCGAAGATCGGTGTTGGCCTTCACATCGAAGTTAAGGTTCCCGGTTCCGAAGTCCGCCGTTCCACCCGCGGAAGCTTGCGTTTCAGGTCCTTGAAGGTCGAAATTTCGCACCGTGAGCACCTGATTCGCGAATGAGACTTCTCCGGGCTGCACTTGATGGATTTCGACATCGTGCGCGTTCAGGTCGAACTGCGTGACCTTCGCCTGTCCCTCGATACTGTCGATTCGCGGCGCGCTGACCTTCACCTGCCCTTCCAATCCCACGACTCCCGACACCGACCGATCCGGCATAAGTCTCTCCGGCCGGATGTTTTCCGCCTTAAAAGAGAACTCGCCTGTGCCCTTTAGCGTGCCTCCTCCATCAACGGCGACTCGAGCATCTGCATAATTCGCGTGCATGTCGCGAATCGTGAATCGATCCTGGGTGAAATCCACAGCGGTTTCCACAGTGGCAACATCGAGCATTTTCGGTGTCCGAATTGTTGCGTTGGTGGTGTGTAAATCCCCATCTATCTGCGGATTGTCGTAAGGACCTCTCACCACCGCTGCAATCTGGGCCTGGCCGCCAAGCAGAACGTTTTCCACAGGAAGCTGCGAGAGATTTGCGGCAACGTCCACTTTCACGCCGGTATCGAGCGATCCGGCAGCCTTCAGGTCGATGCCTTCGCCCACCAGGGTGAAACCCTCCAGCTGGAGCATACTGAGGGCGACAGGCGTCACGGTTCCTTCGGCCTGAATTTTTCCGTTGGCAACGAAATGATAGGGCTGATGCGGGATCTGAATCTGGCTCTGGTTTGCCTGCACGGCCGCTGTGAAGGCATAGGGCGTTTTCAGCTGCAGCACCCCGTCCACGGACGCTTTGTATTTCGCACTTTGGAGTTTCAGGTCCAGCGTCTTCGTATCGGCAGTTCCGTCCACCGTGATGTTGCCGTGGTCATCTCCCGCATAAACGACATTGGCGAACTCACCTTTGACATTCGCAGATGGCGCCTTGTACGAGCCCGAGACATCGGCGTCCAGGTCTACAGTGGTAGAAAGGTTCCGTACGTTTGTGATTTTCAGATTGGAAACCTTGACGCGGGCGTCCGTCTGCTCCGTCTTGAGATTCACTTCGCCGGAGGCTTCCAGCATTCCTTCCTTTTGCCGGGCAATCAGCCGCGTCACCTGCAGAACATTGTCGTTCAAGCCTGCATCGGCTTCTGCGCTGTCGATGTGGGTTCCGCCCACGTCCAGACCCTGGGACGACGCCATGAGTGCGGCAACCGGGTGATCGATAGAGCCGTCAATGACCGCAGACGCCTGGATTTGACCCATGCCGTCGGCAACGAAGTCTCCCAGTTGGGCGTGGATTTCGGGAATGGCACCGTGCAACATTCGCGTTTTCAAATTGATCTGCGCGTTGCCCGACGGAATGGTGGAATTTTTCAATTGCGCGGCAAGCTGAGTGAGATTGACGACTTGATCGCGGTAGGTTGCCTGAGCTGTCGCGTCCAGCGGGCCGATTCCCTCGTAAGTCACCTGCTTCGCGATGACGCGCGCATCGACCAAAGGCGCAGACACGGTCCCGAGCAGGTTTCCCTGAGCCGTGATCAATCCGTATTGCTTGTGTGTAAGCAGGAATGTTCCGGAAAGCTTCCGGTCCATGCCCGTATTGATGTTGGCGTGGAGGCTCGCGCCCATGGGCGCGGCCCGAACGTCCAACTGTGCCCTCCCGTTGGTTAGACGAATGTCGCTATCGGCCTTTCCGTACTCCTGCGTGCTTACCGCGATGCGTCCAGTTCCGCTCAGATCACTGAAGTCGGAAGCCTTCCACTGGAGGTCCAGGTTTCCTCCCGTCTCCCCGCGGACTCCCGAAGGATCGAGGCTTACGCCGTTCCAAACCAACATTGCCGACTTGTTCTGATCCGTAATTTTGGCGGAGCCGGTGACTTCACCTTTGCCACGAGTTGCAGAGAAATCGGTAACGTTGAGAATGCCGCCCTCATAGAGCACTTTGCCGCGGGCTACAACGTTGTCCCACTTTTCGATCGCAAGGGGTTCCGTGTCGAAAGTCAGGCTTGCTGCGATCGTGGGCGCCCACCGCAATGTGCCGATCGCCGACCCGCTGCCATTGCGCAGACCATACTCCGCAGCCCATTTCGTACGCTCGATCTGCAAACTATCCGACGATAACACCAGGGGCACTTCCGGAACGTGAAGAACGGTGTCAGGACTCACGGTCACCGGAGCGGCAAGTTTCAGGGTGCCATGTTTGTTGTCCGCGACGATGGAAAACGAGGGGATGTCGAGTTGCGTGGATTGATTTGCGTACGACAGGCTGGCATTACGAATAGCCAGATGCTCCACGTCCAGGTGGGGCACTGCGACCGTTTTGCCGGAAGGTTCCGGGATAATCTTCTCCGGCGATACGATCTTGACGCGAACTCCATCGGCGTCGAACGTCTTGATGGAAATTCCCTTCGAGGTATAAACGTTCCACGGTATGTCCAGCCTGACGCGGTCGATCTCCACCTTCACGCCGAGGTTATCGTACGCAAATCCCTCCAGCGACATCTCCAACTCGAACGGCCGTAACTGGATGCGCCTCGCGGTAAAGGGATAACCCGCAGCACGCCCAAAATTCTCGGCACGACGCAGAAGGAACTGCTGAACCGGAGACAAGTGGATAAGGATCACCCCGCCGCCGATGAGTAGGAGGAAAGCGGCGGCTGTCCGCTTTGCGACTTTGCGCCAATTTACAGCGACCACCAGGTGAGAGAATCGTAATGCCACTTTATGGACCTCAAGGTGCGATCTTCGGCCTAGGCAATGCCTTAAACTGGCGGAGCCAGACTTCAACGAAGCAGTTAGGTTTCCGAAAATGATTAGTGTGCGTGCTTACGCAACTCGGAATCTGTCTCTAATTGCTCGCGCTCGCCGAGCGGCAGTGAGAATGTGAAGCAGCTTCCCTGACCCATTTCACTTTCCACGGAAATCGAACCACCGTGAGCCTTGACCAGGCGCTGGGTGATCGCGAGGCCAAGTCCGGCGCCACGGTTTCTCTCCGCAGAGCGGACCTGGTGGAACTCCTCGAAAACGGGGGCCAGTTGATCCGGCGCGATACCGACGCCCGTATCCTTAACGGACAGATAGGCGAAAGCCTTATCGCATCTTGCGGTGATCGTCACCTGGCCGTTGCGTTGCGTAAACTTCAGGGCATTGCTGGCAAGATTGTAGAGAATCTGACGAAAGCGCTGACGATCGGCAAAAACCATGAATCCAGGCGGAACATCGATCACGATATTCACGGACTTCTCGCGGTCGATTTGGGAGATTCCGGCGACGACTTCCTGAACCACCGCACGGGCTTCAAATTCCTGGCAATCCAGTTGAAGCCGCCCCGCCTCAATTCTCGAATAGTCGAGAATGTTCTCGACGAGTCGAAGCAGGTGTTCGCCTGCAGTGCGAATATGACCCAGGAACCGCGTTTGTTTGCCCGTCAATGGTCCGGCGCTCCGCTCCGAAAGCAGATCGAGAAAACCAATCACCGCATTCATGGGAGTGCGGAGTTCATGGCTCATTGTGGCGAGGAAGCGCGCCTTCTGTTCGTTGGCTCGTTGGATGGCACGGTTCTGGAGCTCGAGTTCGACATTTGCCCGGGCGAGTTCCGCGCTGAAGCGTTCAAGTTCCGCGTTCATCCGCCGGAAGCGCTCCTCGCCTTTACGAAAGGCTTCAGTCGCTTGTTTGTGGTCGGTAACATCGACACACGAGCCCATGAATCCCAGAAACCGGCCTGCCGGGTCATGCCGCGGGGTGCCGCGGTTCAAGACCCAACGGTATTGACTGTTGGAGTCGAGAAGCCTGTGTTCAATCTCAAAAGGTGTGCGTGTTTCAAGTGAAGCCTTGTAGACGCGAACGCATTCACCCACATCCTCCGGATGAATGACAGCCATCCAGCCAGAGCCGTGCATCTCGTCCGGAGACAGCCCGGTCAGTTGCCGCCACGCCGAGTTGAAATACTCCCATGCGCCGTCGACTCCCGACATCCAGATCAGGGCAGGAACAGCGTCCGCTAGGGCAGTGAAGCGCCGTTCGATGTCCGCACGGCGGGCCTCGATCTCGCGGATGCGGGTCATATCATGGAAAACAAAGACTGCTCCCAGGATCGCCCCGGCCTCTTCCCGCATCACAGCGGAGCTCACGATAACGGGAATTCTCCTGCCGTCCGGCGTCACAAGAGCCGTCTTTTCCGGCCTCGGGCCAGGCGCCATTCGACCGAGGGCTTCATAGATTGGGGATTGCAGTGTTTCTCCGGTTTCCTCGTCGACCAATCGAAACAATTCATCCACAGCCTGGCCACGCGCTGTGTCAGCGCCAATGCGAGTGATCTTTTCCCCGGCGGCATTGATGTAGGTAACGATGCCGAATTCATCAGTCACAAGCAGTCCATCTGCAATGCTGGAGAGAATGACTTCCAGCCACATGGCATGACGTCGTTCCGCGGCGCTGGCGCGCTGGCGCTCGGCGAGTTCCTTTTCGTAGGCATCCAGAAGTTCACTGGACAGAGCCTCGCTGCGGCGCAATCGACTCTGAGTCCGTCGCTGTATTTCCAGCACGAGCGCGATGGTCACGCCTTCGCCGAGAAAGAGGAGAAGACCCGCCAGTTCGTCGCTGTTGCGGGGCAGCAATCGTCCACGAACCGCAAGATCAAGACTCAGGCTGCCGAGCCCCGTGACAAGGAAGGCCGGCCAAAGCCCGAACGCAGCGGCGGCAAGCACAACGGCCGCCAGCAACGCCCCATAGTGGTATTCAAGTCCCAGGACCGGCTGGAGCCAAAGCCGGAATCCCACCGCCAATGCGGCGAGAGCGAGAGCCCCTAACAAACGGCCAATGGGCTTTAAAACTATTCGTTTCACCGATAGCGAAGTTGCATTTCTGCAACCAAAGTGGACCTTGGGGCACGAGTTTTGGCATTCGGCGTGCACCTTCCGTTGCCTTGAAACACATATTGGTCGTGGACGACAATCCGAGTAGCCGAGAGCTGGTAAAATTTGCATTGGAACCTGGCTACGTGGTTGCAGAGGCTGCGGACGGGCGCGACGCCATTGTTCAGATTCGACAGACGCTGCCGGATCTGATACTCATGGACATCCAAATGCCGGAAATGGACGGCTACGAAACGTTGCACGAGATTCGTGCGCATCCAGAATCCTCGCTTGTTCCGGTTGTTGCGGTTACAGCCTTCGCGATGCTCGAAGACCGGCAAAAAGCATTCGAAGCTGGGTTTGACGGTTACTTTGCCAAGCCGATCAATATCGCGGCTCTGCGGACGCAAATCGATTCCCTTCTCAACAGATAGGGCGCAGCCATAAGCGAAATGAGCAAAATGAACGAACAGCCAATCACACTTGTCGCGGTTGACGATGATCCTGCGACGCTGGAACTCATTACCGAGGCGCTTTCCGAACTCGACGTGCAGGTCCTGACGTCAACGGACCCCAACGCCGGCCTCGAACTCATACTACAGAAGCAACCCGACATCGCCGTACTCGATCTGGTGCTCCCAGGACGTGATGGGATGGAGTTGCTCGAATCCATCGTCGAGCGAAGCCCCAACACGGAAGTGTTGTTGATGACGGGCCACTACTCCACAGAATCCGCGCTCGAAGCCATTCAAAAAGGCGCGTGCGATTACCTGACGAAACCGATTTCCATTGCCGATTTTCGCCTTCGCGTCAGCCGTCTGGCGGCGGAAGCGAAGCGGCGGCACGAAGCACAGAAGCTTGAGGGCGAAGTCATCAGCACGCATCGCTTTGAGGGCATGGTGGGGCAAAGTCCGTTGATGCAGGATCTCTTCGCACGCATTCGTCGCATTGCGCCTCATTTTCGAACCGCGCTGATTACGGGGGCGACCGGCACAGGCAAGGAACTCGTGGCGCGCGCTTTGCACAAGCTGAGCCCCGTCGGCTCGGGCCGGTTCGTGGATTTCAATTGCTCAGCCGTTGTCGAATCCTTGTTCGAGAGTGAACTGTTCGGTTACGTCAAGGGCGCGTTCACAGGAGCTCAAGGCGATCGCATGGGCCTGTTCGAACACGCAAACAACGGGGTCCTCTTTCTCGATGAACTCGGCGATACACCGCTGAACATGCAAACCAAACTGCTGCGCGCCTTACAGAACCAGGAAATCCGGCGCGTGGGTTCGCCCATGGTGCACAAGGTCAACGTGCGCGTGATCGCCGCGACGAATCGCAATCTCCCTAAAATGATCGCGGAGGGGACATTCAGGGACGATTTGTACTACCGGTTGTCCATGGTGGAGTTGAAGGTTCCCCGCCTTGCTGAACGAAAGGAAGACATTTCCCTGCTCGTGCGCCATTTTCTCGAGTACTTCAACGAGCAGTATGGGAAAAACGTTCGCGGCCTTACCCCCCGAGCGCAGGCTCTTCTGGCGCGCTATTCCTGGCCCGGCAATGTCCGCGAAGTTGAAAACGTGCTGGGCGCCGCTTGCATGATGACGCAGGACTCGATCATCGATGTCCGCGATCTTCAGGAATCGCTCAGGAATCCTCAGGCGCCAACCGTAGGAGAGGACGGAGAGGCAATAGTTCCACTGGCCGACCTCGAGCGGCAACATGCGCGTTCGACGTTGAAGCGGATGCATGGCAACAAGGTGAAAACGGCTGAGGCGCTTGGCATCAGCCGGGCCACGCTCTATCGGCTGCTCGAAGAAGAAGACAATACAGAAGCCAGGACAGGCTAAGGCTAAGAGGCGACAGCACGCCCGGTATCTGCTCGCAGACGCCGGCGACGCGCACGCGCTATCGTTTCCAGGATGGCGGCGGTAGGTGCATCGTGTTGTTCAATAAAGTTGATCAATTTCCCATAACACTCGAGGGCAAGACGGTCCGCGGCAACTTCATCGCGCACCGCGCTACTCAAGGTCCATCGTTCAAGGGACATTGGTTCGCTCGCAGAAGGCAGCCAATCCACACGAAACTCGGTGGTGCCGGTAATCTGGTGAAGGCGCTCGGCGATTCGATCTGCATCCTCCATGGCCGCGTCTGCCCTCTTCTTTAGTGTGCCGCGGGTGCTGGGATCGGAACTTATGCGTTCGAGATGCACATGCCGCTGACACCAGACGGCAAATGTGCTTTCCATCGAGAGCGCCAACTGCAGCAGAGCGGTCAACGTGCTTTCCGGGCTGACGCGCCCTTTTGCGTCGTTCACAATGAGTTCCGAGATTCGCCCCACGATTGCTCGCATATCGTGCAGGAACTGAGTTTCCACTATGGAGGGTAAATTTTTCCTGCTTTGAGCCACGAAGTACCGCTGCCCCTTTTTCTAAGTCCTTTTTCTTTCTAACACTTCTTATAAACCGGTAGCCTTTCTTTGTTCTATGGGGCAGGCGAGATTCCAAAGCGCCCGTGGGTGAGACACTTGTGCAGAAATGAGACATTTGCCGTGGGTGCCCTTCTCCCAGATCGAGAAGGGCAGCTTAAGACCGTTGTGATTATGTGGCGCCCCCAGATCTTGTAGCCGCGCCGCCAACACTTTTCTGAAAACATGTGCATCCGTTACCTTCCGCGCAGCCTTGGCAGCAATACTCCAGTCCCGCGCGAACATAGCCTTCGTCGGGCCACGAGGCTCGCGCCCTGCCACAAGCCGGACACGCCTGCCCTTCCCTGAATTGGGGGTGAGAAGCGCTTCCCGGGTTTTCGGATTTCATGTGTACTCCTTCTCTTATCTTAGCGTCCTGTTAAGCGGCGCCTTCTACTCGAAGATTGTTCTTTACGGAAAACGCGCCGGACACGCCATTCGCCGCCACATTGACCTGGGTGTATTCCATTTTGTTTGCGACCACTCCTTCAAGAGAGACCGCTCCATTCTTAACAATGATGTGAATGGGTGGATTCAACTGGAGGGAATAGCGTTGTAAACCTTCCTGACCGTAGATCGCGCGGTAGAGGGCCAGGCGGAGGTCATCGTCCGCGCGAGAAAGGGGCAGGACCTCGATGAGACTGTGTACATCCTGAACCCCTTCGACTTTCTTTGCGTCTTCTTCTATGTGTCTTTGCAGGTTGGGTTCTCGAACCTGCCCGAAAAGAGTCACGCTCCGATCTGCTTCGACCTTGAAGGTCACGTTATCGAAAACGCCAACCAAGGGCGCGAGTTGACGGCGAAGGTCTGTTTCCAACCTCTCGCGGTCCCCTTGTGTGGACGCCGCGCTTCCCGCGGTTTGGACTACTCCAAGAATCGACAGCAAAATGGTGCAAGCCAAAATTGGAACTTTCATAGTTTGCCTCCTCTCAGACGCCTCGCTTATTCCACAATTGTTCCTGATCGATCGCGCCGGTTCGCGGAATCGGCTTGTCGGTTCGTGCGAAATCGGCCGCTGCTTCCTCCGACGCGGCGATGTCCTCCGCACCAGTACCTCCCAGAGTCTCCCGGGCGCGACGCGCCCAGGTGGAATCGTCGCAATGGACAGAAAGCAAAATCCCGCCTTTTCTGACGCGGCCTTCATACCGCTTGGCTTCGTATTCGGGCATTCCCATTCCGATAAGGCCACCCAGAAGTCCGCCCGTCGTTCCCGCCGCGCCGGCGCCTGCCAAAGCCGCTATCACGGGACCCGCAGCTACGAGGGGCCCCAGTCCTGGAATCGTCAAAGCCCCGATTCCGACGAGCCATCCCAATGCTCCGCCCAGCACGACGCCGGAACCTGCTCCTGCTACGGCTCCTTCGGGTGCTTTGCTGGCCTTGCGGTGGACCAGATCTTTCGATCCCACATTTTCTGCCATAAGAAATGAGAGGTCGGTATTGCGAAAGCCGGTATCGCGCAGCGTCTCAACAGCGCTTTCCAGAGCCTGGTAGGTGGGATAGATGCCGAACACGGCCGTATTTCTCCCAGCCATTATTTGCCTCCGTCATTATTTGATGACGCTGCACTTGGTGTGCCAGGGCGCATGTGTCTGATCATCAGGCACTTCGACATCTGACGCGGGCATTCCGAGGAGCAAACTTCGTATCCAGTGCGCGAAATCGGAACAGCAATTGCTCAATTCAGCTTTTGGAGAACGATGAGCGGCTGCGAATGCAAGCCCGACAGGGCGCAGCCATCAAGTTATGAGATATCACGCGCTCGTTACGGATTATGACTTGACCATTGCAGAGCACAGCGTCGTCAGCGATCAAACGATCAAGGCTCTCGAGAGAGTACGCGCCTCTGGACGATTGATGATTCTCGTCACGGGCCGCCAGTTGGAAGACTTGTTGCGCGTATTCCCGAGGATCGATCTGTTCGACCGGGTGATTGCAGAAAACGGCGCGCTGCTCTACCGTCCCGCCAGCCGCGAACAGCGTCTGCTCGCCGAAGCGCCGCCGGCCGAATTCATCCGCGCAGTTCGAGCAGCGGGAATCTCCCCGCTTTCGGAAGGAAAAGTGATCGTGGCGACGCTGCGTCCGAATGAAATAGAAATAATCGGCATCATTCGAGATCTCGGGCTCGAGCTTCAGGTCATCTTCAATCACACGGCCGTGATGGTTCTGCCCTCAGGCACAAACAAAGCGAGCGGGTTGCAGGCGGCGCTGCTCGAATTGGGGTTGTCGCCGCACAACTGCGTTGGTGTGGGAGATGCGGAGAACGATCATGCGTTTCTCGCCACGACCGAATGCTCGATCGCTGTGGGCAATGCTCTCGCTGCGCTGAAGAAACGCGTCGACTTCGTTACCAGGGGCGAGTCCGGTGAAGGCGTGCGGGAGTTCATCGATCATTTGCTGGATTCGGACCTTCGTTTTCTGGACTCCGTTGTCCGTCATCAGATCGCGCTGGGGACACGGCGGGACGGCGGTGAGGTTTCCATCGGCTGCTACGGCAAGTGCGTATTGATCGCCGGTACTTCCGGATCCGGGAAGTCCACTCAGGCAAATACATTCCTCGAAAGACTCTGCGAGCAGGACTATCAATTCTGCATCCTCGACCCGGAGGGCGATTACCTCAATGTCGAAGGCGCTGTCACGTTGGGCGATCACGAGCGGCCGCCGGCAGTACCGGAAGTGATGGAGTTGCTCTCGAAACCCTCAGAAAACGTCGTCGTGAATCTGCTTGGCATTCCGCTCAAGGAACGCCCTGTGTTCTTCGAAAGCCTCCTGCATCGGATTCATGAGCTTCGCGGCAGAACCGGACGGCCGCATTGGTTGATCATCGACGAGACCCATCACGTTCTACCTTCGTCCTGGAAAATTCCTGGCCCCCTTGTACCCGAGGGAGGTCTTGGCGTCATCATGATCACCGTTGAACCTGACAAGCTTCCACCGTCTGCACTGCAGTTGCCGGATCTTGTTGTTGCCGTCGGCGACAACCCGGACCGCACACTTGAAATGTTCAGCGATACGGTCGGTCAACCGCGGCCGGCACCTTCGAACCTCCAGTTGAACACTGGAGAAGCGCTTGGCTGGTTCTGGAAAACCGGCGAGAGTCCCTTTTGGTATCGGGGCTTTCCGCCAAAAGGCGAGCGGCAGCGCCATCGCCGCAAATACGCGGAGGGGGAACTTGCCGCGGACCTTTGCTTTTACTTCCGCGGCCCGGATAACAAGCTGAATCTCCGGGTTCAGAACCTCTCGGTTTTTCTGCAAATCGCGGAAGGTTTGGACGACGGCACCTGGCTCTTCCATCTGAAGTCGGGCGACATTTCCGCCTGGTTCCGCAATGTGATCAAGGATCCGGAACTCGCCGCAGAAGTTCAGAAATTTGAAACTCGAACGGCCGATGCGAGGGAAAGCCGAACCCATATTCGATCGGAGATCGAGAAGCGCTATATGGTGGCGGCGTGATGCGAATTGCTCAAGTGTCGCCTCTTTACGAAAGTGTACCGCCGCGGCTCTATGGGGGAACCGAACGCGTGGTTCACTACCTCACCGAGGAACTGGTGCGGCAGGGCCATGACGTCACTCTCTTTGCCAGCGGGGATTCCGTAACCAGCGCCAGACTTGTTCCGGCCTGCCCGATCGCTGTTCGGCTCAACCCGGATTCGGTCGATGGGCTTGCGGCTCACTTCCTCATGTTGGAAAAAGTTTTCCAATCCGCGGCCGACTTCGATGTCATATCGGGCGTCATAAATTTCTTTGGGAAGGCACGTGTTACGAGCGCCTCGACGTCACGAATTTCGGAATGCATCCCGTGGAGTTCCATCTGGCTCTGAAGTTTGACGCAGACTTCGCAGACATTTTCGAAGTTCGCGGCACAAGGCGGACGAGGAAAGGCGTGCGCTCGGGCCCCTTCGTTATCGAGGACCGGATCGTGTTTTCCTATGTCGGCCTGGACGAAGTGGAGCGGACGACCCGTATTTCCCTGAGCCCTGTGGGGACGCTTCTGACCAACGGCACGGCACTGTTCACTTTTCACTTACAGCCACGGGCGACTGAGAGGATTTATGTCGCCGTTGATTGCGAGATCGGCATCTCTCCTGCCGGCCGCCCCCTCTACGACGTCGCGCTACAGTCTATTGCCAACGAAGCGTCACAATTGCGCTCAGAAGCTGCGGAGCTGGAAAGCTCAAAAGGCGAGTTTAACGACTCCCTGGAACGCGGATGCTCGGACATCTTCATGATGCTCACGCGCACGCCGCAGGGTTTGTATCCCTATGCCGGCGTTCCCTGGTTCAGTGTGCCGTTTGGACGAGACGGAATTATTACCGCGTTGCAGATGTTATGGATCAACCCGTCGATCGCCCGCGGAGTGCTCGGCTTTCTTGCGATGACGCAGGCAACGGAAAGCGATGACGCCGCCGACTCCAGTCCCGGAAAGATCGTTCACGAGATGCGGCGCGGAGAAATGGCAGCCCTCGGAGAGATTCCCTTCAGGCAATACTACGGTTCGGTAGATTCCACTCCGTTGTTCGTGATGTTGGCGGGGGAATACTACAACCGCACTGCCGATCGCCCATTCATCGAACAAATCTGGCCGAATATCGAAGCGGCATTGAACTGGATCGATCAATACGGCGACTCGGACAAAGATGGCTTTGTCGAGTACGCGAGGCACTCCGACAAAGGATTGGTCCATCAGGGCTGGAAGGATTCGCATGATTCCGTTTCCCATTCCGACGGACAACTGGCGGAGGCTCCCATTGCCCTCTGCGAAGTGCAGGGCTATGCGTATGCCGCGAAGCGAGCGGCGGCACAGCTCTGCATCGCCCTTGGCAACTGGAGCCGGGGCAAGGAGTTGGAGAGCCAGGCCCAGGTCTTGAAGGAGCGCTTCGACCGTACGTTTTGGTGCGAGGAGAAGGCCACGTATGCGCTCGCTCTGGACGGCAGCAAAAACCAGTGCCAGGTCCGATCCTCCAATCCGGGCCATTGCCTCTATACGGGCATCGCAAGTCCTGAACGCGTTGCCAGAATCGTGCACACGCTGATCTCGGAAACGTCGTTTTCCGGTTGGGGCATTCGGACTCTGGATTCGTCCGAAATCCGTTATAACCCGATGTCGTACCATAATGGGTCGGTCTGGCCGCACGACAACGCGTTGATTGCATCCGGATTCTCCCGCTCCGGATTCAAGCAGGAAGCGCTGCAAGTATTCACTTCAATCTTCGACTTGAGCCAGTCCGTGCGTTTGAATCGCCTGCCGGAACTCATCTGCGGATTTCCCAGACTCGAACGTCAGGGCCCGACACTCTACCCGGTAGCCTGCTCTCCTCAGGCGTGGGCCGCCGGGTCGATACATATGATGCTGGAAGCCTGTCTCGGCTTGCGCATCGACGCGCCCTCGCGCAGCATTCGATTTGAATATCCGATGCTTCCCCCTTTCATCAGGGAACTCCGCATTCGCAACCTCCGCGTCGGCGACGCACTCGTCGACCTGTCCCTTCACCGCTATCCGGATAACGTCGCCATCAACGTGGACAGACGGACAGGCCCCGTCGAAATTGTGACGCTGAAGTAGCCGCGTTCCAATCGAGTCCCCGGCACATTGGAGCAGCCCTCTCCCACACCTCGCAGTAGACTCCGCCGCCAATGAGTCATCCATGAAACGAGCAGGCATTCCTTCCGGCGACAATGCTTGGTAGTTGGATTCGCGCTCGCGCAGTTGTTCGGATTCCCTTGAGGATGCGAACAACTCGCCGCTCACCGGGAAGCCTTTTTTAGTCAGAGAAATACGGGAGAATGTAGGAGTGTGGTAGCAGATTTCTCAGGTCGAAAGTTTTAATGCGACCTCGACCAACCGCAGGCTTGCCATTCAGACAGCGCGTCTATAAGCGAAGCCGATTGTCCTATGACATCACTCCAACTGCAGGAAGAAAGAAAGAGAATCAGAAGGAGTTCTTTGTTTAGGAAGAGGGGATAGTTCAACCAGGAATAAACGAATGGGACGGAACTCGACTCTGGTTAAGAAAGTCGTGTTCTTTCCATTGGCTACACCTCCAGCAAACGTGCTGAGTGCGTCAGACCGCCTCCAGCGCAAACAGATGGAGGTGGCCAACGCCATCGGCCGCCGCGACGTGTCGCTTGCCGTAAGCAGCGCAAATTGTTAGTGGATAGTCGCCGGTAAACTGCGCGACGCGAGTGCCGTCGAGTCGCCAAATCGCGAGTGTTCCGTCCTGGTGCGTCGAAGCGGCGTACGAGGCGTCGAGCGTCACCACAGAAGTTGCGCCGCTTGCCGACGACTGACGCCAGATCGCCTATCGTCAACGCCGACGCGCTGTTTTACGTCGCCTGTAATCTTGTGGAATGCATGATCTTCTGTAGTCATCAGATCGAAGGGGACCATCGAGATTTGGGGGGAAACTTGGTCAACAGGCGAAGGGGTTGGAAGCCGATTTGGAAGCCTTGGCCAAACCAGGAGCGACCCAGCTTGTGACTGCGGAGGTCACTGCCGCACTGGAAAAGTTGCGCCAATAAGGACATTCTCACAGTCCGAAGCGCGACCATGGCATCCTCTCGTGGCCTTCATTCCTAAAACGCTATGTCTCCCCGGTAGTCGCGCACTTTGTTATGATCTCAACTGAAGATCGAAGCCCAAATTGGTTGGTTGAGCGCGGGACCGTGAAGACCATCGAGGTTTTCGCCGCTGGTTGGCAACATCAAAAGCCCTGCCATTAGCAAATCCAGCGGGCGAAGGACGGGGCGACCTTAATGCTGCAATCCAGAATGCTCAATCGGGTTCATCGGGGCGATTGGTGTTCGCATCTCTTGTGGCACCACTTGCGGCACCCATTCTGTTTATGATGCCTGAGGTTATTGTCGCTGTTGTCAAGGGATCCCGTCCGTTTGGTGGTGAATGGGTGGCGCCCGTGCTTTACGTGCTGGCGGGTGTGCCGATAGCTTATCTAAACGCCATAGTGGTCGTGGTGCCGGTGTGGGCAATCTGGGGGCGAAGCGGCCTCACACTCAGCCACTGGCCATTAACGCTTGGCGCGAGCTTGTCGGGCGCAGTCACATTGACTGTTCTCATGCATCGCTCGGTGGGCGCACTGGCAGTACCGTTTGGCGCGGTCATTGGTTTCCTGACAGCATTGCTCTTCTGGACACTCTCTTTCAGGAATCCATAGAGCAGATACGAGCGTAAGGGCAGCAGCCATCCGCATAGCATCGTCGGTGGGCCAATCCGTACCACGTCACAGAGCACTACTTCCCATAAAGATTTCGCACCGCAACCGCGCCGAGCACTCGGTGCGTGAAGGGCAAGGAAAAGGGGGAAAAAGTCCTTAATCGTCGAGCCGAAAGTCGCTGCCATACCACAGAAGCGCATGACACATGTTGCGAGCCTCCTCCCAATGCCTGCCCACGACTGTCGCTGCTCCCAAGATCCAAGATTGCTTAACCGAGACGGTGCTTCGCAATCAAAAACACGCACTGCACGGCGAAGTGCGCAACTGGGCCCGGCTCAGTCCAGCGGCTGCCCGCTACGATCCTTGGCGATCGCGACCGCTAGGAGCGAAATCAGGCCAAACCCCATGATCATCAGACCGATCGGGACGTAGCTGTTTTTGTAGGCTACAAGCAACGCCGTCGCGATGAGTGGCACAGGTCCGCCAGCGATCGCCGCACCAACCTGGTATCCGAGTGACACGCCCGTGTACCGCACATCCGCGGGATAGCTTTCAGCAAAGAAGGTGCCGAGCACTGCGCCATACATTGGCCAGATCAACCCGAAGCCGACCGCAGTGGAGACCGCCAGCAGCACAACGCTCCCCTGATTGAGCAGCCAAAAGAAGGGGATCACGTAGAGCATTGCCAAGAGAGTCCCAACCACGAAGATTTTCTTGCGCCCGATGCGGTCCGAAACGGCCCCCACCCCCAGCATGACGGGAATTCCAATCAACGACGCCATTAGAATGGCATTCAGCGCCTGCCCGCGGCTGTACCCGATCGACACCGCATAGGAGACAGTAAAGGTCGCAAAGAGGAAGAATGTCGTGGTCTCTATGAACTTCGCGCCGATCGTCACGAGTACGGCCTTCCAGTGGAATTGGATCGTCGTGAACAGTGGGACTCGGGCTGTCTTCTTTGCGGTCACGATCCTCTTGAACGAAGGAGTCTCGCCGACGGCGCCTCGAATCCATAGTCCGATGCCCACCAGCACAATCGACGCCACGAACGGAATGCGCCAGCCGTAGGAGAGGAACTGTTCCTCCGTGAGCACTGCGTTTGCGGTGGACGCGGCGAAGTTCCCGAGCGCCAAACCGAACAGGGCGCCCGTCTGCGGAACGGCGCCGTACAGCCCGCGTCGTTGGGCCGGGGCGTACTCCACCGCCATCAGGAGACCGCCACCCCATTCGCCACCCAAGGCGAGACCCTGCAACATCCGGAGGATCGTCAACACCACTGGCGCTGCGGAACCAATCTGGGCGTACGTCGGCATCAGTCCAATAGCGACCGTCGTCCCGCCCATCAGCGTGAGCGTCATCACGAGCGTCTTCTTTCGGCCGATCCGATCCCCGATGTGAGCGAACACCACTCCGCCAACAGGACGTATCAGAAAGGCGAGTGCAAACGAAGCCAGGGCAAGCATCTGACTGGCCATGGGATCGCTGTTGGGAAAGAACAGCGGACCGAAAACGAGGATGGCCATCGTGCCATACAGAAAGTAGTCATACCACTCAACCGCACTGCCTACAGCGCTTCCGAACAGGGCGCGCAGACGTGCGTGCTCCTGGCCAACGTAGTCCACGGCGGCTTCCTGAGGCTCGCGGGCAGGTGTCATGGGCATGGTGCTTCGGTCCTTTGATCGAGTGATCGATGGCGGAGGATACCACGCCGCCTGCCCGCATAGTCGGAGCCAGGGTACAGGAAAGGAATAGCAAACCATCCTGACCTCAAGGTCTCGGCGCCTCCGGTGAAACTGCGCAACCAGTTGTTCGGTTTCCCTTGAGAATGCGAACAACTTGCCGCTCCGCGCGACCCGGCGCTAGTTCAAAGAGATACAGGGGGGCTAAACGTGAAATTCGGCGGGAATTTAGAGCCATAGGAAAAGGCTAGGGTTGCCGGAGTGTCCATGCAAGTATCGCTGCCATGTCCAATTTCACAGCCCAGTTCCTTTCCGGGATTGCACTTGCGTTGGCGGGGATTCCGGTTGCGCAAGCCGCTGACTACTACGTTTCTCCTAACGGTTCTAATAGCGCACCCGGCACACTCAGCCAGCCCTTTCAGACGATCCAGAAGGCGGCTTCTTTAATGGTTGCGGGAGACACGGCTTATATTCGCGCCGGGGTCTATCGGGAAGCGGTATTTGCGCAAAACTCCGGGACTCAGAACGCCCCCATCACCTATATGCCCTACAACGGCGAATCAGTGACCGTTAGTGGCACTGACGTGATTCCGGCAAACGCCTGGACGCTTCACAATGGAAATATCTTTAAAGCGATTGCGACATGGAACCTGGATCCCAACCTGAACCAGGTCTTCGTCGACGGGCAGATGATGATCGAGGCTCGTTGGCCCAATACTTCATTGGATGTTTCACATCCTGTCGTTGCGCATTCCACTGGGGGTTCCTTCATCGACGGAGGAACAGGTCTCTCGACCGGTACCCTCACTGACCCGAACCTGTCTGGGCGGCCTGACGGATACTGGAACGGGGCTGTCATTCAGGCAGCCCTTGGAACATCATGGAAATGGCAAACGGGGTCCGTATTAAGTTCCACTTCGAGTCCAGCCCAAGTGTCTTTCTCGTTCACAAGAGACTTTGTCACAGGAGTACCGGGGGTTGAGAGCTTGTATTACCTTACGGGCAAGCTCGGGGAACTGGATACGGCGGGAGAATATTTTTTATCGACTCCTTCGACGCTCTACCTCTGGACGCCCGCGGGAGACAGCCCCGCACAACATGTAGTTGAGGTCAAGCGCCGCCAGCTTGCGTTCAACATCACAAACCGCTCTTTCATTACTATCCGAGGACTCAATATTTTTGGCGCTACGATCTGGGCGAATAACGCTTCGTATGTGCTTCTCGATCAGCTCAATGTGAATTATGGGTCGCACCACACCATGCTTCCGCCTGGAAAGTCAGTTTATGATCTGGGAGGTACCAGCGGGATACTGCTCACCGGAGATCACAACGTCCTGCGAAATTCGACGATCGCCTTTAGCTCGGGAGCGGGGATTACCGTCCAGGGCTCTGCCCATCGGGTCTTCAATAACACGATTCATGACGTAGACTACACGCCTGATATCGCGTCGCCAATCACCGCTGGAGCGACTGGCGCGGTTCTCGCCTACAACACGCTTTTCAATTCCGCGAGCGAAGGTATCGGATTCTACGCTTTTAGCGGGGGCAGGGTCCTTCATAATGAAATCTACGATGTAGGTCTCCAGGTGAACGATATCGGATGTACTTACACCTATAACACTAACGGAGGCGGGGCAGAGATCGCATACAACCTGTGTCACGATGTCCACGGGCTTCTGCTGAACAACTCCGTGCCGTATGCGAATGGAATCTATCTGGACGAAAACTCCAGCAACTACATTGTTCATCATAACGTAGTCTGGAATACGACCTTTGCGAGCGCCTTAAATCACGTAAGCACGAACAACAAGGTCTACAATAATACCTACTCTGCAACGGTTTTCAGCGTCAGCGCTTACAACCCTAACGGTCCGGCGCAGCTGCCTGGGACAGAGTTGAAGAACAATATTTTCACGGCGCCGCTCCAAGCGACTACGGGCGCCGTCATTCAGAACAACATTCTTTCCACTACCAACCCACAGTTCGTTGATGCTGCGAATCACAATTTCCAGCTCATGCCTGGTTCGCCCGCGATTGGCGCAGGAGCGATTCTTCCTCCTTACACCGATGGCTATTCCGGCTCAGCGCCGGATATTGGCGCTTATGACCACGCCAAACCAGCATGGAAGGCGGGAGTTCAGGCCGCGGGGTACACCGTCTCCAACTCTACTCACCAACCGGCCCTCACCCCTTGCACTGCCGCCCTTGTCTACGGAACCGTTCCCTTCGACCAAGGAGTCTCGGTGCTGGTCACCGATGGAGCGGGAACTGACATCCCGGCGAGAGTGTTCTATAAAGTGCCTTCACCGCCTCAGTTGGCCTTCGAAGTTCCGTCTCAAGCTGCTCCGGGAGTCGCCATGATTACGATCACGAATGGCGATGGCACGATCTCGCTGAGTTCCGCGCCGATCTTTCCGGCTCTCGACCCGGCGACGGTAAGATGTGGAATCCAGACACGGCGTGGCCAAATTATCAGTCAATAAGATCGTATGGTTGGGACACCGTGCCCGCTGCCGTGAGGTAAAGTTGAGTGACGGAACTAACCGTCAGTGCCGTTTCTCTTCCTCTTCCGTGGGATTTCGAAGCCGATCTCAAAACCTGCTCGCCTCGCCATTTCCGTGAAGCCTATGAGCCAAGCGCGACACCGGTCACATTCCGCAAGGTGTTCCGTCTCCACATCCGTGAGCTTGTCTTTGTCACGCACAAGCGTCCAGCCTCTGTGTGATTGAAGATGTTCGTTTTCCATCGCTGTAGAACGCGAGCCACGCAGTACCGAAATCCTTCGGAGGGCCGCTAAAAACCCTACATCGCGGTTAGACGTATGTCGAGCGTGAAATGGAAGAGACGCGCTGCACCTGACGAGCACGTGCAATGGACAAGTCGCCAAGGTTGGCGGCAAGGTTAATCTGCCCTTGAAGCTAAATTGAACGGCGGTTTCCAGCCACGAGCCAGATGACCAGGATTACCAACAGTAGACCCCCAATTCCACCTCCGACCATGGGTCCGCCGTAATAGTAGCCGCCACCGCCACCCAAGAGAAGCAACAGGATCAGCACGATCAAAATAAGATTCATAAGTAATATCCTCGAATGCCACCAGCGTGTTTCGCAGGTTATGGGCGTTTCAGATCAGCTTCCGCGGGTTTCGCCATCACCGCGATCTTCTTAACGGCTGCCTTCAATCAGCGAGCTAATAATAGTAGGTGCAATCGAAAGGCCGTCACAGGCGCGCCTGCAATGGATACGGTTCGGAACTGGATTGCGCTGAGTGGGAAATGCCGAGATTGATATCGACATCGGGCTCCTTCCCAAGAAGCCGCCTCGAAGGGACGGCTTTGTCTTGTGCGACTACTTCTTTTACCCGTGCGCCGTGTGCAGGCACTCTCGAAAGGTCTGCTACAACTTTATTGGCGTGGTCCTTCTCTCCTCACGATGAAAGGTTGAGAACAGACGGAGGGATATATCGAATGGAGGCCGCCTGGTCAATCCTGCATCGAGTCATCGAGGCCGAGGACAATTGATCCCATGCTCCAACAGTCATCAATCGACAGAATCCGCACCGAACTGACGTGGGTAAACGGGGCCCGTTGACCCCGAAGTGTGCGGTTGACGGACAATCCTCACATCGAAATCGCTTAGTGCCGCTAAAATAGTTCTATGGCAAATAAAAAGAAAATAGTCGAAGAGTCCTCAGATGGCGTTCTGGTTGCCGTCGCCAAAACCATTGGTAAAGCGGCTGGCAAAATAGCGGCTGCCGTGAGTGGCAGCAAACCCGCAAAGAAAGGCAAGAAGCTCGTTAAAAAGAACAAAGCTCGGGTGCCGAGAAAAGTGAAGAAAGCTGCGAAGAAGGCCGCGAAGACCAAGTCGTAATCCCTGAGCATCGTGACGGCTTGAAGAATCCTATTTCTTTATCCACGTCGATCGACAGAATCCGTGTTGAGCTTACGTGGGTAACTGAGCCCGTCAACCCTGACGTGTGCGGATGCCACACGACCCAATGTTGCAAAGAACAAGGCACACCGCTGGGAACTGCTCGCGCGCGCCCGTTATGAAACTTTGGACTTTCCGTTGCAGTACTTCTGCGCGGACTGCCGGGAATACGCGTGAGGTGGGAGCAGGGTTCGCGGATCGATGACTGCGAAGTGAATGTGCATTTGTCTGAAAACGGGCCCTTCCATTAGAGTCACCGGAAGCAGGCAACAGCACATGATCCATTCCTATGATTCAAAGGAAATCTGTCTGCGATGCGGGCACAGCAAGGCCTTTGCAGAATCATTCGATTTGTCCTGTGGTCTTCCGCGCTCAGAAAATGCACCGACAGCACCTCACCTCACGATAGCCGCTTGCTTATCGGAAGCAATTTTCGGGCGTTTTCACTTCGTCGAAGTTGCCTTTTGCTCCTTCACTTGAAGGTTGTTTACCACTTGTTCCACATTTGGTACTGACGAAGCAATCTTTTCAGCCTGGGATCGCATCGCTTGTGAATTGACATCGCCCGTGAGCGTGACTACCGCATTCTTGACCTCATACTTAACATTCTTCTGGAGCTTGTTTTTGATGAGCGCTGCATCCAGATTATTACCAATACCTTTGTCTAGATCCGAGTTTATTGCCTTTGCGTCGCTTTCGACTCCGGGCGGCACTACGGCAATCTGATTTGCAACGACTTGCCCCACAGCGATCGATTTTGCGATCGATTCAGCCCGGGACTTGTCGACGTCTGCTGCAACGTGTCCGTCAAGCGTCACAATACCCTTCTCGCGATCTTGGCTAACAGAAACGTCCTTAAAGCTGGCATCATCGAGAGATTTGCGGATGCTGCCGGAAACATCAGGCGATTTCTTCGGTGACTCCGAGCATGCTGCAAAGCTTCCGACACAGAGCAAGACCAACACTCCAAGGGATCGATTGATCGCTTTCATCTTTTCTCCTTTTTGGCGCTGATAGATATCCGTAGTTCCACGGCACTATCTAAACCCCAGATACCCCAGGATAAACAGCACAACCACAACCAAGCCGATCAAATAGATCAATCTGTTCATACCAATTCCTCCACGTGAATTTTTCGAGGTCGATATCTTCGTCCTTGGTAGACAGGCACGTTGCGGACCTTTTGCGTCGCTTCATAGTTTCGTTCCGCTAGTGTTTATCGTAGAGGTCATAATTCGTGAGAGGTGCGGCACAAATGTTCAAAATTTGAACAATTTGTAGCCGCGATTCCCTTCGGGAAAATGCAAGGGAGCTCCTGGAGTGGACGCCGGTACAATCGTCTCCGGCATTCGAGAGTTGTTTCGATCCGGGGATCGATCTCGCTGGACTTACTTCGATCGAGGCTGCAAGCAGCCCGCACGGCATCGAACTCCAGGAATGCGTGCGAGCCGCAGGTGCGCCGTTGGAGCTTACAGCAACAGGCAGGCCGCCTCACCAAACCTTCAGGTTAGGGCGATGCAAATAGACCACGATGAACGTGAATTAATCTTGGATTCACGTTTCTTTGCTGCCATGAACCTAGAATGAATACCTCAAGCGAAACGAGAGATTAATTACGCTTACGAATGAAGCAGCAGGAATCGGCCATTCTACCGGCGGAGAAGGCACGGCCCATACGCCTTGACATACATCGCGCGTTGGTTGCCCGACCGAATCGCAAATCGTGGGGTCAATGACATTGAGATGCGCTTTCTGGCGCCGCAACATCTTGCGGCGATCCCGCTTAACGACTTCGGCAGCGTGGTCACCGCAACGACGAATCAGTCAGGCTTCAATTCAACAATGTTTCGCGCGCCTGCCGCTCAGAGTAGGATCTCCGTTGGCCGACTCGAGAGAGTGCTCCATAAGCACTGTTACGTTATGTTTCCGGAGGATCGCTCAATTTTTCAGGTTACACTGTCCTGCCCCGGGGAATCTTGCGAGGTGCCATGATGCAGACCATGGATCTGAACGAACTTGTCCGAGCCGTTCGCCCGTTCTCGATGGTCGATGAAGGATCACTGACGGACCTCGCTCAGCAGGTCCATGCCACCGTGTTGCAGGGGATACCCGGTCATTTCGTCGAGTGTGGTGTGTGGCGCGGCGGAGCGGCGTTTCTCATGGCGCTCGTCCTCAAACAATTGCAGGTTCGCGATCGACGAGTGTGGCTATTCGATTCATTCGAGGGACTTCCGGCGCCACAGCCAATCGACGGGCCGGCGGCCGCCGACGTCGCTGCCAATCCGTCGCGGTATTTCGACAATTGCACGGCCTCGCTCGAAGAGGTCCAAGGGGCCGCGCGCCAGCTTGGCGTGGAGTCGTATCTCGAGTTCGTGAAGGGTTGGTTCGAAAACACGCTGCCACAAAACAAGACGCGAGTCGGGCCGATCGCGATACTTCGAATCGATGCCGATTGGTACGAAAGCGTTTCGTGTTGTCTGGGTAACTTCTATGACCAGGTAGTCAGCAGCGGGTTCGTTGTGCTCGACGACTACTATTCATACGATGGGTGCGCTGTGGCTCTTCACGAGTTTTTCGGGGGTAGGCAGATCCATCATCGACTGGAAAGCCGACCTCTCCTCGGCGAGGCGAACGCACACTATCTGAACGTGACGGTCTGCAAAGGGCCGGAGACGTGGGCGCTCATGCGCGCGCGATATCTTCTGAGCCAGGACATCGCGTCCGTCGTCCCCGCTGGCGACCGCTTTATCCTGGCGGGCAGCAAATCGCTCGTGCCTCTGATCCCGTCCTACCCTGCGGAGCTCCTGGAATCGAGGATTTGCTTTTGGAGTTCCCCGCAAAGCGATCACCTCGCGATCGCAGAGTTGAACGGGTTTCGACACGACGGCGCGACATTCCTCGCGTTCGCCTGGCCTGCGTTCTGGTGGCTCGACTGCTATGGTGAGCTCGCCGCGTACCTGCGCTCCAACGGCCTCTGCGTTCTCGAGAACGAGCGCCTCGTTATATACGCTCTCGAAGAAAGCCGCAGCGGCGCGGTCCCCGACGATCAGAGCACGAGCACATGAAATAGACGGGTTACCACGCTCCGTGAATTCGGTATTTCAGCAGGATCATGCAAGCAACGGATCCCTATGACGTTAGGGCAGCGGCCTGACTGAAGACATCCTCGGCATGATAGGAACTTCGGACGAGTGGTCCGGAAAAAACCCAGCGCAGACCTAGTTGCTTGCCTGTCTCGCGAAATGCGGCGAACTCATCGGGATGGTAGTACTTCCTGATCTCGGCATGCTTGGGCGAAGGACGGAGGTATTGACCGATCGTAAAGATATCGACGCCGGCGTCCACCGCGTCTTTCATCAACCCGACGATCTCATCGGTTTCCTCACCGAGACCGACCATGATTCCCGTCTTGATAAATGTTGCAGGATTCATTTGTTTGGCGGACTTGAGCAATCCAAATGAAGTCGTGTAATCCGACTTAAAGCGAATTGAGGGATACAGCCGCCGGACCGTTTCAATGTTGTGCGAGAAGATATCGGGGCAGGAATCAACAATCGTCCGAACCGACGCCAGCGAGCCCTGAAAATCCGGAGTCAGCAATTCGATCTTCACGGCGGGATCCCGTTGCCGAATCTGCCGCACCAGCTCGGCAAACACCGATGCGCCGCCGTCTGCGAGATCGTCGCGATCTACGGATGTAATCACCGCGTGGCGAAGCTTCAGTTCGGCGATGGCTTCCGCCACACGCACAGGCTCAGCCAGATCGTACTCCGTGGGCTTTCCACTGGTCACGGCGCAAAACGCGCAGGCGCGGGTGCAGATGTCGCCGAGGATCATGAACGTGGCGGTTCGATGCGTCCCCCAGCACTCCGCAATGTTTGGGCACATCGCGTCCTCGCAGATGGTATTGAGCTTATGAGAGCGAAGAATGCGGCGCACGTCGAAATAGGTCTCGCCGCTGGGGATTCTCACTTTCAGCCAATCGGGCCTCTTTTCCATTATGTTAACTATACATGGTCTGTTGTAGAGTGCGTCGGCAGGTCGGTAGGAGGCTGAGCTATGTTGAGAAACCGTGGGCATCGAGGAGGAATCCTTAAGGTACTTCTGATTATTCTGGGCTCGATCTTTCTTTGCCTGGTGATCGCGGGAATCTATGTCGGCATGCACTGGAAGGGCTGGGTCGCCAGCGCTGCGAATACCGCAACCCAACAGATCGTCAGAGATTCAGGACTCCCGCAGGATCAAAGAGACTCGATCGTCACGGATATCAAGCAACTGGGTGACGATTTCCAATCCGGCAGGATTTCGACCCAGGAACTCGGGCGGATTACCCAGGCCATTGCAAATGGGCCATTATTGCCTTTGGCAGGCGTTCAGGCCGCGCGGCAAAAATACGTCGAGCCCTCCGACATGACGCCCAGGGAAAAAGATGCGGCAATCCTCACCCTGCAGCGTTTCGCCCGCGGCGTGCACGAAAAGAAAATTAAAAAGGAAGAAATTGACGACGTCGTGAAACCCGTGGCCGACCTGATGCCCAACGGCCGATGGCGCCTGAAAGACAAACCGACCCGCATGGAGCTCGATCAGTTCCTCGAAAACGCCAAAGCAAAAGCCGACGACGCGATGATCCCCAACGAACCATTCGATCTGAATATCGCGGACGAGCTAAGGAAGGCGATCCACGGGGTTTAGCCCCGGTATTTCAGGTTCCCCGATTCACATGTGGATCGGCGCGCCGAAGACGCCTTCGAGCGCTTCGTGGATACTTTCGGACAAAGTAGGGTGCGCGTGAATCAGATGGGCAAGGTCGGCTACCGTGCCCTCGAGGCCCATGGCGGTAACGCCCTCCGCAATCATTTCGGTGACACCGGAACCGATCATGTGGAAGCCGAGGATTTCTCCATCCTCTTCGGTGGCCACAATTTTCACAAAGCCATCGGTCGCGTCTTCAATCCTTGCCTTCGGAACAGCCGTGAACGGGAACTTTCCGATCTTGATCTTATGACCGGCAGCAATCGCCTTCGCTTCGGTCAGACCCACGCTGGCAATTTGCGGATCGCAGTACGTGCAGTTGGGGACGTGCAGATAATCGATCGCGGCAGGATCCTGTCCGGCGATTCTTTCCGCCGCAACAACGCCTTCCTGAAATGCCACATGCGCCAACTGCGGTGAAGGAACCACATCCCCGATCGCATAAACACCAGACACATTGGTCTGCATGTAGCGATCGACTTTGATGAAACCGCGTTCCGTCGCGACACCCAGGGTCTCCAGCCCAATGCCGGCAATGTTGGCGGCACGCCCGGTGGCCATCAAGAGCTTGTCGGCGACGACGGACTTCGCCTCTCCGCCGTCCGTCTGGAACGACACTTCGATGCCATTGCCGGAGGGCTTCGCCGACTGGAGTTTTGCCCCGGTGAAAACATCGATCCCTTTGCGAGTGAAGAGGCGCCGAAGCTCTTTCGAGACTTCCTCATCTTCGAGCGGCACGAGTTGAGGCGCGACTTCCAGCAATGTGACCTTTGTGCCAAACGTGTTGTACAGCGATGCGAATTCCACACCAACAGCGCCAGCGCCCACGACAACCAGCGACTGAGGAACTGCCGCCGTATCCAACGCGCCGATATTACTAATGATGTGCTGCTCGTCCACGGCATAACCCGGCAAAGACTTCGCTTCTGAACCGGTGGCAATAATGATGTTCCGTGCCTCCACTTCCGTTGGCGTGTCGCCCGCCACCTGGATTCGGGTCGGCGAAAGTAATGTCGCGGTTCCCTTGATAACGGTGACCTTGTTCTTCTTGAACAGATACTCCACCCCGCGGTGGGATTTGTTGACAATGTCGTTCTTGCGAGCCTGGATTTTGTCGAAATCAAATTCGACGGGCCCGGTCTTGAACAGCCCCTGCTGGACCGCCTTCTTCACCTCATGGAGAAGATGAGCGTCGCGCAGGAGAGCTTTCGTAGGGATGCAGCCGCGCAGCGTGCAGGTACCGCCGTAGCGGGAATCCCGCTCGATAACGGCGACCTTTAATCCAAGTTGGGAGGCGCGGATCGCAGCGACATAGCCGCCCGGACCAGCGCCAATCACAGCGACATCAAATTGAAGTTGTGCGCTCATATTGAATTTACTCTCAGGAAATTAGCCACGGACGTCGCGCTCCGGAGCGGTGCAGGAATTTAGCCGGGGGTTGAGCGAGCGATACCCCTGGGCGGGACAACCGCGGGCTCCCACCCCGCAGGGGTGGGAGGACTTACGGGATTCCGTTTTCCGGGGGTTGCGCGCTTCGCGCTTACCGCCGGCTAAATTCCTGCACCGCTCCGCGGTGCGACGTCGGTGGCTAAAAATTCCCCCGTCCGTTCAGAAAATATCGAAGTGCTCTTCGTGGAGCAAAGGATCCGATTTCACCACGATGTCCTTCTTCAGCATCTCTTCCATATCGATCAGAGAAACAAAGTCACCGCTTTTGAGAACCTTCGCAACTTCGGGATTCACGCGAACCGTAATCTCTTTCCCTTCAAGGAAGGCCGACATCTTGCGAAGCTCACTTTGGATTTCGTAGCAAACGGTTTCCGGCGACTTGACCCAGCCCGATCCGCTGCAGTAATCGCACGGCATGCAGAGCGTGCGCTCCAGCGAGGCCTGGGTGCGCTTGCGGGTGATAGCCACGAGGCCAAAATCATTGAACTGGAGAATCTTGGAAGGTACGCGGTCCGACCGCAACTCTTCTTCCAGGGCCGCCATTACCTTCTGACGGTTCTTCCGTTCTTCCATGTCGATGAAATCGACCACGATGATGCCGCCAAGATTCCTCAGCCGGATCTGCCGGACGATCTCGTGAACGGCGTCGACGTTGGTTCGGGTAATCGTGTCTTCAAGCCGGTTGGATTTGCCGACATACTTGCCCGTGTTGATGTCGATCGCGACCAGGGCTTCCGTCTGGTTGATCACAATATACCCGCCGGACTTCAACCATACCTTTGACTTCAGGGCCTTATCGATTTCCGCGTTCAATCCGAACTCCTCAAAAATCGGCGTGTCCTTCACATGAAGCTTTACGCGATTCACGAGAGCCGGTTGGAACTTGTTCACAAAGTCAAGAATGGTTGCAAATTCCTGCTCGTTGTCGATACGGATGGCCTTGAATTCCTCGGTCAGTTGATCGCGAAGCATCCGTTGCACGAGAGTCAAATCGCTGTGGATCAGCGCGGGACCAGACTTCTTCTCCGCCTTGGCGCGAATGTCGGACCACAGGTTGCCCAGGAACCGGATATCGTTGACGAACTCCGTCTCGGCCCGTCCTTCCGCGGCAGTCCGAACAATGAAGCCACCGGGCAGGCCGGTGCGGTTTTCATTGATCACCCGCTTAAGCCGCTGGCGCTCTTCGTCGGAGGCGATTTTACGCGAGACGCCGATATGATCGACAGTCGGCATGTAGACCAGATAGCGGCCCGGCAGCGCGATGTGCGATGTGATCCGGGCGCCTTTTTTTCCGAGGGGTTCCTTCGAAACCTGGACCAGGATCTCCTGTCCTTCGCGCAGCAGATCGGCGATCAACGGACCGGACTTGGAATATCCACCAGAACGCGGATCTTCTGTTCGCGGCATTGGGCGATCTCCAGGACGATCGCCACGATCTCCCGGCCCTCCGGGGCCTCCCGGGCCTCCCGGACCTCCGGGTCGGCGACGGCCTCCGCGGCGTTGTTGAGGCCGGTGGGTCATGAATGCGTTATCGGATTTATCGCTAATGCGCGCACTGGAATCGGGCTGATCCGATTCGGGCGATTCCTGCTCGGACGCGGGTGACGAAGCTTCTGCCGGACGAACCTGTTCGTCTTCATGAGATGGGGTAGATGGACTAGACGGGACAGGGGCAGTGCTCGCCGGCGCCGGTTGGGCGGAAGGACGATTCGCGTACTTTTTCAGGGTCTCTCCGGGAATGACTTCAAGAACGCCAGAAGAGGCTTCTTCAGCGCGAGGTTCGTCCGGACGCGGTTCATAAACGCGCGGTTCATAAGTTCGGGCTTCAAACGAAGGGATTTTGGGAGTCTTGCCACGTCGATCGCGTCCTCGATCCCGGCCTCCTCGATCATTACGATCCCGGCCGCGATCGTTGCGGTCCCGAGGCCCGCGGTCACGGCCTGCCGGATCGAACGATCGAGTTTCCGCCTCAGGTGGCAAGGCCGCCGGAGCGCCCGGAAGATGTCCTGTACGCACTTCGCCTATGAGCAGTTCGTTTGCCGGGCTCGCGGGACTGACGTGGCTCACGGGACTTGCGGGAAGGCCTCCCCCCACCGGACTAGCATCCTCGAACGAATCCTCCTCCATTTCGGGCTCGATACCAACCCCTTCTTCAGCTTCTGCAGCTAAGGATGGTGGAGCAACGGGTGGCGGCAAGTACGGCGGCGCCGGCGGTGCTGGCGGTGCTGGCGGGACTTGGGGAACTGGCCGTGGAGCCGGCTGAGACACTGGCTCCTGAAGGCTCGCCACCACTTCGTCTTCCGCTGTGCTGACGATCTTGTCGTACTCGTCTGCATCCTCGAGGAAATCCGAAACATAAAGGAATGCGTCCCGCTCCAGACCAATATCGACGAATGCCGACTGCATGCCCGGCAGAACCTTGGTGACTCTTCCCTTATAGATGTTGCCGACAATCCCTTCGGACCGCCGCCGTTCGATCAGATACTCGACGAGTTCGTCGTTTTCAAGGATGGCAAGCTTCGTCTCTTGAGACGTCGCCGCGATAATTAACTCTTTGTGCATGGACACTCCCTTTTTTCCCAGGAGGCCAGGCGCGCACAGACCCGTCCCTAGACAGTCGCGTCCGAAATGAAATCACGAATTGTCATGGAACTCCTGTACCCGGGAGGAGCAGTTTCCGCTCAACTCCGCGCCTCGGCGCTCACGGGCAATCAAAAAATTTGGCGTTTCTGGGCCCGGCTACATCGCCTGACCCGCCCCGGCCATCGACCGGAACACAATGAAAACCTTACGCCGACGGGCACTATAGCACGGTCCCGCTTAATTAACGTAACGACGCCGGCGAACACTGATCACCAGACCAAGCCCCACAAAGGCCGTCAATATCGACGAACCACCGTAACTGAGAAACGGCAGAGGGATCCCGACTACCGGGAAAAAACCGATGACCATCGCAATATTGACAACGATGTGAAAGAAATAGATCCCTACAACCCCAAGGATAATGAACAACCCAAGGTTGTCCCGGGCGGTTTGAGCATTGTATAGAGACCGAAACAGAACGAAACCCAGCAGGCCGAGCGTGGTCAGGACGCCGAGAAAACCCATTTCCTCGCCGACAACCGAGAATATGAAGTCGGTGTGCCGTGCTGGCAGAAAGCCAAGCTGATTCTGGCTTCCCTTAAAGACGCCTTTACCGAAAAAACCACCGGATCCGATGGCGATCTTGGATTGAAAGACCTGAAAGCCTTTCCCCTTAGGATCGCGTCCCGGATCCACAAATGTCAGAATGCGGTCCTTCTGATGTTCCTTCAGGAAACCCTGCAGGAAATACCAGGACATCGGAAGGGCCAACACAACAATAAGGGCTACAGCCACCAAAGATGCCGGACGGACACCGCGCAGAAACACGCCGATCGCCAGTATCGGCAGGTACGTCAACGCCGTGCCCATGTCGGGCTGCAAAAGAATCAAGCCGACCGGAATGCCGCAGATCACGCAGGCCTTCGCGATCTGTCTCATACTCATGTAACGGTCGATGTGAAGATCCGCCAGATAGCGCGCCAGAGCCACAACCGCCACCATCTTGACGAGTTCCGATGGCTGAAAGCTGACCGGCCCCAGGTCGATCCAACTCTTGGCGCCCGCGATGCGACGAGCCGCCAGGGGCGTGTAGATGAGCACAGCAACGCTCCCGAGATAGAGCCAGGGAATGTGCTCCGAAATGGTGTGGTAATCGACAGAGGAAATTACGAACATCGCGATGACACCCGCGCACACAAAGGCCAGCTGTTTGTAGAACGCGATATCGCCGTTGATGTTTTTCGTGGCGCTGTAGATCTCGGTAAGGCCGATCGTACACAGAAGTACCGCAGCCGCGAACAGGGCCCAGTCAAAGTCTTTCCAAAATCCTTTGATCCGGTTGGGTTCGCTCATGGCCTGGGGTTCAACTGCGCGATCTGGCCGCTTCCCGGAGGATTGAACTGGCCGGTTTTCTTGCGATAGTAGGTATCGAAAATGGCATGCGCGACCGGCGCGGAGGCGACGCCGCCGTGCCCCCCGTGCTCGACAAAGACGCCAACCACAATTTCCGGACTACGGTAGGGCGCGAAGCCGACGAACCAGGCGTTGTCCGCCGTGTCTTCGCTCTTGTTCTGCGCCTCAAGCGCAACAACCTGGGCCGTGCCTGTTTTTCCGGCAACGTCGAAACCGGGGACAGCGGCCTTGGCGCCTGTTCTGCCATATTCTTTGACGTCGTTAACGACACCCCACATGGCTTGCGTGACAATACTGAGAGTCTCGGCACCGACCTCGTAACTCTCCTCGCGAACAGGCTTCCCTTTGAAGCCCAGTTTATTGAGGTAATCCGGATTCACCAGATGAGGTTGCTTCAATCGTCCGCCAGATGCCAATCCGCCCATCGCCCAAGTCACTTGAATGGGAGTGACCGCCACCTGGCCCTGGCCGATCGCGACGTTAATGGTTTCGGCATCTCTCCAAACCTGTTCGGCTTTGTTCCTGGTCTGAAACGCATGCGCTTTCCACTCTCGCGACGGGATGAGGCCGGGGTCTTCACCGAGTAGATCAATTCCCGTTGTCCGGCCAAGCCCCATCTGCTTCGCGTACATCGCGATCTTATCGATGTCGAGTTTCTTCCCGACATTGTAGAAGAAGATGTTGCAGGAATTCACCAGCGCTTCGTACAGCGAGATCGGACCGTGGCCGCCTGCTTTCCAACAATGCTTTGTTTGGCCGTAAATCACTTCCGTTCCGGCACAGTTGACATGATCCAGGGGACTCAACGTCTGGGCTTCGAGTCCTGCGACCGTCATAAACACCTTAAAAACGGATCCAGGCGCGTACTTGTCCTGGATAACACGGTTGCGAAAGGGGTGCCGCTTGTCCTCGTTGAGAGCTTGTACGGCGGCCGCCGAGACTCTGGTCGCGAAAACGTTGGGATCGAATGACGGCTTGCTCGCCATAACGAGAACTTCTCCCGTCAAGGGATCTATCGCAATTGCCGCGCCGGTCTGATCGCCAAGGGCTTCTTCCGCAGCTTTCTGCAGATCCAGATCCAATGTCGTCCGAATGTCGTTACCGGGGATCGATTCCTCTTCGCCAAGCACTTCCTTCTGGCGCTGCAGGTTGTCCACGACGACTTGACGGTAACCGTCCTTCCCGCGAAGGACGTTGTTGTAGACGCGCTCGAGCCCGGTCTTGCCGACTTCGTCACCCGACTTGTATTGTTTGAAGTCGTCACGCTTCAGATCCTCCGGACCAACTTCTCCGACATAACCGATCGCATGTGCCGCGAGGTCGCCCCGATACTTGCGGCGCGGTTGAAACTCTACTCGTATCTCGGGGTAGTCCATCAGGCGGGCCTTCACGAAGGCGATGTCCGCCACATTGATGTCTTCTTTCAGAATGATCGGCCGAAACTTCGGCTCCGCGCGTTTCTTGTGGATGCGATCGAGAAGGTCGTCGTCGGTCGTACCCAATCCTGACGCGAACGCAGCGACGGTTTGCTCGATGGAGTGCTTGCTGCCTTCGCGAACGAAAACAACGTCATAGGAGGGACGATTGTCTACAAGAACTCGGCCCTCGCGATCCAGGATTCTTCCACGCGGGGCGATAAGAGGGATTTGCTTGTACTGATTGTTGTTGGACAGCTCGAGGTAGTAACTCGACTGCGCCATCTGGAAGTGCCAGAATCCGGCAACGAGAATGAGCAAGGCCGCAACAACCCCATACGCGATAACGCTCATGCGTGACCGCAGGACGCCTAATTCTTCACGCTGCATTCCCGAACCTGTCGTGAAATCCGAACATCATTAATCCCAGCAATGTATTAAACACCCCGGACAGCAATAGATCCACCAATCTGGATCCGGAAAGCGGACCGGCCCCGGTTCCCATGGTCAGCCCGAGAATGGTAACCAGAAGTCCGTCTGCCAAGGTAAACAAAAATAAGGCGATAATCCTCGTGATGCCCTGATCTACGTTGAACTTCAGGCTGGTTGAGGCGGCGGCAAAGCAGAGAACGGTCTTGCTGAACCCATTCATTCCCATCGCAGAGCCCGACAAGCTGTCCTGCATTAAGCCGAGAGCGCTGCCGATAAAGACCGACGCCATCGGACGATTCAGCGTGAAGCCATAATATACGCAATAAATCAGGGGCAGATCAAAATATCCAAAGACGCGAAAACGGTAGGCGAGAATACCCTGCACAACGACAATCGCAATCAGCGTCATGATTGTCTTTCCGACGGCGCCAAATCTGCCGATTCGTTTCATTCCTGGTTGGAAGGGAGCTGCAGAGAGGAATTGTGCAGCGGCTCCGCTGCAGGCGTCGGCGGTTCAGGAATAACAAGAACGTCTTCGAGCCGCCGCAGATCGACGACGGGACGTGCCAGGATTACCTTGAAAAGGCCTCGCCTCGGCCCGACCGACGTGACTTTCCCAAGCGGCAGCCCCTTGGGATGAATGCGGTCGAGGCCCGAAGTAATCAGCTCGTTTCCCTCCGAGATGTCCGCGTCGTTGTCGATGTAGTCGAGCTCGAGGTCTCGGCCTCCGGTGCCTTTGAATACGGCCTGCACCCGCGTCTCCCTCAACAGGGCGGCAATTTCGCTCTGCGAATCCGTAATAAGCTGAACTACCGCCGACAGGTTCCCCACGCTCATGACGCGTCCGACGACACCTTCGGGAGTAATCACAGAGGCGTTCAATTTCACGCCGTTCGCAAGGCCCTTGTCTATCGTCACGGATTGCAGAGAACGGCTGGTGTCACGGCCGACAACGCGCGCCACCACGAATTTCCCAATGCCGGTGTCCGACAAGCCATACAGTTGCCGGAGCCTGTCCGCTTCCTTAATGGCCTCGACGTTGTTGCGCAGCTCCATCTTCAAACGATCGTTTTCCGCCAGCAGCCGCTGGTTTTCCGCGCGCACATTGACGAGGCCAACATACCCGGACCAGACGCCATGCACCCCGCGGACACCATAATCGGCGAGTCTTTCGAGGGGCACAAGCGCGTCGAGGAGCCACAAACGCATGAAACCGGGCACCGCCCCATGGTTGGATTGCAGGGAAAGCAGCAGGATGTGAAAAAGCAGGCTGCTCCCCAACGCGATCAAAACAGGTCTTTTCGCGGGCAGCACCATAAAGATTCCAGGCTAGTTGACCGCAATCTTCCGCAACAGGTTGAAATCGCTGAGCATCTTTCCCGTGCCGAGCACGACGCACGACAGCGAGTTCTCTGCGAGGGTTACAGGCAGCCCCGTCTCGTCGCGGATTCGCTTATCGAGGTTCTTGATCATGGCGCCACCGCCCGCGAGCACGATGCCGCGGTCGGCGATGTCGGCCGAGAGCTCCGGGGGAGTTCTTTCAAGAACGACACGGATCGAATTGATGATGATGTTGATGCACTCGTCGAGGGCTTCGCGGATCTTCTCGTCTGAGATTTTCACACTTTTGGGTACGCCTTCCATCAAGTCTCGCCCCTTGATTTCCATCGTAAGCGGCTCATCGAGGGGAAACGCCGAACCAATCTCGATCTTGATGGCTTCGGCAGTGCGTTCACCAATCAGCAGGTTGTATTTGCGCTTGATGTATTGAGTTATCGCCTCGTCCATCTCATTGCCGGCGACCTTATCCGACCGCGCGTGAACAATGCCGGACAGCGAGATCACCGCAATTTCCGTGGTTCCGCCGCCGATGTCGACAATCATGTTGCCAGAGGGTTCGGTTACAGGAAGACCCGCGCCAATCGCCGCCGCCATCGCCTGCTCCACGAGAAAGGTTTCGCTGGCCTTTGCGCGATAAGCGGAATCCTGGACTGCGCGCTTTTCCACCTGCGTGATTCCCGACGGCACGCCGATCACGATTCGCGGATGAACCAGAACCTTGCGGCTGTGAGCCTTGCGGATGAAGTAGGTCAACATCTTCTCAGTGACGGTGAAATCGGCGATGACACCGTCCTTCATCGGACGAATGGCGACAATGTTTCCGGGCGTCCGGCCCAGCATGTCTTTGGCTTCCTTGCCAACAGCTTCCACCTCATTGGTGACCTTGTTTATCGCCACAATGGAAGGCTCGTTAACCACGATGCCCCGGCCTTTCGCATAGACCAGAGTGTTCGCGGTACCCAGATCGATGGCGAGGTCGCTTGAAAACAGGCTGAAGACGCGACTGAGATTCATGAATGTATTGAGGCTCCTATTCCACCCGGAGAAAAGACTCGATCATACGGAAAAGATACTCAGAGCGTCCAACAGAATAGTTTTCTGCTACGATACGGGGTTTATTTGAGGGTTTTGATGAGCGGCTGCGAATGCAAGCCCGGTAGGGCGCAGCCATCAAGAGCAGGAGGTCGGTTCATGTTGGATTTCATGAGGAGACAACACTCGAAGTTGAAATGGGTGTGGGTCATTATCATCGTCGTCCTGGGAGGCGGCATGGTGCTGGCGTACATCCCGTTCAGCGATCTCGGGTCCATCTCGATAGCAGGTAACGATGTTGCCCAGGTTGGGAGCGAAACGGTATCCGCCACCGAGTTCAAGACGACATACACGAACTACGTCAGGAACATGCAGCAACAGCTGACTCCCGAAATCCGGAAGGCCTTCGGCTTCGACAAGCAGATACTCGATTATCTCATCAGCCAGAAAGTCATCATGTCGGAAGCCAGACGTCTTGGCCTGCAAGTTACCGAAGGCGAAATTCAGCAGAATATCTACTCCAATCCGGCTTTCCAAAGCGGGGGAAGCTTTATCGGCAAGGAACGATACGAAGACCTGCTGCTGCAAAACAACATCAAGTCCGAAGACTACGAAAACGCGCTGCGCAATGAACTGATGGCGGCGAAGATCCTCAGCTTCGTGACAGCCGGAGTTTCCGTGACCGACAAGGAAGTCGAGGACGAATACCGCAAACGCAACGAGAAAGCCGTGTTGAACTATTTCGTCATCGACCCCTCGAAACTTGAAGCCAAAGTCGTTTTGAGCGATCAGGACCAGAAGGATTACTACGAAAAGAACAAGGCGAAATACAACGTTCCCGAAAAGAGAAAGTCCCGTTATGTCTTTGTTGATCTGGTGAAATACCGTGTCGAAGCCAAGACCGACGATGCCGAACTCAAGGCCTTCTACGATGAACACGCGGAAGAATACCGTCTTCCCGAAACGGTAACCGCGCAACACATCCTGTTCAAGACTGAAAAGAAGACCCCTGAAGAAGTCGAAGCGATCCAGAAAAAAGCCACAGATGTCCTGGCTCGCGCCAAGAAGGGCGAAGACTTCGGCAAACTAGCCAAGGAATTCTCGGAAGACTCTTCAGCAAAGCAGGGCGGCGACCTCGGGACCTTTGAGCATGGCAAGATGGTTCCTGAATTCGACCAGGCCGCATTCAGCCTCGGAGTCGGGGCAATCAGTGACCTCGTTAAGTCGCAGTTCGGATTCCACATTATCAAGGTGAATGCCAAGCAGGCAGGGCGCCTCAGAACCTTTGACGAAATCAAGGAAGCCATTCGGCCTCGGATCCTCTTCGATAAGGGTGGAAAAGAAGCCAAGAAAGTGGCGGAGGATGTTGCCCTGGAACTCGCCACCAACAAGGATATCAACGCCGTCGCTGCCAAGCATGGAGCCATGGTGAAGGAAACGCCGTTGCTCGAACAGAACCAGCCGGTGCCCGAACTGGGCAATGCAATGGCGTATCAAACAAAAGTTTTTGCACTGGCGAAGGATGCGTTTGGAACTGCGATCGACGTGCAGAACGGCTATGCAGTGCCACAGGTCGTCGAGATTCAAGCCTCGCATCCGGCCTCGTTTGATGAGGCCAAGACCAAAGTAGCCGTTGATGCCAAATCCGAAAAGGCCCGGCAGATGGCGACCGACAATGTTGCCAAGGCTCAGGAGCAGATCAAGACCGGCAAGGCCGACCTCGCGGCTCTGGCGAAAGCTTTCGGGGCCGAAACGAAAACGAGCGAAAAACTGCCGCGAAGCGGGTCGATTCCCGACTTTGGGTCCATTGCGGAGCACGATCAGGAGATATTCAGCCTGCCGCTCGGACAGGTCGGCCCCACAACCACACTCGGCGGAAAGACTCTCGTCTTCAGCGTCAAGGAGCGCGAGCAGATCAATCCGGATGAAATGAAGAAAGCCCTGGCGGGGCTGCGAACCGAAATCCTCAACGCCAAGCGCGAGCGCTATTTCTCTGCATATATCAAAGAAGTGCAGAAGAAAATGGAAGCGGCCAAGACAATCTCCATCAACGAGAGCGCCCTCGCACAGATCGCGGAAACCGTCCAGTAAGAGACATTAGGAAGAAAGCGAACCGCCAAGACGCCAAGTAGAGTAGGAATGTTTCCTGACCTCTTCCCCTCGGCGGCCAGGCGTCTTGGCGATTCGCTTCTATACCCCGATGATATCCGTCAATTCTTTCACTGCCGCCGCGGACTTGTGCAACGCCGTGCGTTCTTCGTTGGTGAGGGAGATCTCGATCACCTGTTCGATTCCGCCGCTTCCCAGCTTCACGGGCACGCCCACATATAATCCGTTGATGCCATACTCGCCTTCCAGGAAAGCTGCGCAGGGCAGAATCTTCTTCCGGTCATTGAGAATGACGTCGACCATTTCCACGATCGATGACGACGGCGCGTACCACGCGCTGGTATTCAACAGCTTCACAACCTCGGCTCCGCCATTCCGCGCGCGATCGGCCAAACGGTCAATGGTCTCCTTGGGCAGGAGTTCGGTAATGGGAATCCCCGACACGGTGGAATAGCGCGGCAGCGGCACCATCGAGTCGCCATGGCCTCCGAGAACGAAGGCATGGATGTTCTCGACCGAGACTTTCAGTTCCATCCCGATGAATGCGCGAAACCGCGCGGAATCGAGGACTCCTGCCATTCCAATAACGCGCTGCTTGGGGAATTTGCTCACACGATATGCCGTTTGCACCATCGCATCGAGAGGATTGCTCACGACGATGATCACGCAATTCGGCGAGTGCTTCGCCACCTGCTCCGTCACGCCCTTCACAATGTCGTAGTTCGTTCGCAGCAGATCGTCGCGGCTCATTCCGGGCTTTCTGGGAATCCCTGCCGTTATGACAACGATGTCGGAATCTGCCGTATCTTTGTAGTCGTTTGTGCCCGTGACGGCGCTATCGTAGCCTTCGACCGGCGCGGACTCCGCCAGATCCAGTGCCTTCCCCTGCGGGACGCCCGGAACGATGTCGACCAGGACAACGTCGGCGAGTTGTTTATCCAGGATACGCTGCGCCGCGGTTGCACCAACGTTCCCCGCTCCAATAACCGTAACCTTACGTCTTGCCATTACTGTTCTCCACAATTGCCAGTTTCAAAACGGGTGAAGTTACCACGCACCAACGGATCGCGTCCAGCACCCTGAATTCGGAGCGAGGGCTAATTTGGGGTCAGACTACTCGAACCCCAAACTCGTATTACAGAGTTTGGGGTTCGAGTAGTCTGACCCCAAATTAGCCCTGCTCCCGAATTCAGGATTAGCGGATGGCGTCGAGGACGCTATTGAGTGTGGCGCTGGGGCGCATTGCCTTCGCCGTCAACGTCTCATCCGGATGGTAATACCCGCCAATATTCACCGCGCGACCCTGCTCCGCATTCAACTCCTGCATGATCTTCGTCTCATTCGCTTCCAACTGCTTTGCGATACTGAAAAAAGAGGATTGAAGTTCCCTGTCCTGTGTCTGCTCAGCCAGCGATTGAGCCCAATAAAGCGCCAGGTAAAAATGGCTGCCGCGCGTATCCATCTCGCCGACTTTCGGCGACGGCGACTTATTGCTCTCCAGGAATTGGCCGTTCGCGCGGTCAAGCGCCGTCGCGAGTACCGCACCTCTTGGATTTCCCGTCTTACTTGCGAGGTCCTCGATCGAAACAGCGAGAGCGAGAAACTCTCCGAGAGAATCCCAGCGCAAGTGTCCTTGTTCCAGGAATTGCTGCACGTGTTTGGGAGCGGAGCCGCCCGCACCGGTTTCGTACAGGCCGCCACCTTCGAGAAGGGGAACGATCGAAAGCATCTTTGCGCTGGTGCCGAGTTCGAGAATCGGGAAAAGGTCGGTCAGGTAGTCGCGCAGTACATTTCCTGTTACGGACACACTGTCGAGCCCCTTCCGCACCAGGGTGAGCGTCGCGCGTATAGCCTCGACAGGGGACATGATCCGGATGTCCAACCCGCTTGTGTCGTGATCCTTCAGGTAGGTCCGAGTCTTGGCGATCAGGTTCGCGTCGTGGGCGCGATTTTCATCCAACCAGAAGAGGGTCGCGGCCCCGGTGGCTCTCGCACGGCTCACCGCGAGTTTCACCCAATCTCGAATCGGCAGATCCTTTGTTTGGCACATGCGCCAGATATCACCCTTTTCGACCTGATGCTCGATGAGGGTCTTCCCGGTTTCATCGATCACCCTCACGATTCCGTTCGACGCGATTTCGAACGTCTTATCGTGAGACCCGTACTCTTCTGCCGCCTGGGCCATGAGACCCACGTTGGCGACATTGCCCATTGTCGGGACGTCGAACGCGCCGTTCTTCTTACAGTCATCAATCGTTTCCTGGTAGATGCCGGCATAACAACGGTCCGGAATAACGGCTTTGGTATCGTGCAGCTTTCCGTCAATGCCCCACATTTGCCCGGAACTACGAATCGCGGCCGGCATCGAAGCATCGATGATGACGTTGCTGGGCACGTGCAGATTCGTTATTCCCTTTGCCGAGTCGACCATCGCGAGTTCGGGACGAACGTTGTAGACGGCACGAATGTCCGCTTCAATCTCCGCCTTTTGCTCTGCCGGTAGGTTCTGGATCTTCGCGTAGACATCGCCAATCCCGTTGTTGGCTTCGACTCTGATCTTCTCGAAAACAACGGCGTATTTGGCGAACACGTCCTTGTAATAAACGGTGACGGCGTGACCGAACATGATGGGATCCGACACCTTCATCATCGTGGCTTTGAGGTGCAGCGATAGCAAAACGCCGCTGGCCCGGGCGTCTGAGATTTCCGTCTCATAGAATTCACGCAACGCGCGGCAGTTCATTACTGACGCGTCGATCACTTCGCCTTCGAGTACTGAAAGCGCCTCCTTGAGGACGGACGTCGCACCCTTTTCGTCAGTGAACTCGATGCGAACCTTTCCGGCCTTTGCGATCACGATGGACTTCTCGCTCCCGTAGAAGTCCCCGCCGGACATGTGAGCGACATGCGTTTTGGAATCGGCGCTCCACTTCCCCATCGAATGCGGATGTTTTTTCGCGTACTGCTTCACCGAAGGTGACACGCGACGATCGGAGTTTCCCTCTCTCAGCACGGGATTGACCGCGCTTCCCAGAACCTTGCCATACCGGACTCGAATCGCCTTCTCTTCCGGATCCTTCGGCTCATCCGGGTAATCCGGGAGCGGGTAGCCTTGCGCCTGCATTTCTTTGATCGCAGCCTTGAGTTGCGGAACGGACGCGCTGATGTTCGGCAGCTTGATGATATTGGCGTCCGGAGTTTTGGCCAGTTCGCCCAATTCCGCCAGGTCATCGGATCGCCTTTGATCGCTGTCCAAATGATCGGGGAAATTGGCAAGGATTCGCCCCGCCAGGGAGATATCGCGGGTTTCCACGGCGATTCCGGCAGATTTCGTGAATGCATTGATGATTGGCAGTAATGAATACGTCGCCAGCGCCGGCGCTTCATCGACTTTCGTATATATGATTTTTGCTTTGCTCATGTTCCTCAGATGATCAATCGACTTGCCGTCGGGCAGAGCGCCAGTATCTCAGAACGCGTACCCGAGATAAAGGGTCAGCGGGATCTTGATGCCCGGATTGACCGGAAAAACGTTGCCGTTTGAGAAATGACCGATATTCAGCTCAGCATTCCACCGCTTTGTGCTGCCCGCATAAACGCCCACTCCGGCAAAATCTCGAAATGTAAAACTCCGGCCGGTGTTTGCCTGATCGATGTTGACGCGGGAAATAAGGGTGGGGCCCGCCATCGAATAGTTCATGTACACATCGGCTACGGCCGTGCGAATCGGGGTCAAGCGCGCCAGGGGATAAACGGATACCGTGGTGAAGTCCTGCCGAAGCTGTGCGCTTTCCCAAAAACCAAGGCTGGTTCCCACATCGAACGAGAAGATTCGCCGGGTGTGGAAGACATTGCGCTGGAGGTTCACCGCATAACCGCGGCGAACTTCCACGTCCCCGTCCCAGAAAACCGGGACCGCGCCTTTTGAAACGAAGCCGTTCAGCCCAAAACCCGCGGCGTCTGTTGTGAAGGCCGCCTGCACCAGCATCTTCGGGAAGGCATAACCTCCGCTCCGGTTACGATCGACACGATCCTGCGGCAGGCGACGCATCTCGTAAACGAAGCCGCTACCGACGAACAAAGTATGCGGCTGCTGAACGCTCTGTTTTCCCGGAGCCCAAGTCACGTTGGTATCGATCGCCCATCTATCGTTGACGGGTATTTCGACGCCTCCGCCGGCCAGCACCGCCGCATAGCTGACGCCTTTCACTACCGGCGATCCACTGATCTCGAATCCCTTCCGGGTAATCAGTCCCAGCCCGGCTTCTCCATAAAGGGATGGCTTCCCCTTCCGCGGCGTTGTCCGTGCTTTCAAGGTCAACCCGCCCACATTCATCCACACGGAATGGTCCGAACGGTCGCCATTGACATTGACGAAGGCCGCCCAGTTCACCGGACGCAGGTAGGTAATGCGAGCCGACAGGTTGTCCGTGAAACGATAGCCCAAAAGCGTCAAACGCGGTGCGAGACGTGGGACGCGCACTTCACCGGCCCGATAACCGGACGCGAGATCCTGATTCGTAAAACGATAGCCGATGGATCCAACGTTCAAACCGAAGTAAGCCTTCGAGAGGAGCCTGGGATATTGGGTTCGATCGTCCTGAGCGTCTAGCAGTAGGACGCGCACCAGAAGGATCGCGAAAGCTAAGCAACCGATTTTAAGAATGCGCAACAAGCGTGGTGTCTCCGAAATGCCTGGACGTAATGCGAGCACCCCCGGAGGGGTGCAGAAAATTAGCCAGGGGTAGGCGCGGTGCGCCGCATAAATTCGAGTTGAGCGTACAACGGATCGACAAACTGCGCGGCAATCTCGCGGGCTCGCGCACTTGGCAGAGGCCGAGTCGACCCATCGGTCGCATTATAAAAGAGAGACGGCGTCTTGGCATGGAACTGGCAGACCCGCGCAAGACGTTCGCGAGCTTCGACAGAATCTGCAAGCCCGCACCATGCCAGCACCCGCAACACTCCCGCTTCGGGGAATTGAGCATAGTTCATGAGTGTGACGCGGCCCATTGCGGCGTGGGATGCTGCGGCTGAGTAGAATGCAGCGAGGACGCGGCCTGCGTATTCGTCCGCCAGTTGGAAGTTGCCGGGCTCATCGATTCCGATCGACGCGGCTTCAATCATGCCAGGCACCATGTGCAGGCCGGGCATGCGTTGCTGTGAGGCAATCACCGCTGCCGGCTCGCGATACAGAAAAACGCACGGCACACCGGGAAACGCGCGCTGCACGAGGTCGAGGCTGAGCACATGCCAGGCATCGAACTTCACGAAGAGATGCTGCTCGTCGCCGTCGCGAGGCTGCCCGAGGCCGCCGAGCAGGGCTCGCAACCATTGGATGCGCCTGTCTTCCGGCGCCTGCGCGCGCAGCACCTGGTCGACGGGCGGCGCTTCCGAAATCACAACTGTTCGCGGCAGTGCGGCGGCCATCTGCGCAAGCAGGGTCGATCCACAGCGCGAGCCGTGGAAGATGAATGCTGTCGGCGCAATACCGGGCCGGCCAGCGCTCCATTCGAGCAGAGCGTCCATCGGCGTCTCGCGGGCAGCGAGTTGCCTGAACGGCTTCCTCAGACATCGTGCGATGGTCTGCTCGAAGAACGGATCTGTAAACTTTTCCTTCCCAACGAAGCACCAGTCCACAGAGTCTGAAGTCCGATCCGGGCGAATCCGGAAAGGAATCCAACCCATGAAGGCGTCGCGGTCTTCAACGTCTCCCAATCGCTGTTCCAACAATCGATCATGGCCAGCACGGTGACGTAATCGATCGATCTCCGATTGCCGCGGAAGCAATGACTGCGTCTCATCTGCCTCGGCGGCCGAATCGGCTTTGCTCTCGGCCTCCCTCAATCGGTCTTTTAGCCACGGCGTCACCTGCATATCCAACACAAGATGTATCCGATCGGTGCTGCCGCGATTGTCAACCGAGTGAGTGTCGCTCAGGCGGAGATACCAGCACTCGCCTTCGTTCAGGAAAACACGCTCGCCGTTGAGCCTGAAATCTACACTCGGATTCGTCGTGACAGGAACGTGAATCCGAATTGTTTCGCATTCCGAGAGGTCGTGATCGGCGTGCGCCCTGATTCTCGAGCCCGGAGCCAGTTTCATCAGACGCACTGCGTGCAACGGACACTGAAATGCCGCCAGAACCTGCTGGAAATAGCGGCACCGCGCCAGGAAAGGCGTGTCCTCAAACGTTGTGCAGATGGGATCTGAATAAATCGTCTGGATCGGATGCCGCGCGCCCGCGGGCGACCTGAACGGGAGTACGCGCCACGTGCCGTCGTAATTCTGATTCGTGTAGTGATCGATCCAGTCGGTCTCCAGCAGGCGAAGCAGATCGCGGCGCATCGCGGCGGAGTCGAACGAAAGCGATAATTGGAGTCGATCCCTCATGCCGGCCAGCACGTTACCACAGGTGAACCGATCCCTCTGATCCGCTATGGTCGGACGCTTCTCACGTAGGCTGTCGTACGCCAGCGTCACGGCTATCCGGAGTCGTATTCATGGTCCGTCGACGCACGGCGCGGTTCCACCACATGATGACGCCGCTCACCGCCATCACCGCGGGAACCAATCCGACAATGGCCCACACCGCTTTCAGGACAGGCTGATCTCGCCATCGGCCGAAATGCAGCCGAGTCAGCCACGACAACGCGACGTCGGCCGGGCGCTCGCCGGGTGAGTTCGGATCCGAGACATAGTTCACGAAGTTCGAAAACGGCTCCGGAATGCCCAGATAGACGCCTGAGATTCCCCACATCAACAGAAAGAGAAAAAGCCAGAAACCCATTGCGCTATGCAGGTCCCAATTGAAGCGGCGCCACCCGCTGCCCCGCTTGACCTGGAGGCTGCGTTTCCATCGACGCTTTCCCGGCCACCACACCACAAGACCCGTTACGCAGACTACGGTCGCGATGCCGCTGCCCACGCCATTCCAGAACCGTCCCGTCTGCTCGAAGAGCAGATCGTCATGGAGTTTCACGATCCAGAGAAGGAAATACTCCCCCCGCGTGAAGGAATCTCCGAGGTCGGCGCCGGTGTAAGGATTGAACAGGCGCTCCTTCTTCTCGGCTCCCCGCTCCAACGACACGCCGATCGTGGGATCGCGCCGCGTTATTCTTTCCCCAATCTGGGTGGCCTTCCACCCAGGATACGCGCGCTCGGCCGCCTGACGTATCTGATCCGTCGTAAGCCGCGTTGCGCCGGCGTTGTACGCGGGCCGGGGCGTGGCAAGAAGCGCATTGAGCTCGATGCGATAGACAAGCGCGCTGCCCGTGATGCTGAGCATCACAAGATACAGCCCGATGGCGATACCGGACCACAAATGCACTTGAAATAAGGCGCGCCGCAACCAGAGCGTCTGGGGCTGGTGCATCCACTGCGACCACACGATGGCTAATTCCCCCCACGAAACAGACTTGCGCGGACAAGTATCCCCAATTGCAGATAGGCGGTACAAGCCGTCTTGATCAACACTGGCAATCTACGCCTGAGAAGTAGTTGCACTGCTTTGCCTTTGACAAGGGTTTCATGGGGATGTATTTTGCCGCTTAATCAAAATCTTCCGGGGGGAGGAATCCATGAAAGGTCTCAAGTTCGTAGTGTCGGTATTGCTCACGTTGCTGTTGACGACGCCCGCATTCACTCAGTCCACGAACGCCAGGGTGAGTGGAACCATCGAAGACCCGTCTCGGGCGCTCATCCCGGGCGTAACTGTGACTGCAACGAACACGGCCACGGGAGTCGCGACGACCTCCGTAACTAACGAATCGGGCGCCTACAATTTTCCGAGCTTGTTGCCGGGTCTCTACAAAGTGAGCGCCGCCCTGCCCGGGTTTCAGACTCAGTCGTTTACCGACGTTCGGCTTGGAAATGCCGATCAACTCCGATTGAACTTCACGCTCAAGGTGGGCGCTCTGAACACGACGGTTGAAGTGAGCATTCCGTCGGACAGCCTTTTGTCGGTATCGAGTTCGTCCGTTGGCGAAGTCATCAACCAGCAGCGCGTCTCTGATCTGCCCACAGTGACGAACAACGTGCTGGATTTATATCGGCTGATACCCGGCATCCGGATTGACGATACAGGGAATAGCGGCAGCGTCTCAGGCCTGGGCGGCCTCGGAACGGTCAACATCACGCGCGACGGAGTGGACAACGTTGGCGCCGCTCGTTTCGGAGCGAGCCTTACCGGCGCGACCTATATGAGTCCGGACCTCATTGGCGAGGTACGCATCGTCGTCGCGCCCGTCGACGCGGAAGTCGGACGCGGCAATGGGCAATTTCAGTTTCTGACGCGATCCGGCGGCAATCAATTTCATGGCAGCGGCGTGTGGACGGCCCGAAACACCGCACTCGACGCGAATACATGGGCCAATAACAGGGCCACCGATCCGAAGACCGGAGCATGGAAACCGACACCGCCGAACTGGTATAACAATCACCAGTTTTCGGGCAGCCTTGGCGGGCCGCTTGTCAAGAACAAGACCTTTTTCTTCGTGTTGTACGACACTGCGCTGATGCACGGGCGCACTATTCAAAATGTCCAGGTGTTGACGCCGTGTGCGCGAAAAGGCATTTTCCGGTACTTCGATGGCTGGAATAACGGGAACTTTTTCACGCCGACGACGGCCACAGGCGGCACGCCGACAATTGCGGTGGTGGACGCGGTCGGAAACCCTGTTGCACCTGCAAACAACCCTGGCGCAACTCCTACCCCTTTTACGGGCTCACTCCGTTACGCGAGCGTATTTGGAACGGTCCTGAATCCGACGACGGTGAATTCCGACTGTTCCAACGTCCAGGTCGGAGCGGCGCCCACGGCAAACGGTGCGTGGGATCAGTATCGGACAGGGGTCGATCCTACGGGATTCGTGACGAAGCTCCTGGGCAAGATGCCGCAGGCCAACAACTACGAACTGGGCGACGGACTGAATACGGCTGGATTTCGATGGTCCCGCAACGAGAATAGCGGCGGCGAAAACATTTTTGCCGTGGGCCCCACTGTTTCCGCTTTGACTGGCGACGGCCGCAAGCAGATCAACACGAAGGTCGACCACAATTTCAACACGAACAACAAGCTCGCTGTCAGCTACACGTACGAGAGTTCGACGGGCAACGCCAATTACGAAAGCTGGCCCGGTGGGTTTCGCGGGAAATCGTTCAGGCATCCCCAATTCCTGTCGGCGACTTTCACTTCCACTTTGACGTCGTCGCTCCTCAATGAAGCGCGCTTGGGTATGCGGCGCGTCGGAGGAAATACTTCGAATGGCTTGACGAACCCGGATACCGGCACGGAAAATCAGAAGTTCTTTCCGAACTACGGGGGATACCCGGTCATGATCGGTCTGGGAACGGGTAATGTGAACTTCCAGTCCAACCAGATTCTGGGCGGAGGCACAACGGCGGATTACCACGATCTTACAAATCTATTCTCGTACGCCGACTCGGTGAGCTGGACGAAAGACAAGCACTCCTTCAAATTTGGCGGTGAACTTCGCATGACGCACAGCCTCGGTTACGATGCCGGCATCACCGTCACGTCAATACCGCGAGCCCTTGGTGGAGACGCGCCGAACGCTCTCATTCCCGCCGCGCCAATCAGCAGTTCGACCGCCGCTTTTACGGGACTCGCCGGTACAACCGCGTCAGGCAATAACGGCACATTGCGGAACCTGCTTACTTTCTTGTCCGGATCTCTCAGCCAGGTCACGCAGTTCTACTACGTGCAGGACCCCAAGAACCTCAACACGTTTGACAACTACCTCACTTCTCCCAAGTCTCGAGACACCATACAGAATGAAGCGGATATCTTCGTCAAGGACGACTGGAAGGTATTGAAGAGCCTCACGCTCAACCTCGGGCTACGCTGGGAACGTTACGGCGTGCCGTATGAGGCACACGGTCTGATGCCTCTTCCAACGGATGGCCCAAATGCGATTTTCGGAGTCTCCGGACGAAGTTTCGATGGATGGATGAAGCCAGGAATCCGCGCGGGTCTGACCGTCCCACAATTTGTCGGGAAGAACTCTCCGAACCCAAATACCCCGTGGTATCGGAATGACTACCGCGACTTCGGGCCCGCCATCGGATTCGCCTGGCAGGTCCCCTGGTTCGGCGCCGGTAAGACCACCATTCGGGGCGGCTATCAGATGACCTTCCAGCAGGGACAAGTTCCCAACGCGCTCACCCAGGAAACCGTGGTACCCGGCAGCACCTACAACGGCAGCTACATAGGTGACCCCGTTGCTGGTGTTCCCTATGTGAATCTGCAAACGCTGCAGTCCGTCATCCCCGTTCCTATCCCGATCAAGCCGATGCAGGGAGTGCCCATCAACGACAGGCAATCGCAGATCTACATACCCTCGGCCACAGTGCACAATCCTTACGCCGAGAACATCACGCTTTCCTTGACCAGGAGCATCAGCTCGAAGGTCTCCGTGGATCTGAAATATATCAGTACGTTGGGTCGGAAACAGTGGAACGTGGCTTTCGACACCAATGTTCCCAATTTCCTCTACAACGGGTTGAAGGAAGCATTTGACGCGGCTCGCGCCGGCAACGACAGCAGCCCAGCGCTGCAGGTACTTGAAAAGATGTTTAACGGAATCAACATCGCGGGGAGCGGATGCACCACGCCGACCGGCGCCACTACTCCGTGCGCTCCCGTCGGCACAACCAATTCCGCGGGCGTACTCCAGACTGCGGGAATGCACTTGCGTGCGAGCAGCAGCTTCCAAAGCAATCTGGCGAATGGGAATTATTTCGGGCTCGCCACAACCCTGAACACCCTGAATTACAGCCCGGCGTTCGCTGGCAACGCGAACCTTCCCGCTTTCCTACCCACTACGCGCGGCAGCGTCATCCGATACAACGGGTATCCGGAAAACTTCGTCGTGACCAACCCTCAGTTTACGAGCACGCTCATGATCGCCGGCATGAACAACAACCAGTACCATTCGATGGAGGCTCAGGTCACGCTGCGGCCAACGCACGGCGTGACGATGCAGGGCAGCTACACCTTGAGCAGAAATAATGGTTTATCCGGGGGCGCTGGTCTCGGCAACAGCTACACGAATCCGGTCGACCGGCATGCCGACTATACCGTCCTCGGCGATACTCGCACGCACGAGTTCCGGACGAATGGATCATTCGACCTGCCGTTCGGTCCCAACAAGCTTCTGTTCGGCAGCAGTTCCGGACCTGTGGCTCGAATTGTTGAAGGCTGGAAGGCCGGATGGATCATGAACCTGATCAGCGGCGCGCCCGCAAACATCAGTGCGCAAAACATGCTGTACGCGTCCGGGACTCCGGATGTCGTCGGGCCATTCGACGCAAAAAACGTCGCGGTCAAATGGGGCACGGGCACCAGCGCCACCAGCGCCAACTACTTCGCAACCGGCGCATTCCAGGCCGTTAAGGACCCGCAATGCGCGGCAGTGACTACGTTGCAGAACCTCGCCGCGTCTTGCACGCTAAATGCGGTCATGGATACCCGAATCAATCAGATCGTGCTTCAGAATCCGCAACCCGGTACTCGAGGTACGCTTGGACAGCGCGCTGTGTATTTGCCTGGAACCTGGCGCGTTGATGCCAACCTTCGAAAGGCCTTCAAGGTGGCGGAATCCAAAACACTCGAATTCCGAGTAGATGCCAGCGATGTTTTCAACCACGCGGAGCCTGGCACGCCGAACCTGAGCATCCTTAGTACGACCTTCGGGCAGATCACTGGAAACGCCGCGAAATCTACGCTGCACCGCCAATTCCAGGCGCAGATGCGGCTCAATTTCTGAGGCTTTAAGATCGGGTAGACCGACCCTTCACCGGGTCGGTCTCACTACAAATGAGTCTCATACCGCGCGCTGTCAGCTGATCGAAAAGAAAACGGGCAGGAACGATGTCTTCGGGAGCGAACACTCCGCGTTCAGCTATCGCGCCCGACGCCATAATCTGCGCGACGATGGACGCGGGACAGGCTGTGTCTATGTCGCCTGCGCTGGCATGCCAGTCCGAACGGGATTGCGCATGGCAGTCCATGACCGCGGCGCGTCGGCCGCTTGTCACAGTCACGCGGGTGATCTCGTAATCGTTGGGTGTGGAGCGAGATGCCGGCAGCGCTTCGAAATCGCGCATCGTTTGGCCCGCCCGAACGCGCCGCATCAACTCCTTGACGAAAGGTCTGTCGAAGCCGACTTTGAAATCGACCAACCGCACTTTCTGCGAGCGCAGGTGCACAGGCAAGGTGGCGATCTCGCTGTGACGCGTCATCACGCACCACACGTCTCCCACCGGCGGTCCGAACGCAACAAGTTCCCATCCCGTTCGCGGCCGCGCCTTTACGAATTTACCTCCGCTCCATTTCCACGGCTCCAATGTCAGTTCTTCCACAATGGTCTGAGCCGAATAGGGAAACGTAAAGCCCGGCTGAGGATTGAAATCGATTCCTCCGACGCGAATGCGAACGGAATCGATACGGTCGAAACGGGAAGCGAGCTGGCTTGTCATGAGATTGGTTAGTCCAGGCGCGCATCCCATCCCGAGAATCGCGGTCAGGCCGGCATCGACGAATCGCTGATGAAGGCGCAACTGGCGGCGGGTCCACACGAAGAGGCCGCCGAGATCGAGGTAATGGACTCGCGCCTGAAGCGCAGCCTCCATCACGTTCAGGTTGAATTGATGGCGAGTGCAGTTGATAACGACGGAGTTGCCACGAAGGATCCTCGAGAGCGCGGCGATGTTACGGGCATCGGCAGATACGGCCGAGAGGCGCGCGGTCCGGTAGGTTCGCGCGTATTCCGCCGCCGCATCGCCGTCGTAGTCCGCGACTACAGCCCGATTCCTTCGATTCGACTCGAAGAGATCCCGAACGACGATTCGTCCGATCGCTCCGGCACCCCCGAGCACTACGAAACTTGGAGATGGTTGCACGTATTAGTACCATCCGATCGGACGCTCACTCAGGTTGATGTGAACCTGTTTGGTTTCGAGGAATTCCTCGACGCCGTGCAGACTCAATTCGCGGCCGTGCCCGCTTTGCTTGTATCCGCCCCACGGCGACTCCACGTAGCACGGCTGCATCGTGTTGACCCAGACGATGCCGGCCCGAAGGCTTTTCACCATGCGCATGCACCGGAAGATGTCTCTCGACCAGACTGCCGCTGCAAGGCCAAATGGCGTGTCGTTTGCGATCCTCAGCGCATCTTCCTCATCCTTGAACGGAATGCACGCGACAACCGGTCCGAAAATTTCCTCGCGCGCGATGCGCGTCGTGTTCTCGGTTTCAAATATCGTGGGTTCGATGAAATACCCGTTTCTCAGTTCCTCGCTGGATGGCCGGGAACCGCCGGTTACGAGAGTCGCTTCGCGGCGTCCCATCTCGATATAGCTTTCGACTTTCTCGAGATGTTCCTTGCTTACGAGCGGACCCATCTTCGTGTCGCGACTCCTCGGGTCGCCGAGCCGGATCCGCGGCGTCATCTCCTTCATCCGGCCGACGAATTTCCTGAACAGGTCCTGTTGAACCAGAATTCGCGATCCGGCCGAACAGACCTCGCCCTGATTGACGAAGACGCCGAACAATGCACCGTCGATGGCAGCCTCGAGATCGGCATCGGAGAAAAAGATGTTGGGTGACTTCCCGCCAAGCTCCAGGGAAACTTTTTTCAGGTTCGAATTCGCGACACCGCGAAGAACCTCGCGGCCTGTCTCGGTGCCGCCGGTGAAGGCAACCTTGTCGACCTCCATCGATTCAACGATCGTACGCCCCGCTAAAGGGCCGTCACCCGTGACAACATTCACGACGCCGGGAGGTAAATCGGGAATGTTTTCCTGGACGAGACGCATGAATTCGAGGGTGGTCAGCGGGGTCTGCTCGGCTGGCTTGAGAACGACGGTACAACCCGCCGCCAGTGCAGGCGCCAGCTTCCAGGCGGCCAGCATCAACGGATAGTTCCATGGAACGATCAGGCCCGCCACGCCGACGGGCTCCCGCGACGTCATGTTGAGCGCGTTGTCGGGCACCGGCAACGTTTCGCCGTGAATTTTCGTTGCGAGACCGCCGTAGTATTCAAGACAACTTGCGGTATCCGCCATGTCGAATTCGCTTTCGACAATCGGTTTGCCGCAGTTCAGCGTCTCGAGTTCGGCCAGCATCGCAGCATTCTTTCGAACGAGGTCCGCCATCGCGAAGAGGATCCGGCCACGCTGCTGCGCGGTGCTGTCCTTCCAGGGACCGTGGTCGAATGCTTCGCGTGCAGCATGGATCGACTGATCGACGCCCTTCTTGTCGGATTCCTGCGCCAGCGCGATAGTCTCGCCATTGAATGGATTAACGACCTCGCGTGTTCCGCTCGATGGGGTCCATTCGCCATTGACGTAGTTTTGGTAAGTTTTCATGAAGAGATTCCGTTGTACCTGGAATACGGATACCAGTACGGTTTGACTTCCTGCTTGTAATCCAGATGAACGTGTTTCGTTTCGCGAAATTCGTCGAGGCCTTCTTCGCCGAGTTCGCGCGAATGACCGGTCTGGCGCATTCCGCCGAAGGGGCCGGCATCGTTGTCCGTCAAGGGATCGTTGATCCAGAAAGTCCCCGCAGTAATACGTTCCATGGCCTTCATAGCCCATTCCATATTGTTCGTATAAATGTTTGCCCCCAGGCCATAGCTCGAGTCATTGGCCAGTTCGATCGCCTCGTCGATGCCAGCGACGCGCATGATCGGCAGAATTGGGCCGAACGTTTCGGTCCGCACAAGACGCATGTCCTGGCGCACATCGACCATCACGGTCGGCTCGTAGAAGAATCCGCGGTCAAATCGCGACGACCGGCGTCCTCCTGTCAGGGTGCGCGCGCCGCCGCGAACCGCTTCACTGACACGCGAATGAATATCCTCGAGTTGGCGCAGATTGATGATCGGTCCGATGTCCGTTGCCGGATTCATCCCGTCGCCAAGTTTCAATGCTCGGGTAAATTCCACGACGCGATCGACAAACGTATCCGCTATCGCATCGAAGACATAAAAGCGTTTCGCACCGGTACAGACCTGACCGGCATTGAGATAAGCGGCCCAACATGCGGCCCTGCTGGCAACGTCGAGGTCCGCGTCGCTACACACGATGAAGGGATCGTTTCCTCCCAGTTCGAGGTGCGATTTCTTCACCTGATCCGCGCAGATCTTCCCGACGTGCTTTCCCGTTTCGACAGAGCCCGTCAGAGCGACGAGATCCGTACCCGGATGGCTTATCAGCTCTTCGCCGATTTCTTCGCCGAATCCGGTCACAATGTTCACAACGCCCGGAGGAAGGTCGGAAAATACTTCGGCCAGAGCCAGGGTCGCGATCGGCGTTTCTTCGCTCGGCTTGATGATGACGGTATTCCCGGCGGCAAGGGCGGGCGCCACTTTCCAGGAGAGAAGCAGCAACGGGTAATTCCACGGAAGGATTGCCACGACAACTCCGTACGGTTCCTTGATCGTGAAATTCACCTGATGTTCGAAAACCGGCGGAAGCGAACTGCCGCGCGAGTTGCGGCCAATCTCCGCGTAGTAATCGAAGCAGGCAGCCGTCCATTCGACCTCGTCGCGATTCTCACAGAAAGGTTTGCCGCCTTCGAGCGTCATGGTCGTCGCGAGCGCCTGCTGTTGTGCACGAAGTCGCGCGGCGATCCCGTGCAGCATCGCAGCCTTTTCGATGGCAGGGACCCATCTCCATTTTTGGAACGCGGCTCGCGCGGCATCGACGGCAGCCTGGGCATCCTCGCGGGTGCCTCTGGGCACTTCGTCGACAATGGCCTCATTGGCGGGATTGATAACTGAAATAGCCTCACGCCGAGCCGATACTTCCTGACCGTTGATCCACTGATGCTTCATGTAAGGCGTCCGCCTCTCGCCGGCAAGTTGTTCGCACTGACTACACAATGCCTGATCAGAATATGACGAACCACAAACGAGGGCCAAACAACGTTTCTATGGCGCCGACAAGAGCGGCCCTTCGAGCGCTAGGGCTCACATGTGGAACCGAGCAAGACCATCGAACTCAAACTGATGCGCTCGGCATTCGGCTGGCGGACCAGGTACCCCTTCGCTTGCATCTTATGTCCAATATGTGCAGCAGGGATGAAATCGGGAACGGCCTCCAGATCTGCGAGGCGAAAGACCAGAGCTCCCAATTTCTTTGCTGAAGAAGCGGCCAATTCTGCGGGGGTTGAGGTGGTTTCGTTTCGGGTTCGCGCCGGCTCTGTCGCATTTGCCAGCATCCATACGCCATCGCGGCCCGGAGATAAGCAACCGACCGTCAGGACGAGCGAGCCGTCAGGGACGGGCTGCGGTCCATTCTTCCCGACGAACATCACTTCACCGATGAGATCGGAGGTCAGTTCGCCGGCGCCCGCGCGATAACCATTCACGCTCAAGATGTAGGTGAGAATACCGAGATACTCACTGCCTGATAGCGGTTTGGCATTCGGTGCGCGGCCTCGCGGCATATTGTCCCTGATGAAGTTGTAGATTCCGTCCAGCCTGCCTTCGCGCCACCGGTCAATGAAGCGATTGCCGGTCAGCTCCGGAGCCGAAACACCTTCGAGGGAATTGCCATGGCAGACGCTACACGCGGACGTGTACAACGCCAGGCCACGTGCTGCCTGCGCCTCCGAAAACACGCCGTCGAGAACGGTCCTCGTTGGGGCCTGAGATTGAGCCTGCGATCCGAATAAGACCTGGAAAATCAAAAAGGCGAGGACTCGTTTTCCAGGCATAGGCGATAGTTAAACGAACCGCTAATCGTGGTGTTCGTGCAGGTGCTTGTGCTCTTCGTGCTGTTTTTCTTTATGAGCGGCGGACGCTTTTTTGCGCGCAGACTGCAGGTTCGCTTGCATCGTGCTTTCAGAACTCACGGCACATAGGGAGATCGTTTTTTCAAGGTCCTGATTCCGGCAGGACGGACACTCCGGGGGAGGCGACGACGGCAGAACCAGGTATTCGAAACTGTGGCCGCACTTTCGACATTCATATTCGTAGATCGGCATGATTAAACCTACTGGCTCTGATTCGTCCCTTTGACTCTGCCCAACCACTCGACCAGCCGCGCCAGTTCCTCGTCTTAGTACAATCTATTGCGTGAAACTATCCCCTGAACCTTTGGGCATTGCAAGCTCTTTTTGGGGCCGATTCGGCGGGTCCGAAGCCCTTAAGATTCCTGTTGTCGGTCACTAATCCGGAGTGGCAGAAGTCAACCCAAAGGGCAAGTGAACATTCGGAGCAAGTCGGATAAGGCTGCAACTCCGAAACCCTGTCATTGACAGGTTTTCATTCATATGTTCATAATTGGCGAATATATGTCGAATGCGAACGCGATCAGCAACTTTGAGCTCATGGTGATGCTGGCGCTGATCAAGCTCGGGGACAAAGCGTACGGGGTGCCCATCTCGGAAGAGATTGCGGAGCAGAGCGGCCACGACGTCGCGCTGGGGAGTGTATACGCGGCACTGGAGCGATTGGAAGACCGTCGGCTGGTGACCTCTCGCGTGGGAGAGCCGACGCCGGAACGTGGAGGCCGCGCGAAGAAATACTTCAAGGTGACGGGTAAAGGTATCGATGTGGTGAGGGAAACTCAGCAGACATTGACGCGCATGTGGAAAGGACTGAAGACACTGGCGAGGGGGAGAGCGTGAACTCGAGGAATGGACTCGAAGCGCCGGCCTGGCTGCTGAAGACGTTCGGTTGCAGCCCCAACAACGAAATGCTGATGGGCGATCTTGCTGAAGCTGTCGACCGCGGCAAAACGGCAGGCTGGTATTGGAAGCAGGCGATCATCGCCGTAGTTGTCGGCGCATTCGCCACCCTGAAGGGACGGCCAGTGACCCTTCTTCGCGCCGTCTCTGCAGGCTGGCTTATCTTTTGGCCACTGGGCTTTGCGTCTTTCAATTTCGTCTACCCTCTTGCGCTCGTCATGTTGGGACTCGATGAGCCCGACCTGCTTATCGGATCGTGGGCGCCACCGTTTGCGTGGCATACCGCACCGTTCGGAAGGATTTATACATTCGCGATGAACGCTATCGCTTCGGGCCTCCTGTTCGCAGTCGGCATCATCAGTGGATGGCTCCTCGCGGTGTTGTTTCGGCCGCATTCTCGGTCCGCAGTTTTCTTTTTCAGCAGCTCGGTGCTTCTTTCGTGGATGGTCTACAGCGCCAGCCTCGGCGATGACGCTATCGGCGCACGCCTGCCCTGGTCTGTTTATTTCTGGATGAACGCTATTGTTCAAACATTCTGCATTGTGATGGGCGGAGCCCTGGCAGACCGAAAGCGGTCAACAGCAAGCTGAGGACGAGGCGATGGTCATCCACGAAAAGACACGACTTTCACGTTTGCTGCACCTCGCGAAGCGCAGAAGCTTTTCCTGGATAGTCGGGTGCCCCGCCGCCTTCCATTGGTTCTGAAGGTCCTGACCGGATTCTGGCTCGTAGAGATCGCGGAAAGGAACGTCCCGAAAACGATATAGCTTCGGGTTCTGTAGAGACTTCGTCGAATTGCGCCCGCTCTTCGCACGCATTGTGCCAGCCTTCACGGCAGCCAGTGCGCGCCGTGCCGCCGGATCGCGCTCCCGCAGTTGCTTCGCGCCGCCATTTGTCTGGCTTCATATAATCTATTGAAGTAAAGTTCAACGCAATCGATTGGTCATAAATTCCTAAGGAGCTCATAAATCGTGGTTTCAACCTTCGCCAAAATAGAACCGATATCCAAGAAAACGCGCGTCGTCGTGCTTCTCAAAGAAGCCATTGCCTCCGGCGCCATTCAGTCGGGCGAACAAATCGTCGAGGGTAAGATCGCCCAACAATTCGGAGTCGGGCAGGGTCTGATTCGCGAGGCATTGATCGAACTCGAGCACCAGGGTTTCGTTCAGCGAACACCTTATTCGGGGACTCAAGTCACGAAGCTGGGTCTCGAAGATGCCTTACAGATTTTCGATATTCGAATTGAGTTGGAGCCTCTCGCCTTCTGGCTTGCAGGTCACAAGATCACAGCGCAGCAGTTAGCTGAGTTGAGGGATCTCGCGATGACGATGAGGCAGGGTGCAAAGGCCGAGGAACTCGATGCCTTCTTCACTCAGCATCTCGCCTTCCGAAAGAAAATCTGGGAGATATCGGGCAATCGATATCTCCAGCAGAGTCTGGAGCGTTTGGTCATTCCCTTGTATGCACTGTATGTCATCCGCAGTTCGCACAATAGTGACGGCACTTTTCAAACAGTTCTGGACTGCATGGAACATCAGGACGCAATTCTGGAAGCCTACAGAAATGGAGACATCGAAGAGGCCAGGCGAGTCGCGCGCGATTTTCTGGCAAGCATGAAGAAATACCTGGGAACGCGGTTGGTTCCTGACCCAAGCAGGGACTCCATGGTCCCAGCCTCCTCTTAAAGCGTCGGGCGATAATCTTGCTTCCGATAATCGCTTAGGACTATAGTGCCGCCAAAATCACCGGGGGAGAAGTATCGTGAAGAAACTTTTGGCGGTAGTCGCTGTCCTTTGCCTTACTGTCGGCGTCCAGGTATTTGCGCAAACCAGCAACTCGACTCTCGGCGGAACGATTGCCGATACAAGCGGAGCTCTCATACCGGGCGTCACCGTAACGGCAACGAACACGCAGACCGGCATCGTGAACACGGCCATAACGAATGAAGCCGGCGTCTATCACTTCGCGAGCTTGCAATCGGGTATCTATAATGTAGCCGCCTCCCTTCCCGGCTTTCAGACACAGGCTGTCAAGGCACTGAAGCTGGATTTCTCTGAGCAGGCGCGGCTCAACTTCACGATGCAAGTGGGCGCGGTCTCCACGACAGTTGACGTCACTGCTGCGGTGGAGAATGTGCTGGCATCGTCATCATCGGTGGGTATGGTCCTTCCCGAATACAAAGTGACCGACCTTCCCCTCGGAAACCGCGATGTGCTGGCGCTGACAGCCACGATGGCCGGAGTGGTTCAAGGTAATCAAACAGCCAGTTTCGCCGGGAGCCGAACCGGCGCTGTGCAGACGATGGTCAATGGCATCGCGGTGAATGACGGCCGCTACCAGACCGGTGTTTATTCGGCCACGCAGTTGAGCCCGGACCTCGTGTCGGAAATTCGAATCATCGTTTCGTCGGCGGACGCGGAGACCGGGCGCGGCAGCGGCCAGGTGCAGGTTTCGACTCGATCCGGGACCAACGCATTCCGCGGCAGCTTGTTCTATACCAACCACAACTCCGCGCTCGACTCCAATACCTGGTTCAACAACTTCAATGGCGTAAAAACAGATTACTCGAACCGGAATCAGTTTGGCGGACGCTTCGGCGGGCCAGTCATCAGGAACAAGACATTTTTCTTTTTCGTGTACGACGGTCAACGCACCTTGCAAAAAGCGAACGTCAACGCCCCCGTGTATACGGCAGAGGCACGGCAAGGAATCTTCCGGTATTTTCCCGGAGTGCAGAACGCCAATGCACTAGCCGCCAACCCGACGGTCGATGTGCTGGGTAATCCGAGGCTGAACGGCGTTGCCGCCACGCCGCAGTCCTTCAACGTGTTCACCCGGGATCCGAACCGGCCGACTTTCGATCCCTACATGAAAACGTTGATGGCCGCGATGCCGTTACCCAACAACTGGTCGACTGGCGACGGTCTGAATACCGCGAACTATCAGTATAGGCAGCGCCAAAGAGGTACGGAGTCTCCGTTTTCAGGCGCCGTCGAGGTGAACCGCGATCAATTGAACTTCAGGGTGGATCAGAATTTCAACTCGAAGAACAAGTTCTTTTTCACCTACAGTCACGAGCACGTTTGGGCCGATTCACAACTACCGGTTTGGCCAACCGGCGTCGCGGGCACGACCGTTCGCTATCCCGCGTCCTACACCTCATCGGTCGTGTCGACTCTATCGTCGACCATACTAAACGAGTTCCGCTTTGGCCTGCGGAACGGGAGCCAGAAGGGATACGCGGCGTATGACCTCCCGGATGGCGGAGACCATGTGGTCAACGACATTCTCCCCCATACGGCCAATGGAACCCCGTACCTTCCCCGGCCGCTGACGTTTACAAACAATATCCTCACCTATACGGTGGGTAGCCGCGTGCAATCGACCCCGTTATATCAGTACGCAGACACGATCAGTTGGACTCGCGGCAAACACGCATTCAAGAGTGGCATCGAAACCCGCTTTGGCTCCAGCAAGAGTCAGCAAGGATCCCAGGCGATGCCTCTTGGGAATTTTGGCGCTGGGGGTGTCCCCGTGCAGGGAATGACGACGATTTCCGGTTTGGCCCCCGCCGATCAGACGGGCGCGCAGAACGTCCTGATCAATCTTTCCGGCTCCCTTGCTTCGGTCAACCAGAGTTTCTTTCTGAGTAGCTCATCCGCTCCCGCGTTTCAGTCGTGGAGCGAGATACCGAAAGCCTCAGCATCCCCGGATGGTTTCCCTCCCGGCAAGGTTCGGAACAACCATCAGCGCGAAATGAGCAGCTTCTTCAAGGACGATTGGAAAATCACCCGGGCTCTCACGCTCAACCTTGGCGTTCGCTGGGATTACTACGGCGTTCCGTGGGAAGACCACGGTTTGTTCGGGTCTCCATCCAACAACGGTGGAAATGGCGCCGGCGTGTTCGGTATTTCGGGTACCAGCTTCAATGATTTGTTTCAGCCGGGACGCACGGCCGGTTCGATTACCACGATTGAATTGGTAGGCAAGAATTCGCCACATCCCGATAAGCAAATCTATAAGGATGACTACAACAACTTTGGTCCCGCAATTGGTTTGAGCTGGTCCGTTCCGTGGTTTGGCAAGGACAAGACTACGCTTCGCGCCGGCTATGGCATCAGCTACACCGGTGGCGGCAATGGGATTATCTACGACTACACCGTGAATGCCGCGCCGGGCGCGAACGATGATGAAACCTACCAGCCCCCAACGCTACTCAATCTTGCCAACATCGTGCTGCCAACCCGCGGCGTACCTTTCCAACCGGTGGGATTCAACGATCGCACCAAGGGTATTGAGGCGTTCGACAGTAATTTCGTGAGTCCTTACGTTCAGAACTGGAACCTCGAAATTCAGCGCAACCTGGTCCGCAACCTGTCGATAACGGTCCGGTATATCGGAAGCAAAGGCACGAAGCTACAGGGCGAAGTTGCGACCAACGAAGTGAACGTTTTCGAAAATGGAGTACTCGACGCATTCAACATCACGCGCACCGGCGGCAACGCGCCGTTGTTCGATAAGATGCTTTTGGGACTCAACATCCCGGGAGCCGGTACGGTGAATGGCGGGACATTGACGGGATCCCAGGCGCTCCGCATCAGCACGTCGACAAGGACCCTTCTTGCCAACGGCGATGTCGGCGCATTCGCGGCCTTCCTGAACAATACGACGAGCTTTACGACGACGGGGGCCGGCGGAATCGTCCGAAACGCGGGATTGCCGGAGAATTTCATCACCGGCAATCCGCAATTCAGCACCGCAAACCCGGGCACTACAACTCTTCCGGGGAACGCGACGTTCATAACGAACATTGCGGATTCCACGTACCACTCGATGCAGTTCGAGGTGAATAAACGGTTGGCGAAAGGCTATACGCTTCAGTCCACCTACACCCTGAGCCATTCCCTCGGGATAGCCGACGGCGACGGCGGTCTTATCTTCAGGACCCTGCGCAACCGGAATCTGGACAAGGGACCACTAGGTTTTGACCGCAGGCATCAGATTACCAGCAACGGTACGTTCTCTCTCCCATTTGGGCCTAGCCGCGCCCTCCTCGGCAACGCCCCGTCAATCGTGCAGCGCGTCGTCGAGAATTGGCAGATGTCGGGGATCCTCAACTGGACGTCTGGACCACCCTTGACCCTGGCCGGTGTGAGGTCGTCGTTCAATTCAGCGCTTGAGGGCCCGTCGCTTGTGGGAGCTCTTGCCAGTAGCACGGGAAAGGTCACGATCACATCGTCCCCGGGCGTCGTGACGTACTTTGATGGCTTTGGACAAGTGGTAGATCCGGCAAAAACGGGCGTCACGAACTCAAATACGCTCGCTAATTCGAACAACGAAATGGCGATTACCGATGCTGCGGGTAACATCATTCTTGCCAACCCGGCTCCCGGGCAACTCTCCAATATAAGCAGGGGATATCTCCGAGGGCCGTCTTCCATCCGTTTTGACATGAGCGCGAGCAAACGCGTCCGGATTTCAGAAACGAAGAGTTTCGAATTCCGCATGGATGCACTCAATGTCCTGAACCACCCAAACTGGGGCACGCCGAACGTCAACATCAACAGCGCCAGTTTCGGGCGGATCACCAGCGCGACCGGAAGCCGATCCTTTACCGGGAACCTCCGTTTGAATTTCTAGGGATCTTAACAGGCAACGAGATTTCAATTTCCTGCTCAGGCCCGCCCTGTTTACGAACTCGATCCTGGATTTCGGAAAGACTGTCTCGCTCAGGCCCTCGAGGTCCATATCAGATCTCTCTCAACACACACCACCTCGTATGCCGCTATTGGTTTCTTATAGCGTCGTGAACGCTCGTCCCACGGCGTCGAGCGAAAGCGCCGCACCTTCGTTTCGCCATGCTTTCGAGGGTCGAAACGTTTCATTCCGAAAACTGCGAAATGTTTTGAGATTGGCTGTCATAAAGCTTGTAGGAGAGATTCGGCTCCGGCAGTATGGAGCGCTTAGAAGCAACAAGTAAGAGGGTGCCGATGCGGAATGCAATGCAGCGAAAATGCGGCGTGGCCGGCATAGGCCTATGGCACGTAGGAGCAGCCATCGGGGTTTGCGCTCTGATTGCGAGTGTGGCTTTGGGCTTTCTTTGGCAAGCTCCGTTGTTGGAGCCCAGACCGGGGAGTCGAGTGGATCGCGCGATTTCAGGTCCGGAACCTCACATCTACAATCTCGCTGTTCCCGCCGGGAAGTTCTTTCAGGTTGTTTTGGACAACCGTTCCGGACAAGCGATAAATCCCTTATGGATCACGTTACAGACTTCCGACGGCACCAGGCTGGCGCTCTCGGAGAAACGCATTTCCTGGATCGGTGAGCGTGGGGCGGCTTATCAGATCAAGGTGCAGCGTCAGACGTTGGACTATCTGACCAGCGATCCTCGAGCGTCGTACGCATTACAGATTGTCGAGTTCCGCGATGCCCGGTCGACGGATTCCAATATCCTCGCAGGCGAGAAAGCAATGAGGGAGGAAAGGTATTCCGATGCCGTCACGGAGTTTCGGATCGCCGGAGATCCCGCGGGATTGACCGATAGCCTGGCATCCTTTGCCTTGACACAATCGGGTCAGGCTAGACTCAATGCGCTTTTCGAAGCTCTCAAGATTGCGGGCGACCTGGGCGATCGCGCGCGCGAGGCCAACGACCTTCTTCAGCTCGCGTGGCACTACGGATCGGGTGGAGACTTCCAAACTTCGTTGAACTACGCCTACCGATCTCTTTCTGCAGCACAAGAGGCTGGATCTGCAAGGGACGAAGGCCGAGCCCTGGGACAGATTGGCGGCCTTTATCAGGACCTTGGCGACTCCCTCACGGCGCTCGATATGTTCACTCGGTCGTTGGAAGCGAGCAACAAGACGAAAGCACCTCAAGTCACGATGAATGCATTAAACGGAATCGCGGCCGCCCACACCGCCCTCGGCGACGCGACCAGGTCTCTGGAGTACAAGCGCCGAACGGTGGACTTCGCCCACGATATAGGTAACCGGAATATCGAGGCGCTACAGCGGAACACGCTGGCGGCGGCCTACCTTACTGCCGGCCAATACGATCTGGCGATGGATCAACTGAATCATGCAATGGAGTTGTATCGAAACGACCATCACCCCGCCGGCCAGATGCGGACCTTCATCTCGATGGGGAACGTCTACCTTGCGCGGCGCGATCCGGCAAGAGCTCAAGCGGCATTTCGCAACGCCTTGCAGATCGAGAGCGGTTATAAGGGGCCCGACGGACCGGAACACTCCGGCCCCATGCGCATCGGAATGGGAGAAGCACTTCTGTTGACGGGAAACCGTCAAGGCGCACTGGACTACTTCAAGCAGGCTCTGGCCGTTTTCCGCCAACTACACGACTGGAGAGGCGAGGCAGAGGCGCTTCGCCGCCTCGCTGAAGTCGAAACACGCGCCGGGAACTTGCTCGACGCGCGAAGGGACATCGAGGACGCCATCACGATCGTCGAATCCGTGCGCGGCCGCCTTAACGGCCCGGCATTTCGGGCGACGTACTCCGCATCGAAGCGCGTGTTTTACGAGTCCTACATCGACCTCCTCTCCGATACCGGCGCAGATGTTGCGACCCTAGAAGCTTCCGAGAGATTCCGGATGCGCAGTCTCGTGGAGATGTTGAACGAAGCCGGGGTCGATATCCGCCAGGGCGTCGATGCCGCGTTGGTCGAGCAGGAGCAGGCACTGGCGCGCCAGATCAACGATCGACAGCGAACGTTGGTCGCACTTTCGGGCGATAAGTCCAAAGCCGAAGCGGCGAAGGAAGCACAACAACTATTGAATGATCTGTTGATGAAGTACCGGGAAGTCGAAGCGGCTATTCGGGCCGACAGTCCGGCGTATGCGGCACTGATCCATCCCAGTCCGCTGAGCCTGAGTAAGATTCAGCAGTTACTCGATCCTCAAACACTCTTGCTCGAATACTGGCTTGGCGAAAACTCCAGTTATGTTTGGTTGGTGGGTCGGAACTCCTTTAGGTCTTATAAACTGACCGACCGCGGGCGCATCGAGAAGGAGGCGGAACGGTTTTACGGTCTGCTGACGGCTCGTCAGCCGGTTGCAGGCGAAACGCCGGCTCAATGGCAGCAGCGCCAGGCAAACACCCGAGTGCAGTATCCAGCAAGTACGGAGGCACTGAGCCGCTTGATACTCGGGCCCGTAGCGGCGGACCTGGGAAACAAACGGCTGTTGATCGTGCCCGACGGCAGCCTTCACTACGTTCCGTTCGCCGCATTGCCGGTTCCCGGAGCGGCGCAGACTCGTAAACCGCAATGCCCGGCGACCGGCTGCCTGCTGGTGCATGAACACGAAATCGTGAGCCTGCCGTCGGCTTCTGTCCTTGCGGCGTTGCGCGGGAGGAATGCGGAGGGAACGGCGCCACGGAAAACAGCGATCGTCTTTGCAGATCCGGTGTTCAACAGGAACGACGAGCGAGTCGGCCGGAAACCAACCGCGCCAATCACACAGCAGACGTTCCTGACGCCGCGTATTTTGGAACGTGAGCTCAAGGACGCGGGCTTTTCGGCGGATTTACCGCGGCTGCGCGCTTCGGCCCGAGAGGCTCATGCGGTCGATTTTTACGATCCCTCAAAGGGCGTGTCGCAACTATTGAATTTCGACGCCAGCCGAAAGAGGTTCCTGTCCGCCGAGCTGCAGGACTTCCGGATCGTGCATCTCGCCACGCATGCGTTCATCGACAACAACCATCCTGAACTGTCCGGTCTGGTCCTCTCCCTCGTGGATGCAAATGGCGCACCGCAGGATGGCTACCTGAGGCTTCATGAAATCTACAACCTGCAGATACCTGCCGAGCTCGTTGTGTTGAGCGCCTGCAACACAGCGCTGGGCAAACGCGTCACAGGCGAGGGTTTGATCGGTTTGACGCGCGCCTTCATGTATGCGGGCGCACAGCGCGTCATGGCGACACTATGGAAAGTCGACGATGAGGCGGCGGAGGAGGAAATGGGGAGGATGTATCAACACTTGCTCGCCGAAGGCAAGCCTCCGGCCGCAGCGCTCCGCGCCGCACAGTTGGACATGCTGAAATCGACGCGGTGGCCGGCGCCGTACTACTGGTCTGCTTTCGTTCTGCAAGGGGAATGGTAGGGCGGTTAATAGAATTCGGCTGAGGACCGCACTCGGAGGAAGGGATCGACATGCGCACGCGCTTTGCTTTTCTCATTCTTGTTTCTGTAGTGGGGGCCGCGACTTTCTTGGCTCAGGAAAACACCGGTTCTTTCGCAGGCACAGTCCACGACCCCAGCAACGCCGTTATCGCCGGAGCGACTATCGAGATCTCTGGCCCAGCGCTGGGCCGATCGCTACGCCTGACCACGGATGCCGCAGGTTCGTACGTCGCGCCCAACCTGCCCCCGGGCCAATACGCAGTAACCGCAGCAGCGCGCGGCTTCACCACCGAGAAGATGTCCGGACTCGAACTTCTGCTAGGGAGGCAGTTGCGAACCAACTTCAATTTGGGACTCGCCGACCTGAGGCAAACCATCGACATCTCCGAAAAACTGCCGCTCATCGATGTGGAAAGCAGCCAAACATCCATGAGCCTCACCCGCGAAGTTATCGACAGCATTCCCAAGCAACGCTCATTTCAAACCCTGGCGGCGCTGGCGCCCGGCGCTCAGTGGGAAAGCAAGACCGGCACGCGGGGAAATCTTGGTCTCGTGACTCCCGCGAACGTTGTACCGGGCGGTGGGCTGCAAGTCGATGGAGCCACCGGAACGGAAAACGTCTGGCTGGTCGACGGTGGCGACACGACGGGCCTGGCGGGGTTTCCAGGTATGAGCCTGCCAATGGATTGGATACAGGAACTTCAGGTGAAATCGAGCGGCTTCGCAGCCGAATACGGCGGCGCGCTCGGCGGTGTCGTCAATGCGGTCACGAGGTCGGGCGGCAACGAAGTGCATGGTGAGATGCGCTATTACTATTACGGAAGCAGGTTACAAGCCAGACCCCGCCCCCGCCTTCAACTCAATACTCGCGACCAAAGAATCGCGGAATATGTCCGCGATCCAAAGGACCGGGAAATCGCTACCGACTTCGGCTTCGATCTTGGCGGACCGGTTGTCAAAAATCGCGCATGGTACTTCCTGGGTTACCAGCCGGTGCTCGATCACACATACCGCACCGTGTCCTTCTTGACTCCGCAAGTCACGAGGCAATACAAGAATAGTCAAAACGCGCAGTACTGGACGGCCAAGCTAACTCTCCAGCCCTGGGATAGGCTGCGGACCAACTTCAGTGTTCAATCTGGCAGCGTCAGGTCGGCGGGCATGCTGCCAAGCTATGCCGGCACCCAGAATCCAGACGCCGGCTTCGAACGTCAAGGCAGCCGTTCACCGAACATCACCTACAACGCGAACACCTCCCTCCGAGCATCCCGCAACCTGTTCTTCAACTTTCGATTGGGCTACCTCTTCAAAGATGCACATTCGCTCGGCATCAACGACCAGACCGTCTACACATTTGCCGGCAGCCCACAGAATTACTTCAACCAGCTTGCTCCAGATTTTCAGCACTTTAGCGGATGGGCAAGCGGCTCACCCAATGGGGGCACCAGCCGAGCGACCGACACGCGGCTGAATGGAAGTGCGGATGGAAGCTGGTTCTCACGCTTTCATGGCAGCCACAATTTGAAGTTTGGTTACCAGTTCAATCGATTGAAGGAGGATTTGCTGCAAGGGCAGCAGTTGAATGACAGCATCGTCGTCTACTTCGACGAAACGTATACCAACCTCAACATCGTCACGCGAGGCAAATATGGTTATTACTACAACCGATTTACGGCGTCCCGAGGCAAGCCCGTTAGTTACAACCACGCTCTGTATGTGCAGGATGCCTGGCAACCGTTGCACCGGCTGACGTTAAACCTCGGGATTCGTACGGAGCATGAAACGGTTCCGTCCTATCGCACCGATAGCGGCATCCCACCGACGGCCATCCGATTCCCGTTTTCGAGCAAGATCGCCCCGCGTACGGGCTTCTCCTATGACGTTCGCGGCGACGGCAGAAGCAAGGTTTACGGCAGCTTCGGGCTGTATTACGACATGATGAAATACACCCTCTCGCTTAATAATTTCGGCGCATTTCAGAATTTCTACGACTATTACACGCTGGACACTCTCGACATTGGCTCGATCGGGCGCGGAAACTATCCCGGCCAGAAAATTGAACGCGTCGACGTGACTCTCCCCTCAAATGCCCCGCAACCTGCACTGGGCGGCAGAAACTTGATCGACCCTAATCTCAAACCGATGCGTGCTCACGAATACACAACGGGCTATGAACGAAACCTGGGCCGCGACTGGACGCTCGATTTGCGGTACACGCGCAAGCGGCTCGACCGAACGATCGAGGATGTGGGCGGGGCCACCAAGTACTTTATCGCCAACCCCGGCGAAGGACTCGCAAGCAAGATATACGGTCCAGGTTGTGATCCTTTGTTCGGCGGCTCTGACTGCGCCGCGTATCCCGCGACGCCGAAACCCAGCCGCAGATACGACGGCCTCGAAGCGCGGCTGCAGGGGCGTGTCGCAAGAGACTGGCAAAGCGTCGTGAGCTACACCTTGAGCCGGCTTTATGGAAACTATAGCGGGCTGACGAATTCCGATGTTGTGGGAGGATTCGGCTTTGGCCAGCCTTTGAACAATGCAGGCAGCGCCTTCGATACGCCGTACCAATATGTCGACGCGTCAGCCCGCTACATCGACGGACCACTCGCCACCGATCGCACGCATACTTTCAAATACTACGGTTCCTACCGGATTCCCTGGGGACGACTCGGCCTGAAGGTGGGCGGCGTGTTCGTTGCGGGCTCAGGCACTCCAACAACTCGCGGCGTCAATGGTTTTGGCGGGATGCTTGTCGAAAACCGAAACTCCGAAGGACGCCTTGCGGCATACAGTCAAACAAATCTGTACGTGGCGCGAGATTTCACGCTGAGTGAACGCTCCAGGGTGCGGGTCGATTTCAATCTCGAAAACGTATTCAATCAGTCCACACCCACAAATTACGTAACCAACTACACGCGAGATGCCATCGCATCGGGAATTCCAGGCAGTCCCATCCAAAACAATGCCGACGCAGTCCATGGGTTCGACTACAAGAAGCAGATCGAGGTTCAGGCTAACTACAATCGTCCGGCAAGCTGCGGCTCGTTCGCCGACGATCCGTATTGCCCATCTGCGCCGATGCGGCTCAACCCGCAGTTCTTGAAAGCGAATGTCTTCCAAGGCCCGCGTACCGGGCGCTTCAGCGTCCGGTTCATGTTCTAGAAAGCACTATGGGCAAAGACTGGACAGCAACCCCGTCGGACTTCGAGGCACTGCTGACGTGGCTGCATCCAGACCGGGATCAGGCTGCGCTCAAGTACGAGGACATACGCTTCGGACTGATCCGCATCTTCATCTGCCGGGGTTCACCGGTTGCTGAAGAATTAACCGATCGCACCTTCGACAGGGTGATGCGCAAACTTCCGGACTTCTCCGGTTCCTATTCCGGCGATCCCTCTCTTTATTTCTACGGCGTAGCGAGGAATATTTATCGGGAGTCGCTCCGCGGCGAGCCCGCGAGAGTCCTGCCCTGGCCCAAACAGATTCCAGGCGAGGACGATTCCCGCGAATACGATTGCCTGGAAGCATGTCTGGAACAGCTTCCGCCCGAGAGCCGCAGGCTGGTGCTCTCCTACTACGAAGAAACGGGACAGAAAAAAATCGATTCGCGGAAACGCCTGGCTTCGGAATTAGGGATAGACACGTATGCCTTGCGAAGTCGCGTTCACCGGCTGCGTCTTCGTCTCGAGGAATGCGTTCACCAGTGCATGAACGCGGCAATGGCGGCGAAATGAAAAGGAACGTTTTCGCATATTGTTTAGAAGAGAGATCGCAGGAGAGAACGTGAAACAAGATTCCGAAGCGCCTGACCTTCTGAGGGAGTACCTGCTGGGAAGGTTGACCGAAGACCAGCAGGAAAGCGTCGACAAACAACTCATGACCGGCAAGGAATTCATCGATCGCATTCGCACCGCCGAGGAGGAACTCGCCGACGAATATGCCGCCGGTGCGCTACACGGCCCCGAGAAAGAACGTTTCGAGAACATTTTTCTGGCGCATCCGAGCCGCCGGCAACAAACGGCGTTCGCGCATGCCCTGCGGCGGTATCTCGGATCGGCGCGTGTGAAACAACCCGCGCGCGGCAACCTGATCGCACTATTGCGCATCCAAAGCCGATCTTTCCAGGCGGCGTGTGTTGCCGCGTTACTCCTGATGGTCGTTGGCGGGTTATGGCTTGCCCTTACCGCGAATCGCCTGCGGCACGAACGCGACGCCATGGCCGCAGAACAGCGAATACAAACCGATGAACTTCAGCGCGGGCAGACCGAAAAGGCACGGCTGGAAAACCAAGTCAGGAATTTGGAATCTGGCGGCGCTGAACAACAGCCGCCGGTCACGTTTGTGGCGGCTGCCCTCATCCCGGGGCAGGTTCGCGACGCCGGCGGCAAGCAACGCATCATCCTGTCTCCCGACAAGACCGCCATACGATTGGAGCTGTTGCTGGACAGTGAAGCGTACTCTGCATACAACGCCGTCATAGAGAGAGAGGATGGGAGTCTGGTCTGGAGCCAGAAAGGACTGCAGGTTCAGAGGAAAGCCGGCGGCAGTGTTGTTATCGTTCTTTTGTCTCGCGAGGCGCTGTCCCCGAAGGACTACGTTCTCAAGCTCGCCGGTATTCGGGCGGACGGCATCGCCGAACCTGCCGCCAGCTATTACTTCCGCACGTCGGCACAATAGGGTCTCGAATGCGTCGATGGCTTGTTACGAGCCGTTCGAGTTTGGAGACTCCCGTACGTCGAGGTAGGTGTACTCGTGGAAGGCCTTGCTGTATTGATCCAGTAACTGGACGCCAACCTTGGGCCGAATCAGACCTTCCTTCACCTTCTGCTGGATGAGCTGCTCCATGCGACGCTGGAGGTCGTTCGGAAAGTACTGAACGAACGCGAGAATTTCCTGAACCGTGGTGCCCTTGATGACCTTTTCGACGAAGTAGTTGTCCGGTTCGTCGGAGTCCGCGTAAACGTGGACTTCGGTCACGCGGCCGAAGAGGTTGTGAATATCGCCCAGGATGTCCTGGTAGGCGCCCATGAGGAAGAATCCGAGGTAATACGATTCCCCTTCATTCAGGCGATGTAGCTCGAGGGCGTTCTTCGTACCGAGCGGTGAAACGAAGCGGTCGACCTTTCCGTCGGAGTCGCAGGTCAGATCCACCAGGGTGGCAAGTCTGCCGGGTTGTTCCGTCAATCGGTGCACGGGCATGATCGGGAACACCTGGCCGATGGCCCAGTAATCCAGGATCGACTGAAAAACCGAGAAATCGCAAAGGTACTGATCGGTCAGCTGCTCGCGCATCGCCACCAGATCTTTGGGGAGGGCTTCGGAATTTTTCTTCTGAAGAAGACGGTTGATAGCAACGCAGGTCGCCCAATAAAGCTTCTCGGCAAGGGCTTTCTGTTCAAGGGTTAGGTATCCGAGTTCGAAAAGCAGCGTGACTTCCTGCCGCTTTTCCATCGCGTCGTGGAAGACTTCCAGCAGGAAAGGCAGCGATCGTCGACGCGATCCCTTATCGCTAACTGACGTCAGGAGCCGGGCCAGTTCCTTGACTGGAGGACCTTCAACGGTTTCGGCGGGAATGGTCTCTTCTGCCGCATCGCGCGTGTGGGCCGCAATTGCTTCAACGATAAGGACAGAGTGATGCGCCGTCAGAGCCCTGCCATTTTCGGAGACGAGAATCGGATGCGGCACTTTTTCGGCGTCGCAGATCTCTTTCACCGAGTACACGACGGCGTTCGTATATTCCTCGAGGGTGTAATTGATGCCGTGTGGAGACGTCACCTCACCGGCTTCGTAATTCACGCCGAGACCGCCGCCCACATTGATGTACTGAATGTTGACGCCGCGTCGGTGCAGGGTTGCATAGACGCGCGCAATCTCCTTCACGGCCTGCTTGAGATTCTGAATATCCAGGATCTGACTGCCGAGATGAAAATGCAGCAGCTTGAAGCCCGAAAGCATCTGGTAAGACGCAACTTCGTCCACGAGCTTCACCAGTTCGGTAATGGAAATGCCGAATTTCGAAGAATCGCCACCCGATGCCGCCCACTTCCCCGATCCTGTCGCCGATACTTTTACGCGTACGCCGAAGCTCGGAGTGAACCCGAGCGCTTTACCGTGCATCAGCAGGGGCCGCAGTTCCGCATACTTCTCGAGGATGGGAATCACGTTCTTGCCCAATTGCTGGCCGATAAGAAGAAGCCGAATCATTACGGCGTCCTTATATCCATTACAAATGAGCAGTGTGCGATCGTCTTCCAGGTGCGGCAATGCCGCGACAAGTTCGGCCTTGGATCCACATTCCAATCCGAATCCGAACGGCCGGCCGGCTTCGAGGATTTCCTGAACCACTTCGTGAAGCTGATTCACTTTGATGGGATACACGCTCACATAGACGTTCTGATAGCCGGATTCCTCGATGGATTTCTTAAAGGCATTATTCAGTTCGACCACGCGCGAGCGGAGGAGGTCCTGAAAGCGGATCAGCAGCGGGAACTCGATGCGCTGGGACTTCAGATCCTGGACAACCTTGTAGATATCGATTCCGATCGGATCGCCCAGGATCGGACGCACGCTGAGGTGCCCCTCATCGTTAACGTAGAAATAGTTATCGCCCCAGAGCTGTACACGATACAGCTTCTCGGAATCTTCAACAGTCCAGGTGGCTTCTTCTTTTGTCATGGAAACATCCCAGCTTAACCGAAAACCAATCTCAGGTGGAGGGCTGTTGTTGAGAAATGCAGTGGAGCGTCCCCGCTCCGTAAATAATGTCGGAGCAATCGATCCCCACGACGGCTCGGCCGGGAAAGAATTCCCGCAGTATGTCTCGCGCTTTTTCGTCGTTCGGATGATTGAACGCAGGTACCAGCACCACGTTGTTACCGATGTAAAAGTTGGTGTAGCTCGCTGCCAGGCGCGTTTTCTCGCCCCGAACGATGTCACGCAACGGCGGCGGCATCGGCAGCTTGGCCAACCGAAGAGGCTCGCCGTGCTGGTCGCAGGCTTGCGACAGCACATCGTAATTATCTTTTAACACCGCGTAGTTCTCGTCAGACACATCGTCCTCGAAAGCGCAGACGACAGTCCGCGCATCGACGAAGCGCGCGAGGTTGTCGATATGCCCATCGGTATCATCGCCTTCCAGTCCTCGCTTCAGCCAGATGACGTTCTTCGCTCCCAGAAAATCAGCGAGATATTGCGCAGTTTCGCCTTTCGAAAGACCGGCATTCCGGTTCGAATTCAGCAGGCACTGCTCTGTTGAGAGAACCGTGCCGCAACCGTTGACATCGACGGCGCCGCCTTCAAGGATGATCCCCGGCATGAAGAGCGGAATGCCCATCCGCTCGCTGATGAAGTAGGGAATATTGCCGTCCTTCAGCAATGGCGGGTACTTCCCTCCCCAGGCGTTGAATCGCCACTGCACGATCGCGACTTTGGCTGTCTCACGATTGACAACGAACGTCGGACCGTAGTCGCGAAACCAGACATCGGCGTAGTCCCATACATGAAAGTGAACCTTCCCGAGATCCACGCCAGCGGCTTTGAGCAGAGTTCGAACCTTGGATTTCTTGTCGCTGTCCCGGACTGCCAGGTGGACGGGTTCGCCGGCGGTGAGATGGCCAATGATCTCGATGTAACGCTTGCGAACCCGTTCAATGCGATTTGGGAACGTGACGCGATCTTCGGGCCACGCCAGCCACGTCGCGTCATGCTTCTCCCATTCCGCCGGCATGAAATAGCCCTGCCGTGAAGGAATGTCGGACCGTACCGGCTCGGTCAACGCACCGTAGGTATCCGGACGCCGATTCTTCGTGAAGCGCCAGCCTTCGCGGATTCTCGCGTTCTGACTGATATCCAGATCCGCAATAAGCACGTCTTCCTTCGCTCCCGCCTTCTTGATCGGCTTCCCAAAGGGACTACACACAAAAGAATTGCCCCAGAAGGTGGTTGGCCCTTCCGTGCCCACACGATTTACGACCGCGACATGGACGGAATTCGCGATCGCGTGCCCGCGCTGAATGGTGACCCATGCGTTGAGCCAGTCGGTGTATGGCAAGGGATCATTCTTCAAGTAGCCGATGGCGGTTGGATAGAAAATCACGTCGGCGCCGGCCAGCGAAGCAGCGCGCGCGGCTTCGGGGAACCACTGGTCGTAGCAGATCAGGACGGCGAACTTGAGGTATCGCGTCTGGAAAACCTTGTATCCCAGATCTCCTTCTTCGAAATAGCTCTTCTCGTAGAAGAAAGGATCATGCGGAATGTGCAACTTTCGATAGATGCCAAGAATCGTGCCGTCCGCATCGATTACTGCGGCGGTATTGAAGTAACGCCCGTCGTCCGCAGCCTCGAAAATCGGAACAATGATGACGACAGCGAGTTCCCTCGCCAGATCCGAAAGCACGGAAGTCGACGGCCCGGGCACCGTCTCGGCAAAATGCCCTGCCGCGATCTTTTCGTCTATCGGAAAGTATCGCGTGCGGAATAATTCCTGCAGGCAGACCACACGCGCGCCTTTGCGTGCCGCACCGCGAATACGGCGCACCGTCTTTTTCAGATTCGCTTCAAGATCGGTCGAAACGCTGGTCTGGATCAGCGCGATCGTTAGCGTGTTCTTCTTCGCAACAGGCATCGAAGGAATTTAACACACGGTGTCACGACCCACGAGACTGTGTCCGCCGGTTATCACCAAAAGAAACGGAAGAGATTGTCGTGTTTTTCGCGATTTTTACCCGCAGTGTCAATGTAAGTTCTTCAGAACAAATGAATCCGTAATGGTCACCCGTGTGCAGAACTGTCGTTCGGCGAGAGTTCCCGATAGAATAGGAGACAATATGGCAACGAAGACCCCACGGAATCCAAATGGATACGGTCTTCAGCAAGCGATGACGCTACTCATCCACAATCAGGCACAACTTGCCGTAAGTATGTCGAAATCCGCCGAGCGCGAGGATGAAAACCGGCAGCGTTTCGCGCGCATCGAGCGCGATCTTGATGCAATCAAAGCCATGCTAATAAGGCATGAAGAAATCCTTCAAAAACTGCCCGAAGCCCTCCGCGATAAAATCGGATTCAAGAGCTGATGTCTTAGACGCTTAAGTGAGCCCGCACAACCTGATCGGTGAGCCCGTCAATTGAACCCGACGCAACTTTGCGGCCCTTGTCGAGAATGCAGAACTCGCTCGCGACGCGGCGTGCAAACGGCAGTTTTTGTTCGACGAGCAGCACCGTAAGTCCCTCTTCCTTGTTCAGGCGCAGGACGATGTCACCAATCTCATGAACGATATTCGGCTGGATTCCTTCAGTTGGTTCGTCAAGAATGAGAAGCTTGGGTTCGAGCACGAGAGCGCGGCCAATCGCGAGTTGCTGTTGCTGCCCACCGGAAAGATCGCCGCCACGACGCCCGAGCATCTGCTTCAGCACGGGAAACAATTCGAAGATTCGTTCTGGAATTGCGCGCGGGCCATTCTTCCGCACACCTAATCCCGTTCGCAGGTTTTCTTCCACGGTCAGATGCGAAAAGATTTCCCTGCCCTGGGGAACGTATCCGATACCCAACCTCGCTCGCTCTTCGGCAGCACTCCTGGACAGATCGGCCCCTTCGAATGTAATGCCGCCGGAGGATGCCGGAAGCAGCCCCATGATGCACTTGAGAAGCGTGGTCTTGCCGACGCCATTGCGGCCCATCAGGCACATCCGCGCGCCGGGGCGTACGTGCAGATCGACATCCCACAAGGTGTGGCTGCCGCCGTAGAACTGGTTGAGGGTTTGAACTCCAAGCACCTTACTCTCCCAGGTAGACTTCTTTGACCCGCGGGTGGTTCTGAACGTGATCCATATCGCCTTCAGCAATCACGCGGCCTTCGTGCAGCACCGTCACGCGACGGGCGATCGATCGGACAAACTCCATATCGTGCTCAACAACCACCACCGAGTGCTCCCCGGCCAGGGACTGCAGCAGCGCTGCGGTGCGCTCCGTCTCGTGCGGTGTCATGCCCGCAACGGGTTCATCGACAAGCAACAACTCCGGTTCCTGCATGAGCAGCATTCCGATCTCGAGCCACTGCTTCTGGCCGTGGGACAGTATTCTTCCTGGCGAGTGGCGTTGGTCGGCAAGGCCAATGACCTCGAGCACCTGATTGATCTTTGCCTGCTGAGTCGGATTGATGCGCGCCAGCAGGGTCCTGACGAACTTCTTGCTGCCCGCCAAAGACAGTTCGAGATTCTCAAACACAGTCAGTTGCTCAAATACCGTAGGCTTCTGAAATTTTCGCCCGATCCCCGCCTGCGCAATTTCCGGCTCGGACATCTTGAGGAGATCAAGATCGCGGCCAAACCACGCCGTTCCCGAATCGGGCCGAGTCTTACCGGTAATGACATCCATCATGGTCGTCTTCCCGGCGCCGTTCGGTCCGATAATGCAGAGGAGTTCGCCCGGCTCAACGTATAACGTCAGCTCATCGAGAGCCCTGAAGCCATCGAAGCTGACGGTAAGCTTTTCGAGGTAAAGAATCTTGTCCCGAATCGTCATTTTTTCTCTCGCCTCGCCAGAAGCCCGGCAATACCACGGGGCAGGAACAATGTCACCAGCACGAAGAGAGATCCCAACGCATAGAGCCAGACTTCGGGGAACGCCCCCGTGAGATAAGTCTTCGCGTAATTGACAAGTACCGCACCGATGGCGGCGCCATATAGAGTGCCACGCCCTCCGACAGCAACCCAGATGACAACTTCAATGGAATTGATCGGCGCGAACTCGCTCGGGTTGATAATCCCAACCTGCGGCACATACAGGGCTTCGGCGACGCCGGCGATGACCGCGGAGAACACGAAGACCCAAAGCTTAAAGGACTCCACCGAATACCCCAGAAAGCGCGTCCGGCTTTCGGCATCCCGGATCGCCCGCATCACACGTCCAGCCCTCGAATTCACAATCGCGCGGCACGCCATATAACTTGCGGCAAGCGCTATCGCTGTAACCAGGAGGAGCCCCACCCGCGTACTGTCGGAATGGAGATCGAATCCCAGGATCTCCTTGAAATCGGTAAACCCATTGTTGCCGCCAAACCCCATGTCGTTCCGAAAGAAAGCCAGCATCAGGGCATAGCTGAGCGCTTGCGTGATGATCGAAAAGTACACGCCGGTAACGCGCGATCGAAAAGTAAGCCAGCCGAACACCAGCGCCAGCAGGCCCGGCGCCAGCACCATCATTACCACCGCGACCACAAAGTGATTGAAGCCGTACCAGAACCACGGAAGCGAATGCCAGTTCAGAAACACCATGAAGTCGGGCAGCACCGGATCGCCGTAGACACCTCTCGGGCCAATCTGGCGCATCAGGTACATGCCCATCGCGTAGCCGCCAAGCGTAAAGAAAGCGGCGTGGCCGAGGCTCAGGATGCCGCAATAGCCCCAGATCAGATCGACGGCGAGGGCAAGCATGGCGTAGCACATGTACTTGCCCACAAGAGTGAGCGCATAGGTGGAAAGATGAATGGAAGAGGTCGGGGGCACAGCGCCGTTGAGAATCGGAACGAGGATCGCGACGAGCAGGAGCGTCCCCAGAAAAGCAGCACTCCGGCGATCGTCGCCGGCAAGAATCCACGGCTGGCGGCGCAGTTCCACTAGGAGTTCTCCGACGAACGCCCTGTTTGCGGGAATAGACCGCGCGGCCGCCTCTGAATGAAAAGAATCAGCGCTACGAGTACAAGAATCTTGGCGAGCACGGCTCCAGAGTAGGGTTCGAAAAGCTTGTTTACGATACCCATCGACATGCCGCCGAGGAACGCGCCCCACAAATTTCCGACGCCGCCAAAAACCACAACCATGAAGGAATCGATGATGTAGGACTGTCCAAGATTGGGGCCGACGTTGGTTAACTGACTCAGAGCAACGCCGGCCACTCCGGCAATGCCCGATCCAAGTCCGAATGTCATCGCATCGACCCACTCGCTGCGAATCCCCATCGCACGAGCCATTGCGCGGTTCTGAGCGACGGCCCTGATGTCGAGTCCGATTCGAGTACGTTTCAATACGGCGAGCAGAATGGCGAAAACGATCAATGTGAAGAAAACGATGTAGAGCCGGTTATAAGTTATCGACAACGCTTCATTCAGCTGCAGAGTGCCACTCATCCACTCAGGGGTCTTCACCTCTCGATTGAGAGCGGAAAAGATCGAGCGTACGAGCTGTTGCAGAATCAGGCTCAGACCGAATGTAGCCAGAAGTGTCTCGAGCGGTCTTCCGTAAAGAAAACGGATGATCGTGCGTTCGATGAAGATCCCGGTGAGTCCCGTCACGATGAAAGCAGCCGGAATCGACAGGATGATGGAAAGGCCGATATGCCCGGGCATTGCCGACTGAACGACATAGGTTGTGTAGGCACCGATCATCATCAATTCGCCGTGGGCCATGTTAATGACGCCCATGACACCGAATGTAATGGCCAATCCTATGGCGACAAGCACCAGCACGGATCCGAGACTCAGCCCAAAGAACAATGTTTCGATGCCCGAGTAGAAGGTGCGCCACTGGTCGATGACCTTGACGGCGATTCCGGCGGCGGCTCGCACGCGCTCGTCACTTTCAACAAAATTGCCGTCGGGCGACTTCTCGATCAGCCCGGCCAGTTTGTTGCGCACGTCGGAGTTGAGACTTCCTCGGAGGGCGCTGATTGCGTCCAGCCGTTCCTGAGCATCCGAACTATTCAGGGCCGCAAGAGCCAGGCCCGCGGCAATGGCCTTCTTGACCTTGGGATCCGTTTCGATGCCTGCCCGCTCACGCAATATCGACAGGGTCGCTTCATCTAAAGACCGCAACATGTCGCGCACCGCATCGAGCCGCACCGCCGGGTCTGGATTGCCTAACCCGAAATGCGCCACAGTCGTCCGTATCATCCGTCTCAGAGGATTGTTCGTTCCAATGTTGGTGAGTTGATCGGCCGCAAGGGAACCCGCAGCTTTGAGAGACACCGGGTCTATCAAGTCCAGCGTTGCCGGATCGCCTTCGGTGGATTTGACGAGAACAACCATCTGATTGTCGTTACGAAAATAGAGCCGGTCCTCCAGGAATGCCGTCAGCACCGCGCGGACACTCGAATGACCGGTCTGAGCGAGACGCTCGACAATAGCTGTCTTGGCGTCAAACTCCGCTTCGCGAAGCTCATTCAGCGTCGACAGGAAGACCTGGTCGTTTTTAGATTGGGCGTGGAGAGGAAGAATGCCCCAAAGGGCGGGCAGTAGCAAAACGAACAGCCACCGCACGCCCTTTCGGAGCAGGGAGTTTACTTGTAGTTCTGACCTGAACACTTCTTGGTTGTCTTGTCGTAATTGCCGCACTTCAAGGTCACCCAATCCGCCTCGATGTTCTTGCTGGCCGGCAGGAAGTCGGACCAGGCATCGCCGGGAACACTCGGGATGCTCTTCACGACGTTGAACTGGCCGTCTGCACGCACTTCACCGATAAGTACCGGCTTGGTGATGTGATGATTCGGCAACAGCTTGGCAACGCCACCCGTGAGGTTCGCCGTTTCCAATCCGGGAAGGGCCGCGATCACCTTCTCCGTATCGACCGTGCCCGCCTTCGTCACGGCCTTCACCCACAGATTGAACCCGATGTAGGTTGCTTCCATCGGATCATTCGTCGTCCGCTTCGGATTCTTGATGTAGGCTTTCCACTGGGCGATGAACGCCGTATTTGCCGGGGTCTTCACACTCTGAAAATAGTTCCATGCCGCCAGGTGACCGACGAGCGGCTTTGTGTCAACGCCCGACAGTTCTTCCTCGCCGACCGAGAAAGCAATAACCGGGATATCTTCTGCTGAAACCTTCTGATTGCCAAGCTCCTTATAGAACGGAACGTTGGCATCGCCATTGATCGTCGAGACCACAGCTGTCTTCTTGCCGGCCGCGCCGAACTTTTTGATGGCGGCAACGCGAGTCTGCCAGTCGGAGAAACCGAAAGGCGTGTAGTTGATGGAGATGTCCGCGGCCGCGACGCCCTTGGACAGAAGGTAAGCTTCCAGAATCTTGTTGGTGGTACGCGGATAGACGTAATCCGTTCCTTCAAGCACCCAGCGCTTGGTGCCCTGGGCCATCAGGTAATCCACTGCGGGAATCGCCTGCTGATTCGGCGCTGCACCGGTATAGATCACGTTCTTGGACGATTCTTCACCTTCATACTGCACAGGATAAAAGAGCAGTCCGTTGTCCTTTTCGAAAACCGGCAGAACCGACTTCCGGGAAACTGACGTCCAGCATCCGAACACGACCGCGACCTTGTCTTTTTCCAACAACTGCGCGGCCTTTTCGGCGAACTTCGGCCAATCGGACGCGGGATCGACGACAACCGCCTCGAGCTTCTTGCCAAGCAAGCCGCCCTTCTTGTTCTGATCTTCAATCATCATCAGAACGGTGTCCTTCAGCGTCGTTTCGCTGATGGCCATCGTGCCTGAAAGAGAATGCAACACGCCCACTTTGATTGTGGCGGGTGCCTGTGCCGTCGCCACCTTCGCTGGGACGATGGACGCCACCATCCCGACTGCCAGCAAGCCGGCAGTCCATAACATCTGTCTACGTTTCATTTGATTTAACTCCTTCAGTTCTTAAAGGTTGAGTAACGAGGCATTACATCTGGATCTGCAGGCCGACTCCGCCCTGCCAGGTATCGGGATTCTTGTTGTTGAATCGCGTGTCCTTGAAGAAGCTCATCACGCGGGCATTGTGCTGTTTGATCACATAGTTGAAGTCGATTTCCGTCGTTTTCTGCTGATAGCTCGGAGTTGGCCCGTGAGTAAACTCCGCCTTGGCATACTTGCCGAGGATCTCGAATTTGCCCACACCAACCTGCTTCGGGAAGAGGAAGCTCGCAAGTCCATAGGCACCCTGGCTCTTGAACCCCGCAACATACCCGCCGAGGCGGTTGTAGCTCGCATATTCGCTTTCTACCGAGACGACGCCGCCGCCGGGCAGTTTCTTCTCGAGGAGAAAATCAACCGTCGATGCCATATTGCCGGATTGCGTCTGAGTTGACCCGGCTATCGCGAGCAGGTTCTTATCGCCGTAATAGTTTCCGTTAAGGTAGTAGCCGCTCTCCTTATCCCAAAAATCGATCTGAACTCGGGCTGCCGTCAGGATTTTCGGGCTACCGGTCCCCAGGGAAGGGCCGTCGAACGCGCCGACGGAGATCTTCACCCTCTCTGCGAAGTCACCCCACCAGACAATGCCGTTGTCGCGGCCCTGATAGACGGCCGGGTGGCCGTTCTGGATGCCGTCTGAATAAACCGCCCAGTTATGAGCGTAAAACGGGCCGTGGAGGTTCGCGCGGTCGCTCGGTGGAAGGAAACGGCCCATCCAAATGTTGAACTGGGGCTTTACCTCGATGCGCGCCGCAGCGTCCAGCACACCGACCTTATTGCTGCTGCTGTCGTAGTCTGTATTGAACATGAACTTGATCTGGCTGGTGACAGACCCGTTCACGTAAAGGCGTGCGTGATCGACAAAGAACCGATCGCTGGAGCTTCCAGCATTGTTCTTGAAATCGTTGTGCACAAAGCTGGTTTGCAATCCGGCGCCAACCGAGATGGGAGGCAGGGTAACCTGGGCCTGCAAGGGCGACGCAGCCAAGGCCAGGAAACTAACAAGTAAGGCGGGTGCAGATCGTTGAAGAATAGAGACACGTATCTTGCCAACAAAGCGTAAGGACATCAGTCTTTCCCCCGTCTATTTTTTGCGCAGTAGCGCGTTTGTGATGATTTTCGTTGGTGACTTTTCGACCAACGCGATCCGGGGTATGCACGAGCCCTGCCATAGGCTATGTTCTTTACAATCTTGACTTTCTCAATGGAAACAAAGGAAATTGGCCGATTCTAGACGACAATAATGTTGGATTCTGTCATCCATCCCGACAATTTCGTCGGAGTCCCATTGGGGAAAGCCTCCCAGAGATAGGGTGGATTGAATTGCAAACAGAATTCTTGTGGGGTTAGATCCACCACCCCATCAGCGGTGGCTTCGCAACCATTTTCGAGGGGAAGTGGCCGCGCGGCCTTCTCCCCCGGGAGAAGGTGCCCCGGGCTAAGCGCGAGCCCGATAGGGCGAAGCCTCAAGGAAGGGCGGATGAGGGCTTATTCGCGCGCCCTCACCCGGCCTTCGGCCACCCTCTCCCGGAGGGAGAGGGCCCGCCCGAAAGCAGCCTCTACGTTTTATGCAAAGCCCAGGAGGGGAGTTCGCTCGGCCACACCATTCGCCAGGCAAAGCTCGCCGCAATCTTCATTGATGTCGCAATTCCCCTCTTGATCCATGACGGCACCCGCAGGGCATCCTCGCATTGGCTCCAAATGTGAATCGCTGAGTTACGTTTTTGTCGGCCAACGATTTCAAAGTCCTACAAAAATGATGGATGCTTTATCACTAACTGACGTGTTATTAAGGCGCGGTCCTTTTATAACACCATGCATCTCACACCTCGCGAAGTCGATAAACTCATGATCTTCACGGCCGGCGAACTCGCGCGGAAGCGCAAGAGCCGCGGGCTGAAGCTGAACTATCCGGAGGCCGTCGCCCTGATTACGTCGGAGTTGCTTGAAGAGATCCGGAATGGAAAAACCGTAGCGGAGTTGATGAACTTCGGCGCGCAGATACTGACCATTGGGGACGTCATGGAAGGAGTGCCCGAAATGATCTCGGAAATCCAGGTTGAAGGTACCTTCCCTGATGGAACGAAGCTCGTCACCGTACATCACCCGATCCGTCTGAAACCATGATTCCCGGAGAATACTTCCTCAAAGACGAACCGATCGACGCCAACAGCGGTCGTGCCACTTCGCGCATCGCGGTAACGAATCGTGGAGATCGACCGATCCAGGTGGGTTCCCACTGTCATTTCTTCGAAGTCAATCGCGCTCTCGGTTTCGACCGCCAGGCGGCGTACGGCATGCGCTTGAACATTGCCGCTGGAACGGCCGTCCGATTCGAACCCGGAGATACGAAGGAAATTGAATTGGTCGCGCTCGGTGGCACGCGCACGGTCTTCGGTATCAATGGCCTTGTGAACGGAAAGCTTTAGAATGAAAATCGATCGACACACCTACGCCGATCACTACGGCCCGACAACGGGAGACCGCGTCCGCCTGGGAGATACGAATCTCATCATCGAAGTTGAAGCCGATCGAACCGTCTACGGCGACGAAGTGAAGTTCGGCGGCGGCAAGGTCATTCGCGACGGCATGGGCCAATCCCCTGAAGCCACTCGCGCAGGCGGCGCGCCCGATCTTGTGATCACGAATGCGCTGATTCTCGACTACACCGGAATCTATAAGGCCGACGTCGCTATTCGAGATGGCAGGATCGCGGCGATCGGCAAGGCCGGGAATCCCGGCATCATGGACGGCGTAACCCCGGGAATGGAGATTGGCGCTTCAACCGAAATTCTCGCGGGTGAAGGCCAGATCCTCACCGCGGGCGGCATCGACACGCACATTCACTTTATTTCGCCCAACCAGATTCCAGAGGCTTTCTACTCTGGCGTGACCACCTTGATCGGAGGCGGTACAGGACCCGCCACGGGAACCAACGCCACAACGTGCACGCCGGGCGCGTGGAACCTGCGCCGCATGTACGAAGCCGTCGAAGCCTTCCCGCTCAATTTCGGATTTCTCGGCAAAGGCAATTCCTCGCTGCCGGAGTCTCTCCGCGAGCAGGTTCGCGCCGGCGCCCTGGGGCTCAAGCTGCACGAAGACTGGGGAACCACTCCAGCAGCCATTGACCAGTGTTTAAGCGTCGCCGAAGAGTTCGACGTTCAGGTTGCAATTCATACGGACACACTAAATGAAGCCGGCTTCGTCGAGGATACGATTGCCGCCTTCAAAGACCGCGCCATTCACACGTATCACACCGAAGGCGCCGGCGGCGGTCACGCGCCGGACATCATCCGCGTTTGCGGATTGCCCAACGTCCTGCCGTCGTCTACAAACCCCACCATGCCGTTCACGCGCAACACCATGGACGAGCACATCGACATGCTGATGGTGTGCCACCACTTGTCGCCGTCGATTCCGGAAGACGTCGCGTTTGCCGACTCGCGTATTCGGGCCGAGACGATCGGGGCCGAAGACATTCTTCACGATCTTGGGGCGATCAGCATGATGTCGTCGGACTCCCAGGCGATGGGCCGAATTGGAGAGGTCCTCTGCCGCACCTGGCAGACCGCCGACAAAATGAAATCTCAACGCGGCAAGCTGAAACAGGACACCGTCGACAATGACAACTTCCGGGTGAAGCGCTATGTCGCGAAGTACACCATCAACCCTGCGATCACGCATGGAATCCGCGAGCACGTGGGCTCGGTGGAGGTCGGCAAACTCGCAGACCTCGTGCTCTGGAAGCCGGCATTCTTCGGCGTCAAACCGGAGATCGTGATCAAGGGAGGTTTGATCGGAGGCGCTCTGATGGGCGACGGGAATGCGTCGATACCCACACCGCAACCGTGCATCTACAGGCCGATGTTCGGCAGTTATGGGATGGCGGTGAATCCCCTGTCCCTGCATTTCGTGTCCGCGGCCGGAATCGATGGGGAGAATCTCAGAGGTCTTCGGCGCGCGCTGGCGGCCGTCCGTGGCTGCCGCACCGTCGGCAAAAAAGACCTCAAGTTGAACGATGCGCTGCCCCATATCGAGGTGAATCCCGAGACTTATGAAGTACGCGCCGATGGCGAGTTGTTGAAATGCGATCCGGCAGAAGTACTTCCGCTGGCGCAGCGCTATTTCCTTTTCTAGCGGACGAGTATGACAGTCGTTGAAAAAACTCAATCCGCGGCTGAGGCTGACGCCACATCCTCGGGTTATCGCCGCGACACACTTACCCTTACGTTTGAAGACCGCCGCCAGGGCCACGGAAAGCGCCGATCCGACGGCGGCGTTGAGTTTGCGATCTCTCTGCCAACGGGCACTGTCCTGAAGGGTGGCGACTGCCTCGTACTCGCGCCGGACCAGATCGTCGTCATAGTTCAAGAGGCTCCGGAAGCGGTCTATGTCGTCCATCCGAAGACGCCTCAGGAATGGGCCTACTACGCGTATCACGTGGGTAACCGGCATCAGCAGGTGATGATCGGAGATACAGAACTTATCTTTCTGCAGAATCCGGCAGTGCGAAGCCTGCTCGAACAATTGCATGTCCACTTTCACATGGATGTGCGGCCATTTACAGCGGCGCTGGCGACTGTCCATGCACACTAAGATCGATATCGTCGCGCGGGCCCTCTCCCCCCGGGAGAGGGTGGCCGAAGGCCGGGTGAGGGTCTTGATCGTTGCCTCTTCTATGAATTCCGCGACCAGCAAAATTCGGGGAAGCGTGGCCGCGCGAAGCGCAAACCCGATAGGTCGAGGCCTAAAAAAAGACCGGGTGAGGGCTTTTCGGTCTCCGTCGCCCCACGCGCCCTCACCTGCCGCTTCGCGGCACCCTCTCCCGGGGGGAGAGGGCTCGCACGACTAATGGACTCCTTCCCGTTCATCCACAGCCTGCAACTCATGGACTCCTTCTTTCCAGTAGGCGCGTTTGCGTACTCCGATGGATTGGAAACAGCGGCGTCTGCGGGCCTTGTAGGTGACGCCGCATCGCTCACCGAGTGGATGGATCATTTCCTCGAAGCCGTCTTCGTCCCCTGCGAAGGACTCGCACTCGCGAAGTGCATGATCGCCCTGAAGAATACAGACTTCGAAAGCCTCCGCAGCATCGACGAGGAACTCACTGCGATCCGGCCTGCCGCCGCCGTTCGTGCCGCAAGCGCCGGCGTAGGTAAACGGCTGCTGTCGCTCTACACGTCGATATGCAACGACGACAATTTTCCGGGCCTCGCGGGGAAACTCCCCTGCGGCAACGCTGCCGCCGCCTATGCCGTCGTGTTTTTTCACCGCGGCCTTGTGGAGCGCGATGCCGTGCTTGCCTTCGGCTACAATCGTCTGACGGGCATCGTCTCGGCCGGCTTGCGGCTGATCTCCATGGGACATCAACAGGGACAACTGCTCCTGACCAGAACTCTCGATCGCCTGCCTGGGGCAGCCGATCGCATCGTTCAAACGGTGGACGAGCCTCTCCGGGCTTTCAGCCCCACCCTGGATATTCAACAAATGAATCATCAATACGTTTACAGCCGGCTGTTTCGATCCTGACCATGCGAAAACCCTTAAAAATCGGAGTCGGTGGCCCCGTAGGCTCGGGCAAGACTGCGCTTCTCGACTGCCTCTGCAAGGCGATGCGCGACAACTATGAACTCGGCGTCGTGACCAACGACATCTTCACGCGGGAGGATATGGAGTTCCTGATGCGCAGCCAGGCGCTCCCCGCCGAGCGGATCATGGGCGTGGAGACCGGTGGCTGCCCGCACACCGCCATACGCGAAGACGCCTCCATCAATTTCGACGCGATCGCCGAAATGCAGCAACGCTTTCCAAACCTCGACATCCTGTTCCTCGAGAGTGGCGGAGACAACCTCGCGGCGAGCTTCAGCCCCGAACTGGTCGACGCGTCGATTTACGTGATCGACGTTGCCGGCGGCGACAAGGTCCCCCGCAAGGGCGGTCCCGGCATCACACGATCCGATCTTCTGGTCATCAACAAGACCGACCTCGCCCCCTACGTCGGCGCTGATCTTGCGGTCATGGACCGGGATTCCAGAATGATGCGCGGAGCAAAGCCTTTCGTGTTTACGAACCTCAAGACTCGCGAAGGCGTGGATGGCGTCATCCATTGGATTCGCCAGGAGTTGCTGTTCGAGACCTAGCCATGCGCGTTCCCCTCGCCGATGTCGGCCGTCGTGGGCGGATGGAGCTGACCTTTGCCCAGCAGGATGGCCGCACAATTCTCCGCGATGCCTACTGCGAAGTGCCTTTCAAAGTCACTCGGCTCCTCGCGCACGCGCCGGTCGCGCACCTGATCCTGATGCATTCCACTGCGGGGCTGTTTGGCGGCGACGAACTGGAGTGCTCCATTCGCGTCGAAAAGGGAGCGCGCGTCCGGATCACGCAGCAATCCGCGACGAAGATCCATCCTTCCGAGGATCGCATTGCAGTTCAGCGCACCAAGGTCTTTGTCGAACACGGAGCACAACTTCAGCTCTATCTGGAACCGATCATTCCCTTCGCGGATTCGCGTCTGCGTCAGGAAACTCAGCTGAACGTCGAGCCGGGAGGGCGGCTGTCGTACTGGGAAGCATTCATGACCGGCCGTGTCGGCCGCGGCGAGGCGTGGCAGTTCCGGGAACTCGCATCGGAAACAAAGTTGGTGTGCGGAGGCCGCCTGGTTTATCTCGATCGCTTCCGTCTCGTTCCAGGCAATCCGCGGCGATCCACCTGGACGATGGGAAATTCCGGCTACACCGGTCTCGGACTGCATGTTGGAGAAGATGCGCGAGTCCGGGCCGCGGATCTGCATCAGGCTTTGCCCGAAGCCGGTATCGATGCCCTTGCGGACAACATCACAGTGGCACGCATCGTCTGTCTCAGCGGTCCCGACTTTCATCATGGCCGGGAGGTATTCTGCCAATCGCCGTAACGGATCTCCAACTGCCGTGTCCGATTTCCCACGGCCATTGCACTGCACGAAGTCGTCGGTGACCACGCGCTTTCCATCCGCCTCAATCTTCTGCTGAAGGGTTGCCCGCGTCTGCGAGGCGTCCGGTCTCAGCTTATCTGGCGGCTCTTCACGACCTAGCTCGCCTGCGAGTGGTTGGCCTTCTGACGATCAAGGCCGGGAGAGCCTTTGCTGTTAACCATCGGCATGCCGGTTTACCAAGGCACGTAATGAGACTATTCTGAATGGTGTTTTGCAGAACGGCTCCAGGAGTACGAACATACAATTGTCGCTCATGAAACCCTTTGAGATCGTCGACCTCATTTCTGAAAATGCTCATACCATCGAACAAATTGCGCAGCTCTTGATGGTGGGTTTTCGCGATGCGAGTCCAACATCCTGGCCAACTATCGAGGAGGCGATCGCAGAGGTACGAGGCTCTCTTCAGGCGCACCGGATAAGCAGAATAGCAGTTGACCACGGAGGTGAGGTCCTGGGTTGGATCGGTGGAATCGAAGAGTACAGCGGGAATGTGTGGGAACTCCATCCTTTGGTCGTTCGTCTGGATCGCCGGCGCCAAGGTCTGGGACGAAAGCTAGTCGCCGATTTCGAAGAGCAAGTGGCCCAGCGCGGCGGCCACACCATCCGATTGGGTACTGACGACGAAAACTGCAGCACCACACTCGGAGGAATCGATCTATATCCAGGCGTGTTGGATAAGCTTCGGACGATAGAGAGCGTTGGAAAGCATCCTTTTGAGTTTTGGCTCAGAGTCGGCTTTCACATTGTTGGCGTCATTCCTGACGCCAACGGGTTCGGCAAACCCGATATTCTGATGGCAAAACGCATCTCTGCTGAATCCTTCAGCAGCAAAGCGCAAACAGATGAGGCAATTAGCTGAAACGGCCGCAGGCGAAGTGTGCTGCTGGCCGTCGCGTTGGTCGCGACCGGACCGCTCGTAGTCATCGAGGAGGCGCGACGAGGCTTTGACCTTAGAGGCGATCTTGTGCCCCGCGGGACCCCCCAGGACGCCGGCACGACACTCTCGTCATCATGAGCGTCGCGGATATTTTGGGACTCCTGGCATTCCGGCAAGCCCGACGAGCGACATTCGTTTTCGATCCTGACCACGGCCGCCAACGAGTTCAGCGTTTGGTAAAGGTTTCTGGCATTACCCTTACATCTCGAAACACAGCACGGCCTTCCGGAAACTCGATGGACATCCGAGCTTCGAGAACGTCCTGGCCCGGATGAAGGCCTCATGGGAACACTTCGAACCTTGAGTCGAAGTGCCCGGTTCAAGGACTGTCGCGCCGAATCGCCGGAGCATTTCGAAAATACAAAGCCTTGAAGCGAGCCAATCGCGTTTGCGGCTGACCAAACCGGACACGCCGAGCGATGATGATCCCGTTAGTGCATATCTCCCCGGGCTGTCATTGACCCGTTACGCTGGCCGGCCACTTCCAAGCCATGGTATAGCCGAGCTTCGTGTCGAACGAGAATCCCGCGCCGGCGCCCACCGCGAAAACGAAGCCGATCAGGTCCATTGACGGGAACTCGAATATGGCGGAGGCTGCCACGCTGCCGCCGGCACCGGCTCCGGCGTTCACGGAAAAGAACGCGCCCTTCAGGTCATCCGGAGAGGGTTTGAAGAAACCCGCAAGGGCATCGACATTGACGTCGACATCGGCGCCCATGCCGGCCGAGAGGTCAGCCACGAACCGGTAATCGGCCTTGCCGGATTTGATCGCATACCCGGCGTCCCCGTCGAAGGCCGCAATGATCTCCGCATCACCACCGAAGCAGTAAGAGAAGGTGTCGAAGTCGGAAAGTATCTTTGACGGCGTGCTGCTCGACGACTTGCTTTGAGCGGCACTCGAAAGATTTTGGTGCATGGTCGACATGATTGACCAGGTATTATCTTGATCCATGGCGTGGCTCTGGGCGCTGGCCTTGAGGGTCGCGTGCGCCGCCTGCGTGTCCGAACTGGAGGCCCAGTCGGAAACGGCGGAGCGGATGGCGTCGACGTCCGCGCTATATTTTTTCCAGCCGTCGGCGGCCTGAGCTAGAACCGAGGCCAGGTCCTGTTCCAGGGTGGCGGCATCCTGATCGAGTTTTTGTTTGACCGCATTGACTTCGGACTCCACTGCGGTGATTCCATCTTTGAGGTCGTGAGAGAGGTCGTCGCCGAGTCCGCGGATCGTGCTCGCGCCCTTGTTGACGAGACCTTTCAGGTCGTCCAGAAAGCTCATAGGCTTCCTCCATTGGCGGAATTATGTTGCTTCGATGCCTGAGTCTGTCGGAAAGCGCACCGGAGGTCAATCTCCGTTTCGGACCATGAATCAATCGGCGGTTGACCCGCCAAGTGATGTCGAACCCGCCGTCGAACCGATGACTAAACCGCGGTTACCGGTGTCTGCAATGCTTCCCGCAACCAACCGTCGTACAAATCGGCGAGATCATTAAGTGCCCGAACAGCGTCACCGTTAAAGGATGAGCCGTGCATTACCGCAAGGGTCTTCGGAGATAGAACAGCCAACCGTCGTATGGTCGCTCCCGTGGTTGGCGTGAGGCAGGTCGCGTGAAAGAGCTCCTCGGCTTTTCTGGCGGGCTCCACGATGTCCTCTGAGGTGATTGCCGGTCCATCTCCAGTATGAGAGAAGAGGTCCCCGCACAAAAGAGTGCCAGTAGTCTCCTCAAACAAGATGCGTGCTTCCCACCCGTGAGGCACGTGCGGAGTATCGATGTGACGGACCCGTTTCCCTCCCAGGTCCATGATTTCGCCGTCTTGAAGCGCCCGCGGTGGGCGGATGGCCAAGTCATTAAGGGACACCATGACGCCGAGGGCACCATGCGCAACCTGCGACTTGGGTGCTGCATCGAGCCATTGGTTCATCGAGCCGCACTCATCAGCTTCCACGTGACCGAAGGTGATCCACTTGAGCTTTTCAATGGCAACAACCTTCGACACGGCTTCGGCAACAAGAGGAAACATGGCTCGAGGACCTGTATGGAAAAGTAACGGCTCTTCGGCCTTGATCAAAAACTGATTGAAAGTGAATCCGTCCGGCGTAATACCTGGAACGCAAGTCGAAATGCGGAAAATCCCATCGGCAATTTCGGTGGTTTTTGTCATCGTGGATGTCCTTGTTCAGATGTCCTTGGCCCTCTTCTGCAAGATCCAAGTTTAAGTTCCCGTGGCCGACGCCGAGTCCGATTGATTCGGGCGGCGGCTCATCTCGCAATGCGAGTCTGGTTCCGATCATCACGCGAAGAAAGTCAGCGGCGAAAGTTTATCAGATTCCCTGCAAACCAGGCATTAGGGGTGGACGATTAAGCAGGGACACGGCTAGCGTTGAAGAGCGAGCGATGGGGACAAGGAGAAAGAGTGTCGATGGTTGAGGCCGGAGAACGTCGCGCAGTTTGAGGTCCTGGAGTGGACGCCAGACAATCCTCTCCGGCATTCGAGGGTGTTTCGATCCGGGAATCCACCCTCGCTCCCACTTACTTCGATCACAGTCGACAGCGTCAACCGCTTTGACAAGCGCGCTAAATGGAGGGGGAGAGACTCTCTCTCGAGAGTCTCTCCTGCGAAGCTTTGGAGCATCGTGCTCCAGCAGTCGAGCCATCCTGGCTTTACATTGGCCTTCCTTGGCCACTCGCCATCCTGGCTTTACATCGACCTTCCTTGGTCACTCGCCGTCCTGGCTTTACATCGACCTTCCTTGGTCACTCGCCGTCCTGGCTTTACATCGACCTTCCTTGGTCACTCGCCGTCCTGGCTTTACATC